>Ga0180438_10000557_pt1 | contig 70821 bp, 93 predicted proteins | sample SS_ome_12_FD_132455 | JGI IMG/M metagenome (GOLD analysis project Ga0180438, IMG submission 132455) | Hypersaline lake sediment archaeal communities from the Salton Sea, California, USA - SS_3_D_2 metaG | ecosystem: Environmental > Aquatic > Non-marine Saline and Alkaline > Hypersaline >...
CGCCTATGGCCCCCTGACCCCCCGTTCCGCGCCTTCCCTGGAACATCTGCTGGCGGCGCGGCCCGAACACGGCGCCCGCCGACCCCATCAGGGACGCCATCATCGACGGGGCCCACCCGGCTCCGCCGGCCAAGCCCGCCTGCGCGGCGCCACCTACCCCGCCGGCGATGGACTGCGCGCGGGTCACGGCCGGGGAACCGGTCCTGTGGTCCGGAGGGGCGGTCCCGCGCGTACCGCCGCCCGGGGCCCCTCCCGGCATCCCGCCGCCCATCGCGATGGTACGGGCCGACGCGTGGAGGCGATCGAGCCGGCGTTGGAGGGCGTCTACCTTGGCAACGGCCTTCTTGTCGTCGAGGTCTACCTCGATAACGTCGCGGTTCCTATTCTCCGCCAAAGAACTTCTCCTCCCACCCCCGGACCAGCGGGTCGTCCCCGACGACGTCGTCGACCCCGACGTTGTCCAGGTCTATCTGCCTCCAGCTCTCGTCGTCCAACCTTAGCAAGGCGGCCTCCACCAGCTCCGCCGGGCCTAGGTCGGGCACCAGCGGGTTACTCTCCGACGGCGGCAGGGGGTGCTGTGTCAGCAAAGGGCGAAACAACCTCCACGCCCCACCGCTCCTCGCTTGTCTCACCCTCCGGATCGTCTCCTTGAAAGTAGCGGAGCTCGTGCTCCTGCACCTCCTTAAAAAGCACGAGTGCCAGTACCGGATTCTCCCCCATCGCCTCCCACAGCCACCCGGGCACGTTCCGCAGCTGCTGGGAACAGTTGGCGACGGCGGCGATGTGCTGCCTCACGTCGGGCGGCAGGTTCTCCCACGGCCCGCCGGCCATCTGGTTCATCATCAGGTAGGTAGCGCGCCGCTCGCTATCGCTCATGATGCGGCTGGTAACGTCGGCCTTCATCCGAACCCCGCTCTTGGGATTTCGGTAGGAGACCTTCAGGATCACCTCCCGCGGGGTTAGCTTCCTGTCGGACGGCCTCCTATCTACGGACGCACGGGCGGCGTTAGCCATCTCCCGAAGGTCGGGGGCGGGCCTGGGGGTTGGATATTCCTGCTTACGCATCGTACTCATCGAACATCCGGCGGCCGCGGAACGTAGCGTTGGTGGTCATGAGGCTCCCGCGGTCTATGCGCCACGTGAGCGTCTCCGGAACGAGCCCCTCCACCTTCCAGATCGGGCGGTCCTCGATATCGTCGAAGACGATCAGCGTGAGCGGGGTCTCCTGGAAGGCTATGAGGTCCGCGGTGTCGCCTCGCGGCCACACACCCTGCTCCCGGAGCGACGCCAGCGACAGGCGCACGGAGTCGAGCGTCGCCGTAACCACGACGGCTACCGGTTCGTGCTCCTTGACGTACGCATCGCCGAGCGCCTCCACGGGTATCTGTGTAATGGTCTCGGTCGCCGATACGCCGGTAGCGTAGCCTACCTCTTTACCGTCGATGAGGGCCAGGGCCCTAGCTCCCCCGATAGACCGTCCCACGGTTCACCTCCGATCAGGCGTTGAACGGCGTCCGGGCCGCCGTAACGTTGTACTCGATGAAGTTGATCGGTTCGACCGGTGCCACCGTCGCGTTGACGCGCCACCGGTCCCCGAGGTCCTCCGCGGTAACGGAGTCCTCCTTGAAGTCCTTGATGACCCCCTCCAGTACCTGTAGCCGCAGGTCGGCGCGGGTCTCGGTCTCGATGCGGCCCCGGGTCTGCTTGAAACCGGGGTCCCCGATCAGCAGGTCCAACCGGTTCCGTACGCTCCGGACGCTAGTGTTTAACGATTCGTTCGCCGAGACCTCGCTCCAGATCGGGTTGTCGTCCAGCAGGTGCGTGGTCACCGACCTCTCGATACGGAGCCCGATTCGGGGGGCGCGGGTCACTATGACCAGCCCGTTGGCGATCATTTCGTCGGCGTCCTCGTTGGCGTCCCAGCTCGAGTCGCTGCGGACTCCCAAGAGGTTCGGTACCTTCCTAGTCATCGGTACCCCGACGTCCGTTCCGGCCTGGATCCCTGCGCACATGGTGGCCAGGTAGAGCGGGTCGGCCCACTCCACCAGACCGCTAGCGCGGCGTACCTGCGCCTCCTGACCGACCAGGGCGCAGTGTCGCGTGTTTAGGTTAAGCGTCCGCGTGAACAGCTGCGACTTGGTCTCCCCCGCCGCGGCCGCCAACCAAGCACACCGTTCGTTGGCACCCGCGCCGGCCATCTTGACGCAGTGCGCGCGGACCGCATCGTGCAACCCGGCGTCGGTGGTCAGCGGCAACACGATCTGTACGTCCTCCTGTTCGAGAGCCACCAGCGCGGCCTCCCAGTCGGACAAAGAACCGGCCGTGTAACCGCCACCGGACAGGTACACGGGTACGGCCAGCGCTACCGGTGCCTCCCCAGCCCCCGCCGACCGCGCGGTCGATACCAGAGCGGAGTTGACGTTCAGGTAGTCCACGATAAACTTGAGGTCGGCCCGGATGTTGGCCGTCGTCCCGTTGATAGAGGTCGCCGTTAGGTAGTCTAGCTCGTCGGTGGGTACTGCCGGTGCCTTTGGACTCTGGAACGTGGCGTGGTAACCGCGCGACGCGAACCCGTTGATGGTCGCCTGAACCTCGGTGAGCGTCGGGTACGACGCCGCCAGCAGGTCGAACGCGTCCACCACCAGCTCCACCGTGGGCGTAGTAACGTCGGTCGTGGCCCACGTAACCTGCGTTACGTCGGAGAACGCGCCGGTGGTGGTCTTCTGGGTGACCCCGTCGGCGGTTATCCACGTCAAGACCTCCTGTAGCGGTGCGCCCGTAGCCTTATTAACCCCGTCGATCGTCAGGGTGTGGGTCTCGCCGGCCCCGGCCGCCAGGCTTGGGGTGGCGGCGATCGTCCCGCTCCACGCTAGCTTGGTGATGTCGAAGGGGCCACCGGCGTCCTGGTTGACGCCGAGCGCGATACCGCTCTTCGCCTGTAGGATGTTTACCTCAGTGGCCGTAACCGACAACTCCACCAGCGTTGCCTCCCCGCCGTCGTACTCCACCTCCAAGAGCACACCGGACCCGAGACCGACGAACTCCTCCGTCGAGTAACCGGGGCGGCCTATGGTGAAGTCGCGCAGGGTCGCGTCGACCGCGTTGTTCTCGACGAACAGCGACGTCTGGTTCCCCTCGAACCCGGAGACGAGCGAGGTTACCACCATCGCGGCGATCGGCGTCGACTCCAGCAACGTGTGCGCGGCGGCCGTAGTGGGAGCAGCGTTGCAGACGATCACGGCGGACGGACCACCGCGCACGCGGTCGTCCCTGGCCGGGGTGTAGAGGAACCGTACGATGTCCGCCCAGAACGGGTCGTTCGGGGCCAGGTCCGCCATGGAGCGTGGCGTGTTGACCTGGACCGGGTCAGCCTCCTCGAGGAACGGCAGGTCGCCGATTACGGCGACCCTGTTGATCGTCAGGACGCGCCCGGCTAGTGACGAAGCGTCTACCTTTCCGTACACGCCGGGACGGTAGGTTGTTCGCCCGTCAACGTTGATCGCGGTTGGCATAGCTTAGCTCCCCGATTCGGGTTCGATTCCGCCCCTGTAACCGTCTACCGTAATGTCCGAGGCGGCCACCAGGAGGCCCTTAGCCTCCAGGTCCACCCCGGTCGACTGAATGTGCGTTATGGCGGACCAGCGGGACGTCTGGCCGTACATCCCGGGTCCCTCGTGCAGCAACTGCTCTTCTGGGCTAAGGTCGCCGCCCCCAAGGTAGCGAACGTCGGCGTAGCCCAACCCCAGCAGGAAGGGGGTGGCGTCCATCATCAGGGCCCGCACCACCACCCGAAGGGCCCTGGTAAGCTGCGGGTGCGGGGCGTCGATACCGACGGTAACCACCTGCTCGACGATCATCTCGCGGTACCACTTGCCCCCCTCGGCCCTACCGAAGTCCCCCAGCGCCTGGGAGTCTACCGGCGTATCGCTGAGCTGGATCCCGATAACGGGTTTCTCCGGCGGGTCGAAGGTCCAGCTGGGGCGTACCTCGACCCCCAACTCGACCAGCTTCGCGTGCCAGGCCTCCAGCATCTCGTCCTCTACCAGCTGCTCCCCGCCCGGCTCCCTGAAAAGCGTCTTGAAGTCGGTAAGGGAACCGGACAGCTGCGACCAACCGTTCTGTAGGACGGTTACGACGTGCAGGTCGAAGATACCCGCCATCAGCCGAGCCCCCTTATGACCTGGGGCATCCTGGTAGCTACCCGCCTCAGGATGTGCCTGGCCCCGATACCGGGATGCCTCCACGGGCGGCCGCGTTCCGATACCGTCCTGAAGCTAACGTACCGCGACCGGACCCCGCCCGGTCTGCGGACGCGGTACACCCCGGCGGGGCTCCTCTCGCCCCAGACCGTGACGACCTTCCGGTACGCCGGGTTCAGGTAGGGCGCCCGCGCGGGGGCAGTACCTACCCTGATAGAGGCCGTCAGCTGCCGCGCCGCGCCGTACTCCGCCACCGACATACCCCTAGTTAGGTGGCGGAACGGTATCGACGCGTACAGGTGTCCATCCTTGGCCCGGCGGACGTTTTTAAACCGCGAGAGACGCGACCGCACATCGTACCCGCGCGACCCGAACTCGATTATCGTAGGAAGACCGGGGGCCAGCTTGAACAGCAACCTCGGCCTGTCCCGGACCGACCGGTCGATCGATACCGACATCCCGCGTAGGTACGCCCCGAGCGACGAGTTCAGGGTGCGCTTGGCCTCCTCCCGCCACGTTCTGGCTGCCGCCAGGGCTACCGCCCGCAGTCTGTCCTGCCGGTTGGCGTGCGATACCCTGAGGGCGTACGCTAGCTTTAGGGGCCTAGGCACAGGGGTCCTCCTCTATGCCTATGCCGCGGTGCCGTAGGAAGATCCGGCGACAGTCGACGTGCACGGGTAGCACCTGGAACTGCTCCGCTACGCTCTTGCGGACCGAGTATTGGGCTCTCAGAACGTGGGGGAAGTTCCACACCACGTACACGGGGTTGGTGAAGTACTTCATCGAGTACCGCTCGCCCACGGTAGGGGCACTGCCCAGACCGTCCCCCAGGGTCCAATCAATGTCGCCGGCGGCAGTAACCTCGAAGTCGGTCCCTTCCACCAACGGATCCGGGTACAGCGTACCCTCGTCGTCGGCCACCCGACAGTAGGTAACCCCAACGTCTACCGGAACCGGGGTCACCTGGTCCGCGCCCCCGCCCGTGAACATGTTCTCCGGGGTGGCCACCGGGTGCCGCAGCTGCTCCACGGTGGCGGCCGTCCGGACGCCGATCTCGTCCTCCACCACCGTGGCGTCCACTAGCGTGATCCTGTCGAACTTCGCGGGCTTGTTCTCGGGGAACCACGTTACCCGCACCATCTGGTCGGCGTACTCCCCGTACTGCCGGAACATAGCGGCCTGCCTGGTGGCCCCCTGTACCATGACGCGCGTCGACTGGGCAGAGTGGTACAGGATACCGTTCCCCCGACATTCGGAACAGTCCGTCCTACCCTCGAAGCTGTACCCCGTGAGGCCTCCAGCGTTCACGTTCCCGATACACGGGCACAGCGCGTGCTGCTCCCACTTCGCCACCAGCGACCGGTGCACCAGGAACCGGCGTATCCCGGCCAGGTCCAGGTCGACCCGGGCCCGCTGCAGGCTCTTCGGGTATAGTAGGGGAAACTTCACAGGGCGAACATCCTAACCGGACGGTACTTCCGCTTGCTCGTCTCCATGTGCGACTGGAGGCGCTTCTGGTAGCTTATCATGCGGGCACCGTACCCGCTGTTCTCCACCCCCGACGTGGTACCGATCGATTGCGATATCCCGTCCACCGAGATAGACAGGGTGCTGATACCGGCCCCTATGATGAGGTCGCCGGCGGTGTCGAGCGGCAGCAGGGCGGCCACCAACCCGACCATGTCTAAGATACTGTGCGGGTAGTCGAGGAGCGTTAGCGTAGCGTCGGCCCAGGTCTTCTTCCACTCGAGGTCGACCACGAGCGTCGTTCCATCGGTTACCTCGTGTATTCTACGAACCTCGTCCCCGACCTTTACGTACTGCCCCTTCCTTAGGATCGTGGACACCTCGTAAACGGCCTCCTCGTCTCCGTTCACGACTTCCAAGAAATCCGTACCGGTCCCGGTAAGGCACCGGTCCCCGACCTTCGCGGTTACCGTACCCGTAACGTCGTGCTCGAAACCGGCTACGTAGTCCAACCACAGCCACCGCGGTGTGTACGGTCGGACCGTCAGGACGTCGGCGGCCAGGATCGGGATACCACCGCTGTAACTCCACCCCTCCAACCCCTCGGGACCGGGCAATATCTGCACCTGCCCCGCCAGGGAAGAACTCACGTGCATCCACGACCGCGGGAAGGTAGTTTTCTGGAAGGCCCCGAACCTTACCCCTCCCCGCAGAACGGACCGTACGGGGCGGTGGTCGGCGTGCAGTAGGTACCAGGTCTCGTTCTCCCAGTCGGAGACGTCGTGGCGCTCGAACGGGTACCGGAGGTTACCGTCTAGGACGACGTCTAGTTCCTCCGATACGGCATCGATCGCTGCATCGCGGGAATGCTCGAACAAGGAATCGGGGTAGGGGTCGTCCTCGTCACCGGTCAAGTTGATACCGAACAGGTAGTTGTCGATCATCCACTGTTTAGTAATGATGTCTGAGATCGACAACTCGTACCCCTCAAACCATAAGGGGAGGGCGAAACCCCCTACCCCCCTTATGGTTTTTTACGGCAACAACTGATACATGAACCATAGGGAACCTGCACCGGCTGTCAGTTGGTCTCCATTGGCGCCGGTCAACTTGAGGGTAGCCGTGATCTCTGTCGCTACCGATCTTACTTGAGTTGTCCCCCCGGCAGCACTAGTAATGATCGTGCCCTTAGCACCGATCGCAGCACCCTTGTAGCCCAGCCCAGCTCCGACAAAGACATTCTGCGGGAGCACCAAAGAATCCGTATCGGGGACATCGGTTTCACCCAACTCAAGGGTTGCGGCCGACACGGCACCCCCTGCAAATTCTTCAGTCAGTTTGAACAGCGCATCCTTAAAAATGATCGGATTGACAGGTCCCGGTGTCCCAAACGCCTTCGTGATATTCAACGCGGCTGCGTTGAAATCCCCAAACGTAAAGTCCCACCTCCTCACACGGATCGCAAAGTCGGCAGCCTGTACACGTTCACCGATCTTCCAATACCGGAAGTTCTGATCCGCACCTTCAAGGCGCACAACCTCGTTATCCGTTAGCGGTCTATCGCTGTCAATCAACGGCCAGGTCATCCGTCCACCTCCTCCTCTTCGTCCGCGTCAAGGAGCGCCTCGATGAGGTCCTCCCTCTTGTTGCTGTCCGGCTCGAGACCCCTCTCCTTAACCAGGGCGCGTAGCTCCTGGTAGCTGAGGTCGGTATAGACCGCTCCGGGTTCCGTAACTTCCTCGGCATCCCAGACGAAGTCCGGGTGCCCTTCGCAGTACGCGGCGTCCCCTCCCCCCGGTTGGGGAGAGAGGTAACCGTCACCACCCACCGCGTACGCGGTACGGCAGACGACGACGGTGTGGCCGCGGAGGTACATAGACTTGTGTCTCCACGCCCCCACAACTCACCTCACAGCGACCGCGCGACGTTATCGATGACCCACGCCTTGGTCGCGACCTTCAGGTACAGCGTCCCGAAGAGCATGAGCAGGAACGGGACCGTAGTCTTGACCTGGGCCAGCGGCCGTCGAACGAAGTCGAGCAGCTGGTCCCACTCGACGACGTCGGGCGTGTTCTGCAGCAGGTAGATCTGGCTGCAACCGGTACGGTGTTCGTTGAGGTCGGAGATGACGGTGTCCACACCGAACGCCGCCCTCGGGAAGCTCCACATGTACTGAGCGGTACCGGCAGCTCCCCCCGGAGTGGACCGGAACACCCTGTAGTACCTGACGCTGTTGTTCTCCTCACCCTCAACCGGGATGGCGTTGTCGGTGATGGTGATATCCACCGACTCCCCGGCCGCGACGGCCACGCCGGCCGAGTTAACCGGGGCGGTAATGCCGCCGTCACCTACCGCGACCACACGGTAGATGTAGGTACCGGCATCGTCGGCGTAGAACTTCGAACCGACCGTGGCGCCCGGGTTTACCGCCGAAGCGATAACGGGCGCCGCCGGTGCGTAGGTACCGGCGGCGGCGGCGTTGGGCAACCGCTGGTAGAACATCAGCGGCATGGGTTCGATCTTGATCTCGCCGTAGGGGCCCACGACGAACAGCTCGCGATGACCGAAGGCGATCTGGCCGCCAGCCTGCCGCACCTTGACCTGGTCGTGGCGACCGTGGGCGGTCGCCTGATTGGACAGGGTCTGCCACACCTCCGGCTCGACCATGATGGTCGTCGGGTAGGCGAAGTTGGGGTGCGCGGCCAGGCCACCGAGAACCTCGACGAGCAACTGGAACGTGGCGGGCTTCCCCTCGAGGTCGGTATAGTTGTTCGCGGCACCGGTCCGGATCTGCTTGTACAGGCCGTCGAAGGATAGCGCCGAGAGGTTCGAATCGGCCAGGAACAGCTGCCTCTCGAGCTTACCGAGCAGGGACAGAGTGCCGTCCTGCGTCCGCTGCGCGAGTGCAGATCGGTTGACGCCCGTGATCCCGACCATGGTACCGACGTCGGTGATCTCGATGTGCTCGTCGAGGAACTTCACCCGGACGGTCTGGCGGGCGTACGTGGCCTCGCTCTTCGGACCGACGCCGCCCTCCCCGATCCACGGGTCCAGGTCCATGTTTCCGTGGGACTGGACGACGCTCGACTCGTACAGCGTCGAGGTAATGGGTACCTTCTTAAGCGTCGGCCAGAACTTGATGTGCTTGTTGAGGAACGTCGACGAATCGAGCGTCGGCTGGATCGACTGCGGAACCAGCGGGGCCAGCTCGGTCCCGGCACCGCTGACGAAGGGGACGCCCTGCTGCGGGTACCCGACGCCGCCCTTGGTGAAGCGTTGGGCGTTGGCGCGCAGCGCCTTGTTGAGCTCCCTAAGGGTACCGATCGAGACCTCCTGGCCCGCGATCGACTGGAGCGCGTTTAGCGGGTTCATATCCGCACCTCCCTACAGCCCGATGCCGTACGCTTCGGCAACCTCGCTGGGGTTACCGTGGGTATCGATGTCGGCGATGGCCCGCCCCAGGTCCCACTTCCTCTCGTCGGCGGTCTCCGGGTTTTGGATCTCGTCCATCGCGGCCTTGATGATGCGGTTCCTCTCCCCGGCGGCCTTGGCTACCGTCGCGGCATCCTTTTCGCCCGGGGACGGTTCGGCAACCGCCAAACCGGTAACCGAACGCGGTGGAACAGGGGAACCGAGGGCAGCACTCAGGCCCCCGACCTGGGTTGCGAGTTCGTGGTTCTGGCTCACCAGGTGCTGGATGCCCTTGGTGAGCTGCTCGGTAAGGCGACCGACCGCCACCAATCCCTTGGCGAGCGAGTCGTGCCGGGACCCTAGCTCCTGCACGGCACGCTGAGTGGTCGATGCCGACTTCTGCAACCCCTCCATGAGGTCCGTTACGTCGACGAAGTCGTCGTCCGAGGGCGGGGGAGCCGGTTTCCCGCCGGACTTCCGCAAGCCATCAAGCCCCTCGCTGAGGGTTTCGAGGGCGGCGTCGAATTCGTCCTCGGAGATGACGCCGCCGATATCGTCCTCGACGCCGCCGGACTCGATACGGCCCTTGACGATCTCGTCGATCTTATCGTCGCCGAAACCCGCGTCGCGGAGGGCTCGGCGGAGCTCGCTCGCCTTCATACCTTTACTCCCTTCATCTTAGAGACGATCTCCTCAACGAGCCCCATACCCTGGGACCACGATAGGAACGGAAACTTCTTGAGGACCTTGACGACCATGAGGTCGCGGGTCATCCCGACGGTGGTAGGCCCGCCGCCCTGCAGGCTCTGCGGGACCAGCTTCTCGAGACCGCCGGTACCCACGGCAGCCTCTCCCTGCTGCGGGTACCCGACCCCCTCGGCCCTGAATAACCAGGGTAGCGGGTACGGGACCTGGTAGCCGCCCCCAAACATGGAGGCGGCCAGCGGCTCGAACCACGAGTCGCGGTTCTTCGGAGCCGCACTGACCGCTACCGAGACCACCCTTGCCTTGGTAATACGCTTCCCCTGACGACCGCCGGGCAACACCTTCCCCTCGATGCTAAAACCCAGGCGACGGTGGCCACCGGCCTTCTTGAGGGACAGGGACTTCTCGTAGATCTTCTTACCGAGCTCGTCGTCCAGGAGCAGCAGCCCCTCGATATCGGTGGCCTTAAAGACCTTACCGTCCTTCTCGACGGTGGTGGGGGACACGTCGGTCGGGTGGCCAACGATGTTCATCACCCCGAGCGGGTGCTCGTAGGTGATGAACCCGTGGGACTTGAAGTACCCCCACTCGAGCCCGTCCTGATCTACGAAATCGCCGTCCTCGTCCTCGCGTTCGCTGGTAGCGACACCCTTAATGAGACCGTCCGGGGAATCCGGCCCCGCCTTAACTAGGTCGAAGGGGGTCCAAACCTCGAAGTCTGAACCCGACCTGGAGGAGAGTTGACCTACCACCATACCGTACCCTGAAAAATTGAGGGGCGCAACCAACCTAACGTTGGCGCGCCCCTCAAGAGCCTAGTTCGATTCTCTGGCTTGTACGTTCGGAGCGGGGGGCTCCACGTTCCCCGGGACGCCACGCCCGAGATACGGTACCGCAATTAAAGCACGGTTACACGTATAGAGTCAAGTATCTGACTGCAGGCGCAGCGGGAGGCGGGTACTGCGCCTACAGTGGTGGCAGTTTACCTCAACCTCACCGGTGGCCAGGGAGACGGCCACCAGCCGCGACCTACAGTGGATCTTCAACTTACCGCCCTTAACCACGGACAGTACCGTCCCGCAATGCTGGCACCGTACCTCCCTCACTTTACCAGGTTCCACGATGCGTCGAAACGGTAACCGGGCGGTACCACGACCGTTCCGCAACGGCAGTTAGCGTGCAACGGATACAGCGTGGCCAGCCACTGGTCCGGCTTCCTACCGTGGTTGGTACCGTTGGCTAGGAGCGCGGACAGCGCCCAGACCTTCGGGCGCCCGGACGCGTCCAGGTAGAGGCGCAGGCAGTGTTCGCAGGTCCTACCGTCCCTCTCCGGAACCCTAGCTACGCGGGCAGACGGACCGTATTTAGCGGCACCGGCGGCCGCCACCGCCTCGTTGTGGGCCGCCTGAAGCTCGGTACGGGCGACCCGCAACCAGTCCCTCTCGAAACCGACGAACGCACCCGACAAGGCAGCCATCAGTTGTCCACGGTGCCAACCTCGGGACCGCGCCCTGTCGACCAGCTCCCGTATCGTCCCGCGGGCCTCCGTAGATAGGTTGGTGACGAGGGTACCGACGCGAGAGCGGGACTCCCCCCAGGTTAGGGCCTCCTGCTTCGTCAACCGGTCCGGGGCCCCGGAAGGGTCCTCGAGTAGGTCGGACGTACCGCCTATGACGCTACCTATCCAGTCCCCGGCCGACTTCCTAACCGGACGGGACGCCATCTCACCGTTTACGGCCTCGGTCCACCTACTGCGGGACCACCGCCTCATGGTGGGGTGGTTACCGGGGTCGGCCGCCACCATGACGGTACCGGTAACGGCGGCGTACGCCCACACGTCCAGCGGCGGGTCGGTACCGGGGACCAGGTAACCCAGGACGTCCGAACGCCAGGCCGACAGGTAACGCTCCACCAGTTCCTCGGCCCGGTGCGGGTCCACGTTCTACCCCTCCCGGTACCCCGATAGCAGCTCGTCGCGGATGCTCCGCAGGCGGCGCCGGAAGGAGGCGGATAGCTCCTCCCGGATGTCCTCCAAGACGTCCACCTCGCCATCCTGCCGGGCCCCGGCCTTGGACAGGTTACCGCTCAGCAGACCGCGGGCGAGCGACCGGAAGGCCACCTCCAACTTCCCGAGGAGCTCCTCCGGCGGTCGGTTCCACTCGCCGGAGACGGTCTGCTCGATCCGTACCCTCACACCGACACCGCCAGTACGTCCCCGGGACCGCGGACGACCGGTACCCATTTATCCCCGGAACGGTAGGCGGACAGGTCCAGGCGGCGGTCGTCCACCGCCGATGACAGGCCCTTCTCGAGCTCCTCCCACAGCTCCGCGTAGGAGGTTGCCCTCTGCAGGCGCCCCCCGGAGGAGAACCCGAACGCCTCGCCCTCTCCGAATTCCTCCCCACCCTCGACCTCCCCACCCTCGACCTCCCCACCCTCGGGTGGGTTGAACAGGCCCATCGTCATAGCGGCCTGCAGGTAGTTCGGGTTCATGATCATGTCGCCCAGGGGACCCGGTATGGGTTCCTCATCGTGCTCCGCCCGCACCTCGTTAACCCTCATGTAGTTGGTAAGGCGCTTGATGTCGAGGTCGACCTTCTGGTCCTCCGGCATCGAGTCGAACCCGCCGAACTCCAAGGACAGGTCCTCGTACATGGGCCAGACGATTACCTCGTTCAGCCAGCTAGCCACCGACCGCAGCAGCGGCCGCAAGCCGCGCTCCCTGGACAGCAGCACCCGCTGGGCGGGTCCGGCCTGCTGCAGGGCAGACGTCTGCCCCTCGGAACCGAACACGAAGCCGAGCTCGGCCGGGTCTATCTGGTAGACGGCGCAGGCCACCTTCATCAGCCAGTTGATCCAGTTCGAGAACTCCATCTCCTTGTTCGTGTGCCCGAGCGAGACGGACTTGAGCTCCTCCTTCAGCTTCGGGTCCAGCTGGATTATGGGGACCCTGCGGCTGTTGGCGACCCCGGACAGCATGGACGTAACCGACCGCCGGAACGCCCGGAAGCTGTCGTCGGTCATGTTCGACATGAGCGCCAGGATGGTAGACGAGTGGATACCGCTGGTGAAGTTAACCGCGTTGAACGTCTCCGCGTTCAGCAGGCTCGTCACGACGGTAACGATCTCCTCGTTCTCCGGGAAGCCGTAACCGGCTATCGGAAGCCAAGTCCTGGGCCTGCGGATACCCCACCCCATCTCGCTGCGGGCGTACTCGTTTACGATGGACTGCCGGTTGGGATCGACCTGTACGTAGGAAACCTTCTCAGGGTCCCACGTTCCGCGTTCGATGGCCTCCTCGCTGGGCTTAGCCCGCCGGATCGTGGAAGCGTCCACCGCGATGAACCCCCACGGCTTACCCTTCCGGTCGAAGATGGGTTCGAAGTTACCCTGGTCGTACGCCAGGGAGTCCCGCATCAGCATGCGCAGGAACGACTCGAACCCACCGGACTGGTACCGGCCGCCGGCACGCTGCACCACCACCATTACCTCGGCCATGGCGCGTTTAACGGCCGGGGTAGGCTTCGCCCCCCGGTCCCGCATCACGATGCGGGACCCCAAGCTGTACGGGGACCGCTGCGGTTCGGCGCACTCCGCCACCTGCTGGATGCGCGTCTGGTGGACGGCGCCCACAACCGGTACACGGGACATGGCCGTAAGGGTACCATAGGTAAACCCGAGGGTACCGGGGTGAACCTCCCCAGGAACGTCGCCGGAGTACGACCAGCGGATGTGCATAGGGTCGAAGAGCCAGGAGCGGGGGGCCTCCTCCTCACCGGCCAGGTCCACCCTGACCGCCTTGGAGACGTCCTCGCCCTCCTCGCCGGACGCCAACCCGCGCAGGGTCCAAGCGGGGTGGTCTGGGGTAACCGGGTCCGATCCCGCGGCGACCGCGTTAAGGTACGGGTCCTCACGTACCCGCTCTCCCACCACCAGGTCGGTTAACCAACCCACGGATCAGTCCTCCCGGGGTACCCCGTACGTGACGGGCCAGTAACCGCAGTACGGGTCGTAAACCGACCCGGGGACGGGCGTACTACAGTAAGGGAAGGCCTTAACGAGGTTAGCCTGGGGGTGAGCCTTCTTGCTCTTCTCCTTCCGGTCCACGGTACCGTACGTCGTCATGGGCGCCGACTCGCCGGTTTCGAAGTTGACCCTCCACTTGATCGGCTCACGCCGTCCGTACATCTGGTCGTACTTCTCGGCGAACGCTCGGGCCTTCTCTTCGAGGGCCGCCTTATCGCCCTTGGGGGTCTGCCACCCGCCCTTGTCGTGGTCGTACAGCTTCTGGATGCTGACGTTGTTCAGGTAGGAGAGGCGCACGCCGTGCTCCGCCTTAACCTGCTCGTTGATCTTCGTAGCCTCCTTCTCGAGCTCGGCCTTCTCCTCCTGCGACGGTTCTTTCCACCCGGGGATGGAGTAGTCCGGTTTCTCCTTCTTCGGCTTCCCAGTCTTGCTCTGGGCACGCTTGTGCTTGTTGGTGGAGTCTTCGTACGCCTCAGCAAAGGGAGAGTCCCACCCACCACGGATGTGCTCCCCCTCCTCGATACCGTGGGTCATGTCCCCGTGGGCGTCCTGACCGTGCTTCCGGGTGAACCCCTCGCCGTGCTTCCTCTTGGCGGCTTTGACGTCGGCCAGGGCCTCCTTCATCTCCTCAAGGTGCTCGCCGACGGTATCGTGGTGGGGCTTCCCCTCCTGCGTGGCGGCCGTCTTCTTGTGCTGCGCCTCCACCTCCTTGATGTACTTACCCATCCGGCGAGTGTCGCCGTTGCGGGCCGCCTGGGCGAACTCCTCCTGGATCTGGACCGCGCGGTCGAAGCTGGCGTCGCCACGGGCCTTACGCTCGTACGGTGCGTCCGCGTGGGCCGCCAGCTCAGCCTCCTCGCGGTTGCCGGCTTCGAGGTGGGACGTCTTAGCCTGAAAACGGGCCTCGCGGTCCGGGTACCAGTACACCCACCCCTTGCCGGCCTTCTTGCGGTACCCTCCATGCTGCCCCCCGGGAATGGCGCTGTACCCGGCAGGCGGTTTAGGGGCACCGGCCTTGCTCAGGACCTGGTCGGCCCACCGATCAAGGTCGCTCGCCATGCTCTTCTCCCCCTCCTGCCTCCCGGGAAGCATCTTCCGAAGCTTCTTCTGGAGGGCCTCCTTCTGGGCGTCCGATACGTCGACCATACGCGGTACCCGCTGGATCGCGTTCCGGACGTGGGGCCAGTCCAGCTCCCCGTCCTTACCGCGGATCGGCAGCTTGCGCAGACTGCGCGGCACCGTCCTCCCGGTCCTGTCCTTCGCCCCTCCTGGCACGATAAGCAGGAAGGCGCTGTCCGGAAGGTCGTTTACGTAAGCCGTGGTCCACTCGGCCTTCTCCAAGGAGTCGGCCCACGCGTAAAGTTCTTCAATACTCACCGTCGTTACCTCCGCGGGCACAGCAGGCGCCCACCCTTGCGAATATTTTACCGCGGGCGGCCACCCCCGTCAAGGACGCAGCTACAACCGCCCTACTAACAAGACCGCGGTCGACGACACCAGCGAGCCGCAAGAGATCAGTTCCGATCTCAGACCACGTAGCGTCGAGCAGCTTCTCCTGTTCCGGCGTCAAGGTTAGTTCCTCCACGATCCCTACCTTTCCTTGCAGGTCCGCGGCCGCCTTCCACAGGTGCGCTTTCTCACGCGCGGCGTAGTCCACCAACAACCTAGACGAATAGCCACCGGGCGTAAGGTCAAACTCTGCACGAAACGTGTTACCGTAAGCCTTCCACCAAGTACGACCGGCCTCGGTGGACACGGCGACCACCATCGCAGCCCTGGCATCGCGACCTTCACCGTAGGCTGCCTCAACATCGGGCGGCAGCCCCACGCCGTGCCTGGCACCGTCCATTACTTGCCGAACACCGCGGTCATCACTCGGCGGCAGGTACCCAAGCCGAGCCCACGTGTAGTACCCGTTATATCCGGAGCCGCGCAGGGCCTCACAACGGATCCGTTTAAACCCGGCGGCCTGAGCCGCCGCTACCTGCGACGCAAACATGCGCGTGCCCAAACCAGTCCCTGTAGCCTCCTCAGAAATCGCGAAAGCCTCGTTGACAATCTCCGATCCCTTCGATCGATCATCCGGATCAACGGGCGCAAGCCGACGCACCCCACCAAGCTCGCCGCTACCCCGATGAAAGAATACCTCAATCGATGGACGCTTATCTAGCCCAGACTCCGGCAACACTTCAACGGAAACGGTGGACCCTGGAGGGGCCCCAACTATCCTGGCGAAGTCCTCCAACGACCGTATATCGGTACCGGGAAGGTGCTCGCGGGCGAAGGCTACCGGATCGGGAGAATCCGGCTTTACAAAGACCCTTACACCGTCCCCGCGAAACAGCTTGTCCCGAACGACGTAGAAGTCGTTGCCGTCCCCACCCGCGGGTGGGGACGGCCCAGCCACGCGCTTCGTGGGATACCAGTAGACCCATCTGCCGGCACGGCGCTTCCGGTAACCGCCGGAGTGACCACCCGGTATGGGCTGGTAACCGGGGGGAGGTCCGTCACCGGCCTTAACTACGTACCGCACCGCGCACCACCAACCGCGCCTTACCGATCCCAACCCCCAGGCCGCGCTCCATCTCGGCGAGCGCCGTATAGTACGTCGGGAACTCCGCCAGGTGGTCGAGCGCGATCTGGGTAGCCGTAGCACGATCCGGGGTATGCTCCAACTCTACCTCTACCCCCATGCGGAGCTGCTCGGGGTCGACATCGGCTGCGGTAAGGCCGGCGAGGGTGGCCTTACCGCCGGCGTCCAGCTGCGCGAAGCGGGCGGCCATGCCGTACAGGCACGACTCCAGGTCATCCGTTGAGATACCCTCGCGCTCGGCGAAATAGTGCACGGCCTCGTCGGGGATACGCTCACCGCCGTACGACAGCAGCAGCACGTAGAGGCGCAACCGCTGCTCGTCCGTCAGGGTACCCCCCCGACCCCCGGCAGCCTTCACCACGTACCGGCCCCCGCACGGGTCCCACAGGAGCGACCTCGTCAACCCCTTCCTGTCGGCACGGCTGCTCTCCCGGCGCAGGATGCGACCCCCCATCTGCCGGTATACGCCCGTTATGTAGGCGTAGTCCCCGGCGCGCCCCGCCTTCCTAGCTATCTCCTTAGCCTTCTTCCACTTGTCCTCGTCGAGTACCCAGTTAGCCGGCATATGGGGTCCCCCCAAGTTAACCAAGGATGTTACCATAGACCGGGCCGCGGCGCCAGTCTTATATTCTATGGCGGTTACGTAGATACGGGGGGCGGGAAGTCGAACCCCGTCCTGCCCTCAGCATCGGCAGGAGCCGACCACTCGGCCCCCCGGTTACCACCACCTCATGGTTTCTCTACCGGAGCAGGGGTGTCGAACGGGGAAGGTCGCCCGTTCCCGCCCACGACGCTGTTCACACCCTCGTCGCGTATCGCGGACCACTTCCAATACGGCGGATCTTGCCCGGACCCGCCATAGTTTAGCGTGCAATCCCTAACCCTGGCCCCTACCGCAGTAGGCACAACCCAAACTGCACGCCGCTCCAGATGATCGGGATGCAGCATTCCGCGAACGCTGCATCTCTCGACGACAGCGTGCCTACCACCTATAACGAGACCACCGCCGTTCTCGCCCTGGTTAGCCTCGAAGTACACGCCGCGCACAGAACAATCACCCCTCACCCCGCCAATACGCAACGACCCCCCATCACAAAAATCAACCACGCCCCCCTCCACATGAGCACCCCCCCAACAATCGTCTTCTGGGGAAGGACCTATCTCAAGCCCATACCCGCCGCAGTGCGACACGTGTACCCAACGCACGTTAAGGGCGTTACACCCACGCAACACGATACCGGATCCACCACACTGCGATACTATCAAACGGTTAGCCGTAGCGGTGGCACACACCACAAATTCGATACCAGTATCCTTAGCCCTCACCACAGACACCCTATCCGCGACAACATGTCCATAGTCTTTATAGGCATAAAGCCCACGACCGGCAAAGTTAGCAGCGTCTATCTTAAGGTTCTCAACCTCACCGCGATCTACGTGTACAACAGCTACCCCAGAAAACTCAGAGGTAGCCTGCAGAATAGTCCTATCCCCCACCAACCGCGCATGGTCCCGCACCACCACAGGTGTAGACACCTTATAGGTGTGGGGGCCGAGATACACGAACCCACCGACAGGAGCAGCATTTAAAGCTTGCTGAATCGCCACACCCGTTAGTTTACTTACGGAAGCGTAACCGGTAGTCGTTTTCCAACCGGGGTACCGATGAACGGCCATGACCTTACCTAACCGTGAAACGATCACAACCCGAGAAAGGGTCTTTGATCGCGTTGTCCAAGTCACACTTCACACACCACACATTCGTCCGCCGCCCGTACCGACACCACCAACGGGACGGCAGTTCCCACTCCAGCGGGTCGCCGTCGTTCCACCAGCCGGGCGGCTCCGAGCGAGCTCGAACTGGCTCACTACCGAAGGTGTTCACACTGAAGCAGCAAGGGAGTACGGACTCGAGGCTCCCGCAGCTAGCCCCAGCGCACTGCTGCTCCCAGGCGACGTCGCGGCGTTCGGCTATCACCGTCCCGGGATACGAATGCGCTCCCACGCAGAACGTGTTGGCCGCCGGTGCTCGGCATACCCGTCCGTTCCACCCATCGTCGTGCCACGCGACCCGAGCCGAGACGTGAATAGTCATGGCGAGCCTCAGTCATCCCCGAGGCGCATTCGGGCAACGTCGTAGTACATGAGGAGCTTTTCGTCCTCTTGTGGGTCTCGAAGCTTCTCAGCCAGAAGCGCCAGAAAGTGCTCGCGTCGAGCTTTGTCGTTCTGGAACGTCATCCCCAGACACTCGACTGGTTCTGCTGCGTGTTCGTCGTCCAGGGAGAGATCGCGCTGGTCGCTCATGACTGCTCCTTCGACTGCCTTCGCGTGAACCTTTCGAAGGTTCACAGTGCCCTTCCCAACACCAGCGCCAGCGGCACAAGTACCGCGGCGGTAATTACCGAGGTAACCGTCGCCACGAACCAAGGACGCTCGTACCACGGAACCGACGCCATCTCCGGACACGGCCGCAGGGCGATCTCGCAGCACCTGTCGCCACGCTGGCGCTCGGCACGAAGAACCGAATCGGCCAACCTCGAGTCGTTCTCCCGGGCCCGCTTCTCTAACTCCACGCGCTTCCTACACGCGGGAAGATTTGCCTTGACGCACTTCGCCCCCTCCCGGACCAACTTCTCGGGCCCCAGTACGCCCCCACAGGGAGCTGGTTTACCCGCCTCAGTTCCGTGAAACCGGTCACACTTCTTGGGACCGGGGGTAGCCGCACCGGCTTCGTGACCGCACAGCGTCAGGAAGAACGCAACGATGAAGATCAGCGCCCAACCAAGCCCCCACAGTAACATCGGGTCGGTTGACTCAGACCGCAACCTAGTCACGTTCCCTCCCTCCCCTAGAAAGCCTCATAACCACACGCTCGACCATCGCAACCATCAAGGGTACGGCGGTCGCCTCTCTGGTCGCATAACCGAACGCCGGCGCAAGCTCCTCGTAGACCTCGTGGAAGAGCGCGGCCAGCTCCTCGGCGCTCGGCCACAGCGGTTGCGGGGCCCCGTCAACCAGCAAATGAACCCTACTGTTACGCCACGCGTCCTCAAGCAGGGGGTACCCCCTGCGGTCCTCGTGGGCGTGCCACCCGGCGTGGTAGCCCTCGAAGAAGGCGACCTCTACCGCGTCATTCGTTACCACGGTTCTCCCTCCTCGTTCTCACCATCAGCTTATCCGCGCACTCCTTCGAACACGTTAACCTGGGTCGGTCCGACCTACCCTTCAACCGCCCAAAGGTGACCCCGCATACGGCACAATTGGCGACGCCGCCGGCCGGCCGGCGGCGGAACCCCCTAATGTACCTCCTGTTGTAGCACCTGGTACACCTACCCCCGCCGTAGTGCGGTCGTTCAACGGTACCGCACTCGACGCATTCATCGTGGTCCCTGGCCCAGTGGTCGGAGGAGAGACCGTACTTGGGGCCGGCCGACTCGGACGCCAGGTACCCCTCCAGGGCGTCCGCATGCTCCGGATATATCAACCACCGACGCTGCCCACCGTACGGCACGGTACGTATGGCGGGCGTACCCATACCAAAACCGCCGCGCAACCTGAGAGCGCGGGCCGCGCGGCGCACCTGATGGTAATCGTAACCGGTACGCCGGCAGAAGCCATTGAGGCTCTCCGTACCTACGAAGACCGACTTGGTATAGCCGAGGCGCCCCACCTTCTCGCGGCAGGAGGTGACTGAGCGGCCTATAGCTTTAGCTACCTTCGTCGGTTCGTACACCCCCCACATGGTGAGGAGAAGCCTTACCTCGTCGTCCGTCCAACGCTTACCCGGCACTACTATCTCTCCCTACGAAGCCATTGAATAGCACAATGGCGTCGTTGCCCAGACCCTACGACCCTCGCACCACCCACCTCCCCGCCCGTAAGCCTATCTGGATAGGTGTGCACCGTATGTGGTATAGCCCCCGGGAGGTTTGCCCATTCCTCGTCTCTATTCGCCACCATCATCCATTAACCCCCCAACCGCATTCCAACGCTGCAGGAACCACCAATCGCGCACCAGGCAGCGGAGGTCCTCGGTCGAAAACCGACCAAGGTCACCGGCCACCTGAGACCACGTTACGGGAACACCAGACACGACCGGTGCCGGTATATTGAGGGACCGTATTAGCCTCAGTAGATAATCACGGGAACCACCCGGAACCGGCGTCTGGTCATACAGCTCCTCGGCCACGGCGATACCCTTGCGGGCGCGCTCCCTCCAGTCTTCCCCCAACCCGTAGAGCTCGTTCAGGTCCTCGGCGACCTCGTCAACGTTACCGGCGTGCTCATCCACCCTCTCCAAGACCGTTCGCTCGGCCTCGTCCACCGCCCGCCGCTCGACCTCCAATTCACGCACGCGCTCCGCGTGCTTCCGGGCGGCCGCAACTGCCGCGAGGCGGGCCTTGGCCTCCACCGCGGCCACCTCCCGAGAGCGTACCGCATTCTCGCGCGCGACGTCTCGCTCCCGCTTCGTACGCTGGTGGGAGCGCCATTCCAGCACCCACCCGGCGACCGGTATCAGGGCAGCCAATATCGGCAACAGATACTTACAGAGCCACCGCCACAGCTTCGCCCAGAAGGTTAGTTTCCCACCCATCACGGCAACCACCATCCCTTACTCTCCTGAGCCACGCGCCGGCGGAGGCCCGTTTCGAAGGCCTCGACGACCTCGGCCACGGATACCTCCCCGGTAAACACGGCCTCGGCGATGACCCCGGTCGGTATGGTCTTAACGGCGAAGTCATTCCTCCAGATCCGCCCCATCTGCTCCAGTATAGCGTTGCGGCAGACCGCAGCGCCCGGCCGCTTCAGAACTGGGCCCATAACATCCTCCCACAGCAGCTTCCCGGGGCCAAGGTACCCCGACTAACGGCGCCTTGTCAAGGTAGTTATTATTCAGGCCTAGGAGGCCGCAGGCGGCTCAGGTAGTAACGGCACGACCTTATGGGGAGGTTGGGAACGTTACCCCGCCACGCGGCGCAGTGGTCCGGACCGTACAGCCGGCGCACCCGGTGGTGGCACGAGTCGCACAGGGACTCGTGCACGGAATCCCCGACCACGGCTACGAACTTCTCCCTCACCGAACGCCGCCACAGACGCACCTGTGCTCGAGTAGTTGACCGGGGCCACCGCCGCAGCGCGGGCACACGTTGACGCCCTGCTCGATAAGACGCGCCCGGGCAACCGGTACGTAAACCTCCCGCCACCGGCCGTCGAGGTCGTCAGCCATAGTCGGTCGACCAACCCCATATCTATGCCGAACCCTACTCATCCTTCGGCGCATCGCTACCCCCGTTGCCCAACCTGTTCCTCGCCCAGCGCTTCGCTCCCCACACCAGGAAGGTGTTCATAGCACCCCCCAGGGCACCAAGTGTCGCACCGTACTCCCAGCGCCACTCGACGCCCCCGATAAGGGCACCGACCACCAGCCCGAACAGCACGGCACCGGACCGGAGTACCAGCGGTTGCCACCTCCACTCCGACGGAACGGCGGCCCTCACCCCACGGGTGAGGGCCCAACTGACCGCGGCCGGTACCAGTACGCACAGAGCTACCACGAACCACGGTACGGCCTCCGGTACAACCTCACGGACGGCGTCTAAATTGTTCACACTAGGCCTCCACCTTAACGACCGGGTACATCCCGGGCAACGTCTCCTGCTCCCCCGTATCCAGCACCGCGTCGGACGGCCCCCGCTCCGCCAACCGCCGCATATGGACGCAGACATTCTCCAACCGCATGTCGGAGTCCTCCCTACCGCGCCTCTTCATACCGCGGACGGCGTCCGCCAGGTCATCACACGCCACGACCACCTCGCGAACGGCGGCCACCAGCAACCTCTGCGAGTGCCGCGACCGGCGCCCCTTTAAAGACATACCCCTACCTCCCCGGCGCTACCGCCGGATGTTACGAACGCGCTCGTCCATCTCCTTGATAGCCTTCTCCAAACGCTCCTGCCCATCCAACGAACGTTCCTGCCCCACCTGTACGTTGTGGTTCAGGTCCCGCAACACCTCCGCCAGGTTACCTATGGATGTTACCAACGACTTAAGCGCGTCGTCCAAGCGGTCGCGTACGTACCAAATATCCCGTTGCATCGCCAAGATCTCGGCCACATGACCACGCACCCGTTCCGCTTTCGCCTCACACCTAACGCCGACCTTCCCGTTCTCACTTACGCTCTTTAAAAGCTCTTCGAGTTCCTTAGACCGGGACCGTTTATCGAGCCAGTCCATGACGAGTTTAACCAACAACGCCACGCACGTGATAACCAACACCACGAGAGCGAACGCCTCCCCCGCTGGCGTACCTGGAGACGGTATGGCCTCCGTTGGAAGCTTCACGGGGGAGGACGCAAACACTAACTGTCCCCTAAAACGACGTCTATTGCAGCCTTAGCACACGCCTCAGCTACCTTACGACTACCGGCACCGCCACCCGCCATAGTAGAGCCGCTTCCGTTATCGGCATACCACTCCCAAGGCCATTGACGATGCGCGCAGCGACCGAACACCGTGTACCTTACCCCGCGATGAACATCGCTGTAGGTTTGGTTGCCAGGATAGAGCTTTTGCTTCTTCACCCCCCAACCTCCACGCACACCTCGCCAAACGGCTTCGGTAGGCAGCACAGCTTCTCCAACGACACGCGCGCGGTATCGGTATCGATCTTTCGGCCGCTATTCCACGGCTGCCGCTTAACGACCTGTTTTATCGAGGTCCTCTCCCAGATCCTGTGCGCCACGTCCTCGGAGGCACCGACCCACAGCGGCCGCGCCGCGAAGAACTCCTTCAGCGAGCGCAGCCGGTACAGCGCCCACCCGTAACCGTACATCGTCGCCGCACAGGGAAACCCCGCCCCGACCATGCGGCGCTCCAGGTTCTCCACGAACAGGCGCGTCCACCGAGCAGCGGGCCGGCTCTCCCACGCGTTCGTCTCGAAGTCGACCGCCGGGTACAGGTCCCCGTACCGGAACCCGTTACGCCCATCGTACCCCTCGAGGACCCGGTCGGCGAAGTAATCCGACTGCGACAGCGCGTGGTCGTCGCGGCGGGCCGCCTTCGAATACTTGAAGTTGACGAAGTGATAGCCGCCCGTGTGAATAAAGCACGCGTCTTCAGGGGCGTACCCACGGTCGTCGTTGAACCCCCGCACCAGGTCCTGCCAGGCGGTACGCTTCGACTTCGCAATCTCCGCCTCGGAGAAGGCCACGTAAACGAACCGACCGCCCGCCGCGTGGAACGCCCCGATATCGAAGTACTTCGGATCGTTCCAACCCGACACGTCGCACCCGAGGATCTCAACCGGAGGAAAACGAAGAAGACGACAACGATACGAAAGTACAACCCGCTGCACCAATGCAGTAGGCGGCCTCAGACCGTTAGATAGGGGCGGCTCACCGCGATCTTCCAGGTAACGATTCAGCGCCGAACGCGTCTCCCTCCCCCAATAACCGTCCGCGCCGTAGCGCGGCAACGAATAGTTCAATGCAATTAGAGCTCTTTGAAGCCCCAATACCGCCGCCCTACTCATAGGACTATCCTCCCCTCGCGGGGGACAACCCCCCAAAACATCGGGGTCGGCCACCTACCGCCACGCCTTTCTCCCGAGACCGGTCACGGAAACCTCGCTGGGCCCACGGACCCCCGATCGTAACCCGGCGGCGCGGCCGCCGCAAGGGGTATATATCTACGTCGTGCGCAGCCGCGGCGGCAGCACCAGCCCAGAGCGCCGCTGGCGGTCCCTCCGGGCCCGGGACGAGCGGGCGACCTCCAGGGCGCGGACCCGTTCCTCGACGCCGCCCGCCCAGTCGCGGAGCTGCAGCAGGACACCGGCCACGCCCTGCAGCTCCGCCGAGAGCCTCTGGGCGGCGCGGTAGGTTAGCATGGCGCAGTAGTCCCCGCGGGACATACCCAGGGAGACCCGGTCCGCCTCCCTGGACACCAGGACGCACAGGTTCGGCCAACCGGGGAGCCCGATCCTGTCCCACGCCGGTCGCCGGTCGTCACTTCCCCTATCGTTCATTTCCCTCCCTCCCGCGGCAAAAGCCGCACGTTACCCGTGCGGGAAACCCTGGAGGAGGCGATCGCGTACCTCGCAATAGAACCAGTCCTCGGACCACCCGTGCGAAAAGCAACAGCCCGAGCACGGTATCTCACCAGGTACAGAATCGCGCGTCCCCAGTTCCCCAATCCTATCCGTGGAGCCCCAGGCCCCATCTCTCTCTTCCCCGGGCGGCACAGCCGCGACCCGAACAAGAAACCGCCCCCGCTTAGTCCGACCGCCACCCCTACCGTAGCTCCGGAGACGCCCCTTGTCAAGGAACAGGGTCGCCCCGCCGCTCCCCGGGGTGGTGGGGGAGGGAGGGGAGCGGGGGTACGACGGTCCACTACGGCGGCGGTACATCGCCGCCGGCCATGGCCAGGAACACCTTCACGGTGGTGTCGACGGCGTTTACTTCGAGCATAACCGACGTAACCTCGGCCTTCTCGATCAGCAGGACCGCCAACCCGTCATCCTCGGGGGCCAGGTACAGGGTGGCGGCGTCCAACGTTACGGAGAGGGGACCGTCGCACTCCAGGTACACCAAGCGCGCTTCCTCAACGCCCCCGAGGTAGATCGGGTAAGACCCGTCGACGTCGGTCAACGTGATCTGGTACGTCGTCGCCTCGTCGAACTCTAGCGTACGCGATACGGCGTCACGCTTGAACACGACCTCGTCGCCCGCCGCGTCTCGCGTGAGGGCAGCGGTTAACTCGCGTGAATAATACAGGTCGGGACAGGTCATACCAACCTCAGCAGGAACCTAATTTCCCGCGCCGCAAGCCGGATCGTTACCGCGTCACCCACAGTAGCCTCTCAGTCCTCGATGGCCAGCGCACCAGCGATAGTAACCGCCGGGTCGGTAGCGTCATAGATGGCGGCCATGTCTGCCACCGAAAAGGAGACGGCGTCTAACTCCGCCTTGTTGGATGCTGCAGCAACAGCAGCGGCCTTGGTGGCCCTGTATCCCGTTGACTGCGACGAAATCCACGTGAACAGAGCCCGAACGTAAGCGGCTCGGTTAGTAAGCGACTGATCTACTGCCTCAACATACAATCCAGTAAAGTGCAGACAGCATCCCGCCCAGTACCGACCGTACCTGTAGTTCTGAACACATTCGTCCAACGCATTCAACTTCTGCGACTTCATCCAGGCCAGGGTAACGGGTTCGTCAACGATCGCGGCCAGCGCCGCAAGATCGTCGCCGGTAGCCTCGCTATCGAGCGTCACCTTAACCTTATCCGACGGCAGCAACCAGTCGACAACAACACCGTCACCGTCCAGCGTATGTTCACCGACCTCCCCATCGTCTATTCGTTTCGCGACAATCGCAGCGTTAGGTGAGTAGGTCGGGTCGAATGCGTGCGTGTACGCCATGCTATCTATCCTCCCCCTACTCCGGCAAGACCGTTCGCCACCTAGCCGACGTCCCGTCGTAGTACACCATAACCGCGCCCTCTTTTATTACGTTAACATCGGCCCCGCCAGGTCCCAGAAACCTGTTAGCCGCCACGCTAGAGGTATTCTCATAGCTGAGCGTAAACCGCTTCGACGTACTAATGTTCACCAAAAGCAGCAGACGACCTGCCTCCTGCGCAGTCAGACCCGTTATTACCCTATCGGCAGCGCCCGGATCGATCCTAACGACCCGCGCCGTTGACAACCCTGTAGGACTGTAATCGTTGACGTCACCGGTAAGCGCAGCCGGCGAGATAGCGGGGGTTGAAACTCCCTTGATCCACGTATCGAGGTACCCAGCGGTAGCGTCGCCCTTCGGGATGGCGTTCGCGGCTCGTGTTGCGGTGGCCACTTCATCAGCACCACCGTTCTGGTGGCTCGACGCGTGCGACGCCGGGGTCTGCGGGTCGGCTAAGGTACCGGACAGCCCGGCCACGCTGATCTCGTCGGCCCCGCCGTTCTCGTGCTGCGAGGCGTGGGAGGCGACGCCGGAGGCCCACTGCATGGCCCCGGCCCCGTCGGCCTCCAGGAAGTTCCCCAGCGCCTGACCGGTGGAGTCCAGCCCCGTCGGGTCCAGAACGTCCGTTCCGCCGCCCTCGTGCTGCGGGGCGTGGTCGTCCAGCATAACGATGCTGGCGGGCGGCGTGGTCGTATTCTTCAACGTCTCGTGGTCGACGATGTAGGAACTTGCGGGGCCCGTCCAGCTGGTCAACTTACAGTTCCGCATACCGGGGCGGCTGGACGCGCTGACGGCCGAGACGGTAACGGCACCGAACACCGTATTCTCGGCGAAGTGTACGCTATACACCGTCACCGCGACACCGAACGAACCGCGGATCCGCGACTCGAAGCGCAGCGTGGGAGCGTTCCAGGCCGCGAACGCGGAGCACCCGGTAAACTGACCGAAGATGGTGGCGGTGGAGCCGGTACCCGTCACCGTCCCCAGGATGGCGACGTTGTCCAGGACGAAGTCCTGGACCTGCCCGGCCCCCACGTCGGACAGAACCACGTTGCCCGTGATCAGCAACGCCGCGTGGCCCTGAAAGACGGTGCCCGGGTTCTGCCCGGGGACGGCCTGCGCGGGGTCCACCGACCTCGTCAAGCCGCGGGGGGACCCGAAGTCCCCGAGGCGCCACGGCACCAGGCTCAGGAATACGAGCTGCACCCCCTTCGCGGGCAGCACGAGGTCCGAGCCTAAATAATTTCCGGGCCCCGAAATGACTATCAGCCCGCCCGCGGTGGCCAGGTCGTCGATGGCGTCCTGCGGGTCCTGGAACGGGTGCTCCACCGACCCATTGCCGCCGGCCGCGGCGCTGATGTCGACGAACCGCGCGGTAGGCAGCGGATCAATCGTAGCCTCGTAGACCAGGGTCCAATGCGCGGGATTCGTCGGGTCGGTACCGGAAAAGTGCCAGATGTCCCCGGTGTCGCCCTGCAGGCAGAAGTCCCCCAGCTCGATCGGGCTCAGGGCTAGGCGGGCGGCCTGGTCGGCAGCCGGAAACATATCGTTCCTGGCGAGGAGGTCGGCCGGGCTCCCCGGTGCGAAACCGCCGACGTTCTGCGTGGTCGGGTACTCGTATACGCCCACCTTACCACCCCTCGGCGAAGCTCTTCACGTACACCTCGCCGGCCCCCGTGAAGACAAAGCGGTACGCCTTGAACCTCTCGTTGACCACCACAATGTCCCCGTCGGCGTGGGGGCCGCTCGTCGGTAACGGTTCCCACGTATCGGCCGGGCCGAGGGCCTCGATGGAGACGGTACCGGCACCCATCCCGTCGAACTGAAAGAAGTGCTTGGTGTAGACCGCCTCGAACTGGTAGCCGGCGAGGTGCTTGGTGAAGACGACGTAGCCGCCTACCGCGGTGTGGGGCCCGGACTCCTTCACCAACCAGTTATCGTTCTCTTCCGCCATGCGCGTTCCGTCCCCTCGTTACACTAGCTGCCGGAAGCGTAACCCGGGAACCGCCCGGGCACAAGATAGATATACCTATACCCCGTCCATCCCCAGCTCGTCCAGCAAGCCTCCCCACAGACGCTCCCTCTGTACGGCCCGGAGGTCGTCCTGGGACCGCGGACCGGCTTCCACAGGAACCTCCGCGAAAACCGGTTCGGCCGGCCCCGCGATCTCCACCCGATGACCGCGGAACGAGTATCCCCTGGCCCCGTCCCACGCGAACCAGCTGGACATGAGGCGGTCCCCGGTGTGCCCCGCCGGATCGTAGTACAGCATCTCCAGTATCCAGGCCTCCACCTCCGGGTGGGACCTGAGAACGGGGCGGCCCCTCTCATCCGTCGCGGGGGAACCGTCCGGGCGCAGCACCGGGAGGCTAGCCATTACGAACTTACCCTGCGCCATGGTAGCCGATACGCCCTCTATACCGAACTGCGGGTGGTGCTTCTTGGAGGACGTTTCGAACGGCTCCACCTCGATGTGCTTCCCGGTAAACAGCTCACTGAGCTCCTCCCCCAAATCCCTAACGTGCTCCTGGGCGGCGTTGGACTCGACCCGGATCTTGGAACCGTACCGGTCGCGGGAGGCGTAGATCCTCTTGAGGATGGGAAGGGCTTTCCACTTCCCCGTCTCTATGCACAGAACCAGCAGGTCGTTCGGCTCGAAGTCCACTCCCCAAGCGCGCGTCGCTACCGAAAACTTCAACATGTGGAAGAAGGAGGTAAGGTTACTCTTCTTGGTCCTCTTCACACCCAGGTCCACGGCCGTGAACGCGGCGGCCCCCAACGGACACGGGTTACTGTCGTCGAACGCCAACAGCTGCAATCCGCGATCGCCCCACAGTCCCAGACCCCGCTCCCTACAGCGGTAGATGTCGTCCTCCGAGAACCGGCTGTCGCTCTCCGACCGAGCGCGGCACCTGAGCTGGCGCTCGGCCTCCACCGAGCCCGCCCCACCTAGCTCGTCCTCCTTCCTGCTGATACGCCTATTGGACCACTGTTCCGGCCACCGGGGGGTACCGTCCGGGTAATCCACCGTGAACGTACGCGCGTACCACCCGGGGCGCTTCGCGAGCTCGTGCATCGCGTCCTCGGGGTGCCACGCGTTACCCAGGAACCAGATCCACGCGTCTTGCGTCATGCGCCCGAGCAGTACCGACTCGATCTGGTGGAGCACCTGCTTCCGCATGTACGCGCTGAGCGTGTTGTCGATCGTCAGAATGTCGTCGAGGATAAGCCCGTCGATCCTGTTCCCCAACACGTTCGCGATGCCCTTGACACCGGCTACCTGCAGCGAGTAGTCGCGACCGGGCGGGTCCTCAGACCCCTCTTCGCACACCCGGATCGCCTGCCCGGTCCACGGCTCCCCCGGGCGGATCCGCGGGAACACGCGCCGGTACTCCTCGGAGTGCTCTATGTACCACTTGACGGACCGGACCACCTTCTTCGCGTTAAAGGCGGTATTCTGGATGACAACGAGGCGTTTTCGAAAGTCGTTCCCGAGCTCGAACAGGGGACGCGCTACCGACACCTGCTGGGTCTTACCCATCTCAACGTGTCCCCAGACCACGGCCCGGTCGTGGTTGTTCAGGAAATTCTGCAACCGACAGTGATAAGGGGCCTGCTGAATCCGCTTCCCCGTCCGCTCGTGCCGCAGCACGAACGGCACGAATACGTTGATGTCCTCGGACGCCAAGCGGGACCGCGCCGAGCGTACACGCTTGGCTTTCGCGATCAGTACCTCGTCCTTCACCACACGACCTTCACCTTGTCCGGGTCCGTTACCCTACCCAACTCATCCATGCCCGGTTGGGGTTCTGACCGGGCCCCGGCTATCTTAAGTGGAACATCGTCCGTAGGGGCCGCGTCACCAGAACTGGGGACCTCGGTTGACGACTCCGGAGAGGGAGAGAAGGCGTCGAACATGTTTGGAACCAGCTCGTACAGGGAGTATAGCAGGGACCAGGCCAGCTCCCAGTGGAGCGGCCGACAGTTGGTTACCGCCCACACGACCTCCTTCAGCTTGTCCACCGTCAGGGCTCCCAACTCGCCGCCGCCCTCCGGCGGCCACTCCCCGTGCTCGCTTATGTACTTAGCCCGGGCCCCCAACTCCTCCACGAACCGGGAACGGACCCGCGCAACGCCCTTATCGAACCCCACCATCGCACTCCTCGCAGTCTTCGTTTACCGGTACCCCGTGGGCGCACAGCACCTTCACCATCTTAACGTCCGCCAGGGCGGCCTCTATCTCCTCCCTGGCCTCCTCAACGGTCATATCCACCGTTCCCACCACCACCTCGGGACGCCCCATCCGCAACCTCTCCAGGCGCATCGTTAGGTCGGCCAACCCGCCGGCCTCCCTAACCAGCTTGGTTATCCTCTCCAGGTAGGACATCAGGGACTTTATAGACATGTTTCCAGACTCGGTCTCCAGGCGGGTTACCAACAGGTCCATCAACCTATCGGTTCTCTCCTCCAACCCCTCCAGGCGGCGCATGAAGGACAGTACCTGGTCGCGCATGAAGGCCACCATGCGCCCTTCCTCGACCCTCACCCGCAGGGCGTTGCGGCGGGCTTGGTCTGCCATGTCCGCTACGTCCAAAAACAGACAGCTTACCGGGTCGTCCGGGTCGGTAAGGGCGCGGGCCTGGGCCTTCTCCATCTCCAGGCGGTCCTTGATGGGGATGGCCCACTCCTGCCCGCCGCGGTCGGCCCACCCGCGCAGGTACATATCCCTAACGGAGCGGGCATCCGCACCCACCCTCCTGGCAACCGCCGAGTGCATGCCGGGACCCTCGCACTCCCGGTACGCGTTCAGTACCTTCTCGTACCAGGTACGCGTCCACCGCAACACCCCGTTAGGGGGGGTACCGGGTTCCAACGGCGACTTCCTTCCTGCTACCGGCACAGCTACCTCCTCACCCTTAAGGTACCGTCCCCGGCCTCCACGCGCAAGGAACCTACCCCGAAACGGTAGTCGTCGTGGGTTATCAGGACTACCGCCCGGTCCCTCGCCTGTTCCTCCATAACCTCGAGGGCGGCCCCCTTACCGACCGAGTCCAGGGAGTCGAACACCTCGTCGTAGAACAGGGTACCCTTACCCCGGCCGGTGGCCCCGGCCGCCACGTCCGACTGGGCGCACAGCAGGGCCGCGTCTACCCGGCTACGCTGTCCGCGGGAGGCGGCCCGGTACGGCCTCCCGTTAACCCCCAGGTAGATCTCCTCCCGGACGGACCCCCGGGACCCGTGCGTGCGCTGGGACAGGGAGATACTCAGGGAGGAACCGCCCCCGGCCGGGAGCCTGGCCAACCAAGAGTTGGCGGCCTCCTCCAGGGCCCCCAACACCGACCCCACCAACGAGGCCCTGGCACCCCTCAAGCCCAGTACCTCCTCGGAGACCCCCAGCTCGGCCAGCTCACACTCCAGAGCGGACAGGTCCTCCCGCAACCCGCCAACCTCCCCCTCAAGCTGGGACATCTCCCCCAGTATCGCGTCCCTCCTGGACGCTGCCTCGAGGCGGGACCGCAGCCTAACCACGTACCGTTCCAGGTCGAGGGACGAAACCGCCAACTCGGCCAACTCACCCTCCAGAGCGCCCACCAACCTTCGCAACCTACCTACTTCCCCCCTGGCCCCGCACAACGCCGCCTCGACGTTTATAACCCCGCGCTCCACCTCCGGAACGGCGGCGGCTACAAACCCTGAGTTCATCTCCTGTCCGCAGCGCGGACACCTATCCTCGTTCAACAACCGAAGCTTCTCATTAAGCGCCCCGAGGCGGGCCGCATCCTCGGTCGCCCTAACAGACCACTTGGCCTCCTCACGCCGTACCTTACCCAACCTAGAGCGCAGGTCGGCTTCGTCCAACGAAACCTGCTCCCGCAGCTCTAGGGACTCATCCAGCTCCCGACGCAGCCCCGCTACGTCTTCACCGCCGAACCCCTCCACGAAGGCGAGCTTCTCCTTGTTGGAGACCGCCAACTCGGCCAAGCGTAGCTGGAGACGGGAACGCTTCCTCACAGCGGCGGAGAGGTCCGCCCGACACCTCTCCAAACCAAGGTCGAACCGGTCTACCCCCAGAAGGGACTCCAGAAAACGCTTCCTGCCGGCATCGGTGGCCCCGGTAAACCTTACCTTGCCGAGGTCGGAACTGAACACGTGGGTACGGGACCACACGTCCAGCCCCCCAAGGTAGGACTCCACCACCGCGGTTCCCTTGGTAGGCGTGTAACTTGACATCCCCCCATCCACACAGACCCGTAACTTGGGCGGGTTCTTAACCCTCGCGATACCGATCCCGTCGGCCCCTAAGGTAGCTATGCAACCGGAACCGGAAGCCGGGTCGGTACCCCGCAAGGTCTTACCCCAAGCGGCCCAAGCTACGGCCTCTACGATGCTGGACTTTCCGGACCCGTTATCCCCGGTAACCACCACCAAACCGTTATCGGGAAACTCCAGCTCCATCCGGCGGTAGGCCATGAAGCGGGAGGCGGATACCTTAAGAATTTTCATGCTTACCCTCCCAGGGAGATACCCCCACCACGGCGGTGGATAGCGACACCCTGGGAACGCCGGAATCGCTGAGGGCCTCGGCGTAAAACTCCCTGTACTGAACCCGCTTGCGGACCCCCAGCAAGGATACGGCGTCCCCGACACCCTCAACGTCGGTTAGACCGCTAGCGGTCCTAATAGCCACCTTATTACCGAACTCGTCCACGTACACGACGCGCATCACGACATATACCCCCTAACCCTGCTCAGAACGGAGTCCCTGTCGACGCCCCCCGGCAGGTCCATACTGTCCACGAAGGAGACCACCAACTCGTCCACGGAGGCACCAGCAACCGCCCCGCTACACCTAGCCCGGTCCGACCCGACCGGCTGTACCCACACCAGCGGGTCGTCCTCGAACTCTACAACATCCGTGTCGGGTTCCTCGCTCAACAGCCTTACCCGGGCCCCCGGCTCCTTACGAAGCTCTAACGCCATGTCCGTCAGAGGGGTAGTATAAAACCTAGGCCCCGGAACCACCACCCGCCTAACCGAACCCCCGTCCCACAGGAGCACGGTACCGTAACTCTCGTCACCGCCCGGGTTGCGCCAACCGACCGGACACAGCGCCCCGACCTGGAATACCTCAACGTTGGGGGAGGGTGAGGCGTACGACCACCTGGTGAACGCGTGCCAATGTCCGCTGAAGGCGAACCGAACGTTCAACTTATCCAATAGCTTCAGCAAACCTAAGGCTTCCAGGGCACCGCCATCGCGGCGCAGGTAAGGAGGGGTGCTGTCATCGTATATGCCCTGATGCATGCCTACCGCCCCGAAGTATCCCCGGTCCCACACGGCATCGGACACGCAGTCCCCCAACTTCTCCAATGTCATCCCGGAATCGTACGGCAGGAGCAGGACCGACGCAGGGTGCGAACCGACCACCGTAGGCTCGTCGCAGACGGCACCGAAGCAGCAACCGTCCGGCACCGGCACCGCCAGGGGGCCGAGGGAATGGTCCCCGGGTTGGTCGGACCGGGCCTCGTGGTTCCCAAGCAGAAAGTATACCGGGCAACCGGCCTCCCCCATCGCGTCCTGGACCCCGCGGATCAATTGTGGTTCCGGGTGCGGCGAGTCGAACGTATCACCAAGCAGAACGAACGCCGACGCACCGTCATCGCACGCTGCGCGAAAAGCACCCCTCAACGCCTCTAGGGTCATCCTACCGCGGGAGTTTATGCCGGAGACGAGCGGTCCACCGACCACCCTGTGGTTGGCCACGTGGACGTCGGCCGCGAGGGCTATCACGCGGCACCCCCGGCCAGGCACTCCGGGCGGAGGGGACAGGGAACACAGTCCATGGACCCGGGACGGCAGAGCACGGCCCCTATGTCCAGCAGCCCGCACACGGCCCGGTAACATGGGGGAGGCTCCTCGGGCAGTCCCCGATTACGGACGGTAACGTCGGGGGTCGCCCCTAGGGCGGCCAATGCCGACATACCGTGCCCACCTAGAGAAGGTTCGTACCTACCGGCAATCCTCCGCAGGTTGACGTCGGACGGCGCGGCCAGGTAACCGTAGCGCAGGGCCGCCATAGCGGCCGTATACGATACGCCAGCGCGGTACAGCAGGCCCGCGGGTGCAGAACCGGACACCGATACCTCCATCGCCAGCGTCGTTATGTCGCGGTCCTTCTGGGTCCCCAACCCCAGACGGCGGCACCTGTTTACCCGCTCCGCAGAGGGCAGCGATAGCCAACCGGAGGCCGTACGGACACCCTCGAAGAGGTCCCAGAAAACGGACGCTACGTTCTCGGCCCTGGTCCGTGGCAGCGCACCCTCTACCAGGACCTGCAATTCCGGCGGACACCCCGGCTCACGCCACGGTAGGCCGCGGTCCAACCAGTGTTCGTCCGCCCACGCCAACAGCGCCTCCGAGTCCACCACCCTACCGCTCCTTACGCTCGGCACGGAAGTACCGCCGCCGCATCCTGACTACCACCCTGTCCCAGGCCTAGGGCGGCCCCGACGTGGTAAACCGGCCGGTTGCGCAGCTCCAAGACCGCCCTGGTGGCCCAATCTATTACCTTCTCAGGATTTTCACTGGTTGGAACGGGGCCGCACAAAATACCATCCGGAATAACCCCCAGGAGCTCATCACACTCGCACCGCACCTCGTACCACCTACGCTCTAGCTCTGTAAGCGTCCGCTCCAACTGTAGGAACTTATCCACTAGAAAGAACACGTCCTTCGTCCTCCCGGCGGCACGGACATACCGGCCGCCCCCTAACCCACCTGTTGACGACCCTGTCGCACCGCAAGCAACGGCACTCGGTAGGCGTTACCAAGAATTCGTCGTCGCGCGGTGGAGAAACCACGCCAAAGCTACTCGTTACGGTTGCCACCCTCTAAATCTCCTTGCTATCCTACAAGCAACTCGTCTGCCTCGGCCTCAAGGGCCTCAGTCCAGTCGACCTCAGTCCAGGGCACAAAAGCCTCTTCGATTCCGAGGAACACCGGTCTCCGAGGTACCTGGCCAGGTACGTGACTTGTGGGCAGGGCCCAGTCGTCATGGCTCCACCGCTCAACTTGACAACGAGGGAAACGAAGGCCTCGGGCTCGTAAGCCACGACCCGGACAGAGTTCAAGTAGCCTTCGCTCTCCACCCTAGCTAGCGGACGCGATACCGCATTCCGCGGTCCGTCATGACCGTGTTCTTTCGGAGCTCGCGTTCCACCTCGGCTCGGTCCTTTCGACCGGCAGCCAATAGCTCGTCGACTTCCTTCGACGAGAGCTTTTGAGCACCCAGTTGAGGTTTGGAACGCTCTTTTCGCTGCTCGGTATCGTCGTGCGCCACGCCCCACCTCTTGCAATCCCGGACGATGTTGATCGTCTCGTTGTAGACACCGGGACCGATAAGGACGACGTAGGGCTCGGTCGGGCCCGACGTGGCGGGAATGCAATCGAGAGCCGCCTGCACCGTCGTGTGTTGTGCCCCGGCTCCCGTGGCGCTTACGGTGAGAAGACCTCCCAAGTTGAGACCCGCCAAGGCCTTGAGAGTGATCGAGGAACTCGAGAGACCCATCCGCCGCCGCCCGGATAAGACGAGTCCCGGTCGAGCCGGGCTCGATCTGAACCTGATCAACAAGGAGTGGGTCTTGAACCACGAGCTACCTCCTAGCGGTTCCCTTTCACGAGAGAAGACGATTGGAAGCTGACCGGGAACCGCTCTCTCCGCCCGCAGGATCGGAAGCTGACCGGGAACCGCTCTCTCCGCCCGCAGCCACACCGGCTTTCCACTCCTCGTGCATGACACGACCCATGCCGTACTTCTCGGCCAAGAGGAGAAATGCTCGGAAGAGTTTCTGGTAGAAGCGATTCCCACGCTGGCCGTAAGCCCAGCCGGTGTCATAGGCCGCCATTTCGAGCTTGTCTTTGAAGTTGGTAGCCTCCAACTCAGGATTGGATCGAACCCACTCCTCCGCTCGAGCGTACCAGTTCTCGTCGGGGGTGAATCCTCGGGGGATCTCGTACCATTTCCTAACTACCCACATCTCCTAAATACCTCCTCCTCTATCGCGGCCATCAGCTCCGGGTCATCACGCAACCGCTGCACCACCCGTAGCCTCCCCTGGGCTACGTTGTTACCGCGGAAGGAGAACCACGCCCCCTTCTGTTCTACCTTACCAAGGCCCACCGCCAGCTCCAGTACCTCGGCCTCACGGCTGATCCCCTTACCCCACAATATATCGAACTCGCACTGCTCCCACGGTACGGCTAGCTTGTTCTTGACGACCTTGACGCGGGTCCGGCTCCCCACCGTACGCTCACCAGCCTTAACCTGCCCAACCCGCCGTACGTCGAGCCGCACGCTCGAGTAGAATTTGAGGGCGTTACCCCCCGGCGTGGTCGTCCGAGAACCGAACACCACCCCTATCTTGTGGCGGGTCTGGTTGGTAAACAAGATCAGCGTGTTACCATAGTAAGCGACCGAGGTTAGGGAACGCAGGGCCTTAGACATCATGCGGGCCTGGGCCCCGATATGCGTATCTTCGTAGTCACCCTCAAGCTCCGCCTTGGGGGTAAGCCCCGCCACGGAGTCTACAACGACGATCGCGACCTCCCCGGACTCGCACAGCAACCGAACGGCCCCCAGAGCCTGCTCGCCGCTATCCGGCTGCACGACCAACAACTCCGACCAGTCCACCCCCAACGCGCGGGCGTAGGAAGGGTCAAGAGAGTGCTCCGCGTCGATAAAGGCGGCCCCCAATCCGGACACCTGCGCGCTGGCCACGGCGTGCAGGCACAGGGTGGTCTTACCGCTGGACTCCTCGCCGAACACCTCGGCGATCCTACCGCGAGCGTATCCGCCCACGCCCAGGGCCCGGTCCAACCCCAAGCTACCCGTGGATATTACCTCAACGGGGGCGTGCTCGGAGACCCCGACCACGGACCCGGGATACTTAGCCTTCAGAGCCTTGATCGCCTTCTTCATTCCCGCCACCCATGACTTCCCCGAACGCTCCCACCACCGTACTCCACACCTTGTCGCGGCGGCGCTCCTTAAGCCCGCGGTACCCCTTCACCTTCCTTAACGCGTACGTAACGGACGAGTGGTCCTTGCGCCCCAACCACGACGCAACGTCCACCAAGGGAGCGGCCGGAAACCAGCGCGCCAGGACCCAAGCAGCCACCTGGCGCGCCTCCCTAACCTGACCGTTGAGGCTGTCCCCCCTAACGTCCCGCGACGATACCCCGTAGAGGTGGGAGACGACGTCCAAGATATCCTGCCACCGGACGACCGCTGATACCGTTATCGGCGGGCCCCTCAGGATCCCCGCACATTCGCGGAGGGCGTCCGACAGGACCTCGGCACACTGGGCCAACCGCTCGTCGACGCCCTGAACGATTGACCGGTCGTTCACGATGGCCACCGCGTCAGGAACGTGGAACCCTTGCCGTAGTACCGGCGGGCCCACCAATACGTCAGGCGCCGCTGAATCCTGCACAGGGCAGCCCGACCCACCTCTCCTTCAACGCCGAACGACCGCAGCAGCCGGCGCTGAGACCTGAAAACGTTCCTAGGATTCACGGTCCACCTCATCCCGCTGCGAGAAGACCAAGCGGATAAGCGCCCAGAGGTTCTCGTCGACGATGGGCTCGCGGCGGAGTTCCTCGTACGCCTCCACGGCGTGGTTCAAACGCCCCAACACGTTGTCGAAGTCTTCTACCAGCGCCTTACTCGTTACGGTTGCCATCCTAAATCTCCTTGCTACCGAACCCGTCGTGGGCCCGCCCAGTCCCCGGAACCAACGCTCCGGGAACCGCCGCGGACTAACGATCGGACTAAACTAGGCACGTCCCCTCCCCCCTACAGTACCTTGCTGCCGGCGTAGTGTCGGTCGTGGTAGCGGTTGCGGCGGCCGTCCATGAAGTCCTGCTCACCCTTGCCCTCGCACCGGTAGCACACGCCCCCGGGTCCCGTAGGCCGACCGTTCAGGACCATCGTTACGAAGGCGCCCGTGCCGGCACAGCGCCGGCACGGCATGCGCAGGGTCTCCACGGCCTCCACCCACCTCTCTGGGGTGGGGTTCTCCCCGGCCGTGGCGCGGGCCGCGGCGTTCACCTGCTCCACGCTGGCGTTGTCGTAGGACAGAGCGTAAAGCGCCCGCGCATACCGCTTCCGGTAACCGTCTATCGTCGTCTGCTTAGCCAATCCTTCGCTCTCCGGTCTCCCGGCCGCGCCCACCGCGACCTACCTGTATTAAAACATAATTCCATATTCCGTGTCAAGCATTAAATTACTACAAACGAAACGAGAACAACCGCCGCACAACCACACCTCCCCGCACCCGGTAACGGGACCACCAAAACCGGAAACGTCTAACCAGGTACCGTTCACCGGGAGGGGAGACACCCGCGCCACGAACAGGTCGAACAGCTCCCGCACCCTGGATAGAGCCTCGACGGCCTCGTCCACGGACAGGTCCCGACCCGCACAGTCGCCGGACCACTCGCTGCGGAGGTCCGAGAACAACGCCGCGCCCTCCTCACCGGCGACATGGTACGCTACCTCGGACAACTCCTCAACGAGGGCGGCCAAGCACCCCGTATAGCTACAGGTACCCCGACCCCCCACGGTGACCGTTACCACGGGAACGACCGACGCCACACGGTATCGGCTACCCGCGGGCCGGTAGACAGGATATCGAAGGGGCGCCCCACCAGGGACTCGTTGTTCCGGATCCAGTCCCTGGTCTTGGTAGATAGACGGCCCCATTCGCACACCCCCCTATCCTCGTGGTTCAGGTAGTCGACGAAGGTCAGCGCCAGCCGCGTCGGTTGACATACCGTAACGGCCCTCCTGACCTCCAACGGGTCGAACAACGCAACGCGGCGGGTACGCTTCGACACGGTCGTCTGCTCGACGATCGGCTCCGGGGACCCGGAAAACTCCGTAACCTCCTCCCACGTGGTCTCCCTACCCATGGGGCCGCTAGTTCCTGACCCAACCGACGGTACGCGGATGGGGAAGGTACGCACCACCATTACGACCTCGTTAACCAGGTGCGGGGCCACCCCCACCTCGGAACACACCACCGCCGGGCTGGTATCGCGCGAGGTAACGTACGGGTAGTACCCGTAGTAGGAGCTGAGGCCGAACCCCTGCGTACCCTCCAACAGGATGTTGCGGCCCTCGGTACGGGCTTCGTCCACCACCGACGGAACGTCCCCCAGGTACCTCTGGAAGCGCGGTTCGTCACCCGCCAGCGGGACGTCCCGCCTGCCGCGGTCCAGTATACGGCGGGCCAGGGCCTCGCCGGTTCCCTCGGCCGTGGACCCTATGCGGTCCCGCAGCGACCCCTCCGGAGAATTCCCGTCGTCGACGTGACCCTCGCGCCTCATATCCTCCCGCGTTACCAGACTAGCGCGCGGGTCGATAACGAGGCGGTCGGGCCCCAACCCGAACCTGGCTATCTCCTCGCACAGTACGTCCGGCTGCAGTACCGCCCCGGGGCCGATGGCCATCCGCAGGTGCCGATAACACGCACCAGAAGGGAGACTGCGCGTAACGTGGAACGCGCCGTTCGGACCCTCGAACACGTGCCCCGCGTTGGGGCCGCCACCGCGTACCGACAGGTCCGCCCCCTGAGCCAGCATACCGGCCACCTTGCCCTTCCCCTCGGAACCGAACTGGCCACCCACCACCACCGTTATCATCTCACTCCTCCTCGTCTATGTCTGGATAGGGGGTGTAACAGCGGCACACCTCCCCGGTTATTGGAGACTGGGCGTACCTCTCCCCGAGGCGCCCGCCGCCCCTCATCCGCTCACAGGCAGCGCGTACCTTCCGCCACCGCTTGGGATACGGAAGGTACGTCAACCGTGCGGAGAACGGCTCCACGTAGCACAGTTCGGCCAGCAACACGCCGACCGATATACACGGCTCCGACGCGGCACCGCCGTCCCACCCCCCGTAGTAGAAGTCCACGATGAGCGAGACCGCCTCCGGGAGGGTCTTAGCGTCCGACAAGACCCCCGCCAACCCGGCGCGGGAGACTGCTTTAGTGGGGGTTTCCGGCTCATCGGGGACCTTCTTGGAGGCCCCCCTACCGGTACCGGCCCTAACGGCACTCTTGGCGGCCCTCTTGGCGTACAACTTCTCAAGCGGGGTTAGCGCGGGACCGCCCCTCTCCAGCGACGAGGTAAGCTTCTCGCGCAGCTCCTCGGTACTGTCCGAGTGGGTATACGGCACCCCGACCTTGTTCAAAACGCGACAAACCTGCCCGCGGTCCATGTGGGCAACGTTCAACTGCTCCTCCCGGCTGTAATAGTTTAGGGTATGGGTCCCGAACCACGTGACGGTAACCGAGCACCGGCTACCGCTGCGCACGCGGACCTTGACCAATCCGAGGATGCGGAGGTAGTCGACCAGGGAAGGCCGACCTTCGGATATGCTCTCGCTAACCCAACACCGCCGCCGGTCCCGGCAACGGTCGTTTATGGCCCTTAGCAGGGCCAGCTCCGACACCCTGAGTTCCGGTATTTCGACCATCTTCCTCTCCAACGAAAACCACCCGTTGGATTAGAACACAGAGATATACATCTTGTCAAGTATATGTCCCTATCCCTTGCCTCTCGAACCCCCTGAAATAACTCCGCAAAGACCGCCGCCACGTTCTCCGCCTTAACCCTGGGTAAAGCACCTCTACCAATAGTTCCGGTGGACAACCATGTTCCCGCCACGGGAGGCGACTATCCAACCAATGCTCATCGGCCCATACCAGCAACGTCTCGGAATCAACCATCTCCGTTCCCGTTGAACTCACGGCGAATACTTTCGACGAGTTCTTCAGCAAGCTTCTCTATTACCGCCATCCGAACACGGCCCGCGGCTTCTTCAACACGATGATACCGCTGCCGCATCCTAGCTAGAAGCCCCAACTCATCCGAACTGAAGGGGGCTACCATGTCGTAAGCATCACTAAGATCCTGACGCAAAATTAACTGGTCGACGTCACTTAGAATGCCAGACAAAAAAACCTGCCTGATAGCCCAACCCATCTTGTAAAGGTTTACTACGGCCAGCGTTCTATCGTTAGCAGCCAAAGCTGCCCTTACATGATACTTGCTACTCATTTTCCCTCCCCTTGTCTACACAAACACACCGGCCGTCCCCTTACCTTCCTACACCGCAGGCAACGATACTCAGTAGGTGTTAGGTGACAACAGCTTGATCTTCCCGGAGAGCCTCGCAAGATCGCTTGTAGAGGACAGACGTGTTGACGGCGGGGATGTAGTGCCCGCAGACGTACAGTCGTAGAATCTCCAGCCAGTAGTAATACAGCACCTTCCAGAGCACCTTTCGCATCGGGCGCCCATTACGATCATGGGTCACCTTGATCAGTACGCAGTCACGGTTACTGATGTGGTGAATCGGAGTGTTACGATCGGGATGCTGCCAGAACTTCCGGCCGGACCCACTGTGGTCGTAATCGTAGACGGGGATCACCTCGTCGCCGTCGCGGGTGACCCAGCCACGCCCGGTCGTGACAAAGCGACCGGAGGTCACTACAACGCCCGTCCAAGGAGCGTTATGGTGACTACGAACCCGAGTCCCGGGTCGTAGGCGTTCGGACTTGGCCATGTCACCCCCCTACAGGAAGCGGTTATGGGGGAGGCACGCGTACGCTTTCGCATCCTTCAAGGTCGCGAAGAGACGGAAGGCGAACTCCTCACCGTCGTGGCGATCGAGCCTCCAGTAGGACTGACTGCAGGTGTAACCGGCCTGCTTGGTGATCGTCCACGTGCCACAGGCGGTCTTGTAACTACCGTCGAGCTGACGAGACCACTTCAGGCCGTCCATGCGCTTCAAGAACTCGACCGCCGCCGCGGCCATCCTAGCGCGGTAGTTGACGTAACCAGGTGACCGGGAAAGCCTGGCGGCCAGGGCTCTCACCACCTCGACGGGGTCGTCGGAACCTACCCCGAACCGTTCCGCCAGCACGGCCAGGCCAAGGTCCCTGGACCCCGGTTCGGGACAGGGGCGGACAGCCTCACCGACCGGGCACCACCGGGATACGGTAGGGCGGGCTATCCCAAGGACGTCCGACACGGTCTGGGCAGAGAACCCCGCCGCCACCAAGGCCTCGGCCCGGGCCCGGCGCAGGTCGGGCGGGCGTACGTTGCCCTCACCCCTAAAGTACAGGCACCGGTTTTGGAAATCGTCGCGGGTGAGGCGCTCCCGAACACACTCCACCAAACTGCGGTGGAGCAGCCTAGACTCTGAAACGTTTAGGGAAGGGGACGCGGGAGGCTGGAAGCTTATCACGGCGTGTTGCCTACCGAGCGCGTCCTTGCACGCCTCCAGAAGGTCCCGGGGCAGTACCTCGTCAGCCTGTAAATACCTGTAGGAACCCATCAACGCCCCACCACGTCCGCCAGCATCATCACAAAATTGGCCACGTCAGCCGCCTCCTCCAACACCCTAGCCGGGTCCAGGTCCTTACGAACCTTTGGAGATACCCCCCTACCCCACGCCGACCGCCGGATTACCTCCGCCTCAAGCTCCGCCAGCTCCTCCCGAGCACGGTACAGGAGCCAGAACGGATTACAATCGGACCAACCACCCTTATGGTCGTTCAGGCGGAGCTTGCGCTCCATCTCGCGCGCGAAGCTCCTTACCTCGGGGCGCACTTCCTCTCCGAACCCTTCGTCCATCCCGCACCTCCTAACCCAAAAAAGCACACCGCCCAGGCCTAGTCAAGGATTACGAACAACTCCCTTGACAAGGAGGAAGAAGAAGGATACCATAAGCGGCATGGGTAATAGCCAACGACGGAAGGGGGCGCGCTTCGAACGGGACACGGCCAACCACTACCGCACCCTACTGGGACGCGACGAAGTTAGGCGAGGGCTGCAGGACCGGGAGAAACCGTCCGAATGCGACGTTGAGGGGTTTAACCTACTCTTCGTCGAGACCAAGAACCAGAGGGTGGTAAACCCGAGGGCGGCGCTGGAACAAGCGCGCGACCAGGCAGCCGGGTTGGGGGACGGAAGGATACCGGTGGTGGTATTTCAAGAGGCACCCAGGGCCGGCAGGGTCAGGAAGGGGGACCGTACCTACGTCATCATGTACCGGGGTGGGTTCGACGAATTACTACTAAAACTGCAGGAAGCGGGGGTGGAACCGTGACGGACTACGGCTGGCTATACGAACCCTGGCCACGGATTGAGAAGTGGAAGGGGTGCAGACCGGTAACCAAGGCCACCAACCCGCCGGGGGTAACGCTAACCGAGCGCGTCCGCAACGCCCTGGGAAGTTCGTTCTCGCGGTGGATGGACGTGTTATTGATGACACCCCCCCAGCTCCTACGGATCAGGAACCTCGGGCCGGCCTCCCTCCGCGACCTACAGTGCGGGTTGGCAGAGGTGGGCCTGGCCCTCGCACCGGAACCGGGCCGCGCGATGAACCGGCTCCAGGTCGAACACGTTCACCGGAAGGCCTCGGAGCTCCTGCGCGAGACCCCGGAGGATCCGTACCTGCTGGGGATGGTAACGGCATACGAGCACGTACTCGGTATAGGAAATACCGAACCGTGAAGCTAACCATCGACAACGTCTCGACCACCGTAGAAACAGACGAAGACGAGCTAGGGTGGCTGCGGGAATACCTAACGTACGAGGTGCCGGGGTACGACCCCAGGTCCCGCAAGCGGTACGTGGAGAGGTATTGCTCCCTGAGTAGAGAAAGGTTTCCATCCGGACTGGTAGAGATGGTGGAGGTAGCCGCCGCCGAAGACGAGGGGTTCTACGTTGAGCGGGTGGATAAGCGCAACCGCCCCACCGATGAATTCAGAGAGGACCGACTGGGGTGGCTGTACGATTACCAGCTAAAGGGCGTCCGAGCGGCCCACCGGAGCACCCGCGGGATACTAAGCCTGGCCACGGGGTCCGGTAAGACCGAGATAGGGATCGGACTGTCCCTAGCGATACCGGTAAAGTGGCTGTTCCTGGTAGACTCCAAGGACCTGATGTACCAGACCGCGGCCAGGTACCACAACCGGACCGGGCTAGTCGCCGGAACTATCGGAGACGGCAGATGGGGTGAGTACCCGGGACACGGCGTTAGCGGCCTCAACTGCGCCACCTTCCAGACCCTGTACCGGCACCTGGACGACGAGAGAACGCAAAGGCTGCTGGCGTCCACCGGAGGACTGATAGTGGACGAGGCCCACACCCTGCCAGCATCTACCTTCTGGCGCGTCTCCCAAGCGTGCGGGGCCTACTGGCGCCTGGGACTATCGGCCACACCCCTGGACCGCGAGGACCGCAGGTCCATACTGACGGTGGCGGCCCTGGGCCCCATCATATACCGGGTGCCGCCCCAGGACCTGATAGCCGCGGGGGCCGTGGCCCGGCCCAGGATCACCATGGTACCGTACCAACACCCTCGACCTACCCCGGGGTCCCGCAGGAAGTGGGACAAGGTGTACAGGGACGGTGTATCCCGCAACGCCCACCGCAACCGGTTTACGGCATCGGTGGTGGTGCGGGCCGCGAAACCGTCCCTGGTGTTCGTAAAGCACACCAAGCACCTGTTCTCCCTGCAGGCAGCGCTACAACAAGAGGGGTTGGTTACCGAGGTGGCCCACGGGAAGCACTCCAGCTGGAAGCGCAGGGAGACGATGGAGGCTGCCAACAGAGGCGACGTCGACGCCGTAGTGTGCACGGTGGTGTTCCAGAAGGGTATCGATATACCCGAACTACGCAGCGTCGTAAACGCCGCCGCCGGCAGGTCCGCCATAGCCTCCCTACAACGGCTGGGGCGCGGTATGAGGAACACCCCCAGCAAGGACGAGTTCGAACTGTGGGACATCGCCGACGAGGGCGACCCGATGTTGGAGAAGCACTCCCGAACACGTGAGAAGACGTACAGGGACGAGGGATACGAGGTTAGGAGAGCATGAAGAACGACACCGTACCAATACCGACCGCGTCCGGGCTGCTATTCGATCCGCTGAAGCCGACCCCGGACGGGATAAGGGCCGTCGACGTAGCCCACGCGCTGGCCAACAAGTGCCGGTATACCGGCCATACGAGGGTGTTCTACAGCGTCGCCGAACATAGTGTTAGGGTATCGCAGTACCTGCGCGAGGGGGGCGTGTGCCGGGAGGGGCAGCTATGGGGCCTGCTACACGACTGCGGCGAGGCCTACCTACCGGACATAGCTTCCCCGGTAAAGCCGCACGTGTGGATACGCATCCCCGGTACGGGAACAGACATACCCTTCGAGGAAGCCGAGAGGAACGTCCTGAGGGCCGTAGCCGAGGCCCTAACCGTCCCCTGGGAAGGGCACGACCGGTGGGCAGCGACCGTGAAGGAGGCCGACCTGGCCATACTGTCCTGGGAAGTCAGGGCGCTGCTGCCCCCCATACCCGGTTATTGGCGGGAGGCCGACAGAACCCTGAACAGATCCCCGCCGGCAGCCCCCGAACTTTCCGGAGCTCCGGGGTGGAAACCGCGGGTAGCCCGCGACGAGTTCCTGGTCTCGCTAGGTTCCCTGCTGGGGTGAGAAACGAATGGCCTACGGGACCTTCCGAGACACCACTTCCCCCCATAGCGCGCGCGGATGCGCGCGGCTTGGAAACGCGCCCACACGGTGTAAGAACGCGCGCCTCAGCGCGTACCAAACACCGCGCGCGGGCGCGCGGGCGCGCGCGCTTTCACAGAAAACTTTTTCTTTTTCTTTGAAAAAGAAAACGTTTCCTGTAGTTCTTTAACTTTTTTTCAAAGAAAAAAAGAAAAGAACGCCGCAGTTCGAAACGTGCGGCCTTCTTATTTTTTTTCTTCACCTGGGGGCGCTTCGCGCCCCATCTAACATACATACCCCTTCCTACGGCATACCGAGATGTGCTAACCTAGCCGGTTGAAGGAGGAGAGCCTAGATTGGAGACTGCGGTTAGAGGTTCGGGGCGTCCGTTCGACGGTCTGTGGCCGTACCTGGAGCGGTGCGGGGTTCCTACCCCGCTCACGGCTAAGGTACCGGTGGCGGTCGTACCGGCCCCCGCCCTGGTCCCTAGCGATGCGACTTCGGAGGAGCTGATCAGGGTAGCCGTACGGTGTTACCGGGAGGCCTGCCACGTAGTGGGGGAGCCGCGAAAGGCGGTACGGTACCTGTACTCCCGCGGCATCGGTGGCGGCCTGCGTCGCAACATGCTAGCCGCCGCAGAACTGTTCCGCCGAAAATCCTGCTCCCCGCTGGGGTGGGCCGTGTGGAGCGCCCGCCAGTTCAGCAAGTTTAAGGGCTCCGGTAGACCCCCCGCCACCTACATGTACGCTCCCGGTAGGGTGAACAAACAGCGGGCCTGGTACCAGCGCGAATTCGAGCCGAGGGGCGGGTTAAGGATTACCGGTCCGGCGGCGTTAGAAGCTATGGACGTACTGGCCGAGGTTAGGGCCGCGGCCCTAACCTTCCGGGGACCACCGGAAGAGCTGGCGGCGACGGTAACGGGAGCGGTGGATTTGGAGAGGCTAAGGGAGGCGCTGTACCGCGCCGGGGAGGAGGCCGATGGTGAGAGGGAAAGATTCGACAGGTGCCTGCGGGACTGGCGTTGGATCCCGGAGTGGGACCGCTGTTAAAGAATCTCAGGGACCGCGACCGCACCGCCCAACGCAAGCTTCAGGAAGAAAGAAACGATGACTGAGGGGTACGGGTTCGATCCCGCCTTCGAGGCGGCGGTGGTACTGACGTTAACCCAGAGTCACCGGTTCTACGGGATGGCTGGTCACTACGTGGACCCGGAACTACTATCCTGTAAGGAGGCATCGTGGCTGTGTACGGCGGCCCACGCCGTTTACAAGGACTCTGGAAGGGGACCGGAATCTTCCATTCTGGTGGTGCAGCGTCTGCGCCGGTGGATGAACGCTGGCAGGTTGACCTTCGAAGCGTTGGAGGCCGCGGTAAACTACCTGAACCGGGCCGAGGACGATGGCCTGCCGAACGAAGATGCCATCCTGGTCGAGCTGGTACCGGTCCTGAAGCGGAGGTACGAACACCGCGTGGCCCGAGCCGGCCTCGACAACTACTCCAAGCGGGGCGACTTCGGGGAGGTGGTAAAGCTCCTGGAGGAGGCCCGCCGGATAGGGGAGAACGACGTATCGCTGGGTTCCCAACTCGGCAGCGACAGCTTCCGGGATATAGAGGCGCTGCGCCACCTAGACCGGCTTCCGACCGGAATCGACGACCTGGACCTGGCGATGAGCGGGGGGATGCCGAGGGGACTGACGGGGGTCGTCATGGGGGGCACCGGCGAGGGCAAGTCGATGTTCCTGTCCCAGGTGGCGTCCTACAACCTGCTGAACGGTCTGATGGTGTGCTACGCCGTGGTATCGGACCTGGACGAGGCGGACGTTAAGGCGCGCATGATCGCTAACCTGACGGGAACCCCGATCGACGCCGTCATGGCCGGGTCGGACGAGGCCAGGTTCAGGCTCGCGGCGCTGGAACCGAAGCTCGGTATCGGCATGGTGAAGGAGTTCACGGAGGACGTTACCGCGGTGGCCGATATTCTGGAGTGGGTATCGGCCTGCCAGGACTACCACGGGCGCCGCTGCGACCTGCTGGTGGTGGACTACGCGGACCGCCTGGCGGCCCCCGCCGAGAAGTCGGAGTACAACGCTATGAAGGTCGTGTACGAGGCCCTACGCAAAGCTGGGAAACGCGACAAGCGGTGGACCTGGACCGCCAGCCAATCGCGAGACCGCGACGAGAAATCCAAGCGTATCAAGACCCACCGGGACGCGGCCGACAGCATCAACAAGGCGCGCGTTGTCGACGCGTGGATCACGCTGAACGTGTGGGAGTCGGAGTCCAGCCCGACGGGACTGGATCAGTACTTCTTCATATCGAAGTTCAGGAAGGGCAGGGCCCGCGTCAAGGTCGGCCCGCTGGAGGTAGAGTACGAACTGGGGCGGGTAGCGCCGTCCCGCACCCTGGAGAAACTACACCAGGGTACCGGTAGCGGGAGGCGTGCCGCGTGGGTGCTGTAGGTGAGCGGGGCCTTCGCCAGTATAGCCGAGGTAATAGAGGAGCTGCGGCGCAGGGCCGGGGTTCACGAAACGTTAACCGCCAAGGAACGGTGGGGTGGCGGTATCCCCACGTGGGGGGACGACATGGGCGCAGCCATAGAGAGCGAGTTTGACTTCGACAAGGACGACCTGCCCGGCGCTGACGAACTCAACGCGTGGGTCGCCAAACTATCCCCGGCGTGCCTGGTCAACCTCAGCGCGTGGGACCTGTCGGCGCTGGCGGACACCGTTAAGATGATCGTCAACGACCGCCTGGACCACCTCCACGACTACGTCAAGGACGTGCTATTAGAAACAACATTCGGAGTACCGAACAAGGCGCTGACTTTAAAAGAGGAAAAAACCCTAGCGGTGTTGTCACGCCTCGAACGGTGCCGCCTGTAGTATGTCCCTTGACAAAGTACCAACAGGTGTGGCCCGATAAACACATGGACGCCGCAATCCTAAATGCTATAGCGGACATGAACCCGTCGAGTAGCGGATGGTTCCGCGCCAACTGCCCGTTCTGCGAACAGCGCGTCGGCAAGGTCGACCGGCAACGGTGCCTGGCCGTCAACGTTAGAACCGGCCGCTACATGTGCTGGCGCTGTGAGGTCAGGGGCTCGGTCCCGGTAGAGGTACTGTCCCACCAGGACCGGGCGGTAACCGTCGTCGACCACGGCCACCGCTACCTCGGGAAGCCCGAAGGGTTCTACCGGCTCGGGGGTCGCCCTCCCCTATCGCTGCGGCGCGCCGCCCTCTACTTGGATAAACGGAGGGTGCCGCGCTCCGCGGTCCGGGAGCTGGGGATCGGTGCGGCCGTGAGCGGGTACCTGTCGCACCGGGTGGTGGTCCCGGTTAAGGGTTACGGTAGTAGGTGGTTAGGGTGGGTGGCCAGGTCGTATAGCGGCGCCGAACCGCGCTACCTGTACCCCCCCGGGATGAGGAGGGGCGAGCTCCTCTTCAACGAGGCGCGCCTAACCTGGGATACGGACTCCCCGGCGCTGCTGGTTGAGGGCGTCATGGATGCCCTGCCACACTGGCCGCACGCCGTCGCATGTCTCGGGAAGCCTAGCCGGTGGCAGAAGGAACGCCTGCGGTCCGCCGATTGCCCGATAGCCGTAGCACTAGACTCGGACGCACAAGACGAAGGATGGGCGCTGGCGATGGAGCTACGGCTCTACGGTCGGCGCGCCGGTTTCGTGAAGCTACCGCCCGGGAAGGACCCGGGCGACATGACCGACACCGGACGGTTGCTGGAAGCCGCCGTGAGGTCGATCTACGAGGAGGTCTAAAGTGATCAAACAGCTCGGTTTCGTTACCGAAATTCATGGTGAGACGCCGGACGAGGGTAGGCGCTGCGTCTTCGCCACCAACGACGTTAAAGTACAGACGCTGTACGTGGAGAACGTATCGTACGACGAGGCCGTGGCTATCGTCGCGTGGTTCGACAACAAAACATCCGAGGATCTCGTTACGGTCTCCAGCCGCGCCATCGGTGACGCCGACTACACCGAGGCCGATCCCAAACCCGTCTTGGCGGTCGGTCCCGAATCAAAGGCGGGGCGCTCGCGGAGCAAGGCTGACCAGAAGGTTGGGTGTACAACCGGGATCTCGGAAACGACCCCGTACGACGAGACCGAAGCCGACCCCGAGCCAAAGGCGAAGAAGACGAGGGGATCGGCGAAAAGGAAGAAGAAGTCAAAGGGATCCGAGAAGGCGAAGAAGGCGACCGATATCGATCCCAGCGACGCCGCGGAACGCCTGCGGAACGAGACCTCCGAAAAACTGGACAAGACCCCGCCCAACGGGGTTCCGGAGGAGCTCCTGGAGGTAAACCAGATCAAGCAGGTGGTACTATATTTCGTGAACCTCGGCATGGGCCCTGACGACATCGACGAGGTCACCGAGACCTGCGAGGTGTGGAAGGAGTCCATACCGGCGCTGGCAAGGGTAAAGGCAAACCTGCGCGACCGCCTACACCGCCTGCTGACCATCCACGGATGAAGAGGATACCCCTGTACGACCGCTCCTTCGGGCTCCCGGTCTCCGACTATTCCTCCGCGCTCGATACCGACCCCCGGTGCGAGCGGTGCGAGCTGCACCGCGGAACCGGGCACGTCTGCCTACCGGCCGAAGGGCAACCGGGGGGCCTGCTGGTAGTGGGCGGGGCGGTATCGAAGGCCGACGACCGCGCCGGTAGGCCGTACTCCGGGACTACCGGAGGGTACCTGCGCCGCCTGTTGCGGGACGCTTACGGGGGCCCAGTGGCCCTAACCTACGCCGTTCGCTGCAACCCGCGGCGCGGAAGGGTGGCCACCAAGCACGTTAACGCCTGCCGTCCCTACCTATCCGGCGTCCTGGGAGACGCCGACCCGGAGCGCGTGGTCCTCCTCGGCGGAATCGCCGCTGAGGGATTCGTCGGGTACCCGGTCCACCCTACGAGCGCGCGCGGCGGCTATATATACACCGGGGACGCCGTACCGGTCTTCTACCTCCCTTGGCCCGGTCCCCAGGTACAGGGTAACAGGTTCTACCGGGCAGAGTTCGAGGAGGACCTGCGGTGGGCCTTGGAAACCGACCCCGCCCTCCCCCCGTGGCGCGGTAGCTCACTGGTGGTGGAGGACGAATTGGACGCCGCCGAAGCCGTCGCGGTATTGGAGACGGTCGGTAGGTTCTCCTTCGACTGCGAGACGTACGGTCGGCAACACGACGAGGACTTCCGGTTACTGTGCGTAGCCTGTTCCCCGGAAGGGTTCGACGACGCGTACGTTTGGCCGGAGGCTGCCCTGCGGGACCCCGGCATCTCCGGCTACCTGAAGAGGTTGATGGCTAACCCGCGGGTCGTTAAGGACGGTCACAACGTCAAGTACGACCAGGAGAGCGTGTGGTTAGCTATGGGGGTTGAGGTCGAGGGCATCTTCGGCGATACCCGGGTGTGGCGGCGCATGGTCGAAACGGAGGCTAGCGGCAGGTTGGAGGACGTTGCCGAGTTGGTGGGTATGGGCGGTCACAAGAGGGAGGCCAAGTACTACGTGGACCGGGCGAAGCGCAGGCTGAGGGCCCAGGATAAGGAAACCTCCGTCCTGGGCGGGTGGTACCGCGGTAAGAACTACGACCGCTACGCCTACGCCGCCGTTCCAGACGATACCCTGCACCGGTACGTGGCCCTGGACGCGGTCTCCACCCAGAGGTTGACCGCGCACCTGTGGGGGGAGCTGGGGGAAGCCGGCCTGCAGCACGTGTGGGAAGACCAGCTTAGGGACGCTAGCTGGGCCCTCGGGTGGGTAGAGAGGTGGGGGATGCCGGTCGACCGAGACCAGGCCCGGCTAGCCACCGAATACGTAAATTCCCGCCTGGCGGAACTGGACGGCAGGCTCCGCCACTACGGCGACATCAACTTCAACTCGGTGCCGCAACTGTCCGACCTACTGTTCAACCAGCTCGGGCTTCGCACCACCGTCCTTACCGGAACCGGGAAGCCGAGTACCGGTAAGGAGGCGCTCGCAGAGATGGAGGGGCAGCACCCGATAGTGGCCAACCTGCGGGAACACAAACGGTTGGAGGCCCTACGCACCAAGTTTATCGTCCCTATCGGTGAACACACCTGCGACGATGGCCGGGTCCACCCCGCGCTATTGTTGGACGGTACGGGAACCGGGCGCCTGTCGTGCAGGGAGCCGAACCTGCAGGCCATCAAGAAGGGGGACAAGGGCGACGAGGAGCGCATGATGCGCAACATCTTCGCTGCCCCCGCCGGCCGCAAGCTGGTACAGTTCGACTACAGCCAGATGGAGCTCCGGATAGCGGCGGCCATCAGCGGGGACGAGGCGATGAAGGAGGTGTTCCTGTCGGGAAAGGACTACCACGCCCGGACGGCTGCCTTCATACAGGATCTGGTGCCGTTCCAGGTGGACCGACGCATGGCCAAGGCGGTCAATTTCGGCCTCATCAACGGTGTAGGAGACGCACGCATAGCGCACGACCTGAAGATCACCGAAGCACAGGCTGCTAGCATCCGGAAGGCCATTACGTCCAAATTCCACGGGTACGCTTCCTGGGTGCGCCGTACCGTGTACGAGTCCACCAAGTCCGGATTCGCCCATACCGTCTGGGGACCGGACCTGAGCAGGTCCCGCCGCCGCAAGATCTACAACATCGGGAGCCCAAACTCCGCCCAGAAGCACAACGGAACCATAGCCGCCTACAATACCGCGGTGCAGGGGACGGCCTCGGACTACTGCCTGGCCTCCCTCGTGGAGGTATGTAGGTGGATCCACGACGACGCGGTCCCGGCGAAACTCATCCTGCAGATACACGACGCGCTAGTACTGGAGTGCGGCGAGGACGCGGTGGACGAGGTACTGTACCAGGTTAACAGGATCATGACGTCCTGGCCGTCTATGGGTGTCCCCCTGAAGGTAGACGCCGAGGTCGGCCCGTCGTGGGGGGAGATGGAGGAAGTGAGGCTGTGACTAAATGTTGCGGTACGGAGGCCCGAAATGCGACGTCACACCGTCTACATTTCTTGAAGACGGTCTTCTCTACTGCGAGAACGAAGCTGGGGACCCATGATCGAGTGCTGTCTGTCGAGCTATGACGCCGACCCGTGTCAGTTTCATACTTGTAAGATGGTGCGAGCCGTGAAGACGCACCAGTGCTATGAGTGTGGCGAACAGGTCGACGTCGGGGAGCTACACGAGTATGTGTTCGTGGTCGACCAGGACGGAAATTCAGAGTCGATTCGGACGTGCGTCGTGTGCCTGGCCGTCCGCAACGACCACGACTGCGGGGATGGATACATCTACGGTGCGCTGTGGGACACGCTGCGTGAGTGCTACGGGACAGAGGTAGTCGATGATCCGGAGGACCATGACCCCGACGACCCCCACACTAACCCATGGGAGCCGCCCCCAACGTGTGGATCGACCACGGCGTACTACGCGCATCACTGGAGGCGAGATAGTGATCAATGGGTGTGTGGGCGATGCGGTCTCGGTTGGATACCTAGGTCACTGCAGGCGCTGGCTGACAACTTCCGTCAAGTCAACCAGGACGACTAATGAGGTACGTTCCCGGTAACTGGACGCGCTCAAACGTCGAGATGGTACTGCTGGGGGTACAGGGTAGGGTGAAGCGCGGGGACGTCCGGCAACTGGTGCTGGCCCAGCGCCACTCCACCAAACCAACCGAGGTAAGGGAGCGGATCGTCCAAGTTGTTGGTGACGTACCCCGCCTAGAAATATTCGCCAGGGAGGTAGTGCCGGGGTGGGACCACCACGGCAACGAACTACCGGGAGGGGTAGAGATATGAGTAAAACCTCGCGAGCGTTGGACCACCGCGGCCCCGTATGGGGACAGGTGGCTGAGCTGATCGATCTGTGGAAGGACGGCGGTTCGTGTAGCAGTACCGACCTCGCCACCGACATACTGGAGGTCGTTAGGCGGGTCCTGGCCAACCAGGGTCAGGACGGCCCCGAGCAGTTGGTATGCTGTTTCCGGGGATGCGACGAGGTCGCCGAGTGGGCCCTGACACCCTGTGACGGTACCTCCCGACAACGAGCAGGACACTACACGCACGTCTGCGACGAGCACGTCGGGAAGCTGCTGTCGTGCGGCCGCGGAATCGACTGGAGCGTTAGCCCGCTCGGTGGACGGGATGAAGGATAAGCACATCCGGGCGCGTATCGAGGCCTGCCTGGCGCTGGCAGCCTGCTCCAACTGCCCACGCGGGAAGCACGGGGCGATGTTGCTGGACCCGGAGCGCAACGTAGTACTGGCCGACGGTTACAACGGTGCCCCCCGCGGGGGCGGGGAGCTGTGCGGCGGTTCGTACTGTTTACGCAACGGCCTAGACCGTACCTCCATGCACATCCTGCCGGAGGGTGGCGACCTAACCATACAGGTGGACGGTCGCGTCCTAGAACGCTACCCTAAGACGACCCGCAACCGCGACCTGTGGGCCCGTATGGACGCGCTGGCCACGCCACCGATCCCGTCCGGTACCAACACCGAGGTAGGGTGCCACCACGCCGAGATGAACGTCATCTGCAACGCCGCCGCCAACGGTACGGCGACCAAGGGAGGGTGGCTCATCGTAACGGGCGAGCCCTGCCGCATGTGCGCAAAGCTCATCCACCATGCCGGAATCGTCAAGGTATTGGTGGTTAACGGCGGGTACGGTGGCCCGAACGGTGTAGGGTACCTGCGCAAACACGGCGTCGAAGTAACATCGTACTCCGTATCCGACAGGGGGATAACGTGAGCGCGTGTTCCAGGTGCGGGTACGTACCGTGCCGGTGCGGGTGGGTAGGGGACCAGGACAACAGCGTCGTGCGTCGCAACGTGGAGACGGAGTGCGAGCGGTGCGGCGCCTCCGTTACCGTCGATACCTTCTCACCGCACCCGTATTTGTGCTCCGGATGCTCCAAACCGTCGCCGGAGAACCTCCTACCGGTAGTCTGCGGCGACTGCGGGGATACGTTCATGGGGGACCCCGGAGAGCGGTCCACCTGCCCGGATTGCGACCCCGACCGTTTCACGAAGCACGACGGCGGCAAACCGGACCTGGCGCTGTGGCCGCCGCGCGCCTTCGAATCGGTGGGGAGGGTGCTCACCTACGGTATCAAGAAGTACGCTCCCGGTAACTGGCGCAAGGTTAACGAGCTGCGCCGCTACTACAGCGCCGCCCTCCGGCACCTCTTCGCCAGGCTGCGCGGTGAGCGTTTGGACTCGGAGAGCGGGCTACCGCACCTGGCGCACGCGGTGTGCTGCCTGGCGTTCCTCCTAGAGTTGGAGGAAGAGGAGCTAGAACCTACCCCAGAACGAACGAGGGCGATGTGGTAACCACCGTAACAATCGTTAGCGGTACGTTCCGTCGTGCCTGCGGAGTGGTTTTACCGGAGAGGGACGAACCGTGATCACAGATGAAGAACGAGTATTCGCCCAGCGGTGCTACTACCTGGACACCGACGACCTCCGTAAGGAGCTCGTAACCTTCCCGACCCAGTACGCCTACTGGGCGTTCAAGTTCGCGGACGCCAAGAGGGAGCACCGCCTCACCAAGGTAGAGGTCGAATCGCTGGTCGCCGTACTCCGGGAGGAGATCCGCGAAGACCTCGAGGCCTCCGGGGGGAAGGTCACCGAGAAGAGGATCGATTACGCCGTCGCGTCCCACCCGGAATACCTGGCGGCCGTCAAGGAAGAGGTAAACGCCGAGCACAGCGCGCGCTGGGTTAAGGGTCTACTGATGTCCCTTGACAAGAAGGGCGATAGCCTGGTATCATTGGGCGCGTCCGAACGGCAGGAGATAGAGTCGTTCGGTTCCAGGGCGGGGTAGCACCGGCTCTCCAACTCCTCCGGTCGTGGGTTACTTCCTGAGGTAGGTAGCCATCGCCGGTGCTGCCCCACCCAGTTTCTTTAAGCAGGTAAGTGAGGTAAGTAACGTGAGCAACTTCTACGATTACGGCGACTGGGACGACGACGCTGCTACTGAGGAGGACGAGGAGCTGAAGCGCGGCTCCGGCGACTTCCGCAGGATCGAACCGGGTAAGGTAAGGGTCCGTTTCCTGCCGCCCCCTCCCGGCCAGCGCAACCCCTGGAAGAAGGTTTTCCAGCACTTCGTTAAGCCTCCCGGGCGCGGTGAGGACCCCATCGTCTTCCCCTGCCCCAAGAGGGAGGCCAACCGGCCGTGCCCCATCTGCAGGCACGCCGACCGCCTCTTCCGGACCGGTGCCCAAGCCGACAAAGACCTCGCCTTCGACCTCTACCCCAACATGCGGATCTTCGCCGAGGTAGTCGTCCGCGGCGAGGAGGACCGCGGCGTTCAGATCCTCCCCTTCGGTAAGATGATCTACGGCAAGCTCATGAAGATCCGCCGCGACCCCGACAGCGGCGGCAACTTCACCCACCCCCTACACGGCTTCGATATCATCATCGAGCGCGAGGGTACCGGTAAGCGGGATACCCGCTACGACACACGTACCGTCATGCAACAGTCCCCGCTCGGTACACCCGAACAGATGGAGCTGTGGCTCGACCCCGACGAGCGGAAGGACCTCAACCGCTTCGCCGTTCCCGTCCCCGTCGAGACCGTCGAGCGTGCCCTGGCCCTCGCCACCGGTGGGGAGCCGGACCCCGTCTCCTCCGAGGTCGTCCCGGCGGGACGCCGCCTCAACTCCGCCCGCAACGTAACACCGCGCGCGCAGGACCAGCTCTACAGGACCACCGCCGCCGGCCTCCGACAGTACTCCAACGGGTTCAAGCGGGACGGCCTCAACCCCTCCTTCACCACCTTCAAAAACTGCGCCATCCTGGCCAAGGGTGAGAAGTCCATCCGGGTCCGGTTCGACGACAGGGACGAGTGGGTTCCGTTCAGCCAGATCGGGGACGACTCCGAACTCTGGGAAGACTGCGAGGTGGGAGAGGAGGGTGACCTCATCGTTACCGAGTGGTGGGCCACCAAAAACTTCCTCCTCTAACTTTACCAGGAAGGCCCCTCCGAAATACCCGGGGACCCCCTCACACAATAGTCGGTGGGGTGGTAGCCCCAGTCACCGGAAGGGGCCTCCCGCACAATACAGAAGCTATAAGGAGGAGGAAGTTAGATGTTGATGCTACACGACGGGGGTAAAGAGCAAGAGACCCCACACTTCATCCGCTACTTCGAGGCGACGATGGGGATGCTGGACTCCGTCCCCCTGCCACCCGAGACGCGTACGTACCTACCCATAGGTCACCGGGAACTCATCGAGACCGTTAGGGAAGGTTTCTCCAGTTCCGTCGGGCTGGAACCGGTTGAAGAGTCCCTTTCCCTGGCCCGGGGCGGCAACCAGATGTTCTACGTCGGCCGGTACGGCCACTGCGAGGAGCTCGGTACCGGTCTCGCCGTCGGGCTACGCAACTCGTACGATAAGTCCCTGGCCGCCGGTATGTGCTGCGGCGCGAAGGTATTCGTCTGCGACAACCTGTGCTTCGACGGGGACGTCGTGGTGTTCCGAAAGCACACCAAGCACGGTATGCGGGACGTACGAAAACTCGTATCCGAGGCCGCTGAACTGGCCGAGGACCGGTTCTACGAGATGGTCGCAGACTTCGACGCCTTTCGGGAGGCGGAGCTCTCCGAGGAGGAAGGCTTCGCCCTACTGGGGAGGCTGTTCTACCGGAAAGTATTGAAGGTCAAGCAGTTTACCGTAGCGTCCAACGAGTGGCGCTCCCCCTCCCACGATACCTTCGACGACCGGTCGGTCTGGTCATTCTACAACTCCGTAACCGCCGCCCTGAAGACCGCCGGTCCCGGTAACGTGTTCCAGCTGCATTCCAGGCTGCACCGGTTCGTGCACGAAGAGGTTCTGTGATCGCCATACTACTATACGCCGCGGCCTCCTGGTACGCCGTGAAGGCCCGACGAATGATCGGTACTACTCGCGGCATCAACTACCGCGAGGTTGCCGAACGCCTCGAGAAGCCGGCGTGGTACCTGTTGGTAGTGGCCGTATCGGTTACCGCCACCCTGTACGGGTGGTGGTCCGGGATTGGCGCTGAGCTGGCCGCCTGTGAAGCGGCGGGCGACCCCGCCGGAACGGCCTACTACTCCTACATCCTTAACAAACTGGAGGTAGTGCTGTGGGTAGCGGTAGTACTGTAACAATAGCCGACGTGGCAGCGAGGTGGGTGGGCGCCAGGACCATCCACCGCCACCACCTGAGTTCTTCGAAACCGTTCGGGATCAAGGCATTGGAGATCTTCAGTGCAGGGAGGGCATCATGACGCTCGTCCTGTCGCTGTTCCCCGGGATCGGGTTACTCGACCACGCGTTCGAGGCTGAGGGCTTCTGCGTGGTGCGGGGGCCTGACGTCCTGTGGGGCGGCGACATTCGGACGTTCCACCCCCCCAGCGACAGGTTCGACGGTGTGATCGGTGGCCCGCCCTGCCAGCGCTGGTCGCGGCTGGCCAATCTCGTGCGGCACGTCCACGGCGAGGATGCCCTTGCTCCGGACCTAATCCCGGAATTCGAGCGGTGTGTGAGCTCGGCACAACCCGCGTGGTTCTTGATGGAGAACGTACCGGAGGCCCCACCTGCCAAGGTGGGTGGGTACGACGTGCACACCCTCGTGCTCAACAACCGGACAATCGACCGCGGGGACGGGATCGGCCAGGCACAGCAGCGCCGGCGACGTTGGAGCTTCGGCACCCCCGATGGACGTCGCCTCGACCTCGCCCCCGAGCTCGCCGTGCTGGACCCACACAGTGGCCTGTGCCGTGACAGCTGGCACATAGTCAGCTGACTCCAGCAGACAAAGCAACGACGTGGGCACGTGGAGGGGCGCTGCTCGCGCGCGTGGCTGGTAGAGGCGATCAAAGCCCAGGGGCTGCCCGAGGGCTGGAGTATCGCCCCGCCGTTCACGGTGCGCGCCGCGGTCCGTGCTGTTGGCAACGGTGTCCCGGTCCCGATGGGCCGAGCCCTGGCACGCGCAGTGCGACGGGCAATGGTCGAGGTGGCAGCATGACGAGGACGACACGATTCACATTGCATTCCGGCGGTCAGGTCGAACAGCGAGCTCTGGGAGGGGCGGGCCATGATCGGCGGCCGGGTGTCCAAGTCTCATCAGAACGTCACGCTCACGACCAACGTGCTCAAGCAGGCGGTGGGCTTGGACCTCGATGCCGCTGAGCAGTCTCTCGAGCAAGCACACGCGAGGGAGGTCCATGTCGCGCAGTAGCCGTCGTTCCACGCTGGCCGAGGGAAAGCTCTCTTCGGTCATCGACGCTCTCGTCGCAGAGGTCCGAAAGCTGTATCTGGACGACGAGATCCCGTGGGTCGTGGGCTACAGCGGTGTAGGGTCTGGGACCGGCCACATGCGCTTGGTGCGTAGGTGGCACCGGGGGACGGAGCGCCCCGCGGTTACTCGGACTGATAATTGACGAACAGCACCTCGATACCCGACGCCAGTAGCACCTCTAGTACCTTCTGAATCTCCGGAAAGGCCGCCCCGAGCAGGTACGGGGGGTACGGTCCCTCCTCCTGGGAGCTAGGCTCGAACTCGTCCTCCTGCAGCTGCCCTCCCCAGGGCTGGTTGGGTGGCCGAGCCCCGGCATCGTCCTGCAGGTACGTGGGCGGCGCGAAGGCCAGGTCGTCGTACAGTACGACCTTTACGAGGTTATTGTACCCGCCCGCGCCCAGTCCCTCGGTAGCCTCCTCCACGCGGAACGGCAGTATTAGGGCGGTATACTGGGCGGGCTCCTGGAAGGCTGCTCCGGACCAGTACGGCGCGTTGACGGTCGGCACCAGCTCCACGTACGACCCGGCACCGACCGTGTCCGGACCGGCCACCTTGTAGACGTTTCCGACCAACCTGCGGCTGTCCTCGCCCAGTTCCCTAACCTCCACCCACCTACCAACGTGTTCCTGGTTGAAGGCGTACGGCCACTGGGCCGTTAACCGCCGAGGGTTAACGGGGTTTACCGAGACGACCAATTCGGTGTCGAAGTCCGACAGAGCGGCCCGCAGGAAGCGTATCGTGGCCCCGGCGGTACCGCGTGGACCGAATACCACCTCCAGCATAGCCGCCCGCCACGCGTCCTCCGAGATGGCGGCCGGGTACGGGATCCGGTAGAAGTCCGACAGGACCCTAAGGGCGGAACCGGCCGTCTTCCCGACCACGGTATCTCGGAAGGCGTCCTCGGTAGCGCTGAGCGGTTTAAGAAGCATCTGGTAACAGCCCGGTTACGTGGTGCGGGAACAACTTCAGTTCGTCCGGAGGTACGGACGTTACGTCCAAGAAGACCTCGGAACCGCGGGACAGTGCTACGCGCAGGTACCTGTCCGGAACGACGTTTAGAAGGGCACCGTCGGCCTTACCACCATATTCCACGTGTACTCCCTCTATCCACACACGCCCCTTGGTGGGAAACGTCAACGTACTCTCCACCAGGGCGGTACCCTCCCCCTCCTGTAGGTCGTCCACCAACCGGGTAACGGGAACGCCGTATATCTTCTGACACTGTAGCCCGAAAGCGTGTAGAAACGTCTTGAGAACGCCGTCCGGTACGTCCTCGAAGGCTGGGGTAAGCCCCGCGGATACCACGAACGCTATGGCGTTCGGGGCCGCCAGGGCGGGCGCTACGGTGGCGGCGTCTAGGGCCGTCAATAGGTACTGGGCACCGGGCGTTAGCTGTGGGTGTACCCCCAGGATTACCACCAGGTTGGACGGGGCTACCTGGACCGACGCCACCGTAACCTGCGCCCCCAAAGAAGTGAGTACCTTTAAAGACCACTCCGAAGGATCGTCCACCGTGTCCGGGTCGACGGCCACGCTGAACGTCGCCCGCAGCGTGGAAAGGCTGGTAACGGCTACCGAATCCAGATAGAGGCCCCCCTCCACACCCCACGGCGACCCCCACGGTTTGTCCCCCCAGTCCACCTTACGGCTCCAACCTCGTGAGCGACCACGTAAGCTGCAAGTTGACCGCTGTAGCCGTTTCGGCAAGATGAGACAACGACACAACATCTGCCGCAGATAGGTTCAGCAGACGATGAACGACGACCTGTGCCGACTCTCCCGACGTAACGGCGTTACTGTATGCGCGTACTGCGGTATCTTCGGTTCCGTTCACAGCCGGTACCAACTCAAACACCCAATCGGCAGCCGGTGCCCTGAACGTAGCTACGGCTTCAAACCGGTAGGCGCCGGCACCCGATGCTTGCACGGTAAAATCGTCCGATCCATATGTCAAGTACGGCGATCCCGACTCGTAGTGAGCTGTGGCACCGGTTACCTTAGCATAGGTTACAGACGTAGAAAAGGCACCGTCAACCAGTTCAATGAACCCGTACGAGGCCCTCATCTTTTTAACAAGGTCCTCGACATTAGCAGCTGCGTGAACCAACATCGCCTGGATCAGATCAGCCGCCACAGCCTTGATATCGGCGCGCGACAGGTTGTAGTCGGCGGCCTGGGCCAGGGTGGTGTCCGGGGGACCATCGTTGGTAGTGTCCTGCTCGTTGTCGGGAGGTACCGACGACGGATAATTGGAAGTTGGTAGCGCCATGCCCCTACTCCAGTATGGGTTCCTGGAACAGCGACCGGGGTCCAGTCGCGAACACCGGCTGTAACCGGTTACGTATACGGTACGTTTCCGCGCAGCGCATCCTGCGAACGACCTTAAGGCCCCCTTCGATCAGTATCTCCTGACCGAATCCGGCTCCGTACTCTACCCCCACGTCGTACAATCCCTGGTTAAGCGGTGGAACGGTAAACACCAGACCTACCGACGATGGCGGACTAACCTTGTCGAACGGTGGATAGACCACGGTCCCGCCGCCCGGAACTGCACCGTAAGCAAAATCACTAACGGGATAGGCGGTCCCCACGGCATCGTACAGACGGATACGGTACGGGTCCTCACCGACAGCGGTCACCACGACCGTAACCAGGATCCCGCCTTCGTCAGGTACGACCTGTGGAAACAGGTACGGCGCCGGCGATCCGTCACCATAGAGTGGGCCCGGACTCCCGTAACCACCATCGAGGTAATCCCCGACCCACGCCGGGGGAGTTGGACTACCCCACCCGAAATCGGGATCATCCAACCAACTGCCCGGCGGGACCGGGTTACCGTACCCCCACTCCGCCACGTTAATACCGCCTGCGCAGGCCGAAGGTAAGGAACAGGTCCTCGGCCGGTGTCGTCGGAGTCGGTGCGATCACCCGTGCGGCCAGCACGTGAGAGGCAACCAGTGTAGGTGGACTTCCTAGCATCGAGTTGTTAACGGTAGGGGCTCTGGCTGAAGCTGGTAAGATGACGGTTGTCAGCAGCGTAGCGGCCCCCCAGTTGTTAGCGGCGAACTGCGCAAGTGTCATATCGTAGATCTCGATGCTGGTGTTACCGGTGGCGCCCGAATCCTTCAACACCGCTGAGATAGTGTGCAGTGAAACCGACTCGGGCAAGATCTGTGCTACCAGCGCCTGCGACTGTGGCGTGGCCGCCGATACCAGGATCTGCCCCGCCACGGAGAACGAGACCGGGGTACGGGACTGTGTTACCGCCTTTGGGTTCGCGGCGACCAGCGGAGCCTCAGCCAGCTCCACAACACCCAAAGTACCGACCTCGGCAGGGTCGATATCCGACCCGGGGTGCGTGTGGGTGGTCAACAGGGACTTTAATTGCGCCGTCCACAGGAACAGTAACTTCACCTTGTCCTGCCAAAACCGCTCGTACTTCGCGGGTATGACCTGCCCTATCGAATCGGCCACGTTTACGTGAACGCGGGCACTCTCCGGTGCCTTTACGAAGTCCGATTCGCTTGCTTCGGGGACGCTGTCCGTCACCGTAAGGAACACCAGATAGGTGCCGATTACCGTAACGTTTAACAACTTTGGGTTTTGAGTATTGGGGAAGTCGAGTGTGGCACTAGCCCCATCGGGCTGGTCCACGATCGACCACTGGTAGGTGTAGGGGCCTACGCCCCCCGATCCGCTTCCGCTCAGCTGCACCTGAGCCACAGGCAAATCGCCGTAGTTGTAGTTCTTATCGGCCCCAGCATCGGCTATCGGTGGCATATTTCACCTCTAATAGGCTACGTCGTGACCGTAGAGTGTTACGTAGCACCCATCAATTGCAGCACCAAGGGTAACGTCAACCTGCGGCGCGGACACAGGGAACGTCATGTCAGCCGCTACCGTTGTTACGGTAGAACCCCCTGGGGTAACGTGTACCGCTGATACCTCAAGACTCGATCCTCCCGTAAACGTTAGGCGAAATGATGTCGTGGTCCCGTTTGAAATTGTGGGGTTTCCAACGATACGTTTATGAGAACTTACCAGCGTCCAAGTCGAACCGGCTCGGGAAAACGTACCGCTAAACAACGTATCAACGGAGCTAGCTTTGTCGTTATCGAGTAACGTTATTCGTGTTTCATGGTCGGATATATCGGCTTCGGCGGTAGCGAGATCTGTATCAAGCTCCGTCATATCTCGCGGCGGGTTTTGAAAGTAAGCGTCGATCCCGCTTCCCTTCAGATTGGCCAGTTCGTAGGCGATCACCGACAGTACCCTGGCGATGCCGACGTGGGCCCACTCGATACCGACATCGTCGACGTTCGGGCCCAACAACTTCCCCGACCGGTAGGTGAAGTCGTCGGCGTCAGTACCGGCCAGGTTCGCGTCCAGGGCGTGGATTAACGTGACCGTGGGAACGTCCAGGGTACCGCCTTGAGGCGTCCACCCAGTAACCTGCGCAAACTTAAACCACCCGCTACCCGGGTATGAAACGCTCGCGAAGAACGTTACCTTTCCGCGGGTACGGGTCTCCAAACTGACGCTGACCTCCGTCTGGGAACCGACGCTCCACTGGCGCCGGGTGTCCAAGTCGGTGTCGATGGGGTCCCGTTTAAACCACAGGTACGGTTCCTCCGACCCCCCTTCAAACGCCGTCAGGTCCAGTGACTGCGGCCCTTGCCACGACAGCGCCGGATCGAATTTGTACACGCCCCCGGTACCGAGGCGACTGGTGAGTGGGTCCACGGGTGGTGTGATCTCCCCAGCGTACAGTAGGCACTCGGCCAGATCAACCGTAACGTCCACCGCCGTAGAGGTAACTACGAACTCCATATTCGTAAGCACGCCGGAGTGGGGACCTATCAGCCCACCCAGTACCTCCGCCAGGTACGCGTATACCAGCGTCTGTAGCGCGTTAGCGTCCGGTATGTCGAGGCGCTCGTTGTCCTCGAACCGGACCTTATCACCGGATACCACCATTATACCACCTCCACCTGCGCAGCGTTGGCCCGCAGCACGTGCCGGGACGTCGACGGGTAGACGTCCCCGGTCGGCTGCTGGAACGACAGGGTACGCAGTTCGTCGAACGACTGTATGAGCCGCGACACCAACCGGTTGATCAGCAGCGGTTCCCCGGGCGGTAGGTCGGCCATCCAGGAGACGATCTCGTCGGCCAGGTCCACGCGTAGCTTCGCCAGGTCGGTACCCTCGTTCACCACCACGTTAACCACGAACGGCACGATCTCCGGTAGCGGCGGCACTACCCGTACCCTGGTACCGGCCGCCCTCCACCCCGGGGTCTCGGCCAGGTCGCTCGGGTCGCCCTCTATCTCCGCCTGCAGCTCCCTAATGACCCCGGTGTAAACGTCGTAACCGGACACCTTCCAGTCCGACCCGGGGGGCATGAAGGACTGGTCCAGCACGTAGATGGCGCCCCTCTCCTCCACGCTGACCCACTTCGGAGGACTCCCTACCGAGACCGTGACGAAACCGCCCCCTGCGTCCACCTCTATGGTGTCGATGGGCTCTATCGCCGGGCCCTGGTGCCAGATTACGCTCTGCCCCTGGAGTGGCACGGTTCCCGTTACCTCCTGACCGGCCGCCTCGTACCCCTGCATACCGGACCCGTCGTCCACCACGAGCTCGGTATACCCGGGGCGCTCCGGGTCCTCGTAGGCGAACGCGTGCCGGATGCGGATCCCCTGCGAACCGGAGAAGGCTCGCGCAGCGTACTCTAGCGCCCGCGGCTGGCACCGGGCTAGCGACGACAGGTACAGCAGCGCCCTCTGCACGAGCTGTTCGTCCGTCTCACGGTCCTGCCCGCCGGTCACCGGATTTATGTTGGTAACGGCGATGATGTCGTCGGGCCCGGAGATCAACCTGGTGACGGCCCCTATATCGGCATTGGCCGTTACCCCTCGGTTGGCCGATACCACGCTTATAGCCGGCGTAGCCGGGTTCGGCGGATACTCCAGCTCGCCGATGGCCATCGTCACGTTCTCGGTCTGGACGTACACGGCGTTAGCGTCGTCCTCGCGGGCGTATACCGTACCGGCGGGTACTACCAGCTCGGCTACGGCCGTGTCCCGCGTCACCTTCATGGAGGCACCGGAGGCAGCGCTGGCCTCAAGGCGCTGCACCCCCGGAGGTGGTAGCTCTCCGACCCGCTCGTCGAGGTCCGACCCGGCCGCTCCCTCCAGGCTGAAGGCGTCCCTGATCTTGGACAAGCGGAACTCGATATGCTCCATCTCTTCGGCGACGGCGCCCAGGATGGACAGGAGTACCGAGCCCTCACCAACATCAGTAAGGACGGACTTGGCCACGACGCACGCTACCATCTCCTGCAGTATCTCGTCCCTAAGCCTCGGTACGTACGGCATCTCGTTACCTCACAGCGCTAGGAAGGGAACGGTTACGGCCAGGTTGACACCGCCGACGGCCCGGAACTCGGCGTCCACACTCTGACCGTCCCCCGTGTCTTCGACCACGAGCTTGGTTACCCTGTCCACGCGGCGGTCGGCGTCCAGTTGGGACCTGACGTGCGCGGCCAGGTATCCCGACATACGGGAGAAGGACGGTTCCCCCACTAGCTTCGGCAACCCCAGGTTGGGGAAGGTAACGTTCTGCCTCTGCTCCGTCCGTAGCCTAACCGTCAACCCCTGTTCAAAGTTCGGTACCCCCGATATCGTCTGCACGTCGGACGGGGAGTCACCCGCCGATGCCACCAGATCCCCGTCCGCGCCTATGCGCAGGTCCGTCCCGAACATTACCGAGTCGGAAACTCCCCCGGGCGCCGCGTCCGCCCCCCCTACCGGTGCGGGAACGTACAGCACCGCCCCCGGCAGGATCGGCTCTCCCGTATTCAGTACCCACGGGATGCTGATCCCGTTAATGGAGGCTACCTCCGGCCACCTGGAACGGTCACCCAGGTACTGTTCGGCGACGTCCTGCAGGGTCTCCCCGTCCCCGACAACGTGTACGAATACGGGCCTCTTCTGGGTGGACACCAAGCGGGGGGACGTACGCGATTGCGGGGCCACCCTATCCCTGGTAAACCCGAACCTTATATACGCCTGACCGTAGGCGGAGACAGCCGACCTGCGGGCCTCCGAGATGAAGTCCATGGCAGACCGGAGACCGGACCTAGCGGCCGCGCGGTTGGTGTACGGTAGCGCCGCCCACGTTTCTACCAGGGCGCTGGTGGTCTCCTCGGCCAGTACCCCCAGCTCTTCTATCGCCTCGCGGGGCCACGCCACCAGGGAGGCACCGGCGTTAGCGGCCGAGTACACGTTCCGGGATAGCCTCACCAGTGCCCTAACCGGGTACTTGAAGCTGTCCAGGGCGGCCTTGGTGTCCCGCAGGTAGGACGTCCCGGAAGTAATTATCTCGCTGGCCGAGTCTATGGCGCGCGCCGACGCCCGCAGGGTCTGGCGCAGGGTACCGAAGGCTAGGAAGTTGTGGGCCTTCACCTTCTCGTACGCTACCAGAACCAAATCCCACTCGTACGAGTGCCTGCTGCTACCCGTGGCCCGGGACCAGTTAAACTGCTGCGGCTCTACCAGCAGGTCGTGCTCCTCCCACAGCGCGCGGACTACCATGCGCACGCCGTCCTGCTCGATCGTCCTCCCCGGGTTGCGCTTCTCCGCGGTGTCTAACCACGCCGTGGTCGGTACCCCGGCGAGCTGCGGGTCGACCCCGGTAAACCTCCACCCGGTGGTAGCCTTGGTAGAGGCGCCTATGACCTTCGGGGAGGACACCCTGCGCGCTGCGTCCTCGTACTCCCACCGCTTAGCCAGCTCCTGGTACTCCTCCATGAACCGCTCGAACTCGCGGAACAGGGCGGGCCCCTCGTCGTAGCGGGTCCTCCCCTCCCAATCGGTACCCAACCTGTAGCGGAGACCGGAACGTCCGCGGATATTCAACCTCTCCTCGCGCACGCCCGACCGTTCTAGGACCGGTAGGTCCCCCATGGTCCACGTCAACAGCGAGGATTCTTCCCTATTCTTGGAGTAGAAGTTGACGAACGGTAGCGAGAAGGCCCATAGGAGCCTCCCCTGCATGTACACCTCCAGGATGTAATTGACGTCCCGTACCGTGATATCGCTACCTCTTGGCACCTACTCCTCCTCGTCCTCGCTGATGCGGAACAGGGCCGAGGACATCTTCTTCTGCAGGGCCGCGGTAATATACGGCTCGGATGGACCGGTACCTGGCCAAGCCACCCCCGTTTCGGTAATAACCTCATTGACCCATGTCACTAGCTCTGCCACGAATACGTTAAATTTACCCGCCCACTCCTTGAATCCGTTGATCCTCATCAAACGATCGACGGTGTCCTTACCCTCGCGGGAAACACGTATAACTCGATCCTTACCGAGCTGAAAATTAACGTTCCCCTTGGTCTGAGCACTCCCCCCTACTTCATTCGAGTCGAAGATCAACTCCCCGTCTTCGGTAAGCAAGAAGCGTGCGCCCCCGTTCGACCAGAACCAGTCCTTGGGGCCGGGTCGGGAATCACGGTCCTTGTCCTGCGCCGTCGGCTTCCTCCTCTTGGCCTGGACCTTAACGGAGTCCTTCTGCCGGCTCTGTACCGTCCCTACGATGATCGGGGTTCCGAGACCGTCCCGGTACATTACCACGGCCTGCGAAGCGTCCCCACCCAGGGCCAACGAACCGGACCGCTCAGTCTTACCTACCTGCATAGGGACGTAGGACGTCCGCTCCGCACCGCCCCCCTGAACTACCACCGGAACGCGGTACCAGGTGCGACCGCTAGCCGGGTCCCAGACGTCGTAGAATACGCGCCCACCGATAACGTGCGACGCCCGCACGATGGTCACGGCGCAACCGCCGCGGCGGATCATGCGCACCGCGTGATCCTCGAACGGCATTCCGGAGGTACCGCTCACGGCGTACCCCCCGTACCGGCCCCGGAACCGCTCTGCATCTGCTGGAACAGCTTGCGCCGCCTGCCGCGGACCGGGGCCCCGCGCATGGTCATAGCCGGCCGCAGGTCCTCGGAAACGTCCGGCAAACCGCGCGTGAAAGTAACGGCGGTACGGCCCCGCACGGTTGGTCCGTCCACGTGCACGGTGTGCGTCACCGTCTCCACGTACCCCGTTATGTGCTTCCACGTGCCGCCGTCCGGTAGCTCCATGGTTATTACCTTACCGGCCCTAATGTCCGGTCGGTACCGACACGTTACCTCACCCGTCATGAACTTAGCGGCCCCTCCCATGAACTGGGCCGCTTGTACCGCCACCGTACGCATGTGCCGCAGCAGCGAATCCGGGCTCTCACCCTGCTGCCCGGCGTCCTTGGTACTCTCCTTGTTCTCCTGCTTGTCCGGGTTCACCGGCGCGTAGAACGGCCACGGCGGCCGGTACAGGCGTAGCCCCGATACCCGCAGATCGTCTGGGGTAAAGATGGGCAACCCGGCGTTCTCCATGAACGAGATGACAGAGTCGGGCTGCGTGGGCAGCCCGACCGTAACGGCGTTCACGTGCCCGAGGTCGGACATGCCCCAGCTAACGGAGTACACCTCCCCGCGGTCCACCTGGTATCCCAGGTCCGGCCTCCACGTTATCCCCTGAAACAGCTCGTCGTCTATGTCGATGGCCTTTATAATGCGGTTCGCGATTTTAATGTGCCGGTCGGGTATCCTCCCCTCCCGTAGGCGCTTACGCAGGTCGAAGGCCAACCCCACCAACCCAGGAGGAGCGTACAGCTCGGCCCACTCCGAGAGCGTGCGGTGGGTACGCCACGGCCTCATCCGGTAGACTAGGACGGGGTTGAGCCCCAGGTACCTCCCGGTCCTGGAGGCGGGCCTGGAACCGCCGACGGGCTCGAACACGGTCTCCTTGGTGGTCCCGGACCGTATCTGGGTGGGGGCGGTCGGGGACACTACCTGCCCGACCTTAACCCGCCTCTTGGTATAAGCGATCCTGGCGTTTATGGCCATGACCTCCTTCATCTTGTCCGGGTCGACTATGTCTGTCTTCGGGTCTACCGCCAGGTCCACATCCCGCAGGCCCGGTATACCTGGTTCCTCCAGGGTGGGGAACAGTTCCAGCATGTTGTGGGCGGGCACGAAGGTAGACAGGATCAGGTCCATGGCGGACGTGCCGGTCGGGTTTATGGAGTTCATGCCCATCAGGCTGGGTCCGCGGACAGGGTCCACCACCGCGTTGGGGGCGTACGCCTTGGAGCTCTCCACGTCGTGCACCACCCGGATAGCGTCCCCGATAGCCTCCCCGCGCATGGACGGCGGCAGGTACATGGTGTCCAGCAGCAGGAACTCGAACACGTCCGCCAAGGACCGACCGATGTTGCCGTCGAGGGTGGAGAACAGGGATTCTACCACCAGGTCCCAGTCCTCGTACCGGAACATCGTAGCGTAACTCAGGCTCTGCAACCCTGGCGATACGTACACGGACGTCCTACCGAGGACGTCCAACCACGAGGAGGTCACCACCGAGACCGGGTTCGTCTTGATACCGCTGCCCGCCTGCATGCTACCGTTTACGTCGTTGATAAACCCCCAGGACATGGCCTTCCCCGTGTCCGGGTCACGCAACACCAGCCAGTCACCGGTGCCGAACGTGGTCCACCCGCGGCGCGGAAACTGGAACGTTAGCTGGATGGCCTCCCACGGTTGGTTGACGCTGTGCGACCAGGACAGGCTGAGGGCCTTCCCGTTTAGGTACTGAACCCGGTCCCCGGCGTCCTCCTTGATCTGGTCCCTGGGCCGGTAGGACGGGTGCAGCTCTATGATCGGTACGCGTACGCTCACCTGGCCCTACCCCCGCGCATGGTGTCCCCCATGTAGCCGCGCAGCGACCCTCCCTCCTGTACGAACCTCCCAACGTCCTCCTTCGAGTAACCGGCCTGTACGCCGGCGACCTCCTTCAGCTTACCGGTAATCGTACCGCCCGCCTTACCCATAACGTCTAGGATCCTGTGTATCATGTGGACGTCGTCCAGGAGACCCCGCGCGTCCTCGATGGAGATACTCTGCAGCAGCGACACCTGCTGCATGGCCCCCTGGATGGCTAGCTCCCTTCCGCCCGCCATCGGCAGCCCCGGCATCCTGCGGCCGCGGGCCAGCGGGCCAGCCGCGGCACCGGCCTGGCCCATCGTCAGTCCCATCGAGGCGAAGATCAGGTCCGCGTTGGCGCCGAACTGACCGGTTATGGCCTCCCTGGCGAAACCGGCCGCCCCTCCCGGGCCGGCCGCCCCTTCCTCCAGGGCCCGTACGGCGCCCCTGATACCACCCCCGGCCCGGATCGCCCGCGCCATTACGGCCTGCTGCCCGAGGCCTTGGAACCCCCCCAACAGCCCACCCCGGGCTCCTCCCACCGTTCCCGCGAGCTGGGCCGCGAACCTGGGGAGGCGCAGCCCGGCGTCCTCCAACCCCTGGGTGGAGCGGAGCTGGTTCATGAAGTTCTCGGTACCCTTCAGGTTGGTGTCGATACCTTGCTCGGCTAGCTGGGTGGTGGACCCGGCGATGATCTGCAACCACTTGTCCAGGTTGGCGCCGCGCAACCCCTGCGCGAACGCCATCGAGAGCTGGTTGCGCGGGTTGGCCCCGGCGGCCCCGGGACCACCCAGGGCACCGGCTCCGCGGGCCTGCAAGCCGGAAAACTGCGCCATGGCACCGATACCGGCCCCGCTCAGCGACATCCCCAGGAAGTTTGGGGTCCCGCCGATGGTTCCGCGCTGCGCCGCGAACTGCTGCGCCATGGCGGCCGTCTCGCCGGGGGCGAACCCCAGGGCGGCGCCCCTCTCCAGGCTAACCCCCACCCCCCCGAGCCTCGACAGCCCCTGCTGCCTGGTGATCTGCATCAGCTGCTCGACCCTGCCGACCCGCTGCTGCATACCGGCCGACATGAGCTTCAGGGCACCCTGCGCCAGACCGGACAGGCTCCGCATGATGCCGCCGACGATAGGGATTCCGCCCCCGATACCGCCAAAACCCTCCATTACCTCTTCGATCGCGCCGGCCGCCTCGCCTATGGCCCCCTGACCCCCCGTTCCGCGCCTTCCCTGGAACATCTGCTGGCGGCGCGGCCCGAACACGGCGCCCGCCGACCCCATCAGGGACGCCATCATCGACGGGGCCCACCCGGCTC
>Ga0180438_10000559_pt1 | contig 70671 bp, 65 predicted proteins | sample SS_ome_12_FD_132455 | JGI IMG/M metagenome (GOLD analysis project Ga0180438, IMG submission 132455) | Hypersaline lake sediment archaeal communities from the Salton Sea, California, USA - SS_3_D_2 metaG | ecosystem: Environmental > Aquatic > Non-marine Saline and Alkaline > Hypersaline >...
AAAGAAGATTTTTTTAAATTCAGTGAAAAAAAGCTGAGTCAGGAACTTGATAATGTTAAATCTTAACGCTATATGACGCCCCAAAATGCAAAAAAATGGGGTTTTCGTTCAGGCACTAATTAGTCCAAATTCAAAGTTTTTGTCCCATTGAAGGGATTCAATTGTACTTAAAAGAAAAAATAAACGAGTACCCGGATCAATTGAGTCTATTTGTTTGTTTCTTATTGCATCTCGCCATTCTTTTATTTTCTCTGCACTTCCTACCCACTTTATCTTTCTTTTTTTTTCTTTCTCAAAACTTGAATTCTCAGACCCTAAAAGTTTACCTCTCGCGCACTCAAACTGTGGGATAAAACTGAGAAGAGTATATATAATTAAGAGGAATTCACTTTCTCTTTTATCTCTCAGCGTTTTTATTTTTTCTTCTTTCAAATCTACAAAAATTTTTAGCAAATTTTTTAACAAACATTTCGGATTATTTATTCTATATTTGTCGGACTCTTCCAGGATTTTATGTACTCCTCTATCGATCAATTCAAATAAAGCAGAAGTAACTCGCTTTGATTTAAGAGCAAAATCAACCAAAGCATCAATATCAGAACCATTTGGCATAGGTAAAAACTGTTCATATTTAAGTTTCTTCAACTCTTCAAAATAAGAACTATCGGGGGAATACACTTTATGTATATATTTATTAACATTATAAGGAAAAAAATGTAATGTGCCTTTCCACCTTGGGACATGATATAGAATATTAACACAAACAAATGGAGTTGCTTTTTCTTGAATAATTTCTTGTAGTTCTTTAATTATCTCGAAAGTAATTTCCCCCAACAATTCATGTGGATGAAAAGGTACTCTTATTTCCATTTTCTTCAGGTAAGCCTTGTATAAATACTATTCTTTTTTGGAATAGTAAACTTTAAAAAGACAATCTAACTTATTAGCATGAATTGACCTTTTATGCATCGGTCCTCCATGGCAGAATTCCCATTGGTCACATATTGCGCATTCTCCAACTTTCTTCCAATCGAAATTACGATATCTTTTATATCTTTTCTCCCAAACGTATTTTATTCGTTCTTTTCGCAGATCGCCTTCGATGAAATCCCTGGAGATATTACTGCACGAAGCTAATTTGCCATCAAAAAGAATACCCAGGTTGTTAATACCAGCTATACAATGGAAAATGAATGGCCGAAGCATACCCTCCATTTCTTTTCCCATCCAACCTCCACATCCTAACTCAACCATCATCGACTTCGGATCACTATAAGTAGAGCAGGTATTCTTATATTCGTAATTCAAGAAATCAATCACCTTCCTTAATTGGTCTGGAGACAACATATAGTCATGATCAAATTCAGCACGACCTATTGGATCAATTGTCATAACCCTAAAAATCCTGGGCTTTATTTCCTTTTTTACAATTTCATACAACTCTGGGATTTCATCTACATTTTTAGAATGAGCCACCACTGAAACAGTCACGACATAATCATTTTGGACAGAAAGCTTTGCAGTATAAAAGGCCTTTGCAAATGCCCCATGTCGTTTGCGGAATTCATCATGTGTTTCATGAAGGCCATCAATACTAATTCCCAAACCAGTAACTCCAAAATGCTTTAGATCCTTTAATATCTCTGGATAATCGGCAATGAATATCCCATTGGTCTGAATATCAATATTACGGTAGAATGGAAATTTAGCTATCTCCTCCAATATACTCACAAAATCATCTCTAACAAAAGGTTCCCCACCCGTAATATTGATATGCCTAAATTGACTCATATCAAAGTCATTTGCGATTTGCCTAAACGCTTCAACTACCTCTTCTCCTGTTAATTCATCTTTTAATGAAACCTCCTCAGCCGGTGACCCGCAATGGACACAATTGAGATTACATCTTCGAGTTGCTTCCCAGCTTATAATTTGCAGGGGATGCTTCCTGATTAATTCTTCAATTCTAAATTTCCATTCGTCAAAATATCTATCGAGGTTCAAATCTTTTCTCAATTTTTGAATACCGTAAGAAAATATTTCATATTGTCTACATTTGGATGAGCACCGTACATGTTATTCACATATTCAACAGGATTGGGCCATTCAAGCATACGCCTTTTAAAATCATAGACGTGGTACTTTTTTTCATCCATCATTTCGTCTTTTGTTCTTTCTTTAGTTTCCATTTTTTCTCCGATATACTAATTAATAATGATTGGTTGACCATTTTGTATCATTTTTTTATCAAACGCTTCTGATTTAAGGTCGCCATTCGATTTAAAAGATATTTCTCCAGATACACCTATAAAAGAAATATTCTTTAAAGCATTCAAGATCATCTCTCTATCTATACTTCCGGCTTTTTCGACAGCTTTTAATATAGCCGTGGCAGCATCATATGCATATGAAGAGAAAACATCCGGTTTTTCGCCGAATTTTTCTAAATATTTCTTCTCAAATTGTCCATATGCCGTGCTTTTAGCTTGCGAAGGCGCAGTATAAAATATCCCTTCTGCAGAATCTTTTGCAATATTAATGAACTCAGGTGCGCCCCAATTATCACCTCCAAATAATCTTACATCTAAACCCATTTCCTTAATTTGGCGAACGAAAACTCCCCCTTCCTTCGGATAAGTTGGAGAAACGATTGCATCTAAATTCTCAAATTCTTTAAGTTTGGTGATTACCGATCTAAAATCATTTGAATTTTCAACAACTCCTTCGCTTAATAATATATTGCCCCCTAAATCAGTAAATATTTCCCCGAAATGCTCTGAAAGTGGTTTTCCCCATGAATTATTCGTATATACTACTCCCACATTTCTGGACGCCGAATCGAAAACCCATTTTGCGAGAATTTCAGCCTGTAAATTGTCTGCTGGAATAGTCCTGAAAAAATATTCCCCACCTTCAGTAGATAATCTTGATGAGGAAGATATTGGCGAAATAAGAATAACTTTATATCTGTTTGCCAATGGAGCTATTGCAAGAGTGACTGTACTCCCGGCAGAGCCAAATACAACAGGAAATTTATCAATTGTCGCAAATTTGTGGAAAATACTAACAGCTTCTTTCTTATCATTTTTGTCATCCTGAAAGTCTATAACAATTTTCTTCCCCAATATTCCTCCTTGACTGTTTATCTCATCGGCCTTTAATTCTATTCCCCTTTTTGCCTTCAAACCGTAAGAGGCCACTTCGCCAGTTAGTGGGAAAGTTGCACCCAGTTCAATAACTTCTTCTTTCTTTCCGCACTTAATAATGGAAATAGAAATAATGATAACAAAAGCCAAAGACATAAATACACAACGTTTATTTTTCATAATTTACCTCCTTTATGCTTGAGCAAATCCATTGCCAATAAATATCAAATGAAAATGTCCTCTTTTAAGGACAATTTCAATATTTTTTGTTACTTAGAATCTAATCCCCAATATCCCTCCACCATCCGTGGCATCGATAAAGGTTATTGTTACATGTTTGTCAAATGTATTTTTGAAGGATTTATTAAAATTGTCATTAAAGATATGTTTTTTATTTAATGCGAAAATGTACTGGAAACCGTATTTGTAGATTCAACACAGGCCAATTCCAATGCTTTGATAATTTGCTGTTCGTCGACATCATCAAAAATGGTAAAAATCTGACGGTATACAGTAATCACTGAAACCTCTCTACATCGCGATTTTATTCAGCTGGGGGAAAACAACAATATTGCGAGGCTTATTTTTTGAAGCTGCCCACAGGTCTAATTTGGATTGCATATTCAGCCAACTTTCCGGACTTGTTTTTGTGGCATGTGCGATTCGAATCCCCATTTCAGGAGTAAGCGCGCTTTTACCATTTACCAGGGCTGAAAGGGTTTTTCGATTAACCCCTAAATCTTTTGCCGCTTCTGTAATTGTAAGGCCCAGGGGTTTGATCACATCTTCTATCAAAACTTCTCCGGGGTGTGTTGGTTTTCTCGTTGATAACATTTGACGTCACTCTTTTAAATTACTTTTGCTTTTCAGCTACCAGGGGGGTTAGTAAAAGGGAATGATGAATTATGAATGCTGAATGATGAGAAACTTAAAAGTAATTTAAAAGACCTTTTCATGCTTTCCTTCATAATTCATAACTCATCGTTCATCATTTACTTAAGGCCCCAGCAAAAGCTTTTGATTATTTCTATAACTGGGTTGTGGGTTGTTCTTTTTTAAAGACATTTGCTTTTTGTTTTAAAATCTGATCAACAACAAATCTCCATCATCGGAAAATTTTTCGATATCAATATTCTAATTATCTTTAGATAAAGTTAGACCAGATACAAATAGTTTGGACTCTATATAATAGTCTTTGTTCAACCCTGGTTCAACAATCACATTGAAATTCAAATCATCATTGATCGATATGAGTCCGATCTTGAGCTTTTTAAACGTTTTTAAGTCTACATTCCGTACATATTTTTTATACAATGCAACAATCGAATAATCGGCAAATCTCTTATAAAAAACAGATTGTCTTAATGCTTGCTTCCATTTCTCTAGTTTTGCTTCAACTGCGACTAATAAAAAATCATTTGCATCTAATTCGGCAACCCGGGCATATAAATTTCTATCAACTTCGTTCAGCAGTCCCTGCTCTTTGTAAAGTTTTAATATAACACTTTTTAAGTATTTCCTGGAATAATGAACATTTTTTTCGATTTCCTTCATATGAACCGGTTGATTTACTCGCATTTTTTGGAGAAAAAAGACATCTATTTTATTTTTAAAATAAAAGAAACCCTTCCTGGTGGAATTTACATTGGCCATACCTACAAAATCTGCAATCCCATACCCGGAATTCACTTCATATATGATATTTTTGCATTTATGTCCATTTTTTAGAAAACTGATAATGCCCTCTTTCATTTCTGCTTCATATCTCATGGGTTTCTTGAGAATCTACATATTCTATGTTTTTAAAATATGCCTTTAATCCAGTCCTTTAAGTATGGTACAAACATAAATTAAAATCCCATTTCAAACAATCGCCCGGAATCATCCCGGTCATAAAGCCTTAGAACAATTTCTTCATCCGGGAAACCAGCGATTTTGTCCATTTCATCCCGCGGTATATCCGAATCGATAACCGTAATAATATACTGTAAATCATACGCTCTGCAAACATCCCGAACTGTGTTTAAAAAATTGATCTTTTTCCTGTCATCCAACCCTTCCAGTGCACCGTCATGATAGACAAATCGATAAAACGACCGACTGCTGTAGGTGATCAAAACCGCTAAATCAAAAGCCATACACAGGAATTTTTTATAAGTGGTTCCAACTCCCTCTGCTGTTACTTCCATCTTTTTCGGGTCCTGGATATCTGCGTGGAATTCGATATTACCATTCTTATTTTGAGATATTGAGATAATGGCAGGAACATTTAAAACTGCCTGGATAATATTATTAAACCTTCTTCTTATTTCTTTGTAGAAATCATTGCCTTTAATATACAATTTCCAGATGGTTTCTGCTTTCTCTTTTATTTCGTGGTTTAATTCCTCGATTTGTGCTTCCAATTTGCCCAGTTTATCCAGTTGTTCCAGTTTTTCTTGCAACCTGGCAATCTCTGCCTCGACTTTCGCCAGTGACTTCTGGTAATGTTTGAACTTCCCGTAAGAATCTTTATCCTTTAATACAGACAACAATTCACTCTTTTGGTTTTCTAGGAAAGCCAGTTCGTTTTCAATGGGTTCTATTTCTTGTTTTAATTCCTCCAAACGTTCTAATAAATATTTCCTTCTTTCTTCTGAAACCTGACGATTAAAGGCTTCAAGGTCTTTATATTCTTTAACCAGGTTATCCGGGAAGAAAATTTTAATCTCTTCATAAAGCTGTTTCAATTGATCGATATCTATTTGGGGGATTTGGTGTTCCAATGATTCGTTAATTCTCTTAAGCTCTTCGGACACATTGTACCTGATGGTATTTAATGTACTGATTTTAGAGTCGATTTGGTCCACCAGTTTTTGATTAATTTCTTTATCTTGCATATAAAAATTGAAGTCATCGATTTTCTTTTCAACATTATTTTTCTCTTCTGTTTTTATGTCGAGAATTCCCCTGATTTTATCTGATTTTTGCTCTCCGATGGCAAATTCATCTTTAACCTGGGTGATAAGTGTTTCGATCTTTTCCTTTTTTTTGTCCTTATCGTATTTATCCAGCAGGCTTTTCCCATCAAAGCCCAGCATATCGAATAAAAAGGGTTTCCAATCGCGATGTAAACCTTTGTTGTATTTTGTTAATTGGAATATATCATTAAAATCTTGTTGAGTTCTCAAAAAATAGGAAATACTTTTCCGATATTTCCACCCCGGGGCCACATCGAGATCGAGATTTTTATTTAAAAAATCCCTGGCTTTATCGAATGGAAGGTTTTGATAATCCCACTGTAAATCTTCTTCAAAGCCTTTTAGTTCAAATGAATTGATTTTAAATGATATTTTTGACTGGTTCCCAACCCCCCGTTTGATAACCAGGTGCTTTCCCGAATTCAATTTTATTTCCAGGTAAAGCACATAGTCTTCAAATATATCGCGGCGTTTTTCAAAGAAATGCTCTTTAGTTATTTTCTTAAGCAATAAGAAATCGATTACGTCGATTAACAGGGATTTTCCCAGGTTGTGTGAATCTTTGTCTAATTTTTTCTTCTCTCTAATTTCTCCCAAGATAACGTTAAATCCGGGGTTAAAGCGGATTCCTTTGAAAGGCTTATTGGCATAGATTTTTACCAGTTTCATGTTGCTTGTCAACCGATGAGTTCAACTGAATCGATTTTTTGATGGTATTGGATTTTTCCCAACAGGAAGAGGAAAGACAATGAAGGGAGGTAGACCTCTTTTACCTTTTCGCCTATTTTCTCCATTAGGATGGAAAGCAATTCATTAAAAGTCAGCATACCGGTGTCCTTCAAAGCCTTTATGATTAAGCCCCCGACATTGATTACCGAAAAGCCGGGATCCAGATGTTTATCCGGTCTCAGCATATTTCAATCCTCAATTCCAATATCACAATTCCAGTACATATAGTGCAGGAAAACCCGCACTAGTTTTCGTTTTTCTTTTAGCTCCTGGAAATTGTGCGTCATAACGTAATAATAAATTTCCTTGAGCACTTCATCGAATTTATGGTATTCTTTCCTATGAACAATTATAATTTCGTCAAGATCCGATGTTGTATTGTCATAAAAGGTTTTATATTTTTTGTTAACCGGATCTTTCAGGAAGGCTTCAATTTTATGAAAATACCCAAGGGAGTTCCTTTTGATAAACTCGAAATATTCTTTACTCAAGTTATTCAACTCGTTTTTAACTGTTTTGTCAATATATTTGAACTGGCCTTGTTTTCGTTTGACTGCCTTTTTCAAATCTTCTTTCATTTCAGAAAATTTGATAACAATTTCTTTTAAATCTTTTTCGTAAAATTCAAAAGGGATAAAGAGTTTGTTCAGGTCCAGGTCTGTGGCGATTTCCGGGAATTCTTTGAGCCACAGTTGAATTCTTTCATCACTGATGAGGCAGTTTTCTATATTCAAATTGGATTCGATAAAATCTGTTATTTTGGCATCAGTAATCCCGGATAATCTCCGGTTGGTGAAAAGCAGGTAATAATCCAGTTTATTGTTTTCAATGAGTTTTTTTAGTCGTTGATTGACTTCATTATTTAATATCTTTTTAAAATCGGAATCTGAGCATCTAGCATACGGTTTTTCAGTGTGTTTGGCTTGAATGATGAATTTTCCTTCCCACGGGCTTGTTTTGCTGGGAAAATTTTGGGCTTTCCCGGTAAATTTACCATCTCTGCCGCCGTCTGGACCGGTGGAGAAATTGATAGTCCCAATTCCCAATATTCGCTCACAGATGAGGATAACCAATTTTTCAAAATCTTGATCATTTAAGTCATAAAGAGGAAAGTTGCGCATTTTTATGGATAATCTTAATTTAAATAAGCTTCCGCCCCTGGGTGAATGCCGTTTTTGAAAACACCCTTTGCATTTCTCTCACTAATATGTTGTTTTACTCCCTCATAAAGGAGCTCTTCCTTCTAAAATTTTATTATACATAATTTGAAAAAATTTGCAAGAAATAATTTTTTTCATCCACAATTATTGAAAATATCTCTAAATTTTCTTATTAAGGTGAAAACTAATTTGTAAATTTGTCATAGTTAAACAAACGATTCATGTCGAAATTGATCGCCCAAAGGATGCCTTTAAGGTCTCCCTCAATAAATCTTTCCAGGTTTAATTCTCGAAGGTCCTCCAGGTTTTTGAATTCGATGAACTCAGGAGTACTGCGAATTAAAAAGGGGATAAATAGAATGTTTTCTAATTTTACTCGTTTAGAGGCACTATGCCTAAAAATATCATTGAGAAACTCACGAATATTTTTTACCTCTCTTTTTTCCAGGTCACCACCCCATTTCCTGTAGCAACTTTCAATTTCCCGCAGCACCCGTTTGCCATTGTTATAAGCACTGGATATATCAGACAAAAGATCATTGGCAGAAGAACAAGGGATTCGCTTTTCTTTAGATGCTTTAACTTCACATAGGACAAATTTGAAACCCTCTCCCTGCTCCTGGATACCGGTGACATCTACTCCGCTTACATGTTTATCAGCCTCATAGGCCGACAGGTTTATCCGTTTGTCGGCTTCTTTAAAAAAAGTACATTGATATTCCCTTTCGAGCAGAAGCTGGGACATAAATTCGGTAACCCTTGATCGTCTCACATCGAACCAATTAAGTCTACTGTAAGCAGGGGTATTCACCTTTTGAATCTCCTGGTTTATTCTATTGATATATTCTTTCTCTAAAATAGGTACATTAAAAACATCATTCACAATAAAATCCTGGTGCATTTTCATTGCTTTAATTTTTCCCATCAGATATGATTCCAGGTAATTCACTGCATCCATGCTTTGATTGGATTCATCAAGTTCGTAGACGTTGATTTCTATGCCATTTATCGTATCGCTAATTCTGTTTATAAATATTGCCTGGTTTCTCATGAACTCGGTTTTGAATTTTCAATAGGTAGGCTTCCGCCCCTGGGTGATTGGCCTTCTTGAAAACACCCTTTGCATTTCTCTCACGAATATGTTGTTTTACCCTTTCATAAAGGGGTTTTTCCTTCTAAAATTTGATTATACATAAGTCGAAAATAATTTGCAAGAGATTTTTTAAAATTTAAATCCACTACCAATTTTTGTAAACCGCGAAGACACGCGAAGATACGCGAAGAAAATAATATAAAAAAAATTAAAATCACAAACTTCAACTTAAAAGTCCTCTTGAAATTCTATAAGAATTTTAAGAGGTTCTTAAACGTCTATCAGAGATGTTTGTAATTTTGGTCATTGTAATTTGTTTGTAATTTGTATTTTGTAATTTGTAATTTTATTTTCTGCCATTTTTTTGCAGCATTTCACTTGTTAATAATTAGTGGTGCCCTTACACCGATGATGGTTATGTCATCGATTTGCTCTCCATTGCCTTGATGCGCGGCCAATTCCTCTAGCAAGGCCTGCTTCTGCGCTCTGGTATCAAGGTGCGCAATTTCGGCCAGGAAGGTTTTCAACCTCCCGGATCCGTATCTTATATTCCGATGATCGAATTGGTCTGCGAATCCGTCGGTGGTAAGATACAACATATTCCCCGGAGCCATCTTAATCTCATGGTTTTTAAACCCTTTGTTGGTTTTTGACCTTCCGCCGATAAAATTGCGCTCCCCTTTGATCTCAATAATTTCCCAGTTTCCGGTTTTCCTGTCCTGGGTCGCTTTGTAAAGCGGCCGAAGAGCGCCGGTGAAAAAGACTTTCGACTTTTTAGGACTGAATATGCACAGACACACATCCATGCCCTCCCTGGAGGCGTGTATTGTTTTTTCGCTTATTAATACTTTCTCTAACTCCACCTGCAAACGTTCCAGTATCTCGGCGGGATATTCGATCCCTTGCTCCAGGACGATCTTATTCAACAGGGAGTTGCCGATCATAGACATAAGCGCCCCGGGAACACCGTGCCCGGTACAGTCCACCACCGCCAGGAACATTTTGTCCCCTTTATCATGAAACCAGTAGAAATCCCCGGAAACGATATCCCTGGGTTTGAATAGTATAAAAAGATCAAGATTCGCCTGGTGCAGGTATGAGTCGGCCGGTAGGACCGCTGATTGAATACGCTTGGCATAGTGGATACTGCTCATGATCTGGTCGTTTTTTTCCCTTAATTCCTTTAATGCCTCGTCCAATTCGAGGTTCTTTTGTTTTAACAGTTCCTGGGCCTGGAGTCGTCCATTTTCAAAAACCATTGCAATAAAAAATACCAGGGCCACCATTCCAACATGGGTCGTAATAGAAAACGCGTCCCTCCATTCCACGTTATAGGCCTGGGGGAAGACAAAATCCGATATTTTTAATACCCCCAGGGCAACAACCAGGAGTGCCGAAATGATGGTCCAGACCAGGCCGCAGCGAATTCCGGCAAGCAGCAGGGCTGCTATAGGGACAACGACAAACCAGGGAAGCACGGGGGAATCAAGTCCTCCTGAATAAAAAATGATGATGGTTACGGCAGTGGCCCCGGCTGTCAGGTAAATATTGGCGCATAAAAATGACGAGCACCCTGCCCTGAATAAGAACGGCAAAATCAAGAAAACAACGACGTTGAACACCATCATATACACGCCTACTTTGAAATTAAGATATAAGGAAATTAAAAGGTAGGAAAACGAGAACATAGGAGTCAGAAAAAATGTGTTAACCAACAGTTTGCTTCTCCTCAGTAACTCGGTGTCTCCATGATACTCTGCAGGAATAAAATATAAGATGAACTTGCGAATCATTTTTACTCCTAAATATTAAATTTTTCTTCTATCGTAAAAAGATAATTAACTGACTATATAATGCGCGATTATAACGGAAATCCACATGACGAATCCCTCAAACAGTCCCAAAAAGGGGATATAAGACATTTTAATTTTTTCACTCTTTTTTATCATCAGGGGTACGGGCAGCATCAGTAATCCTTCAGCGATGATAATCGAATAAGGTACGATGCCCAGGAACATGGGGGTATTATGGTAATACCACCATTTGGAATGGATCGCCAGGAATTCGTAGAAAGGAATAATGCAAGCGCCCATTATCACCATAATAAGTGTTGTGAATACCATTTTGAAATGTTTGTCCAATACCCGGCTTATAATGGCCAATTGGGTCAAAACCACGATCCAGCTAAACGGCATGTAAAGCGGCGAACTGACCAGCATCGGTTCTTCTAGGGGATAGACCAGTTCATTATAGACAGCGACGAGCCAATGGTCGGCCAGCAGTTCGGCAAATCCCGCGAAAGCCGCGAAAAGGAGAATGCGCCAGAGGATTTTGTCTTTGGAAAAAAATGCATATATAATATAAACCGCGGTAAATCCGTATCCCCATATGGAGGCGCTTATCCAACCGTGAAAGTAGAGACTGCAGAACACCAATGCCAACACACTTGTTCCCATGACCACGAAATTAAATATTACCAGGTTTTTCTCCCTATGGGCGAGTTGATTGTTATTTGAATTCATGTTACCTTTTCCTCCGAGTATTATTTGTTGGTTTTTCCTTTTTTACCGCTACCGCTGAATATCCTTTTAATGCGTCTAAAGGGCCAGGTGATAATATAGTAAAAGATTTCCTGCATGAGCAGCCAAACATCGATGGGCCGGATAATTGATATAATGCTTATCATTTCCCGGAGGGTAAACATTTTAAATGCATTTTCCAGGAGATACATGACCTCTTTATGGGTCACGGTAAGAGTAAAGACCTTTTCCACCAGGAGAGGGCCTTCCTCTCCCAATGGACTTTTATCGGGGCGGGTAAAAAACATGATACATTTGTCAATGATATGGGCGTCGGCATTGGAGAGGACATGGACGATGATCTGGTCGAGGATGATCTCGTAGCGTTGATATAGGTCGATTCTTAGTAATTTTTCCAGTTTTTCCTGATCCAGCGCGTTTTTGTTGTGATCGTAGTTCTTAATTGCTTGCACCACATTCTTTGAGTACGCTTTGTAATGGTGTATAATATATCCCATCCCCCATCCGCAGGGGGTAGTCCAGCAGCCAGTGCTGCCAATAAAAGCCACATGATCTCTGGCAATATGCTGCGATAAACCACCGGATGGGTACCAGCCCCATTTGGATTCGTTGGGTTTCTGCACGGTTCCGTTTTTCCTGAAGGGAGCCAATATTTCTTCATGTTTCATGATGTACTCGAATTCGCTTTGCATCTCCTCTTCGGTGACTTTTGCCTGCCTCAGCCATAAGATAAAGATAAATATGGTTTTGTTATCCTTATCCAGGACTTCGTATTCGAGAACGGGTCTTCCTTTTTGCAATGGGGTATTGGGGTCGACATTGGTGTCCTTGAATACCGCCCACAGCATATAGTCGGCGTATTGGACTTTGCGTTCGTTGACGTAAAAGTCTTCGGGCAAGTCGAAAATGCCGCCGTATACCGACCACCAATAATAATTTTTTCTGATCTCGTATTTCTCCTGGATCATGGAGTGGGCACCGGAAGCGTCGATCAACAGTTTGCATTTATAATTGCCGTCGGAGGTATAAAGAATCACCTCTCCATCCTGAATCATGTGGTCGTGGTAGTGGGTTTTCAATTTGGTGGCTGACCCGTTCTTTTTGCCGTTCTCCTGGATGATCCCCCCCCAATAAGTAAGGAGTTTATGCTCTTCTATGTAGCAATAACCTCCTTTGAGCCTGGCATCCCAATCCGAATGGACATTCAGGGTTTTGCTGACAAAATGATTGACACCCGGGTACATGGCTGCATCATAAGCATCTTTGGCATCTCCCTCCTGCCACATAAAATTGGGTATAAACCAGCTTTTTGTGGTATGAGAAATTTTCTCTTTCCTGTCGATGACCAGGACTTTTAGATCTTTCGAGAGTTCCGAGCCCACCGCAAACCCAGACGCGCCCGCACCAACGATAATTACATCATAAGTCTCATAGGCACTCATCATAGGGCTCCAACACGACTTTCCCGCAAAACAGATAGGAAAATCGGTTTTTCATTATTCAATTTTTTATCCCTCATCATTTCAATCTCCTTGAATAACCTCCATACGCTCAAAATTATTTTCTTTTTCAAGCGGCAAAAACGGCTGAGAAAAATATTTTAGAGAATATTATAAAAGAAGTCAACAGATAAATGGAAGAATTTTACATAGGAGTAAGTAATATTTCTTCCAGTAATGGCCGAAGCGTTGATAAGACAAACGCCATATTTTTATTTAAAGATGGGATTTTTTTGACAGTTAAGAATGGATGGGAGAGGAAATCGGCATGATCAGAAATCACCTTAACAGATAGGAATGGAATCTTAAAGAGGGTACAAAACCTTGCAATGGCCCCTGCCTCCATATCTACACATTCGGCACCATAGGTATTATATAATGCTTTCTTTCTTTTAATGCTTACAACAGGTTTGCGTACTGTGAGTATGACTCCGTATTTATATATGTTTTTTTGTTTTGATACAAATTCTTCAATTTTTTTCTTTACGGAGATAGGGATCCCTTCATAAATATTTTTTGAGTTGGAATTGTATTCATGCTCAAGCAATATTCTTTCTCCAATAATCACATCTCCTATTTTAACCCCTGGTTTTATAGCTCCAGCGAAACCTAAATTCATTAATAAACGTATGGAATAGTTCTCAGCAATATGCGCAGCTGCACTTTCAGCATTTCGATTACCAACACCGCTTTTAATTAAGAGGATAGGAATGTCATTATATGTTCCCATTAAAATCTTAAATCCATTTTCTCGCTTTGACTTAATATTCTTAATTATCTTTTTCGCGAATCCGAATTCGCTTCTCATTGCAGTTATCATTCCAATATAATCAACTTCTTTCATACTTCTATTTTATAGGAAATGTTTTTGTGCTTCAATAGATGCATGCCCCATTTCTGAAATTTTTTTTTGGAATAAAGATTTAATATCACAACTAATTGCGGTATAATTCCCTCATGCAGCAAAAAGACATTTTTCCCGGAGATATCCGTTGTAATCCGAGTCAATCTGCGGTTAAAATGTCTGTGCATATCAATATATTATCATTATCCGTGTGCATCCGCGTTTATCCGCGGCTTAAAAATAGATCGGGTAGATAATAATAAAATGATATATCGAATCAATTCCCGCTCCAACCCAAAGGTGAAAGATTTAATCAAACAGAGGGATCACTATTTCTTTTTTGAGGGTGAAAAACTGGTCAAAGATATTATTCAAAAAGGGAGAAAAGTGGAGGTCCTGGTTATCCATAAGGCAAAGGAAAAGCAGTTGCATGTTCCCAGGGAAAGTGTTAACGAAATCTGGTACGTCAGTGAAAGTGTGTTAAAAAAAATATCCAGCCTTAAAGAAAAGCCTGATTTTATTGCCGTGTTGGATTTAGAAGAGGAGGCAATTGATTTCAGAAAATCACAGGTGGTCATTGGGTTGGACAATATCCAGGACCCGGCAAATGCTGGCACCATATTCCGCTGTGCTGCTGCCTTTGGCATCGACTCCGTCGTTTTTTCCGGTGCCTCTGTAAAACCCAACAATCCAAAATTTTTAAGAGCCGCCCAGGATGCCTTTTTTGATATTCATTTTCAACATTTTGAAACCATTGAGACACTGATAGCAAAAGCAAAAGAAGCCAATGTTAATATTTATCTCACCTCTTCCCACGAGTCAAACGAAACCGTAAGTCCGGAAGAGGTCCGATTTCCCTGTCTTTTATTATTCGGTAACGAGGGCACGGGTCTGGCAGAAGAATTATTTCAGAAGTATGCTTCAATTAAAATCGCTCAAACAAATAAAGTGGAATCCTTAAATGTGGGCGTTAGTGCCTGCATCATCATGCACGAGCTAAGCAAACGAGCCACGAAGCCATAGCTGGCATAGAAAGAACCCGACCAGCATTAGCCTGGGCAAATAAAATACGTGCCATTATTGACTTTTAATATAAAAAATTCTATTATCATCACAGTCATAGTATAGAATTATGGAATATAATACCCAATCGTTAGATATAAATAAAATAGGAGGATAAAATGCAAATAAAAGATCTCAAATTCAAATTCCTTTGCGTTCTTTTTATGATGACAGCTGCCATATGTTTTGCGGCATCCGCTCAATCTAATCCCAAAGAGCAGAAGAAGATTATCATTACAGATAAGAAGGGAGTTGCTACGAAACTCGTTGAATACGGAATCGTCTACCGTCCATTCGCGAGAAATGAACTCCATAATGCAATCCGCGAGTATGTAATCATTGAGAGGGGAGACGATAGAAACGATATTGAAAAAATACCCTGGGACACAATTCAGAGAATCGAGATCACTGATAAAGAGACGTTTACCATAACACTAAACGATGGGAATAAAATTAAGCACGGAGTGCTTCGCGGTGGAAACGTCGTGGGAAAGACTGAGGAAGGAAACAAAATTGTTATTCACTTGACAATAGAAACCAGGACAATAGAAGTCCTTCAAAAAGGATAAACTTTATAGTATAATAGAAAATTCCTTAAAACCAATGGATAAAAAATGAGGCAGTAATTAGTAGGTGTTGGATAATAAAGTATGAAAGAGAGAATTTGTATTCGTTTTATTGAGGATGACAATTTGTACGCTTATACTGTTGTTCGATTCTTTAAGAAGAACATTAGAACCAGAAGAGGCAATGGCCCATGACAGAGCAATCCATACGCATTCGCATTCTCCTTGTTGAAGATGATAAAACTGACTGCGAAGCAGTGGCACATTTTATTCAAAAGGAATCTCTTCCTTATGATTTACAAATAGCGGCATCTGAAACCGAAGCTCGGGGGGCACTGCAGGAAGGCCATTTTGATGTGGTTTTAATGGGTTACAATCCTGGAACCACAGCAGGGCTCGATCTCCTGCTCCATGTGGACAATACTCCTGTTATATTTTTAACCAGAAAAGAAGGCGAAGAGATGGCTTTCCAGGCCATAATGAATGGAGCTGACGATTATCTCTTCAAGGATTCCGGCCACAATTACCTGGCGGTTCTACCGTCCGTCATCAAGAATGTCTTGCAGCGTAAACAGGAAGAGAAGGCACAAAAAAAGGCAAAAGAGGATATGTTGACCGCCACCAGAGTGAAAAGTGAGTTCCTGGCCAATATGAACCACGAACTACAAATCCCTATGAAAAGGGTGATAGGGATGACTGATCGTATACTAAATACCGATTTAACACCAAAGCAGCGAAAATATACGGAGATGATACGTAGCAGTGCGAATTCCTTATTAATGATTATCAACGATATCCTCGATTGGTCCAACATTGAAGCAGGAAAATTGAAAGTGAAAACCATGGATTTTGACTTAAAAGCGATCCTGGAGGTCACTGCTGAAGTACTGGCCTTTAGCGCCCGAGAAAAAGGCCTGGATTTGGATTACGGGATCGAACCGGGAGTACCTTCCCGTCTTCGGGGCGATCCGATCCGGCTGCGCCAGGCGATCATTAGCCTGATAACGAATGCCATCAAATTCACTACCAGAGGGAAAATTACTATTCGGGTTAACCTGGACCGGGACGAGGATGAACGGGTGGTGCTGCGCATCGAAGTCACAGATACAGGGAGCGGGATTCCAAAAAACCGATTGGATTCCCTTTTTAATCCCGCTGCTCAGGCTGGCTCCTCCTCCAGGAGAAGGTCTGGGGGAACCAGAGAGGGGCTCTCCATTTGCCAACGCCTGGTTGAAATGATGGGAGGCAAAATTGGTGCAGCCAGTGAGGAGGGAAAAGGCTCCACCTTTTGGTTTACCGCGGTTTTCGAAAAACAACCGCCAGTTGATGAATGGGAGAACCGTCCCATTACCCGACATTCCCTTTCAAAAAACGAGCACCACACCGCCCGCATTCTCCTGGTAGAAGACGATCTCCTGAATCGGGGATTAATGATGGAACAATTTAAGATTGCGGGTTTTAATTCTATTATAGTGGCAGAAGACGGAAGGGAAGCTGTTGACCTGGTCTTGCAGCATAACCCGGACCTTGTTTTAATGGATATCCAGATGCCGGAGATGGATGGAAACGAGGCAATTGCTACTTTAAAGCAGAAGGGATACGCAGGTCCGATTGTTGCACTTTCTGCATCAGCCATGAAAGAAGATATTGAAAAAAGTTTGAAAGCAGGTGCTGCCGATTTTATTACAAAACCCCTGGATTTTGATACTATCTTACTCAAGGTAAATAAGTATTTCAAGAAGCGGATGGTACCCTCAACCCAAGATGCTGCGCTAACGATTGACAAGAGTAAGGATGGGGAAAAAAATGGGTACGGGTACCAATCCGGTTTCAAAATAAAGGCTTCGATTTCAAAAAGGATACAGGATGTGTTTATTAAAGAAGCAAAGGAGAAGTTAAAAACGTTAAACGAGGTGGCGGATGAGGATTCTCTGGAAAAAAGAAAGAAGGAAATTACCTTTATCTCTCACGGGTACAAGAGCAATGCCCGGCTGCTGGGACTCCTGGGGCTGGAAACCGCCGCCATTGAACTCAATTCCGCCCTTAAAAAAAATGAACCAGGGGAAAAATTGATCGAATTAGTAAAAAAACTATCGTATACTCTGAAACGCATAATAGAAGAAAATGAATAAGAAGAATAAAGTTTTAATTGTTGAGGATGAATTACTCAATATTGAGTTCTATAAAGAGATGCTTGGAGACAGTTATGATTTGTTAATTGCTGAAAACGGGGAAAAATCCCTTAAAATCATGAAAAAAAATCCACCTGATATTGTTTTGCTGGATGTCATGCTTCCTGATCATGATGGAATCGATTTATGCAAAACCTTCAAAAGCAGTAAAAAGCTGCTGCATATCCCCATCATTATAGTAACGACCCTTGATTCCCCGGAGGATAAGATAAAAGCCCTTGAGGCTGGAGCGAATGATTTTCTGACCAAGCCGGTTGACCGACCTGAATTGCTTTTAAAGATACAGAATCATTTGACCATCCTGGAACAGTATAAACAAATAAAAAAACAGAATGATGAGATCAACAAATATATAGAAGTAATCGTCCACGACTTAAACAATCCGCTGGCCGTCATTATGGGTTATATTGGCCTTATCGAGGGTTTCATTGAAGACCCATTAATAAGAGAGTATATATCGAAAGTGATTATAAATGCCCAGGGGATGCGTGACAGTATAAATGAGATTTTAGATATCCATAAAATCCACCGCAGCAGTTTTAATATAAATTTAGAACAATTTAATTTAATTCAAAGAATTGAGGAAATATCCTCGGAGTGGGGAATCCTGGCTGGGAAGAAGCGGATTAATATTAATGTTTCCCTTGATACTGGTGCACCCTATGTGATCGGAGACAGAGGGAAATTTAAGGATGTTATCGATAATCTGATTAGTAACGCATTGAAATACAGTCCTCCAGATACTGCTATAGATATTGTAACGGAAAATTTATCCAACCGTTTTGTTAAAATCATCGTTAAAGATCAGGGCCTGGGTTTAACAGAAGAAGATAAAAAAAAGGTATTCATCTCATTTCAAAAGTTGAGTGCAAAGCCAACCGGCAGTGAAACATCGACAGGTTTGGGCCTTTCCATTGTGAGGCGGTTGGTGGAATTAATGGGAGGAGAGGTAGGGGTGGAAAGCGAAGGGAAAAGCAAAGGCTCATCCTTCTGGTTTACCTTACCCCACGCGCCCACTTAGAAATACCATACCGGAGTTCATTGATCATTAATTTATGAAATATTGCCAGAAAATGGCAAGATTTTAAAAAATTTAAATCCGAAATTCGAATATCGAAACCCGAAATCCGAAACAAATTCAAATGATCAAAATTCAAAACAAGAACTTCAAGCGCATAAGCGACTTTGTTAGAGTTCTTTAAATATATTTTGGACATTTGAACATTTGAATTTTGGATTTGTTTCGAATTTCGTGCTTCGTGCTTCGAATTTAAATCTTTTTCACGCCATTTTAGGCGTGACATGACACTAGGTTATCCTATGTAAACCGGATACTTGCTTTTTCTGAAAATGAAGACCAGAAGATTAAAACATCCCCTTTTTGAATCGGTCCGACTCCTTCCGGGGTTCCTGTTAAGACGATATCTCCTGGATGTAGGCTAAAGATTCCGGATAAGTAGGAGATCAAATAATCTATTTTGAATATCATATTCTTTGTATTTCCCTGCTGGACGATGGAACCGTTTTTTTCTAAGAATAAATCAATGGTTGATAAGGTGTTTATGTCTGTTTCAGGATATACGTTTGAAATGGGGCAGGAAAAGTCAAAGCCTTTTGCAATGGCCCAGGGGGTGCCGTTCTTTTTTGCCTGGCTCTGGATATCTCTCATGGTCAGATCAAGAGCAACAGCAGCTCCTGCAATATACTCGTGGGTGCTGCTCTGGGAAATTTGTTTCCCTGTTTTCCCAATGATGATGGCCAATTCGACTTCATGATGGATATCACCGAATTTCTCCGGGAGTGGAATGGCATCGCAGTTCTGGCAAATACTTGTGACAGGTTTTGTGAAAATGATGGGCTCTCCAAGGTCTTTTGAGTTGAGCTCTTTAATGTGTTTTTGGTAATTCCTGCCCACGCAAAAGATAGTGCCTACGGGTATGGGCTGACCGTCTGCAGACATGATAATGGTTTTGCGAAAATCCCTTTCTTGAAATTTCATGTGAATGGATTCCTTTTTAAGTCCTTTCAATAAAAGCTTTTTATTTATGCGGATTTTATGAGCTGTTTCTCAAGCGATTTCATATACTCAAAAAGGCTCATGCCTTTTTCTTTCGCTTCTTTTGAGATTACTCTCCGGGCAATGTGTATTTGCTGTAATGCTTCATCACAAGGAAATTCCTTCTCTACTTCCTTCTTTATCTTATTTATCTCTTCTTCACTTATTGTTGCCATATTTCACCTCCTATAAAATTTCGGCCGGTGTGATGATTTTTATTTTCCTTAATCCTTTGTTTGTATTTACCCTATTGACCACCTCCCTGGTTTTCTCCCGCACCAGATGCTTAAAATTCCAACTTAAAAGATAATCCATTTCATTAACTACAGCAATGGCCATATGGAAAGCATCTGGTTCATGCTTTTCAGGCACAGCCTTATGGCTGATATACTCTTTTACCAATTGATTGACATTATCTGTCAACGATAACACTTGATGACCAGCCAGGATTCCTTCCATTTGCTCCTGCAATTTTTTATTAGGGGTTCTTTCAACCTCTGCAAGTGTAATTACGGATATAAAAACACTAAAACTTTTTATCTTGCTAAAAAATGTTTTCGTTAATTTCTGTCTTTCGGGATTTCTACTATCGAATAAGGCTGAAATAACCGATGTGTCCAGATATAGTTTAAATTTCTTTTGTGTTTCCAATTGCATATCAGGCCTCAATTAAAATAATAAATAATTCCATATTCCTATTATAATTGGATTCATTTAATTTATCAACAATAAAATTGCGAAATATAGGAGTGATTACATGGGTGAATGTTTTAGTAATGGGAAAAATGGAATAAATTCTATCTCTCCTGTTATCGCGGAAACCAGCATGCATAACAGCAAGTACCCCCTATCCCATAGCTGTTAAGTTTGCGGACGCGATGAATCGGCCATTCGTCCCTACATGAAAAAAATTGGGAATAGGCCGTGTTTTTTACCCCTTACCTCTCTAACCCTTTACCTCTCTACCTCTTACTTTGAAATAAACCGTTTGAAATTTAACAGGGATATGGTCATGATGACAACCGTTATCACAGCCAGAGAGAGGAGGTCCTTATAAAAATATTCGATACCATTGCCTTTGAGAAAAATTTCTCGGATGATCTTTATCAGGTAAGCCAGGGGATTGATTTTCACCAGGAATTGAAGACCAACAGGAACATTCTGGGTGGGAGTAAAAAGACCGGAAAGGAGAATAAAAGTAACCATGGAAAACCATGAAAAGAAAAGCGCCTGCTGCTGTGTGGATGCCAGGATGGAAATCAACAGGGCATAAGAAAGAATGGCTCCCAGGAAAATAAAGGCTGCCACCAAAAGGTATAAAAGGTTTCCCCGGACAGGAATTTTAAACCAGAGCATCACAACTGTAAGACCGGCAAACATATGGATAAGACCGATGATGGCCATGGGAACGGCTTTTCCAATATAAATTTCAATGGGTCTCAGCCGGGAAATCAAAAGGGTATCCAAGGTTTGTTGTTCTTTTTCCCGGACAATCGATATAGAGGTGAAGAAGAGTGCTAAAATGGTAAGCAATAGGGCGACAATACCAGGGCCCATGTAATTGATACTTTTTAATTCCGGATTGAAACGGATCAGGGTCTTGGCTTCCACTGGTAATCCAATATCTGTTCGCCCGATATCGGTGAGAATGTAATTTTTCAGGATGCCGTTAAAATACCCGGCGGCAACTGCAGAGGTATTGGAATCGACACCGTCCATTAGTACCTGGATTTCCGGGTATCTTGCCGGTGCATCTTTACTTAACGGTTTCTCCAGGGAATCCCTGAATACAATCACTGCCTTGACGTCACCCTTTTTAAGCGTATCGATGGTATCCCTGCTTTCATAAAAAACATGTTTTAGATTAAAGAGTGGCGTTTGTTTAATCCGGTTTATGATTCGGTATGCTGCTTTATTTTTGGAGAGATTGATAATGTCCACCGGCAAGTTTTCGATATCGGTTTTGACAATATAGCCGAGGATTGTGATCATGATCAAAGGGGAAATAAACAGCATGGGCAATAATTCTTTCTGGCGAAAGATTTCGATAAATTCTTTTTTAACAAGATATCGTATTCTCATTTTGCTTTTTTCCTGTTCCTACTGAATTTGATACTGGCAAACGTCAGGAGTACGGAGGCAAAAATCACCAGGGCAGTGCCTTCGGAAATATAGTGTCTCAATTCCGCACCTTTTACCACTACTCCCCGGATAATTCTTAAAAAATAAGTGGCAGGTACCACATAAGAGATTGCCCTCAGGACCGGAGGCAGAGACTCTAAAGGAAAAATAAAACCTGAAAGCATAATGGAGGGAAGCAGCGTAATCAACAGCGTGGCGAACATGGCAATTTTTTGACTGGGAGCAATGGTAGAAATTAAAATGCCTAACGAGAGACTGGTGATAATATAAAGAAGAGAAAAGAGCAGCAGCACCACTAAATTCCCCTGTACGGGTACGCCAAACCAGAACCGGGCAAACAGCAGGATAATGCTCCCGGCAATCAAGGAAACAAAGATATAAGGAATGGTTTTCCCGATAATGATTTCCGGCGATTTCAGCGGTGAGATAAAAAGAAGATCGATGGAACCCGATTCCTTTTCACGGGAGATACTTAAAGAGGTTAAAAGTGCGGAGATCATGACCAGCAGGATAGCAATCAAGCCGGGGACAAAGAAGAAGGCACTTTTAAGCTCGGGATTGAACAGGACGTTGGTGTGTATTTTTAACAACTCGTCCAGGTTCCGGTACTCGGAGATAAAATCCAGGAGTATACGTTCATTGTACTGGTAGACCAGGTTGGCCACGTTGGAGTCGCTGCCGTCAATAATAATACCGATTTCAGCTCTTCTTCGATTTTTAATGTTTTCGGAGAAATCGGTTGAAATGATGATAACCTCTTTCAATTTTCCTGCTTTGAGAAGTTTTTCTCCTGCTTCTATAGGGGCGGGGTATTTCTCCTCCAGGTTCTCAACGACAAAATAATGATTATTAATAAATTTCTTCACCAGTTTTTGGGAGGTTTCGCTGTCTGCAAAGTCGATGATCCCAGCCTCTACCCGTTCCATGTCGAAATTGATGGAATAACCGAAAATAAACATCATCAACACGGGCATCAGGAAAACAATGATCAGACTGATGGGATCCCGTAAGATATGGGCAAATTCTTTGACAATCACCGCCTTCATTCGTTTCATCTTTATTCATTCTCCTCGTTTCCCAATATGGCGTCTTTAAACAGTTGTTCCACAGACTCTTTTTGATGTGCCTTTAACAGCTCTTGTGGTTCCCCTTCTACGATGAGGTTTCCCTTGTGGAGGATTAAGAGTCGGTCGGCGTATTCTACCTCGTCCAGGTTGTGGGTGCTCACCAGGATGGTTTTCCCCTGCTGTTTCAGGTTATAAATTTCGAGCCAGAACATCCGCCGTACTTCCGGGTCTACACCGGAGGTGGGCTCATCTAATAATATAATTTCCGGGTCTGTCATGAGACAGACAAAAAGGGCGATTTTCTGCCGGACTCCTGGTGGAATATCGGCTGTTTTTTGCTTCAACAGGGTAGGATCAATGGTTTTCATTATATATGCCTGTTTTTCTTTGATTGCGTTTTTGGAAAGGCTGGAGATACCACCGAAAAATTCGATGTTTTCCAGGGAGTTGAGCAGCGGGTATAAAGAAAACTTCTGGGACATGTACCCAATCACTTTTTTAATCTCTTCCAGTTTCTTCTCTACATCCATACCTTTAACCAGGATTTCACCTGAGGTGCGTTTTAACAGGCCTATAATCATTTTAATGGTGGTGGTTTTCCCCGCACCATTGGGTCCCAGGAACCCAAGGATTTCACCTTTTTTTATGTTAAAACCAATGGCGTTTACTGCTGTAAATTTTCCGAATCGTTTCGTTAGATTTTTTATTTCTATTATGTTTTCATTCATTTAATTTCAACCTTTTTTCTTCCAATCGCTCATAATAGATGTATATATCTTCCAGTTTGGGTTTTTCTTCTTCTACACGCCTTTGAGGGATAAGGGAAATCAGACCCTGGTCTGCGTCATCAGGCTGAAGGTATTTAATGTATTTCCCCCGGATGTAGACATTATCTTTTAAATGCTCATTTGTTCTTAACTGTTGGATGATATCGAAGATATTGCCCTGCGGCAGTATATTAAACAATCGGGCAGGAAAATTCTCTTTCAAATGTTTTATGGAATCTTTTTTTATGATCTGCCCGTTTTTTAAAAAGACAATATAATCCCCTTGTTCGGCTTCATCCAGGTAAGGAGTGGCGATCACAATAGTTTTTCCTTCTGATTTCAATTCATTGATGATATTAAAGAATTCGATGCGTGAAAGCGGGTCCACGCCAGTAGTGGGCTCATCCAGAATGATAAATTGGGGTGCAGACAACAGGATACAGGAGAGTGCCAATTTTTGTTTCATCCCACCTGATAAAGCACCTGCCCGCCGGCGTTTAAAGGGCAGCATGCCGGTTTTTTCCAGCAACCGCTGTTTGTGCTCTTCCCTTTTTTTAAATGGCACCTGGTGGATGTCGGAGAAGAAATTCAGGTTCTCCTCCACACTGAGGTCCTGGTATAGGGAAAAACGTTCCGGCATATAGCCGGTAATGGCCGTTATCTCGCTGTATTGGTGGCCAATATTTTTCCCCTTTAAAAAAATGTCGCCACGGTCTTTTCTTACAAGGCCGATTATCATTTTGAAAGTCGTAGATTTCCCGGCTCCATCGGCACCGGTAACAATGGTGATATGACCTTCCGGTATTTCAAAAGAGACATCCCTCACAGCTGCTATGCCGCCAAAGGATTTGGAAACGTTCTCCAGTCTAATCATTTATGTCTCCTGGAGTAATGGAGTATTGACGTGTTGTCATAATGGATCGTTTTCTATACTCCACCACTCCACTACTCCAATACTCCAAATACAACGGTCACTGGCATACCAATTTTAAAAATACCTGAATTGCCTTCCACTTTGATTTTAACCTGGTAGAGGAGGGATTTCCGTTCTTTTTCCGAAATAATGTACTTGGGAGAGAATTCCGCTTTTCTACCGAAATAGGAGACAGTGCCCCACAATTCCTTCTCTTCCAGGCCATCGACTAAAATTCGGGCCTTCTGGTTTAACTTCAACGAAGTCATTTCTTGCTCTTCCAGGAAGGTTTCGATAAAGAGGCTGGAGGTGTCCAGGATATCTGCGATGGAAGCACCGGGAAAAACCGTTTCTCCCCTGGCAATAAAGGTTTCGATGATGATACCCTCTGCACAGGGGGATTTTATGACATGATCCTCTAACAAGAGATTTAAATAATCTCTCTTGTTTTTTATTTTTTCCTTTTGAAGTTCCAACGCCTGGAGGCTTTTGGCGATATCAAACAATGAGGTTTCAGCTTCCAGTCTCCTTAATTCCATTGATTCCAGTTTCTCACCAGAGATGGAATTGGTTTTCTTCAGCCGCTGGAACCGTTTCACCTGTTTGTCTAAATAGGCAAAGTTTGATCGAACAAAGGTCTCCTTCTTTTTGAGTTTTTCAGAATTATTTTCGATTTCCTTCAGGGTGATAGCCAGTTCGTTGAGCTGGTTTTTTATTTTGTCGTTATTTATTCTAACCAGGACGTCATCTCTGGCAACTTTTTGTCCTTCTTCCACAAGGAGTTCATCGATGGTGCCGGAGACCTGGGATTTGAGGGTGATAATGTTACCATCAACAATGCCCGGGGCTTTGATTTCTGTTCCCTGGCCACCACCGCAAGCGAATCCTAAAAACGCAACAACCAGTAAAATAACAATCTTTTTCATGACGCCTCCCTAAATAAAAAGAGGGCCCACGTAGTTGCGAATACACAGAATACACAGAAAAAATAAAAATAAAAAAATTCTGTGTTTTTCTGTGTGTTCTGTGGGCCCTTTCATCTTTGTTTAAATTCCTTTTCCAATTACGCGATTGATGCTTACTTTGATTAACTCAAGCTGCATCTTCAATTCATTCTTTTTGGACATATACCGCTCCTTTGTGAAGAGCGCGTCCAGGTAATCGATATTGGATACCTGCTGTTCTTCGTATAACTCGGCCTTTAATTGGGCGTCCTCTTCTGCCAGTTGAATCAGGTGATCCAGGATGCCCATATTTTTTTCAACAGAGTGTTGGGCATCAAACAGTTGCTTTAAATGCTTTTCCCCTTCCAGGATAAAGTCATCCCGCTGGTTGACTATTTTTTTGACAGCATAGTCCAGGGTGGTTAACTGCCGTTTCTTTTTATTCCAGTCCAAGAGTTTAAGGTCAAAACGGATGCCCCCCTGGAAATAGAATCCCCACTGGTTTTTAAAAAAATCGATTCCTGGCTTGCCGTAATGCAGTTCAGCAAATCCGGCAATTTGGGGAAGATATTCTCCTTTGACTATTTTGCCCTGTGTGCTCAACAACACGATTCTCTCAGCCAGGGTTTTTAAGACCGGGTGGGATTTTTTAAACTCGTTAAAAGCACTATCATAATGCTCCGCCTTTTCGGTGAAACCGGACTCAACCATGTCGATGGTTATCCCGCATAATTTCTCAAAGTGAATCTTTTCTGAATTGATTAAATGATTTAACGCTTCGACGTTGATCTCCTGTTCACGGATCTTTTGTCGGGTCTCCAGCAGATCTGTTTTTTTCACCAGTTCTTCCCTGTAAAAATCTTCAATCTTTTTCAAGTGAAGATTCAGCTGCCGGATGAGAGTGTCCAGCGACTTTTTCTTATTTAACAAGAGGTGGTAGTTAAAGTAAGAAGATTTGATTTTAGCTGCAATTTCAATTTTTTCGATTAATGTCTGGGTTTGGGCAATGGCCAGTTGAATATCACTTATCTTTACTGAATTTGTCACTATATTGCCTGTAAAAATCGGCTGTTTCAGCCATAGGTTCATGTCGTAATTGTGTTTGGCCCCTACAATCATAGACTGGCCCGGGAACGAAATCTCCATTTGTTCCGATTTGAAAAGATAGGAACCACTGGATCCGATGGAAAAATATTTTTTCATTTGAGCTGTTCGTTTTTCCAGTTCCTTCGATTTTTCTTCCAAAACCTGGTTTTGATAGTTAACAGCCCGTTGGAGTCCCTTTTCAATGGCAGTTTGCAAAGGTATCTTCGCACACAGCACAAGTGCCCACAAGAAACCAATGGTCAATATAAACATTTTTTTCATGTTAACATACCCCTTTTTAATAAATTGACAATACTTTTAATTCTCTTTTTCTCAAACTCTTCAAGTGGAGTGTACTCTTGAAATAAGACTTCCAAAAGCGGTTTCCCAATGAAGGAGAGAAGTGAGAGCGAAACAACATTGAGCATGAACTGGAGAGGATCTCCTTCCGATATAAACCCCTTTTTGTACCATTTCTTAATCAATTGCCTCAATTGGGCAGGGATCTTGACATCACCCTTCTCTTTCATAAGCGATTGCATGACTGAAGTAATATTTCCTGGATTTTGCACCAGTTCAATGGCTATCATTTTAACAAAATCCGGTTTGCTGGAGAAAAACCTCGTATAGATTTCCGGTGCCTTTTCCAGGAATACCTCGGCCGTGGGATTGGAGGATAGGAGTTCCATTATTTTCGGGTAGAGGCTGGAGAGGACCTGGAGTACCACCAGTTGATACAAGTGTTTCTTTGAAGTAAAGTAATAAAAGATCATGGCTTTGTTAATTTTTGCAGCTTTGGCGATTCGTTCTATGCGAGCACCGGAAAATCCATAGGCGGAAAACTCCTTTAATGCCATTTTTAAAATTCTTTTGCTTGCATTTTCTTCTTCATTCATCTTAACCAACCGTTTGGTTTAACCATATGGTTAAATATAATATTTTTTTTTTATTTTGTCAACAAATTTTTTTAAAAATTTCCTTGACAACTACAAACTTATTTGATAAAAATAGGATATTAAGGAGGTTTTATGAGTGTTGATGTAGGAGTTAGTGGCGCTAAGTCAGACCCTAATGTTGTTCCGCTGTGTGACATTTTGTTGGTCTTGCTCATCATCTTTATGGTTATAACACCGATTGCTCAAAACGGGATTGATATTCAGCTGCCTGAGACAGAAACCGATGTGGGTCCCCAATCCAATGCAATAGTGCTCACCATTGAAAGAGACCAATCCATTAAGCTCAATACTGAATTGGTCAGTCGTGAATTACTGCTGAATCGGTTAAGGGATCAGTATCAGACCCGGCAGAATAAGACGATATTTATAAAGGCAGACAAATCTTTGCTTTACAAGGAAGTCCTGGGTGTCATTGATATTGCAAAAGGTGCAGGAATTGAAGTGCTGGGTGTTTATACGCAGCAGTATGAAACAGATTCCCAATAATCGTTTTTAGTTTACTAATCATCTCAGATTTGTTTAGAATGTATAGGTGGTATAGTATTGTAACAAAAATCCAGAGAAATTCCTGAGCTGTAGTGGATTAGAGTTGAAAACATCAACAAAAAGGTGTACAATAGGTGGTCAGGAGGTAGTTAAATAAATGGAATTAAGTGAAGAAAAGGAATTAGAAAATATTATTAAGGAATTTTCCGCTGCGGTTCAAATATTTTCAAAAAAGGACTATGAGAATGCTGAAAAAGCGTTTGAAAGCATCAGTGAGCGATATAAGGATTCTGAATATTATAGTGTTTTGGAAGTTCAAATGCGTTCAAAGGTATATAAGAATATTTGCCAGGCACAGTTGAACCCGATCAAGATAGAGCTTGCCAGTGATGAAGATTATTTAAATGAAGGTATCTATAATTTAAATACGGGGAATGTTGATAGAGCTATTGAACTTTTGAATCACCTGGAAAAAAACGGGACCAAGGATTCTTATGTAAACTATCTGCTGTCGATCGTTTATCTCAAGAAGGAAGATATCGACAGTTCACTGGAGTACTTAAAAAAGGCAGTGGAGAAAGATAAATATTATAAAATCGTTGCCCACAATGAGCCGGATTTTGACAGTTTGGTTGATAACGAGGCGTTTGCAGCTATTATTGATATGGAGCAATGATTGGATTATTTGAAGCTTCGGATAGTCGTAGTCATTACTTTCGATTCCGAGGAAAAGAGAGTTATTTCTGGAAGAGAAAAATATTCCAGGACCTGGAATGTCTTGATCCGGAAGATCCTGCAGCTGACGCTGATAAAAGGTTTGAGTTTCTGATACTTTTCAACCCGGGTACCTTTTTAGAGATAGAATCAGAGGGTGTTGATGAGCTTATAACTCATATTAAACATATCATGAATCTCTCTTCTCTTGAAGGCAATCCGTTTTTTGCCATGCCAGTCGAATCCTTTAAAAGATTGGGATTAAACCTTAACGATGTGGATCTGCATTCCCGGTTAAAAGAGATTAAAAATGTCAACATGATCAACCTGGAAAGCAGCTATAAAACCCTGGAATTGAAGAGGGATTTCAGGCGAATTGAGAGTTTTATCATTAACTTTCAGGTGATGGAATTGGTAAAAAATAGTGTAGTCGTTGAAGATTATAATAATTTTTATATCGAAGGGTTGGTCCCTATAGGAGAGGGGACACGGATTGCTACCGGTGTAGTCATTAAAGGGACAAGTAAAATCGGGAGTAATGCATCCCTTTATCCCAATGCGTATATTGAGAATTCAATAATAGGTGACAACTGCGTTGTTTTACCTGGTAGTATTGTCAGGGACTCGACCCTGGAAAATGATGTGCAGATAGGTCCTTATACCCATTTGAGAAATGGAGCTCTGGTGAAAGAAGGGGCGAAGCTGGGTAATTTTGTCGAGATGAAAAAAAGTATATTGGGTAAAGGTTCCAAGTCCATGCACCTAACCTATCTCGGAGACACTGAGGTCGGGGAAAAAGTAAATATCGGCGCAGGTACAATCACCTGTAATTATGATGGTGTCACCAAGAACAAGACAATCATTGAGGACAATGTGTTTATCGGTTCAGGAACAGAACTGGTGGCCCCTGTGGTGATAAGGAAGAACAGTTATGTGGGTGCTGGTTCGACAATCACTGAGGAGGTACCTGAAAATTCTCTAGGAATTGCCAGGCAGAGACAGGAAAATAAAGTGGATTGGGTTAAACAAAAGAGAAACAGGGTAAAAACTTAAAAAAAATGACACATGAACCCAGGATCCAGCGTCCAGTCAGGTTTAAGAATCAGGTGAAGGATTTTGAAATTGTGGGAGTTGACATTTGGATATATTTGTTATATTATATAATTAACAAAAAAAAGGAGCTAAAATGACTCGGAAATTGATTAAACCTGATCTAAATGAGATAAAGAAGTATCAGAAGAAAGAGGCCCGGAAAAAGCCACCCCCGCCTTATAAAACTCATGCGGAGAACTATTACTATGTAAAGCAGATGAATAATCGCACCCATATGGTAATAGCATTGGTGGACGGGAATTCCTTTAAAGGCAGGATTGAGTGGTATGATGAAAAATGCCTCAAGGTAAAGACAGAGGATGGTGAAAACTATATTGTTTTCAAGCATTTTATAAAATACATGCATAAAAATCCCGAATTTGTCGACGAAACACAGGAAAAAGAGACTGAATAATAGAAAAGCAAAAAAGGGTAAACGAATTGCCATAACCCTGGGAGATGCGGCGGGGATTGGTCCGGAAGTCATATACAAGAGTTTACAGGACCATGTCCCCTCGTTTCCTGCAGTCATTATCGGTAGTATAAATGACTATGAGGATAAACGTGTCCAGATGATCAACAGCCTGGAGGAGACCGGGGATAAAGGCATCTACTTTTATCATATTGATCAAAGTCTCATTGAAAGGGATGCATCCTTTGAATATGTAAAAACCGGCATAAACTGGGCCCTGGAAAATAAAATCCAGGCGCTTGTGACAGCCCCCATTTCCAAAGAAAAGTGGTTAAAAAGCGGTATTACAGAAAAAGGTCATACAGAGTTACTGGTCAAGACAGCCGATATTGATAATCATGCGATGTTTTTTTGGTCAGAGAATTTGAAAGTCGTATTATTTACCATTCATATTCCTTTAAAAAAAATATTTGAACATATAAAAAAGGACGCAATTATTCGTTTTATACGATTTGTATCGTCTGAATTATCCCAATTATTTTCAAGAGAATTTATCTTCCTGGTCAGTGGCTTAAATCCCCATTCCGGTGAAGAGGGGTTCCTGGGAAACGAGGAAATTGATGAGATCGTCCCTGCCATTAAGGTATTGAGATCAGAGATAAGTATCCATGGTCCTTTTCCGCCGGATATTATCTTTTTGAGGGCAAAAGATATAAAAGATGCGGTGGTGATTTCCTGGTACCATGACCAGGGCTTGATCCCCTTCAAGCTCTTAAGTATCCACAGCGGTGTTAATCTTACATTGGGGTTACCATTTGTAAGAACTTCACCGGGTCATGGCACTGCCTACGACATTGCGGGTAAAGGTATTGCCAATCCATCCAGTATGAGAGAGGCCATCCGGCTGGCTGAGTACTTGATAAGCAGGAAGAAAGAGTAAGCGTTATTTCTCGAGAAAATCTTTGAATTTTATATCGTAAACATTAAAGGTTCGGGCTAAAATTCTGTTAATTCGTGCCAGCGTCATGTTGTAATCGATAACGGAACGCAGTGATTGGGTTTCTGCATCGGCAAACTGTCTCTGGTAATCTAAGACAATAAAATTAGTGGAAAGCCCGACGGAAAGTCTTTTTTCTTCAGCCCTCAGTCTCTGTCCCTGGAGTTCTAGGGTGATTTTATCGGCTTCTACCAATTTTGTATTGGCTTCCAGTTCCTTGATAACCTCTCTGACCTCGGAATGGATGGTATTTTCAACATTTTTTAAACTTAACAGCGAACGTTTCAGGTTGATCTTTGCCTGGGCCAGTTCTGCGTTCTCTTTTGAAAATGATAGTGGAATTTGGAGCGTTAAAGCAATATTATAATTCTTGTATATATTGGAAAAGGCTTGATCCAGAGAATTCCAGAGGGTTGTTTCAATGATTTCCTGGATATGTATGTCGGGATCAAACCCCTGGTAATATGGCTGCCAATCATCTACATAAATGTATTTTTTTCCCCCTCGCCCCGTCGTAAAATAATTGACAGTTAACTGCAGGTTGGGAAGTCGTTGGTTCCTTGCATATTTTACCCCAATTTTAAAGTTTGCCAGGTCCAGTTTGGCCCGTTCAATATCCGGTCGGTTGTTGAGACCTTCTAATAATAACGCATTAAAATCAACCGTGATCTTTTTGATTTCAGGTTTGTCTGAAGGGATAAGGATGAAACTCTCTTTGCTCATATTGAGAATTCGTTTCAGGTTTTCTTCGGCGGTTTGAATCGTTTTTTCAGCCTGGATGACCAGGCTTTCGTTTCGTGCCACTTCAGCTTTGGCTGTCAGGATTTCAATGGGAGCAGCGCTGCCTACCTTCACTTTAATCTCGTTTTGTCTTAAAAGATCATTGGCTCGTTTGAGAGCCATTTTAGTGGCTTCAAGGTTTTGATACGCGAAAACCAGGTTCCAGTATGCCTCTTCTACATTATATACAAGGGTGATGATATTTTCTCTTAATTGATGTTTGGCGATTTTTAAGTTATTGGCAGCAATGTAGATTTCACGCTTGGTGGAAGTGAGACCGAAATTTTTCAGTAACGGTTGGGTTAGAGTGAGCCTGGCCTGGGAATATAGACTTGGATTCACGTTAAACCTTAAACTGTTTGTTTCAAATTTCTGGTTGTAAAGTTGAAGATCGATGGTTCCCCCCAGGGGTAACCTTTGTGACAATTTCAAGTTCAGTGATATGGTGTTCTCATCTGTAACCCCCTCTAGACCGGTTAATACGTCCTCTGAAGGTTCCATTGTGCCTCTTAAATTGCCGGTCATTTCAAATGTCGGTATGAAGATTGCTTTGTTGATCTTCAGCGTTTTTTGGGAGAGTGCTGCGTCGGTCATTTGAATCTGTAAATCAAGATTGTTTTTTAACGCATGATAAATCACATCTTTCAACGACATTTCTTTCGTTTGCTCTTCCGCTTGCGCGAGAAAGCCACCGATAAACAAAAAAGTTATGATAAAAAATAACCATTTTCTCATGAATTCCTCCATTATAAAAAAATAAATACGAAAAAAATTTTAAAAAGTTCTTATAAAGTAAAAAAAAGCCTCTACAAAACGTTTATTCTCAAATAAAAACTGAGATCCGGTGATGTATCAAACGGATTCAAATCTTCCAGGATGATAAAATCCAGGAAGGAATTGATTTTATACCCCACAAAGAATTGGTAGGCATTATGGGCAATATCTCCTTCTGTAAAAGCTGAGGAGCGGAAAGTAAAACCACCGATAAAACGGGATACATTGAACTCCAGCCGGGAAAAGAAAACCTGTTTACGGAGTTTTTCTTCTTCGAGCCAGGACGGTTTTTTTATCCATGCGATGTAATTTGAAAAATCAAGGGAAAACTTTTTTTTTTTATAGAAAAATATCAACCCGGCAGAAAGAAAGGGACTGCCTGAATTCAACCCGACTGCATTGGACAAAGGGATTCCAATGGAAAACCGGGTTTTAAACGAAAAATGCTCACCTGTATAAAAATTGTTAAGAAGAGCCAGGATCAGTGGAGATAAAGCGGATTGTTTATTCTTATAAAAAAAATAATCTTTATACCGGTAGTGTACGGCGTTTCCCGGGAATTCCGCCCGGTTGGTATCAGGGATATGAAAGGTTTTATGAAACGAATCAATGGGTTTGTCCAGTATCCCGCCAAACAGAGCAAACCACCGGCAGTAAAGTTCCAGGTTCATTCCTTTGGACAGACCGTACCGGAAACCAATAGCACTGCTGAACACCTCAAAATCGTTGATTACGGTGCGATAATGGTTAAACATATAGACGTTGGAGTAATGAAGATAAACCCTCAATGCAAAATCGCCTTTCTCCAGCAGGGAATTATCCGAATAGGGAAAATAGCACATCGACTGCATCAGGGGAAATTCCACATCTTGTGGAAGCGCCTTTATTGAGAATTGGGTCAATAATAAGAAGGAAAAGAGTACTTTTGAGAACAATTTCATTTTCATTCTTTATTATACTATAAAAAGAATTTTGAGAAAAGCGCAAGAGAGCCCTGAGCGCTTAAAAAATTTGATTTTTTTGGAAAATGAATTATAATAACTACTTAATGCTGCTAATATTAATATTAATCAGGAAAAACAAATGGCCGTTGAAGTTCAAAAGGTTGACGCCGATAATTTGCATAGGGATCAGATCCTTCATGCTGTTAACATATTAAAAAGAGGGGGTGTGATCGTCTATCCCACAGATACCATTTATGGATTGGCAGCAGATATCTATAATAAAGAAGCAATTCTAAAAATTTTTAAAATCAAGAAAGTTTCAAAACAGAAATTATTGAGTTGTATATGCCCGGATTTGAAAGAGATCGCCAAATGGGCTCATATCCCCAATAATGTGTATCGCCTGATGCGTCGTGTCTTGCCTGGTAAATACACCTTTATCCTTCCTATCTCCAAAGAGGTACCCAAATCCATTCTCCAAAAGAGAGTCACTGTGGGTATCCGGGTGCCCGATTCCAATGTGGCCCGCAGCCTGGTCCTGGAACTGGGCCGGCCATTGTTGAGTACCAGTGTACCCAAAGGGGCTGATGAATATTTTACGGACCCGGATGAGATCGCAGAGCGCTATAAATATGAGATTGACCTGATACTGGATGCTGGTGTGCTTCCAAATATTCCTTCCACAGTGGTGGATTTTACCCTGAACCCACCGGAAATTTTAAGAGAGGGTGCTGGAGATGTGAACGCTCTGTTTTGAGAACCATCTAAGTTTTTCCAATGACAGCGCAAGGGAAAAAAACACCGGAGGTAGGAATAAATGAAAATCCGAAGCACGAAATCCGAAATTCGAAACAAATCCAAAAATAGAATGTTCAAATTTCCAAAACCAGACATTTTGAGGCTAAAAGAGGCTTTCAATAGATAGTCTTAAAGAGTCCCCTAGGGGCTTTGTTTTGGCCATTTGTATTTTGGTTATTTGAATTTGTTTCGTATTTCGTGCTTCGAATTTCGGATTTTTTTGCACTACTTTTGGTGATATGAAAAGCATGTTGGTAGATAATTTTTAGTAAGCGCCTAAAGTATTAACACCAACGCTGTTGAGACAATAACCAATACAGTCACCAGCGGTGCCAAGTAACGATATACCTTAATCAATGACGACTTAAAATATTCATTGGTCAACACCAGGCACAAATGCACAGGGGAAGCCAGGATACCAGCAAATCCGATGACATAAACATAGAGAGACATATAAAACAAGTTGATATCTGGAAGTGTCTGCAGCAGGGGCCGCAAAATAGGATAGGAAATGATGATAAAAGAGGTATTTACACCGGTAAAAAAACCCATGCTGAACGAAACCAGGAAACAAAATAAAACGATCATACTTTTGGGAACTTCCATGGTACTTAAAGAATTAAAGGCTTCGGAAACCTCGATAATCTGCTGAAATATCATCACTGTGCCGATTAAGATCACGGTTTTTATAACGGTTTTGGAAAAAAGGATGTGGATGATCTCTTTGGGTTTCACCTGTTTTACCAGAATCACAATGACAGCCACCAGGGCTAAAGAGAGATAGAGGGGAATGGAAAGAATGAAAAAAAGCAGAATCACCAGGAAAATGGGCCAGACACCCTCAAAAAAATCTTTTGTGGTTCGGGAGAATTTTGTCGTATATTCAGGCAATCCTCGCTTGATACGGTATTTTTTAAAGTAGAAATAGGCTACAATAAGGCCGGTTATGATGTTGAGAAGGGTAAAGGGAGATTGGAAGAGAATAATTTTTTTCAATGGGATTCGGGAGTATTCCTGGAAGATCAGCAGTCCGGCGTATACAGGCCAAACAAACTCCCATACGTGCCGGAACCAGTAATTTAAAAAAGTGCTGAATTCCGGTTTGAGATTCATTTTTTTGGTCGACACATCCACCAGGGGTGCGGAAACAAGTGCCCCACCGGGCATCGGCAAGAATCCCACAATGGCCGGTGCAATCATTGCCACCACCCGGGTGTCTTTAACGACAGAATTAAGAGATGCGATTAACTTATCAAACATCTTCCGGGACTTTAACACAGCCGCAATAAAAAGGACCATGACGATAATCACCATCAACCGGAGGGTACGATCCGCAATTAAGCTCTGGCCAGCAGTTTTAATGGCTGTATTTGCATTGACCTGGAAAAGGATCACGGTATACATGGACAACAAAAGAATGGAGAGTGATAAATTGATCTTAAGCCTTAAGAAGATAATCAATGCCAGGAAAATGGAGCCGATTTTAAAAAAAAGAATCACCTTAAATCGTCCTCCAACTCTTGCTCCTGGAAGGCGAATCCCCGGGGGAATAGATGCTTGATTTGAATCGGTAACCGTCCTTCAGGTTTTATCTTTCCGGTCAGAACTTTAAATAATGAGTCTACCTGGATTTTCCGGAATCCATAGGTGACCATATAGGTGTCGATATGAGGAAAATTCCGAATATCATAGGGGTTGCCAAGGGCCACCACAATCACATCGCTTCGCATATCAATAATCTCCTTCAGTGTTTCGGCCTGGAGTTGTTCAACCCTGGGAGACCTGGAATAAAGCCCCGCGATAATACAGTCGTAGTCCTTTAAGCACTTTTCCAAATCTTCAGGTATTTTTTTACCGGGTGCTGCGCTTTCCTCGGGGGGGATCAACGGCAGGATTTTTATCTCTACATGGTCCAGGTACTCTTTGGCAGCAGGGGCCAGCATGGATACTTTCTCTGCGCTGGAAAGGGGCATGGTGGCTTTTATCTTTTCCCACTCCAGGATGAGTGTTTTGGCTTCGGATTTAATAGGAACAAGCCCCTTTCTATTTCTCAACAGTGTGATGGATTGGTCTGCGATTTTTTCTTCCTCTTTAATATGGCTCCTTATGATTTTTTCGTTTATGTCTCTCACTGGGAGGGGAGTGAGTTTTTTTCGATTTTCTGGGATAAGCGAAGGAAATTTTTCTTTTATTTTTAATATGCGGGCAAGTGATTGATCAATCCGTTTTTCAGGAATAATCCCCTTTTGGACATGGAAAAAAAGGGTATCCAAAAGTTCTTTTTGAAAATCCTGTGTGTGGCTGGCAATGACCAGGTCCAACCCGGCAGCGATGGCCTGTTTCATAATAACTTCTGGAGAATAATTGTTTTTAACCGCCAGCATCTCCATACAATCGCTCATGACAATGCCGTCATACCCGGCCGTTTGACGCAGCAAGTGCTGGATGAGATAAGGGCAAAAGGTAGCGATGTAAGGGGAGAGGGCAGGAAATAATACATGGGAGGGCATAATCGCATCGATCCCGGTACGGGCAAGGGATAGAAAAGGCTTGAAACAGTAATGGAAGAAATATTCGGGGGAGACGGGGACTTGTGGGATTTCCAGGTGAGAGTCCGCTGTGGTTCCGCCGTGTCCCGGATAGTGTTTGCCGCAGGAAGCTACCCCCCCGGCGTTCAACCCGGCGGCGAACTCCCTGGCAAACGCGATGACTGTCTCCGGTTCATCGGAAAAGGAACGGATACCAATGATGGGATTTTTTTCTTCAAAATTGACATCCAGAACCGGTGCCAGTACACCGTTTATGCCCAGGCTTTTCATTTCCTCACCAATGATTCGTCCCGCGATTCGGGCGTTGCCTGGTTCACCAGTGGCTGCCAGACCCATTGGGGAGACCACAGTGGCAGCCAATTCTTTAAACTGAACCACAGGTCCGCCTTCCTGGTCTGTAAAGATAAACGGCGGTGTCTTGGCCGATGAATGGATTTGACGGGTTAATTCTTTTACCTGGGGAATGGATTCTACATTTCTTGCAAACAGTATAATAAAACCGATGTTATAGGATTCGATAAATTCCCGCGTCTCCTCCGGTATTTCAAGGCCCTTAAAACCAATCATAAAAAGTTGACCGATTTTTTCTTTCAGGGATAATGGCAATTGAAGATCGTATGGCATTGGGATGAAAGAAGCAGGAGCACCGGATCTTATTGATCAACCCACCTGCTTTTTATAAATCCGTCTTTTTTTATGTTGGATGGGGTTATAATATTTCCATTGGGCCTGGATTTTTTTATTGGTCTCCAGTTCGGGGTTGGATTCACACAATTTAACACCTCTTTTAAAGAGAGAGTTTGCCATTTCCAGTACCATTAAGAGGTCAATCCCCTGTCCCCTATATTCTTTCTTAATACCGGCCAGGTAAAAATCAATAACTTCGAATTTTTTTAATGCCCTCAAAATATGGAACCAACCAAAAGGAAATAGCCTTCCCTTTGCCTTTTGAAACGCACGTGACAGGCTGGGCAAGGATATCATAAAACCAACGATTTCATCCTTTTCAGTAGCGGCTGCCTGGATGAAGTCTTTATGTACAAAGGGGAAATATTTTTTTACATAATATTTTATCTGTTTTTCCGTGAGGGGAACAGCACCATAAATTTCTTCAAAGGCCTCATCCAGCACGACGAAAATCTCTTCGGCCCGGCTTAGTAATTCTTTTTTATTTTTAAATTTTAAGATATTTACGCGGCTCCTCTGTCCTATGCGTTCGCCCAGCCTCAGAAGCTTAGGAGGCATCCCCTCTTCTTTAGGGGGCTTCGCTTTATACTCCAAATAATCAATTTCTTTTTCAAAGCCGTATTTCTCAACGAATTCATTATAATAGGGGTGGTTGTAGTAAACAGCGATGGTAGGTAGTTGATCGAATCCTTCGACAAGCATGCCTTCCTGGTCGAGGTCTGTAAACCCATGAGGTCCGGTGAGGGTTTCCATTCCCAACTCTTTGGCCCAATTTTCAACTGCATCAAACAGTGCTTTGGTTACCTCATAATCCTCGATGGTTTCAAACCATCCGAATCTTAAATTTTTTGTGTTGTATTTGTTATTGGCAGCATGACTTAAAATTGCAGCAATGCGTCCCACGGGTTTTCCATCTTTATACGCAAGAAACAGCCGAGTTTCTGCTGATTCATAAGCAGGATTTTTCTTTGGGTTAAAGGTTTCCATCTCTTCTCTGATCAGTTGAGGCACCCAATAATCATTGCCTTTATAAATACCAAAGGGAAGTTTAACAAAGGTTTTTACCTCTTTTTTTGTTTCCACTGTTCGTATTTCTACGCTCATGATAACCTCGATTTAATAATAATTTTAGTACCTTTTCATTTTACGTCTTACGTTGTACATAGTATCTTATACACCTTATAAATCAAATGAAAAGTTTATTATATAACAAAATATAAAAATATTGCAAGCAAAAAGTTTTTGGGGTTCAAAAAAGTCCTTAATTAAACGACGTTCCTACGGTAAACCTGAAATCAAAATGGGGGTCCTCCTCATTTACAATCCTGGGATTGTAAGCAAAAATAAGACGGAAAGGCACATTCAACATGGGAACAAATACCTTTAATTCCAATCCCATCGATGAATAAACATCTTTTAGGCTGATAGGAACACCGAAATCGTAGGCATTTCCCATATCATAAAAGAAAATGGCTGAAAATTGTCGGTTGAGAGGAATTTCGTACTGGAGATTCAGGTAAAAGGCTTTATTACCACCGATAGGGTCCCCATTTTCATTCCTGGGGCTGATTCCATAAGGGCCAAAACCCCGGATGGATTGTTCTCCCAGGAAGAATTTTTCCCAGGTGGGAATCGATTTGTTTCCAAATGCGGTCAGGGATTGGTGAACCAATTGCATACCCAGGGTATGTCGTTTCCCTATTGGGATATATTTAAGAAATTGGAATTTGGTTTTGTGCAGATTGACGTCACCACCCAGCAGCCCGCCAGAATACCTATAATTAAAGAGTATTTTGGTGCCGGAATGGGGAAATATAGGGGAGTCTACCGAGGAATAGTAGAGGGTAGGGGATATAGAGGAAATAGTACCGGAGTAATTGTAATAATTTCTGTAAAAGGAATTTATTTCGCTGTCATCTCCATCAACAGCAGCCGATTCAACATCCTCGAAATTGTATGCCAGGGAAGCGCCCCAATACCCCCAGAGTCTGGCAGAAGTGCTGAAACCAAACCCTGTGCTTTTTTTGGATAAAAAAGGGTACTCTAGCGAGGAATTGTGGACACTCACGCCCAAACTGGCAGGTAAATGGAACAGGTAAGGTTCTGTAAAGGACAGGCTGTATTGTTTGGCCCGGGTTCCAAGCTGGAGATTGGCAGAAAAAGTCTCTCCCCCGCCCATAAAATTCCTGGTGGAATACCCCAGCGCCACAAAAAGTCCATCATAACCACTGTACCCTGCATTAAAATTAAGGGATTGGCGGTTGATTTCTTTAACATTAATGGATACATCGACTTTTTGAGGATTCTTCGGGTCCGGTTGAAATTCCGGTGCCTTTTCAACAGACACAAGTCCCAGTTGTCTCATCCGGGTGATACTGGTTTCCAGAGCACTCATACTTAATGGCTTCCCCTCTTTTATGAGCCATTCTCTCCGGAGGACTTTATCTTTGGTAAAGGTATTTCCCTTGAATTTCAGTCTCCCCATAGTCGCCATCTCGCCCTCATGGATTTTCAACGTTAAATCCGCTACTTTTCTAACAGGGTCAAGGTTTTCCATTGGCACCACCTGGCAGTAAATATAACTCAACGAATGATACAATTTCTCAATATCTTCTCTGATTTTATTTCGTTTTTTCATGTTATAGGTATTCCCCTTTTCCAGTGTAATGAAACGTTCCAGGAAATCGGTTTTGACGATTTTATTTCCATCGATATTGACATTACCGACTTTGTATTGGGGCCCGGTGTCAACGGGAATCGAAACCTTTAACATCTTTTGTGTTTTTCCCGTCACTGTATGTTTTTTATACGTTGAAATGGAGGGGGTTCCCACTTTGGCTTCCAGGAAACCCTTTTGCTGCAGGCGGAGTCTAACCTCTTCCAGGTCTTCGGTTATTTTTTCTTTGTTGTAAACATCTTTTCTACCCAGGGTGGAGAATAAATTGTGAGGTTTGTTATTTTTCAATCCCCGGTGTAAAAAGGAGGGGGAGACATGTCGGGTATTCAACCCGGGAAAAACAATATCGCCAATCCGGGTCCTGGGCCCTTGAATCACCTGGACGGTTAAGGTTACCTGGTCCTTATCTTTTTTAGTGATAATATTTACTTTTCCTTCATTGTAACCTTTTTCTTTCAGCATTTCCTCTATTATTTTTTTCACTTTTTTCATCTTTGAGGGGTCATAATAGGAAAAGGAGAGTAACGAGATATTATTTTCTTGCAATGTTTCACGGATGTCCTTCTCTTTTATTTTTTTCCCCGTCTTATAGGATATGGATTTGATAAGGGGGTTTTCTTTAAGGATCAATTTAATGATTTTCCCCTTTTCGCCATCATCGGATTCAATAATTATGTTTTCAAAGAAACCCGTATTCCACAGCGATTTGAAATCTTCTCTTAATGTTGTTTTTGAGTAGACCCCATTTTTCCCTGATCTCATGTAAAAAAGAATGGTATCCTTTGAAACCTTTTTATTTCCTTCTATAATTATTTTTTCAATGGTTTCGGAAAAGGCAACACCATACATCGACAGAATAAAAATAGCGCTTAAAAATGGGCATTTTATTTTTCTCATAGCATAGTCAGCGACCTCCCATCTCCTTTAGATGTAGCAAAATAAAAAATAGTTTCAGATTTTTTATATTTTAATCGATATATCCCAAAGATTTGAGATTTTCGTACTCTTCTTTTGGTAATTTCTTTAAATCCACCGATTGAGAAGCCCTTTCCAGGTTATCAAAATTGATTAACCAGTTGAGGAATTTCGCCCTGAAAAAAGTGACCACATCTTCATTTTCTTTTAATGCAGCAACATCTTTCAGCGGATCAATTTTTAAATGGTAGAGTTGTTCCTGGTTGTTAATCATATGAATAATGTAATACCAGGACCTCCATCGGATTCCAATCGATGGTGGGTTGCCAAAGGTAGTTGAAAAAGCAAATCGATCATCCTCGTTTTTTATTTTTATAGACTCTAATAAGCTTTGTCCGTCAAAATAATTTTTCTTCCCAAACAAAGCAGCAATGGTTGGGAATATATCGGCCAATTGAGTGATTCTTTCGATCCTGCCTTTCAATTTTGTTTCCACTGGAAATTTCATTATTAGAGGAACACGGCTTGTTTCCTCGTATACGTTTTGGCCATGTCCCCAGGTGCCATGTTCATACAGGGCTTCTCCGTGATCTGAGGTAAAAATAATAAACGATGAATCATAAACTCCCATTTTTTTCAGGGTTTCAAACAATTTTCCCACTTCTGAATCCACATACCTGATGGTAGAATCATAGTCATCAATCACATCCTGTATCTCTTTCGGGGTAAATTTATGCCGCTTCCTCATCAGTTTCACCAGGTCGAAGATCACACGATTTTGCTCCCCTTTGGATTCCTCATTATCATTAACATCCTGCGCAGATTTGTTCAAAAAACGAACTTTTTCGTTGTCCCCTTTTTTTTCAGCCGGTTGGGCGATGTCCTGGGTTGTGGGCGTCACCCCACTTTTAAACATATCTAAAAAGGGCGGAGGAGGAATAATGGGTAAATGAGGTGCTCTATAATGGACATAGGTAAAGAGTGGTCCTTTGGTTTGCATCCAATTAATAAAGTATTTAAACGTATTATTTTCCAGGTACCTGGGGTCATCCCATTTCCTGAAGACTTTTCGGTAATGGTCTACCCCCTGGGCAAAACCAAAAAATGTTGAAATATTACCCGCCTCAGTTAAAATTGATGTTTTATAGCCCATTTTTTTTAAAAACTCTGGGAGCATGAAGAGGCCTTTGGGCAGCGCATGGGCCAGGATACGCAGTTTATGTCTGTGGGGGAAAAAACCAGTGAATATTGTTGCGACACTGGACCGGGTGAACGTTGCATTTGCATATGCATTCTCAAAAATCACCCCATCTGCGGCGAACCGGTCGATATTGGGCGAAGTGTTGCGGTGATATCCGTAGACCCCCAGGTGGGAGGCATGACAACCATCAATTAAAAAAATAAATATATGCGGTAAATCTTTTAAAGTCTTTTTAACTCTTTTCTTTCTTTCAATTTTGTTTTTAAAGATATAATTGATAATATCGAATTTTCCTGTCTCTGCAGAGAATTGTAAAAAGCCCAGGGTTTGGAACTCAAAGGAATATTTTTGGGAGCCGGACAAGAATCCCGATTGGATATCTTTTTCCGTAATCAACTTCTCTCCGTTTATAAATTCAACTTTCCTGACATGGAGTCTTCCTTTTCCTTTTACTAAAATCATGCCGGAACCAGCAGGGTGAAAAAGGGTAATTGTTTCGCCTTCTGGAATGTGATGTGTTTCAGCGGCAGTCGTGGCTCCGATTTTTACTGTTTTTATTTTAAATTGGCTAACACCTCTTTTCCTGAATTCGATAAAATTGAATCCTTTTAATAGATTAGCGTTTATCTTAAACGGTATTAATTGATATCTGGGTTTTAGTTTACAAATTTTTTTACTATTAATCAGCAGGTCAACAGACATCCCTTTTAAAAGGTAATGGAAGGTCATTTCTTTTTTTTCTTTTTTTTCTCTCCACAGGATAAATTTTGCAATATTTTTGTGGGCAATAAAAAAGTCATTTTCAATATAGAATCCGCTCCACAGGTGTTTGGAACCGGAGTCTGGTTCAATCTGGCTCTGGTCTTTTTCCCATGAGAAAGTAGGATCAATTCCTTTAAAATCCGATTTTTTACTGCAGTTGGCCAGGGGAATTAGCAGCACAAGCAAACTCAGGTAAATTGTTATCCTTTTAAACATTGATATCCTTCTTTGTTAAATAGACAAGCTCGTAGTGTTTTCAGATGTATCAGTAAAAAAATCGTATCACAGCGGCATTGAAAAGTCAACCGGCATCGTGCATTCCCGGCAATTCTAATTTTAGTTGCGAAGGTACGTGCAAACATGAAGACACACCAAGTTAAAAAAAAATAGGCCCGAAGGGGCTTAAACAAAAGTTTTTGGAGGTGTTGGAACCTTTTTTCAAAAAGGTTCTGACCCGCCGGAGGCATAATATCTCTAAAAAGATACAAAAATCGGATGGGCAGGTCAAAAGGTCATAAACGTTCTTTTTTTCCTGCCCATCCACGTAACTGTAAAGAGACCGAACGTATTGCCTCCTTGGGAGGCCGTTCGGTTTATAGTCCTTAAAAGATAACCTTAATTCAACAACATTGCCCCCTGGGGCCAAGATTTTTTTTGTAAAAAGCTTCTCGGGTAACGGACTTCAAAAAACACCTTCTCGTTTAAGACCCTTCGGACCTATTTTTTTTACTTTCCGTACCTCGGAATTTTAACAAAAAATTTTTTGTCAAAATACTTGACAAAATTTTTTTTGTCATCTGGGTTAACCGAATGAATCCAAAAAAATGGGATACGAAATCAATGGGATGGAAAGGATTTTTTCGCCTACCTTGAAAATATTCAAATAATGGCAGCGAACAAAACGAACAATAACGAACAATAAAGAACATATGTATTGGTTTTAAAATTTTTTTTGTTCGCCCTGTTCGTTTTGTTAGTTGCCAATACAATAATTCCCTTATTTTCATACGTTTCCGAGCAATGGAGCACCGTATCATGATCAACTGACCCATATAAAAAACCATCAGTTAAAAAAATTAAAAATATCACCCCAAAATATTAATTTTCTTAACTTATAAATTAATAAAATTAATTTTTTTGGGTATATCTATTAAAAAAAATTAAGGTGGCACAAAAAATCAAGTCGAAAACTTTTATTGAAGTCGTTCATGACTAAAAGAGAATGGGAACTATTTTTAAACGATATGGAAAAAAATCACAGGTTTAAGGAATATTGTCATTCATGAATATTTTGGTATTCGGAATCATTTCGTCGGTTACTTAAAAATTAACTCGATTTTGATAATCATTGAGTACGATTCTTAAACTTCCCTGTGTTTTTTAATAAAAATTATGTTATAATTATTTTAGAGAAAAGAGGTAAATGATGACAATACCTGATATTTTAGCAGATATTCATGCGTTGGAAGAAGAGTTGTTGAATTTTGAGCGTAAATATGGGATCCGTTCGGAAACCTTTTATGCAGCCTACATAAGTGGTGAAGAACCTGAAAACGACAGATGGGTGCTGGATTTTGGGGAGTGGGCAAGTGTATATCAAACATGGTTGGCTCGACAGGCGGATTACCGCAATGAAGTTCAAAAAGTGCAGCTTAATGCACCAAGTTTAACCGGATTAATCCGCGAATCCGCATGAAGAAATTCATGCAAACAATTGAAGACTACGAACTTTTTTTATATACCCTTACAGACAAATTCCCATCTTTAAAACGTTCAACTGTGGTTCTTATCCGGCGGGGAGCAACACTGGCTCGTGTATCAGGGGAACTACATTTTGATAATGGGTTCCGCCTGGTTATTCGTGAGCGATTATTGTATCATTCCTCCCCTATTATTATCGATTGGTATGGATACGAAATCTGGAAAAAAGATGAAAAGCTGTGCTGGTATGATTCACAGCCTCACCCTGGTGAACCGGAACTTAAAAGCACTCATCCCCATCATAAACATATTCAGCCAAATATGAGCCGAAACCGAATTCCCGCGCCGAAAATGAGTTTCAACCATCCGAATTTGCCTGAACTTATCCGGGAAATTGAATCTTTAATAATGAAGCAATCGGTCGACTGACATTTTAACAAAAGTTTTATGTCAAAATACTTGACAAAATTTTTTTTGTTCGCCCTGTTCGTTTTGTTCGTTGCTAATACAATAATTCCCCCTATTATCATACATCTCCGGGCAATGGCGCACGGTGTTATGAACAACTGACCCTTATAAATAAATCATTAGTTAAAAAAATTAAAAATATGGCCCTAAAATATTAACTCGTGCTTCGTAGCGAGGCTACTTCGCAGAGTAGCATTTTCTTAAGTTAAAGATTAATAAAATTAATTTTTTTGGGCATATATATTAAAAAAATTAAAATAGTAAAAAGAGAATGGCCCATGAGTAGCAAGGATTAACAATCAAGTGCATTCAAAAGTACCATGTTTTGCATTAATGAATCGTTGCAATGCAAATGACGCAAAGCAAGACTTGACTCTGTTATGGACACTGTTATGCACTACGTGTCTATTTTATTTCCCGTTCCTGGTTAATTAACTCATGAACCTCAAGTAAAATATCGAATAATTCCGGTTCAATGCTTCCCTGTATACTATCTTCGCTGTGCTTATGATGAGGGGATGCTTTCAGCTCTTTGTGGTGATTTGCGTTATCATAACGAAAAATCAAACGATTGCTTTTGTCCATATAGTGATAGCGGTATTTATTTTTTTGTTTCAACTCCGCATCTTTAACTTCAACAAAGCGAAGCTGACTATCATTAGTAAAATGAATTATTCCCTTGATGTATCCTTGTTTTTCATTATAAATCTTCCTAAAAGTAGAATAGGTTTTTATAATTGAAGTGAAATCCAGAATTGTTTTTTCTATTTTTTCAAAATATGCATTTATCATTCAAGCTCAACTAGTTTTTTTTTGTTTTCTAATTGCATTTCATATATACCGGCCCATACGATAAAATCTTCTTTGTCTTCTAATTCTCCGTTTGTAAACTGCCGGTAGAAATCTTTGGTTGCCTGTTGATATTTTTGTTCGAATTTTCTTAAATCGATTTCAATGTTGTTTATCCCATGTTTTAACTCATTAATCTGATTTTTTATAACATCCTGGAAAAAAATTTCTTTATCCGGATGTTGATCTAAAATTCGTTTTATTTTTTTTTCTGTTTGAGGCTGTAATTTAAAATTTAAATTTAACATTTCTTACCTCCTCGATTGGGAAATCCTAAAAGGAAGACACATCTTTCAACCTGTTCCCAATCATTCATGACTCAAAATCATTATTTGTCGTTTCAGGGTAAATATTATTTATAATATAAATCACAAAATAATTCAATACAAAGTTTTATAAAATATCTTTTAGTTCCAAAGAGGTATCGAGCGCCGTTTCGCAGGCGCACCAAAACTTTAGTAACTTAGAAATGAAATTTTGCCAGGAAATGGCAGAAAATTAAAAAAAATAGCCACAAAGGCACCAAGACACCAAGAAGGACAAAAAAAGTTTTTATAATAATACCCCTTGATATACCTTGGTGCCTTCGTGTCTTGGTGGCTAATTTTCTTTTTAGGGTCGCGTTCTGGCTATGCTGGTTTATGCACTTTAATTTTATCTATAAACCTTTTTAATTCCTCAAAGTCTTGAAGCTGGATGGTTAATTCAAGGTTCCTTTTCTCAAAAAAAGGAAAGTGTGTGACTTTCATATTATCCGGCAAGTGGAGATTTTTTATCTCCTCTTCCCATTTTGCTTCACTCTCAGTATAAATAGGATTGCGATACTTGAACAATGCATCAATGATTTGTCTCTGCGGCTTCTCCATATCCGTATCAATATATTGCTCGATATTTAACTTCTCAAAAGTCTCATTCATCGAACATTTATCCCTGAATATTATCTCTTCTGCCATCTCTAATATCTTGAGTTGATGACTGGTGGTAAAAGGAATTTTAGCAAAAAGATCAAGGAGTGTTTCTCGGTCATCCGGAAGGAAATCGCAGAGCTTTAACTCGGTTTTCAAACCGATGGTTTCTTCTACAAAACTCCTGCGGAAAGTGGTACTTAATAATAAATCAAGCTTCTCAACCAATTCCTTGTTTACGTTGATATCCAGGCCTGTTTTTCGATAAATCTCGGATGGCTCTGCCAGCGGCATTACCCTTTTTATAAAAACCAATTTTTCATAGAGATTGAGCCCGGTCAGGCTTTCCTTTAAATTGTAATTCAAAATCAACGCATCCTTAGGGGAAATATCTATTTGAAGCACATCCGCATATAACACGTCGGTTGATCTTAAAAAATGATAATAATCGATACCAAAAATGATTTCATTTTCCCTATTAATAATGATTAAAGGTAAACCAGCGAATTTCTCCCGCAGTTCATTGTAGAGCTCTGGCCTTAACGGGAATGAGAGCCAGTATTTCTCCTCTGCCTTTAAATCATCCAATTGAACATTTTTTATTTCCATTTTACTAAACTCACCTCAGTGTTCATCCGCGTCCATCCGCGTTCATCCGTGGCTTATCTTTTAGCTCTGGGAACAGGCAGTGCCAGTTCCCTACAACCTTTATCCGTATTTCCGTGTTCATCCGCGGCTAACATTCGTTCACCACAAGACCTTGGCCAATATTAATAATATAGGGCATACCACCTGCCTTTTTAATGGCTTCTGCCACGGCTTCCTGTTTGCCCGGGCAAAAAGCAAACATGCAGCCTCCTTCACCGGAACCGTTAATCTTGGCACCCAATGCCCCGGCTTCCATGGATTTCTCAATCATAGTCTCAATCTTTGTGGTTGAAACCGTTAAAGCATCCCGTAAAATCGCATGGTGGCGGTTCATTAAATGAGAAATCCTCTGGATGTCGGGATTTTTTTTTATCAGTTCATCCCTTGCCTGGTCTGTAATGTTATGGTTCATCAAAGCCGCTCGAAGAAAAGACTGTTTTTCAGCGGATATTTTATAAAGAAAAGGTTCCGCCATCTCAGAAGTGACAAAAAAATTATCTTTGAACGCCATGTGTTTTGATAACTCCAGGAACGCCTCTTCCTGGGCGGTTCGGACCCGTTTTAACGTATTCTGGGTATCTTTGGGCTGGTGTGAGTCTCCCAGTACAAATTCCTTAATGGCCATAGGAAGCGGCGTGGCTGTCATTTGCCGATAGAAATCCAGGTAAAGGATTCCACCGATAGCAGCGGTGTATTGGTCCATGCGTCCGCCGCTTTCATTGAATTCTTCCACCTCTGCCATGTATGCCAGTTCAGCAACAGACGATGGGTTATCCAGGTAAGCAGAGGCATGGTTTCCTGAAGCTTTCAGTAAAAAACCGGCCCAGGCCACTGAAAGAGCAGCCGAAGAGGATGTCCCTGCCTGGATAGGCACGTTGCCTTTTACATTCGCATGGATGGTTCCTGGCTGATACAGCTTTTTTTTCTTTAACACGTTTACCACACTTTTCAGATAGTCTTTGGGCTCAGTGTACGCGATCCTTGTTGACGTGAATTCCAATGTCTTTTTTAAGTCCGGCAGTTCCAGGTGAAGGAAATCTCCTTTGGAAACCTCTCCTTCGATGGTTACCCGCAAATCAATGGCAGCAGCGATGACTGGAAAACCAAGATAATCCTGATGTTCCCCAAACAGACAGATTCGTCCCGGTGCTGAACTTTTAATTCTCATTATTTTGCCACGGACTTACACAGACGACTAATGTCCACAGACAAGAGAATAACCTTAAATCCATTGTTTAAATATGAATAATAGATATTATTAATGGGAACGAATGATTCAAATGTCTCAGGATGAAACAGCCATGCAAAACAAAAGTTTTTGGAGGTCCAGGAACCTTTTTTCAAAAAGGTTCCTGGCCGCCGGAGGCTTTCCAGCTTACCTTTCACGTTTTTCATGACGGACAATCTCATTATCTTTTACTTCCACCCCTTTTAAATAGACAAAGGGGCCGATTTGACAATTGGTGCCGATCTTTGTACCAGAGGCGATATAGGTAGAGGGATAGATAATCGTATCTTTACCAATCTCCACATCATATTCAACAGTTACGGTTTCCGGTTGAAGAATCGTTACCCCCTCTTCAAGAGCCAGTTGTTTCAGCCGGGCATCATTGAATCTTTTTTGAGCCTCCTGCAATTCCCACCGGTTGTTAATACCAATGGAGATAAAATAATCATCCGTTTTTACCGCATCGATCCTGTAATTTCTTTCTTTTAATAGGTGGATAATATCCGTTAAATAGTATTCACCCTTCTCATTGTTATTGTCGATTTTGAGTAGAAGGGGAAACACCACGCTATTATCGAAAATATAAATCGAAGAGTTGACCTCTCGTATTTTTAATTGTTCTGGGGTGGCATCGATCTCCTCCATTACACCGATAACCGCATGATTTTTATCGCGAATCACTCGACCGTAAGGCGGAGGTGTAAAGGGAAAAACTGCTGAAATAAAGGTGCATTGGGACTGAATTTCCCGATGATAAGCAATTAATTTATTTAGTTCCTGCACCGTAATATAGGGGTTATCACCCACAGTTACCAGCAAATCACCGGTAAAATCATGAATGTATTCTCTGGCACTCAACAATGCATCCGCGGTTCCCAGTTGTTTTTGCTGGATAGCATAATGCACCTTTCGTTGAATAACCTTTTTTAATTCATTGATATTCTGACCGGCAACAATGATGATATTGGTCTCATCAATCCCGACTTCCACGAGGCTGTCCAGCATGAAATTTATAATTTCCTTTCCCAGAATCTGATGCACCACTTTTGTGAGGTCGGATTTCATGCGCGTGGATTTACCTGCAGCTAAGACAACGGCTTTTATATCTTTCTTCATGGCATTATTCTATTGCGGATGGCCCCTATTGTCAAGAGAAAAGGTTTAGGGTTCAACATCCAACGTTGAAGAATTCAAAATCCTATAGTAACAGTAAACAATGAACATTGAACGTTAAACATCTTTTAAAAAAAATTTTTCTTTGGATTAATTAGTAGCGAAATGGACGCAAATATGATAATATTATGTTTTAAAAAAGGAATATTGTTGAAAAATGTTCCTAAAACTAATTTGGAGGACTATAATGAAGAAGTTTTTTATGACATCACTGATCACAGTATTCGTTTTAACACTGTTACTAATCTCTGGCTGCGGAAAGAAAGCCGTCAAAGGTGGGGATAATTTATTCTCCCTGCTTCCCGACAATGCGACCGGAGTCATTTCCGTGAATTTTAAGGAATTTGCCAAACTGGAATTCTTTAACAAAATAATCAAAGATGCAAAAGAGAAAAAACCAGACAAACCCGGGAAGGTTTTCAAAGATTACCAGGATTTTGTCGATAAAACCGGTATTGATCCTCAAAAAGATATTCATGGGTTTGCAGTAGCGTTATTGGGCAAAATCCAACCTGGCACTGAACCGGATTTTGTGTTGGCGGCTCAGTTGAATTACGATAAGAACAAGCTCATTAATGCACTCAAAGAAGCAGATGAAAAATTCACCGAGGAAGATTATAAAGGTATTACTATTATTCAAGGAGTTGATGAACATGGAAAAGAATTTGCGTTAGCATTCGTTAATGAGAACATCATGGCTGGAGGAAAAATCGAAAGCGTGAAAAAAGTGGTTGACCTTTCCAAAGGAGAGGGGCAGAACATCCTTGCCAATGCCAGAATGAAATCTTATATCGAAAAATTCAAATCGGGTGCCATTGCTTCATTTGTTTTTGATTTTCCTGAAGAGGCTAAAAAAGTACAGGAAACCCCCATGTTTAAGATGGATTTCACCAAAGCAGAGGTTATTTTGGGTAATGTTGAGTACACCGGCACTGCCTGGGACGGGGAAATCGCACTGGTATGCCCCAATGAAGAGGGAAATAAACAGTTGGTAAACACCCTGAACGGGCTAAAGGGAATGGGGGCTATGGCAGGACCAGAAGTGGCGGAACTGGTTAGTAATATTAATTTAAGCGCCTCCGCTGAACAAATAACATTGACTTTTAATATAACCGATGAATTGATCGATAAGCTTCAGAAAAAAATGGAAGAAAAAAAACAAGCCATGGCTCCCCCGCCACCCCCACCTACAGAATAACGAATAACGAATAACGAATAACAAATGACGAATAATGAATAAAAAATGAGTTTAAATTTAAAGTATAATAGGTAAATAATTGAAAAATTCCTCTTATTATGCTATAACAGATTCATTAGTACAAGTAAACTAAAGGAGTAATTAAGATGAAGATAGCAAAAAGAAAAAAAAGCGATGTCCTAATTCTTGACCTGCAAGGGAAAATACTCATCGGCGAGGGTATTGATGAGTTAAGAGGAGCTATTAATAACGCCATTAAAGAAAAGGAAACAAAATTAATCTTGAACTTTGCTGGTGTTCCCTATCTTGATTCAACCGGTCTGGGTGAAGTGGTCAGATCCTACACCTCAGTAAAAAAAGAAGGGGGTGTGGTAAAAATCATCAATCTCACCACTAAAGTGCGAGACCTGCTGTCCGTAACAAAATTAATTACGGTTTTTGAAACCTTTGAAGATGAGGATAAAGCGATAGCAAGTTTTTAGTAAAATAGAAATATTCGATAAAATCCGTTAGTGGAAAAAAACGTAAGATTATTTTTCATTTTATTTTTATTATTTGTTATCTTTTTCTCATTAGCAACAGAACTCCCCCGGCGCCAGCGTTGGGGGTTTTTCTCCGATGAATCAGGCTATTTTTCAATTACCCAGAGCCTGGTTTACGATTATGATCTAAAATATACCAAACAGGACCTGGAGAGAATAAAAAGATACTTCCCTACAGGTCCTGTGGGTATTCAACTCAAAAAAGGGGCAGATGGGCAACTCTACTATGCAAAATCCTTTGCTTATCCCATGTTTGCCGCTCCTTTTTTCCGACTCTTTGGCATCAAGGGCTTCCTGCTCTTTAATGGGCTGATGCTCTTTTTTGCCATTTTAATGGCATACTTCCTGTTAAAGCAATACCATCCCCCCAAAAATAGCCTTACATTTGCCCTGGTGTTTATTTTAGCCACAGTCACGCCCGTTTACATATGGTGGTTAACAGCCGATCTTTTTAACTTCTTTGTCATGTTTGCCGGGCTTTTTTTCTTTTTTTACACATTTAAAAAACCCTGGATTTTTTATTTATCTGCACTCTTTTTCAGCGCCTCTGCCTTTTCAAAACCCTGGAACCTGGCAGCTATCGGAATCATTTACCTTATCCTTCTTTTTAATAAACAATGGAAAAAATTCATCCTCCTAACATTGGTTTCAATCCTCTTATTTTCCGGGTTTGTATTCTTTCTTTATTCCCAGACTGGTGAATTATCCTATAAACTTTACCAGGGCGGGGAGAGACGCCAATTTACCACCCATATTCCCTTCGAGACGCCGGAGAACACGTTTGAAAAAGGGAACAATATGAGTTTTGACAATTACTGGGATCGGTTTTACATCACTCCCAAAATATGTATCATCAATTTATTTTACTATTTTTTTGGACGATTTACCGGGATGTTTATTTATTTTTTCTCAGCTTTTTTTGTCTTGATCTTGTTTTTTTTCCAGAAAAAAATTCCCGAAGACTGGTTTGTACTCTCGGCCATTGTGATGGCCATCCTTTTATTTACACTGCTGGCCCCGGATAATTATTTCGGCGGTAGTGGTTCCATTGGGAACCGGTACTTTTTTAATATTTTCCCCCTCTTCTTCTTCCTGGGATTTAAGAACAGGATGTTTAGATTTTCACTGGTACCAGTGGTGATTGCGTTAATTTTTCTCTCGGGAGTCTATATAGACAGTCATTACCATTCCACCACCCCGCGCTATCCCGGTCTATCCTTTCCCATCAACCTATTCCCGCCAGAAAAAACGCAGTACCTTTCTCTTCCCACCAATGAAAATCCCAGGGCCTTCGGCAAATGGGTGAGGGTTGGGGATAATACCTATCAAATCTACTTTATCAATGACAACTACCACCCCATTGAAAACAATTCCTTCTGGACCTATGGGGAAAAAAGATTGGAACTGTTTGTTGCAACACCCGAAAAAGTAAAGGAATTCGAAATTATCCTAGAAACAAAACAGAAAAAAAACAGGGTGTATTTTGCCATCGAACATAAAAAGAAAGAGATGGTACTGGAGCCGGGGAGAAATTACATGACCCGATTTAAAAAAATCGCCGGGTTGAAAATGAAAAACAAGTATATCTATCATATAAAGATCAAGAGTGGTAAATCCTACTGCGGCTATATTGAAAACCCGGAGGAGGATCCGGATCAGCGGGATCTGGGAGTCAAGACTCATATCGGGGTGGTTTATTAGATGTGTGGTATTTGCGGATTTTATCAACTAGAAACTGAAGCAGATAAAAATGTTTTAGCCCGGATGAATGACCGCATCATTCACCGAGGTCCGGATGATGAGGGCTATTATTTCCAGGGAGACATTGGCCTTGCTGCCCGCCGCCTCAGTATTATCGACCTGGAAACCGGCCATCAACCGTTACCCTCCAACTCAAAAAAAAACTGGATCACTTACAATGGCGAGTTGTACAATTTCCAGGAACTGAAAAAAGAATTGCAGGAAAAAGGGTATAAATTCAGGACCAAAACCGATACTGAAGTCATTGTCAACCTTTATGAAGAATACGGCACTGAGTGTGTTAAAAAACTCAGGGGTATGTTTGCGTTTGGTATATATGATATAAAAAACCATCGGTTGGTGTTGGTCCGCGATCATATCGGTATCAAGCCCCTTTACTATTGCCTGAAACCGGAAAATAAGAATCTCATCTTCGGTTCGGAAATTAAATCCATCCTGGAATATCCCGGGGTAAAAAGGGAAATTGATCCTCAAGCCCTGGACCTTTTCCTGACCCTGGAATATATCCCGGCCCCCTTCTCTATCTTTAAGAACATAAAAAAATTACCAGCCGGTCATATATTAACCTATGAAAGAGGAAAACTGTATGTAAAAAAATACTGGGATGTCAGTGATACAGCGTCTTCCATACCCCTGATTAAAGGCGGTGCCCCTGATTTTAACCATTTAAAAGAAAAATTTCACAGCCTCCTTAAGGAATCCGTTAAGATGAGGATGATATCCGATGTGCCGTTGGGTGCCTTTCTCTCCGGGGGCATTGATTCTAGCTCCATTGTCTCTGCCATGTCATCTGTGTCGGAAAGTAAAATAAAAACCTTTTCCATTGGTTTTGAAGAGGAATCATATAGTGAATTAAAGTACTCACATATAGTGGCCAAGAAGTTTAATACCGATCACTATACCAAAAATCTCTCCCCTGATATCAATGAGTTGGTACTTTTTCTGGCCGATTTTTGGGATGAGCCGTTGGGAGATTTTTCCAATTTTCCCACCTACCTGGTCAGCAAAACAGCCAGGGAGAAGGTAACAGTCGTGCTTTCCGGTGACGGCGGCGATGAAATTTTTGGAGGATATGAGCATTACATTGCCCAGAAAATTGCACGTACCATTGATTTCGCCCTCTTCCGGCCCTTTCATAAGTTGTTGGCCAAGACCACCCATCTTTTTCCACCATCCAAATTAAAAAAAGGATTTGTCAACCGTGTGAAACGCTTCAGCGAAGGACTGGAAAATTCTTATATCAATCGCCATTTTCGCTGGATGATTTTTTTATCCAATTTCCAGAAAACCAGGTTATACTCCCCTGATTTCCTGGCTAAAGATTTTCTTAAACGATTACCCCAACGTGTCCCCTTTGAAACCTATTTTGAAAACAGCAAGTGTTATGAAGGGATTAACCGGGACCTCTACCTCGATTTTAAGACCTACATGGTGGACAATATACTGGTGAAGGTGGACCGCATGAGTATGGCCACCAGCCTGGAGGCCCGGGTGCCGCTGCTGGATTACAAGATGGTGGAATTTGCCTTTTCCTTGCCCTCCCACTTTAAAGTCAAAGGTTCCGTTACCAAGTGGTTCTTTAAAAAAGTCATGGAAGGCATTTTGCCAGACGAGATCATTTACCGCAGAAAAGAGGGGTTTTCCATACCCATTAAGAATTGGTTGAAGGAAGAGTTAAAAGAGTTAATGATGGAGTATCTTTCTGAGAAACGGGTAAAGGAGGCGGGATTTTTCAATTACACCTATGTCAAAAAATTAATCGATGAGCATCTCAACGCCAAACAAAATCACGCGCACCGTTTATGGGCACTTATTCTTTTTTGCCTCTGGCGGGAGAAATTTTTGGCTTGACATTGACAGAATTAACTATTAAACTCTTATATTAAGGTTTTTTATAAATGAAAAGAGAGAAAAATATAGAAATCATCAATATATATATTGATAGGGAAAAAGTCCGGATGGATGACGATAAAGGCACGGTTCATCATTTTAGTGAATTTTTCCTGGAAAGACTGGAAAGCACAGGCACCCTGTCCATTGAGGAACAGTCCAAATTGGGAAGGAACATATATGAAAATATCTTTGCCACCTCGTTGAGAAAAGAACGACTGGAAAAGATTTTAAACCAACTTTCCACCGGTGATAACCTGGCCTTGAACATTCGTTCGGAGGATGAAGGTATTCACAATATCCCATTTGAGTTGATCAACCCGGAAGGAAGTCCTGATTATTTTCTTTTGAAGAGAGGGAATATTTCGGTTGTCCGCAGTATCCCAACCCTCGACAAAAAGATAAAAACCAGCAGCGGGCCGGTTCGTATTTTAATCCTGCTCTCCTTGCCATTGCAGACGTATAGAAATAATCCTTTTGACGTTCTCAAAGAGCTTAAAGCCATTGGCAGACCCCTCTATCCCTATATCCAATCTGGCATGGTGGAAGTGGATATCGAGGAAAAAGTGAATATAACCCGTATCCGGGAGAGAGTGTTACAGAAAAAATATGACATCGTTCATTTTACCGGTCATGGAGCCAGGGGCGGAAAGTTGATCATTGAAGACGAAGAACACTGGGAATGGGAAAAAGAGATTGAAGGGAAGCAAATAAAAGATATTTTTCAAAATTCAGGTATCAAGTTGTTTTATTTCGATGCCTGCGAAACAGCACGGGCAAAGGAGCTTCAATCCTCACTGGCCTATCATATCTATAAAAATATTCCTACAGCTTCTGTGATTGCCAACCTTGAGGCAGTGGAAGACAGGAATGCCACTGAGGCCACGAAATATATTTATGAGGCCCTTTTTGATGAACAAAATTTCGATAGTATTCTTAACCGGGTTCGTTTAAAACTTCACCGGGATTGGTGGAAACCCGTGGTATTTGGTGAACCGGGGCAGCAGTTGTTTGATCTCGATAAAGAGAGGATAAAAAAAAGAGAGAAAAAGAAAAAAAGGATGGTGATAAGGGGTGCCGAGCCTTCCACCCATTATGTGTACCGTTACGGCATTGTCCGCCAGACCTCTGCTTTAATCGAGGAGAGGAATTACCTGGTGCTGCACGGTATTGGCGGGGCCGGGAAAAGTACCTTTGCCAATTACCTCTCTGAGTTTTACGAAACCAGGTTCAAACACATCCTCTTTTTCGATTTAAAACATCTTGATATAAAGAAACCGTCGGAACTTCTGGATCGAATATTGGATGAACTGGAAATGAATAAATTGATTGCTGGCCAGGAGGTGGAAAAATTCTATTCTTCCAAAAGTTCGGAACGCGTATTGAATCGGCAAAAGGCTGATTATATTGAAAAAAACCTTCACGATCTTTACATGAAAACACTCCTTATATTGGATAACCTGGAGGAAATCATCCAGGATGAAAGAGGTATCATAAAAAAGGAGTGGCATGATTTAATTAATTTCTTTTTGAATTCTCAAACTTTCTTTACCATTTTCACCACTCGGTTGAGACCTTACCTAACAGATCGACAGCCGTTGGATAATTTGCTAAAGATTGGAGATTATACAGAAACGGAATTGTTGTTTCTGTATAGAGATTTGGAAGATGAAGAAAAGGAATATTTATATCGAATAAACGGTGATCTTCAAAGAAAATGCGGTTATCATCCGTTATCCGTATCAAAAGCCCTTGAAAAAAAATTCGATGATTTAACTAAATTGTTTAAATTACAGGAATTCAAAGAGATTTTTGAATTTTATAGGCCTTATTTTAATAGATTTAGAGAATCAACCGACGTTCTCTTCCATATGGATTATCCCTTTTCAGATGTTTTTATGGAAAACCTTTTTCCTGCTGATTTTATCGATCTATTAAAAAATAAACTCCTCATTCTTAAAAAAATTGAAGATTTTTATATATATAGACCGTACACCATTATAAAATCATATTTTGAAAAAGATTTCACCCTCGATTTTTCCAATTTATCTGACCTGGTTCAAAAGACAATAACCCTTTTTAAAGAAAAAAAATACCATATAGGTGACCTTTTCAATATTTTTTTTCTTACTGCAGAATACTATGAAAAATCAAAAGAGAAGAGTATTGAACCCACACTGGCAGATATTTTTGCAGCCATTGATTTTGGAAGCATTCCCCAATTAACAAAACCAATTCTTGAGAGATTTGTCTTAATTATGAATGGATTTTCACTTGATGAAGAGAAACAGGGAATCATTTATAGCAAAATAGGTGAGGTCTATCAATACATTGGAGAGTATGGAAAAGCACTGAATTTTTTTGAGAAATCGCTGAAAATTGTGGAAACTAATCTTGGAAAAGACATTCCAATTTTGATCGATAATTATATCAGTATAGGTGTATTATATTGTTATCAAAACCAGTATGAGATGGCTTTGAGATTCTATAAAAAAGGATTGGAAATAATGGAGAAAAAACCGGGAAAAAATCATATTAAGATTGCAAACATCTATAATAATATAGGCGGAGTTTATAGTGAGCAAAGCAAATATCCCGATGCACTGAAGTATTATATGAAAGCATTAAAAATTTATGAAACAAAATTGGGAAAAGAGAATACTGAGACTGTTGATATTTATAACAATATAGCAGCACTCTATAATGAGTGGGCAAAGTATCAGAAGGCACAGGAATATTTTGAGAAAGCATTAAAAATTTGTGAGGAGAAACTATGGGAAAATCATGTCTTAACTGCCACTACCTATAACAATATTGGAGATTTTTGGCGCATGCAGGGACATTATACAAGAGCACTGAATTATTTAGAAAAAGCACAGAAAATTGTTGAATTAAAATTTGGGAAACACAGCAAATATACTGCTGCCACCTATGAAAATATAGCTGGTGTATATAGTGAGCAAGGCAATTACCGAGAAGCACATGAGTATTTAGAAAAAGCACGGAAAATAAAGGAGTTAAATCCTGAAAATTATAGCGATATTGCTGCTACATATAACAATATTGGAGAGGTTTATCGCATGCAGGGCCAATATGCGGAGGCGCAAGAGTATTATAAAAAGGCACTGGAAATTGTTAAATCAAAATTTGGAAAAGATCATAGATTCATTGCCACCACCTATAATAATATTGGAGAAGTCTATCGCATGGAAGGCCATTATAGAGAGGCACTGGCGTATTTTGAAAAAGCGCTGGAAATAAGAGAGGCAAAACTGGGAATAGACCATACCGATACTGCCATTTCCTATAACAGTATTGGCTTAATCTATGCTGAAAAGAAAAATTATTCAATGGCACTGATTTATTATGAAAAAGCATTGAAAATTATTGATGTGAAACTGGGAAACAACCATCCATATATTGCCTTTACTTGTGCAAATATATCCATGGCTTATTACGATAAAGGAAATTATAAAGAAACTGTTCATTACTTGAAAAGAACATTAGATATTTATCAAAATCAGAAAAATTATGAAGGTGTTTTTAATGTTTATCCTTATTTAATTCACTCATTAATTCAATGCAGTAGAGATTACACAGTAATTGCAAATTATTTTTGTCACTTTTTAGAACTCTTTTTTATCTATGCCGAAAAGGACGAACAATTGATGGTCAAAATCATGGATTTTTTCATAAGAGAAAAAATTCTGAGTAACACTATCATTGAGAGAATAAAAGAAAAAATTGTACCTGAGGTCGATAAGAATAATTTTGATAACTTTATTAAATGGATTAGAGCTTTTTCATCTGCATTACCAAATCTGATGAAGAAAGATGAGATGGATGAAGATGTTTAATTGGACTTTGTTTTAATCCCTTTATCCGCCGATTGAAATAATCTTCGAGGACATCTTTCATAATGTCCCTTCCTTTTTTTTCTTTTGAAACTAAAGCGTGAACACGAGAAAAAATAAAGGAAAGAATTTTTTCCTTGTTTTTATTCAAATGCTTGAAAATAAATCCATTATAGGCTTTGTCATATAAATAAAAGAAATTTTGAGTAAAAAGCAGCGGTGCCAGGACACTTTCATCAAATATCCCTGATGTCTCCTTTAAATGAATCTCCTTCTCCAATGCTTCCCTTAAAGCATTTCCATAGGATTTATAAGGCCCGAATTTAATTGAGTAATCCTTTGCCACTCGGCTCAGCTCAGAATCTCTTATAAATTCTTTACCCAGTGCCATACAGTCATACCTGCAAAAAGCCTTGACTATGATATCCCCCAGGTTGGCCTTATCCTCTTCATCCCCACTAAAGGTATCCAGGTAATAAACCGTATAAAACAGCAGCAGGTATAAATCCACGTAGTGAACCAATGGCAAATGGCGAATTTCCGGTAAAAATTTAATAAATACAAACATTACCTGGAATTTATCACGGCTGTGGGTTGTTCTCACATAAACTTGCTTAATGAGGTCAAGATTCTCCTTTAAAAAATGGAGCGCATCAACTTTTATATTTTTTCTCTGTTCCCTTAAAGCCATGGTATTCGGACGGTCAAAATTCATAAAAAGGAATGAATCCCCTTTAAGATAACCTTTTAGATACCTGAAAATCGACATGGCCCGGGAAATGTTACCGGTTTTGAGAGCCGTATCCAGCTCTTTTTTGAAGAGGTGGAACGCCTCTTTTCTCCCGCTTTTGCTCTCCATATAAACATGCGCTTTTCTTAAATAATCTTCCAGTGTAATCGCCATTGTTCTTTTATAATAACCCTGCTTCTTCATGCTCAAGTAAAGTCGCCTCCCTGATTAATTCAAAATTCCGTTCAGGGAAATAAAAACAGGAAGTGTCCTTTTTAATCTTATCAAGAACCTCACTTGCCATATTGTCTTTCGAATCCATTCCTTTTGAGAAAATATCTTCCAGTATCTCCTCGGAAAATCGTCTCGACAAAACCTCAAACTCAGGGAAAAGCTCTTTTAAAAGAGCGAAGAAGATTATTTTTCCCAGTGAAACAATGGATTCATTATTCTTTTTTTCAATAGTGATATCCTTTTCGATCCGGTTGCATATCTTTATCCATTTTCGGTGAGTAAGAGGGTCTAATTTTTTTAGAATTAATTTTGTTTTATCCACTTCTTCGGAACTCAATATTTTGTTCTCACTGATACTTCTTAAATGATAATCGGAAATTTCTACCGATGAGAGTTCAATCTGCCATTGAAAGATTTTCTCCAGGAAGTTTCCTCCCCTGATTTTGTTTTGCGACTCATCATTCTTCAGACCATAGTGCTCGGATACATAATCGTTCAATATCTCATCATTAACCCCCATAATGATCAATACATCATCGATATCAAAGTAAAAACGCAAAGTTTCGATAATTTTAAAGGCCTTTTCAGGAACGAGACGGTCCAGGTCATCGATGATCAACACAAGAAGTTTATGCCCTGAGATCTTTAACCCTGGAGAATATTTTTCCCACTCTTTTTGAAACTCCGAATTTACTTTTTCCGGTTTAAATTTCTGAGCCAATCCCCTTACTGCTGTCTCTAACTCCTTGAGATTATCCCTGTATTTTGATGAACGTTTATAAAATTCGTCTTCAACCCTTTTTAAGTTTTTTTCTATGTCATCAAGATTCTTGCCGGTTAATGTATGCAGCAGCATATCTGAGAAAGTTAGACCCGCAGCAGCCATAGGTTTCAAAATCCTGGTAAACTTCGCTTTTAATTGAGGGGTTATCCCAGCACTTTCTTTAATTTCCATTACCAGGGGAACCAGGGGATTCTCATCCTCCTGGTATTTCCAGGCCTCGAAGAACACTACGGGGAAACCGCAAAAATCCCTGTAAAAACTCTCAATGGTTTTTAGATAAGTAGTCTTTCCGCTGCCCCAATCACCATTAACAGCAACGGATACACTCCCTTTCCCCTCTGCCGCATCCATACGCCTGCCATCTTCCACCAATTGGTTGATAAGGTCGAAAAAGAGAAAAAATCTGTTTCTTTCAGCTTCGCTGGCCAATATGCCCATTATGGAAAGCGGTTTATCAAGAATCATACCTGGTACTCCTTTTCAATAAATAATCATATTACAAAAAATTATTAATTACAAGTGGAGATCATCAAATAGAATTTTTTTCTTCGCCCTTCGTATTCTTGGTGGCAAAAAAATCTGTAATGGTGAATGGTTTTGCCAGGAAATTTCCTTATTTATCCCGGTAAATAATGGCGGAAACCGTTGCGGTTCCGCAGGCCATCAGGCTGGCCACCATACCGGACAACAGGTACATATCCTTTTGAAAATACCCATGCAGGATACCGAAAATTTGCAGGAGACAAAAACCTGCAAAAGTCGTAATGGAAACGCCCTTCGCACTTTTAGTCCTGATAATTTTAACCGCCTGCACAACAAATAACCCCGCATTGGCCATCAGGCCCAATCCAAAAATAACGGCTATCACGTCTTTCATAAGAACTCCTTAAATAATGAATTAACATCGCTCATCATTCAATTGCTATTATTGCCATTTGCTATCTCCTAACCATATATTTATAAACAGATTTCAAGTAGTTGTCAACTATAAATCTGATATATCAGCAATTCTAATTTTGCCGAATGCCTGGGCGAACACGAAATGCAGGCCGATCCCCTACATCCAATACCGGTTTTTTTGCCAACGTAGGGGCAAATCTTGTGTTTGCCTGTTCTTAAAACTATCTTGCCTGATACATTTTTTCCATTTTGGCATGTCAATGAGGATTAAATATATTAAAAAAACAACCCAAAAATATTAATTTTTTTTATTCAAAAGTTGAAAAAATTAATTTTTTAACTCATAAATATTAAAAAAATTGAGGACAAAGTTTTTATTGCAAAAAATTTATTAATTCAGGGTTTTGGGAATCTAATTAACCAAGATTGCAACGTTAATGAACGAACAGTCAGGATTCTTGGAGTGATGGAAATAAAACTATGTAATTACAAGAGTTTTCAGGAAATGATAATATTAATGAGGACATTTTTTTGGAATTGTCTAAAGCCACCTTCAAAAGGAGGGCTCATGAAAAGAAAAAAAGATGCTCTTTGCACCCGTGCAATGGAATTTATCCTGACGCGAAAGCTCGAAGAATTAGGGGAACTGACCGTATCAGGGATCGCCCGGGAATTAAAGGTAAGCCGATCTTACCTTGCCAGAGTTTTTAAACGCGAAAGAGATGTTTCATTAAAGGAATACATGTTGAGAGAAAAGATGCATCGTGCGGAATCTTTATTGTTGAATGAACCACAAATAACAATAAAGGAATTATCAGAAAAAATAGGCTTCGAGGATACCAACTACTTTGCTTATTTGTTCAAAAGATACTATGGAATCTCCCCGGGGAGATACAGGGAGTGTAAAAAAAAAGGTTAAATCGCCCGATACCCTGACAAAACTGAACCATTTGAAATGGATCAAAAAGGAAACCTGAAAAGATTTGACAGTAGAGGGATATCAGGAAATAAAAATAAAAATTCGCAGCAAATAAGCCCATTTTTTTTTAAAGGAATAAAATTTCTACGATTTCAAAATTGTTCATTGATGGGGGATTCGGGAATTTTGAGGTCTTTGCGAAAGGTTCACTTTTTTCAGGATTTTCAAAAGGTCGGAATCGTGGTATTTTTTTTTATTCCGCCAAAATTGAAAAAAATGAATATTTCAAATATTTTGGATATTCAATATTCAGTAAGGAATACTACGTGCCTTTGGTTACACAATGCCTGTCCATTACACGTGGAATAGGTTATTTTAATGGAAGTGTTAGCAGAACCAAGGGCGGAAGCCTATCAAAAAATACAGAGGCAGATACAAAGGACAGCCATTAAATTCAAGCAATGAAAAAAAAAAACTTGTCCGATCAGGTAGCTGAATTTATACTGCAATGCAGAGACGAAGAACTGGCAAAGCTCTCAGTAACAAAAATTGCCGATATCTTTGAGATCAGCGAATCCTTTTTGTGTCGCAGATTCAGGACAGATAAGAATATTACTGTCGGAAAATATATCTTCAGGGAACGGATGTTCAGGGCAGCCTCATTACTAATCGAAAAAGGGCAATTAACCATAAAATCGCTTTCTGAAACAGTTGGATTCTATGACTATGATTATTTTATCCGCACCTTTAAAAAATTCTACGGAGTTCCCCCTTCACGGTATAGGGATTGTAAGAAATGATATATAAAAAAGGAGAAAGAAAATGAATGATAATAAAAGTAAAAAAAAAGCGTTTCTTTGCGACAAAGCAGTCGAATTTATTTTAACCCGGAGCATTGAAGAATTGAGTGCCCTGACAGAAGAAAAAGTCGCAGAGACTCTTGAAGTGAAACCATCCTACCTGATAGAAATATTTAAAAATCACCAACCCATTGCATTAAATCATTTTATCTCGAGGGAAAAGATTTATCAGGCGATATTTATGCTGGAAAAGAATCCTTTGATATCAATTGAAGAACTGTCAGAGCAACTGGGATTTTATCGAACAGATGATTTTGTAATGGAGTTTCAAAATCACATTTTCATTGATCCCTACAGGTACAAAGAGTTAAAGACTGGGCCGCATGTTTAGTTAGAGGCAAGCATGGAAGCTTCAGAGAAAGAAACAAGGACCTCTCCCATTGTAAATTCTTACAATGAATGGGATTTACTGGAAGAGGTCATCGTAGGTGTTTTGGACTATGCATCCGTGCCTCCCTGGCACATAACCTTGAAGGCCACCATGCCGGAAAAGCATTGGGGATTTTATCAAAAATATGGTGGTTCTCTCTTCCCGCAGGAACAAATAGAGGGAGCTAAAAAAGACCTTGAGGAATTTGTTCATATCCTGGAAGCCGAAGGCGTTATTGTACGCCGTCCCGATATTATTCGGTATGACAAACCTTTTGCCACACCAGATTGGGAATGTGCCGGTGGATTATATGGTGCAATGCCCCGGGACCTTCTATTGGTAGTAGGAGATGAAATCATTGAGACCCCCATGGCATGGAGGTGCCGGTATTTTGAGACGCATGCTTATCGTTCGTTACTTAAAGAATATTTTAAAAAGGGTGCCCGGTGGACCGCTGCCCCTAAACCCCAATTAACGGATGAGTTATATCATTACGATTACCAGGATTTTGGGTACAGCAAAGATATGGATTATGCCATTACTGAATTTGAACCCACGTTTGACGCAGCCGATTTTATACGATGTGGTAAGGATATATTTGTCCTGAAAAGTCATGTTACCAATGATCTGGGAATAATGTGGGTGAGACGGCATCTGGGAGATCAATACACCATCCATGAAGTAGAAGTAATAGATACACATCCCATGCACATAGATACATCCTTTATGCCCCTGGCACCAGGGAAATTGTTGGTTCATCCGGAACGAATGAAAAATATCCCCCCCATGTTTAAATCATGGGATGTGTTGTATGCACCTGAGCCATGCATGTCTCCCAGTCATACCCTTTATATGAGCAGTGCCTGGATCAGCATGAATGTTCTGATGTTGGACCATGAACGAGTTATTGTGGAAAAAAATGAAGAATTGCTTATTAAAGCATTAAAAGATTTTGGATTGAAACCCATCCCCTGCAGTTTTACCCACTTTAATACCTTTGGAGGTGCCTTCCACTGTGCCACGCTGGATATCCGGAGAAAAGGGGGATTACAATCCTATTTCTAAATTTAAGAGTCGATTATATTCAATATAAATATATATTACAAATACAAATATAAATAAAGAGAAGGGAAACGATGAACAAATTAAAAAAAGCAGGTAAGAAAAACATAGAGGATATCCTGGCCTTGACCCCCATGCAGCAGGGAATGTTCTTCTATTATTTAAAATCTCCGGAAAGTTCCCGGTATTTTGAACAATTAAGTTTAAACCTCTCTGGTGAGATCGATAAACAAACCATTGAAGAGGCCTGGAATAGGGTGATTGAAAGCAATGAGATGCTCAGGACAGTTTACCGATGGGAGAAAATAAAAAATCCCGTGCAAATGATTTTGAAAAAGCATCGGTTGGTCTTGAGGTATTTCAATTTAATTGACCGTGATGTCAACGAAAAGGAAAAATTATTGGCAGAGATCAAAGCCAACGACCGGGCGGAAACATTCGACCTGAACCAGGTGCCTTTTCGGGTTACCCTGTGTCAGACAGGAAAAAACAAAGCAGAAATGATTGTCAGCAATCATCATATTTTATATGATGGGTGGAGCAACGGTATCCTTTTAAGGGAATTTTTTAGTATTTACAATGACTTATTGGACCATAGGGAACCCCAAAAAATAAATAAAACGAAATTCAGGGATTTTGTGAAATGGATAGGGATGCAGGAACAGGAAAATAAGGATGAACAGAAGAGGTTCTGGAGCGATTATTTACTCACGGATGCGGGGGTGGATACAGATACGGATACAGTTACAGGTTCGAATAAGCGAGAAAAATTACCTATAAGGAGGAGAAAAAGAAGGGATATCCAGCATACCAGCCAATACCGGCTTAAATTACCTGGCGAACTGAATGACCTGTTATCATCCTTTGCAAAGCAGCATAAAGTGACGTTATCCTCATTATTCACCAGTGCCTGGGGGCTTTTACTGCAGAGATACAATGCGCTGGAAGATATTATATTTGATACCACCGTATCGGGTCGAAGTGCAAAAATAAAGGGGATTGAGAACATGGTGGGAATGTTTATCAATACCCTGCCGCTGCGGGTTCAGGTCCATTCGGATGAAAAAATGTCTGATTTTTTAAAACGATTGTATACAGCCTCAAAGCAGCGTGAGGAGTATGAAAATACCTCGCTGGCCATTATCAATGAATATCTTGAGGCATATCCCGGGGAGACCCTTTTTGATTCTGTATTAATCCTGGAGAATTATCCCCTGGACAAGCAATTAATGCAGGAGAAGGGGAAATTATCGGTCGATTCTTATTCCATATCCGGGATGACCCACCATGATCTCACCCTCATCATTACAATATTTGAAGATATTGAAATCAATGTGACCTTTAATAAAGATTTATTTGATGAAGAAGTGGTTGATCAGTTGTTTGGCCATTTTACCACCATTATAGAAGCGATGGTCAGGAATCCTCATAAGAAAGTATCTGAGATAGAAGTGCTGTCTGAGGAGGAAAGGGCAGTGCTTTGGGAGCGGCTTCACGTTCAATTGGAAACCGGGATAGTGAAGGAGGGAAGATACGCGGAGTATATTGCCCCCCGTGATGCAGTGGAGGAGAAACTGGCAGAGGTATGGGCAGAGGTATTGAAAATAAATATAAGTATAAGCATTGATGATAATTTTTTCGATTTTGGTGGACACTCGTTAAAGGCCAGCTTATTAATGTCTCGAATACATCGGACCTTTGATGTGAAGGTACCCATGGAAGAAATTTTCAAACAACCCACGATACGGCAGTTGGCCCAATACATAAAAGGAGCATCAGAGGAGCGCTATGAAGCCATTGAATCGGCAAAGGAAAAAGATTATTATGAACTTTCATCCGTACAGCATCGGATGTACTCACTTCAGCAGCTTGACCCTGCCAGTACCGCCTACAATGTCTCGTCTATAATGGAAGTAGAGGGGGAAATCGACAATGCAGTGATTGAAAAATTTCAAAAAGCGTTTTCTCAATTGATTAAGCGTCATGACGTTTTACGAACCTCCTTTCAACAGGTTGACGGCAAACCAGTACAGAAGATACATGGGGATGTGGGTTTCGAAATTGAGTATGATGACACAGAATGTACAGCGCATAGCACAAGCGCAAAACAGGAGTCGCAAAGCGCAGATCACAGGGCTTTACGCTATGCCAGGGTCATAGAGAAATTTATTCGTCCATTTGACTTATCACAGGCACCATTAATGAGGGTGAGACTGGTAAAAATCAAAAAGGCTCGTTACCTTTTAATGCTGGACTTGCATCACATTATCACCGATGGTTTTTCAATGGATATATTTGTGAAAGAGTTCACCGTCCTGTGCCGGGGAGAGGCGTTACCTGCCTTAAAGAATCAGTATAAAGATTTTTCAGAGTGGCAGCTTGCTCGTTTGTTATCTGGAAAACTAAAAGCCCAGGAAGAATATTGGCTAAAAGAGTTTTCCGAGGAGCCTCCGGTGCTCAATGTACTAACCGATTATTCCCGGCCGATGGTTCAGCAGTTTGAAGGGGAGCGGGTACATTTTGTTTTGGATAAGGTGCTCCACCGCCAGCTCAACCAATTGATGCGGGAAACAGGGGCCACATTGTTTATGGTGCTGTTGACTGCATTTAATGTATTATTATATCGTTATACCAGCCAGGAGGATATTGTCATTGGAACCACTGTTGCTGGGAGAGGGCATCCTGACCTGGAAGGCATTATGGGATTATTCATAGAGACCCTTGCCATTAGGAACACCCCTTCAGGAGCTAAGTGTTTTAGGGAGTTTTTGAAAGAGGTTAGCGCCCAGACACTGGAGGCCTATGAGAATGAGGCATATCCCTTCAGGGAGTTGATCAAAAAAACCGTAAATACCAGTGATATGAGCCACAATCCCCTCTTTAATGTTATGTTAATCGTCCAGAATGTGGATTTGGCGGAACTGGAAGTGGAAGGGCTAACATTTACTCATTATCCCTATTATTCAAAGGTATCCAAATTGGATATGACTCTGGAGGCTGTGGAAGTGGGAGAGGAAATTAAATTCCATATCGAGTATTGCACTGCCTTATTCAAACCGGAGACCATTGAGCGCCTGGCTGGCCATTTTATCAATATATTGAGAGATGTAGCAGTAGAACCAGAACGACCGATCTCGCAGATTGATATACTCAGCCAGGAAGAGCGGCAGCAGATTCTTGAGGAATTTAAAGGAAGTCATTGGGCGCCGGAACTCCAAACATATCCAAAAAACAAACGGATCGAAGCGCTATTTGAGCAGCAGGTAGAAAAAACACCGGATCATATTGCCGTCGTATATGAAGATCAGCAGTTAACCTACCGGCAATTAAACGAAAAAGCCAATTTAATATCAAAAATAATAAAGGAGTTATAACATGATCAATAACCAGGAATTTGTCATTAACCGGTCAGAGTTCCAGAGGATTGAGGAATTACCCGCTATATTGGAGCGCATAGCAGAGAAAGATATCCTCCGATGGTATATTTCTGAAGTAACAGAGGAAAATATCGTGGTGGAAGTGACTCTGTTTCAGAAAGGAGGAAAATCGATTCCAGACGAGAGCATAGGGTATCTCTATCCTGGTAAGAGTGTGGTATTGAGTATCATACCCACGGGTGTGGGATGTGACATTGGTGGTTACGCAGCTGATGCAGCACCAGCCACCACGTTACTGGCATCCTGCACCGATTATTTAATCACCAATCCCAATGCGGTCAATGCTTCCAATTTTATAGCCATGGAGGAGAATGTCTTATATACCGAAGGCTTTACCATTGATCTCTTTTGCAAGGGAGAGGTTAATCTTTACAAGCCCTATGCCAACAAAGTCGGTTTGATCATTGAAAAAGCAAAGCAGCAGAACCTGGAGATTGTGTACAATATTATTAATACAGTCAGGGCTGTTCATGGTGTGGACATTAAAAGTGTTGTAATTACGGAAGATCTCATCGGCGGACGCTGCGTTCGATACAAATCCGGTGCCTATGTAGGAACACTGGACGATCCATCGGTTTTGTTCAAGGCAGCCGAATATTTAATTGAGCAAGGCGTCAATGCTATAGGCATTACCTCCAACATCCAGGATTTACCTGTGGATGATTATGCCAAACACTATGATGGTCAGCATCCCAATCCCATGGGAGGAGCAGAAGCCATCATATCCCATTTAATATCGGAGAAATATCGTATCCCTGCCGCCCATGCCCCCATGATCAATATAAAAGAATTGAATTTAAGGAGCAAGATCGTAGATGCACGAGGAGCCGGAGAATATTCGTCCACCAGCGGCCTGGCCTGTATACTGGTAGGATTAAACAGAGCACCCCAATTGTCAAGAAATAATCGTTATCGAATCAAAGATGTGATTGGTATTGATAACCTATTAGCTGTAGTAGCACCTGCCAGTACATTGGGTGGTATTCCCATGTTGTATGCCCAAAGGTATAACATCCCTATCATCGCGGTCAGGGAAAATAAAACCATATTGGATGTGACCAGGGACAAATTGGATTTGAAGAATGTGTATGAAGTTCATAATTACGTGGAAGCAGCCGGTATGGTCCAGGCCTTACGCAAAGGCCTCAGCATCGACAGCCTGCATAGACCACTGGAAACGTTAAGAATTTAGGAAACTTGTTGAGTAAGGTGAGTAGGGTGAGTGGATTAATCAAGATGATCTATTTGATTTTCCCAACTCACCTCACTCACCTCACTCGCCTCACGCATTTCAATCAACATTTAACAATTAATAATTAATAATCAATAATTAATTATTAATTGTTAATCATTAAAAACAGGAGACTGAAATTGAACGACAGTTATATCGGGATAATTGTCGACGATAGTCCTGAACTGCTAACAGGGTTGCTGGGAATATTAAAATCCGGGAACTCCTTTGTTCCCATAAATCCTGTATTTCCAGACGAAAGGGTCCATTTTATCATCCAAGATTGCAAAATTAGGGTCCTTTTAACCGATAGAGCCAATTATGATAAAGCGCGGCAAATTGCAAAGGATAATCCATTGATCGAATTTCTCCTGTTTTTTAATAATCAAGATCAGAATCCGAATCTGACAGTTGAAG
>Ga0180438_10000561_pt1 | contig 70356 bp, 87 predicted proteins | sample SS_ome_12_FD_132455 | JGI IMG/M metagenome (GOLD analysis project Ga0180438, IMG submission 132455) | Hypersaline lake sediment archaeal communities from the Salton Sea, California, USA - SS_3_D_2 metaG | ecosystem: Environmental > Aquatic > Non-marine Saline and Alkaline > Hypersaline >...
GACTTTGGTTACAGGGCCATATGGAAGCTCATCTATTCTACTATCTTCAATGGAAGCCTGACCTGGGTTCTGATTACGCCAGATATCAACGGCCTCTTTCTTTTTGGCCTTTAATTTTGCCTCGGTCTCCGGGGATTTCTTCTGCTCAAGGAGTGATTCGATTTCTTTTGTTATACCAGATAGTTTATCTATGTCCTTTGTATCCAAGTCTGAATCCTGGGGATGACCATTAATGGTCCGATGGATCCTTTTGGACATATCAGTGACAGCTTTTTCGGCGGCTTCTTTAAAAGGTCCTTTGACTTTCTTTACAATATCTTTGGTGCGGTCACGTTCAGCCTTCAGTTTATTTGCAGCTTTCTGTTCGGCCTTTGTCTTAGCTTCCTTGACTTTTTCCTGTTCCTTCAGGGCTTTGGCTCGGAGTTTACGTTCCCTGGTTTGAGAGGAATCTTCATTAAGGAGATCGGCCGGCTGTTTTTCAACTTCAATTTCCTGCTTGGCCTCTTCAATTAATTCATCAATTTTTGCAATTTCTTCTGGCTTAGTAAGTCCTTTTCTTTCAGCGCGGAGCTTTCTCAGTTTCTGTTTTGGAGTTTCCTCTTTTTCTCTTTCGATTTTAGGTGTGATTTCACCTTCTATTTCCACACCCTCTTTTTCAGTGACATCACGACCACCTACTTTTTTAACCTTAGCTTCACCAGGGCGAATTTTTTTCTCAATTTTTCGTGGTATTTCTTTGGGCCATTTATACCCAGGAAGAAAGCGCTTTGCTTTTTTCTTAAAAGGTTGTGATTTTATAAAGCCGCCAAATTTATCAATGAGCCTTTCCATTTCTTCCAATTCTGACTCAATGAGTTCTCGTTCACTACCTTCTTTTACGAGCTGCTGAAGTCTGGTGGGACTTTCATCTTCAGTTGCTTTTGCAAGCATATCTTCTTTCTCAGCTCGACTCATACCATCAAGCATTTTCAAATCTTCATCTTTGGATTCGAGTGCTTTCAATTCTTCCGTTGTTGGAAGTTTGGCTTCAGGTTCCTCTGGTTCTTTTTTAACAGGTTCCTGAATATCTTTCAGTTCACCTTTTCTTTGAAGTCTTCTTAAACCATTTAACTCATTCTGTTCTTCGAATTGAAGTGTCTTACCAAGTACCTCTAATCCTTCGAGATAGTTGAGTCGTTCGATTGATTCTTCCCCTTTCGGAGGAACATCAAGACTCTTTGCTGGCTTAGGTTCGGCAACTGGTTTTGGTTCTGCTGGGAATTTTGGTTCGGGGATTGGTCCGGCTTCGATTTCTTCTCCTGGGGGGAGTTTCCCTGTGCGGACGCTATCGTACTCGTCATTTTTAAATCCCTCCGCTGGTTTAAGATTTTCTGCTGCTGGTAATTCTCCAAAGATTTTATTGGCTTCTTCACGTTTACCTATTCTGATAAGTGCCACATGATTCATGGTGTTCTCAAGAGTGGCATCATTCTTTGGAAGATTTGATCTGAAGTCAACATGTCCATATTCATGAGCATGGATAAAATCAAACCATTCTTTTTCTGTATTAAAAATATCTTCGGGAAGTGCGGTAACACCTTCCCTTTTAGGTTTGGTCCAGGCTTTATCTTTGAATCCTTGTTCAGCAATATCAAGGTCTACAAAAATGACACCTGTTGTCTGATCAGTATATGATGTCCAGCCTCCACGTTCTCTAATATTGACAGGTTGGTTCTCAGGATTATTAAGAATCTGAACACCCCTGTTTTGGATTAAGGGAGCATCAGGTATTTCCTCAGTATCCGTGGGCTTTACAGTAATCGCTTCGGTTTCACCCTGTTCATTTTGAATGGGTGTCTGTTCAGTCTGGATGATCTCGCCTTTGGCTTCAACCGCACCCTCATCAACAGTTGCCAATTCTTCCTGTTCCTGACGACCGACATCCTCCGCGGTTACCATATCCTCAAGTTGCTGAACTTCTTCAATTTTTGTCTGTTTATCCAGTTCGAGCTGTCGGTATTCAAGGGAATTGGTGTCTTCAATTTCAGCCATTTCTTCTTCAATGGAAAGAACCTCATTCTGGCGGCGGTGCAGGAGTTGGCGTGGATCCTTTTCCATGAGGATTTCATCGGTGGGTCGGATATTTACGGATCTGGTACCATCGGCATTGATAAAACCTCCGCTGGTTGGCTCAAATCCTTCAGGAATAACAGGGACCTGACCTTCCTCCACAGTGATTGTCTGGCTTCTGATATCCGTAACGTCAACTTCCCGGGCAAGAGTCTCGGTCTGTTTTATGGCGTTATCAAGCATCGTATTGGCCTCTGGAAGGGCATTCATGGTGTCTTCCATCTTTTCCGTCTTGGTTTCAGTACCCTCAACCACTTTTTCAACTGGCGTAGGAGGCTCAACGGCGCGGTTCTGAGCCATCATCTTTCCTGTACCACTCACAACACCCTTTGTGACAAGAGAGACCAGGAAACCGTTTATTCCGGCCTCCAGGAGGGAATCTGGCTCGAAGCTCTCAGCAAATGCTTTTTCTCCATATTTTTCACGGACATTTTTAATTGCCACGGCTGCGAAAATATTGCTTAAAAGGGACTGCGTGACCTCTTCTCCCATCTCAGTACCGGCGCCGGCCAAGAAGTCAATGGCATCTTTGACATGTCCGAAACTCTTGGAATCCATCATTTTCTTCATTTTTGGGAGTTGTTTCGTGAGAGTCCCAACCATTTTATCAATCGCTTTTTGCCGAGCCTTTCCGGTTAATTTGCCAATTTTGCCCATTCCGAAAGCCAGGGTATTGCCTCCCCATTCAGCGGTACCACTGAGGATCCCATAAGGAAGTGCGACGCTTTCCCATTCATGCTGCAGGTCCAGTATCATTTCCAGTTCTTTCGGGTCAATCGGGCCCTCCTGCGCGGCCGCGGCTCTGAGTTGATTCCCGAACATTTTCCCGTGTTCGGTGAAGGATCCACCTTCTACGGTCATGAGGAATCCGGCCGATACCACAGGAGTAAGGGCGTTTAATCCCCAGGTTGCAGCGATTAAAGGGGCCTGTTGAAAAACAGTATTGGTAAGGGCAGCACCTCGTTCGGCCAAAGAGCCCTCCATGATATTCACTTTGGCCAAGTCCTTTTCCCATTCGTCATCCAGCTCGGACATCCATCCGGCCCAGTTCTCTATGAAATTTGGTTCAGATTTTTCGAGTTTCTGATTGACATCGTATTTATCCCATTCGATTACATGTTCTTTCCGGATTTTCTGGAACTCATGGAAGAAAACAGCCGGATGAGTGTATTGACGTTCGAGAAGTTCTTTTGTTTTGGCCTCTCCTTCTGGAGTAAGTTCTTCGGCCTCAATTTTTCTGGTAGCAGTTCCCACTGCATGGAGTACACCGGTTATCAGGCGGTTTGTTCCTACGCCCAGGGACTTGAGGATCTGGACATTACTATCTGTTTCGGTGGGATAGATAGTCCGGTGTCCCATACTGTAAGCACGGAAATCCATGGTAGCAGGTGCATCAAATTCTTTGCTGGCTTCTTCTTCAAGTTTCTCCTGAGTTGGAGGGGTGCCTGGTTCATCTTCAAATAAGGATGAAAAGAAATTATCCTTTTTTGTGCGCTTCTCTGATATCTTGGGTGCTGATTCATCGACCTCGCCGCCTAAGAATTTTTCAATATTAAATAATGCACGTTTGGCTTCTTTGGCTACAGTTTTCGGGTCTCTTTCGGTGCTTGGAATTTCAGTAAATTTCCCCGCTTCAGCATTAGCTCTTCCAACTTTTTTAATAAGTTTTTTCGTATCGCCTATTCCAGCAACATGAGCAATTGCTGCGAGCTTATCACTACCACCAAGACCTTCTTTATTTTCATTGAATAATCTTATTCCTATGTAAATATTCTGGTCACGATTATAAGGATTGAACTTTGTACGGCGCGGGAAATCTCCATCTTCAACTGCCTTTTTAATAATATCATTACCAGTTTTCTTTACGACCTGGAAATATCCTGCAGCAGATGAAGCTCTCTTTCCTGTCTCGGGATTCCTTACCCCAGTTCTTATGTTCCTAAATTGACTTTCAGATCCGATAAGACCAAGCATCCTATTAGGATCAATTTCAAATTTTTCTGAATATTTTCTTACTGATTCAAGATCATCAGATCGAAGTGATTTCTTTTTTTCTAATAATCCATGTTTCTTAAGTTGACTTTCAGCATCTTCCCTGATTGCAGGTACTTTAGGTTCAGTAATTTCTAATTCTTCTGTAATTGATTTTGCCGTTGGTTCGGTTACAGTAGGTTCAGTCACCTCCTCTTCCTCTCCTTCAAAGAGGTCTGATAGAATATTTGTTTTTGGTTGGAGGGTTTCTGTAGGCTCAATAGTCTGAGTAGGCTGAATCGTATCTTCAGTTTCTTCTTCCTCAAATAGTGAGCCAAATAAAGATGCCATTATTCAGTAGGTGGTTTTTTCTTAGAAAGCATTTTAAAAAGGTCTGGGAATCTTTTTCTCATAATCATTGTATCTGGAGCATCCCATTCGATTGTCGGTTTATTCTGAGATTTCATTTTTTTGTCAAACATTTCTTTTATCTCAGCTACAGTTTTGGTCACTCCGGTATCTGCATTAATGACAATAAGATCTTCATCTTTAATAGATGATATGAAATAAATCTTTTCATCATCTTCCAAACCAGCAAGATTATAAGTAGTTACTGTTTTTCCCTTTGTATCTACTGTCTCATTGACAACAGTTGCTCCCTTATCTTGTAATTCTTCCACAGTCGGAGGAAGAACAATATCATCGGCATGATTATCATTATAAAGATCAATAACAGCAGAAATATTAGAGTCTCCATTATACATATGCCTCAATTCTTCAAAGTTACCATCCCTTACATTTTGCATAATGTCATGTGCGATTTTTTTATTTCCACCTGGGGTTTTAATAAGGTTGGCTTCCATTTTATCCATTCTAGCTCTTTGCCTGAGTTTAAGAGCTGTTGCACTGTGTTTTTCTTCTGCCGCTTCCCTCTGACTTTCAGTTTTTCCTTTAGCTATTTTTCCTTCCCATTCAATTGCTCTTTTTTCTGCGGCATTTGCATTTTTAATGAGGGCATCAAATGCTTTTTCATCTGCTTTATCAAGTTCTTCCTCAATTTTCTTTTCTTCTTTTTCTCCCTTCTCTTCAGCTTTTTGTTTAGCAGCAAATACATCGGTGATAGAAGTATCATAAATACTTTTCATAAGATTCACAGATTTAGCATCACCAAAAGCTCTCATAAGTTTATTATTTGAAGCTCCCTTTTCAGGATCATTGATGGGTTGTCCATCGGTTCCAAGTATTGGAAGGTTTATCCCTTTATTTTCAATAGCCCACAATGAAAATTCATTATAAGCCGGCATTGCTCCTTCACCTTTTTTTGCGGCTTCAATTCTTTCTGCTATTCCAGGTTGTTTATTGAATTCACTTATAAGGCCCTGAACGTAATCTTGCATTCCAACTTCTTCGAATTTTTTGATCTGTTCTTTTATAACACTATTGTCCGGATCAGCGAGGACTTCATTAACAGATGGAGCTTTAAAGGTAAGTGACTCGGATCCCCAATCTGCTTTATGATTTGATGTTAATACTCTCCAATCAGCATAGCCTCCCATATAAGTAAGAAGTTCTTTTTTCGAAAGGCCCTTCAGTTCTGAAGTAAGCCTTTTCCTTAACCTTGATTCTTCCGGTGTAATAACTGTCTGATGTGCTTTAGGTCCTGTACCTTTTGCCATTCTTGTAAAGTCTTCTTTAGATACCATTTGAACACCAGTAGTATCCACACCTTCTTCAAGTTGAGCGGCAGGTACACCTTCAGGTGGGGGCGGTTGCTTAAAAATAGGTTCTGGTTCCTTGCTCCTGAATATTCCTTGGGACTCACGCTGTTCCTGAACTTGTGTTTCAATGATATAATTTCTCATTGAATTTTCAGACATTTTATTTTCTTCGATAAGCCTCATTTTTTCTTGATGAAGTTCTTGTTCTGGAAGTGCTCTAACAGCAGAACCAAATGCAGAACCAATTTGAGCAACACCAGTTGCGACACTCTGTCCCATTGCCCTAGTATATGGTGATGGATCGAAGGGTTGTATTCTCGGTATAGCCATTATGCCCTCTGTTTTTGTAACTGCATAAAAGTATTTCTTGCAGCTCGGTTACTATTAAGCATGTTAGTTAAGTTACCTAAGATAGTTTGGGTTTGATTAAACCTCTGTCCTGCTTGTTGAGTTTCAAGAGCTTCTTCTTCAAGTTTCATTGTTCTTGCGAACCGTCTTTCCTCACGTACAGATTCTTCCTCTGCAAATTTAATATTAAGTCTTTCAGTTCTTTTGGCTTCTTTCTGAGCTTGCTTAAGGGCCCTTGATTGAGACCAAATAGAAACACCAGTACCTATTAAGGCAGCAGCTGCGGTTATACCTGCTCCAATTAAAACAGCCATATTAGACTCCCATTATCTGTCGTACGTTTTCCTTATTTAGATTATCAAGAAATTTCTTTTTCTCAGGTTGAATATTCATGCGGTTTATCATTGTATACCTGTCTGGATCAAAATGAAGACCTGGAATTAAATGATACCATAGGTGTTCAATTTCTGTGATGTTGTCCAGGTCTTCATATTTTATGATATGAGGATCATATCGATTCTTCAGGATTTCAAGTTTCTCAAGTGACATGTCAAAGAATTTTTTTTGTTCATCATTAAGAGTTCCGAAAAATGCTGTGAGACTGTTAAATACATCTATTGGATCTCTTTCGACTATGGCAAGTCTCCAAAGCTCGCTTAATTGGACAATATCATCAAAGTAAAATGGTACTCCGCAGTCAGCGGTTCCTATATAGGACTCAGCCCTATTGGCCATTACATGATGAAGTTCCATATAATTACTTCCATAATTAATAAGTTCATGAAAGCAATACGAATCTTTGTAAGTAAAGAAATTTGACAGCCATGCTGTCCTTGACCTCGGTAGGCCTGTGATGAAAAATCTGTTCATCGATCTATCTCCTAAACGTTGTGATCTCCTGTATGAAATACTGTTTCTTCACCTATTCTGTTTCCGTCTGCGTCAACTTCCCATCCTAACATATGACCAGCTCTATGCCAATTATTTATTCCAAGTGGGGCATTATAGATATATTCAAAATCATGAATATAGTCCAATTCATACCTTTTATCTCCTATAAGTATTATTGGACCTCTTGAATCTGGATCATTAACATCACGATAAGATCTAATATGAGCATCACGATTTGATCCAAGATTAAGAGTTCTATTTAACGTGGTTGTGTCAGTAGAAACGGGTACAATTCCTTGGTCTCTTAACCATGCCTCAACTTCATGTCCCATGTCTGGAGTGGGTATATCAGAAAGTACCCTGGCATTTGCATCTAGGTATCCAGCGTCCCTTAGTTGTCCCAAGACATCAGGGTTATCATGGACATTCATCAGATCGGTTGATGTAAAGTTACTAAGAGTAATTTGATTTTCTCCTGGTGTTTCTCCTACGTTGACAAGATTATCACCTAACATTTCAAGTCTTGTAAGAGGATCTTCTTCACCTTCTATCATTTCGGGAGTAGGTTGCGTTGGGGTTGTTAAATTAAACAGTTCCCAAAGAGGATTTTCGACATCAACGTCTATATCACCAGAATCATTGACATATAATCCGCCAGTTGTTTGAAGGTTTGCAAGAGCAAGACGTACAGCTTCAGAACCATTCTTACCGGCATATGTGAATGAATCAAGGGTCGGATATTTTGTGGATCCATCTTCATTCGTTATACCACTTACCATACCCCATAATTCTGTTTCGGACATTCCGGATGTAGATGCCCATGCCTCGGACTGCATAGCCCTTCTTGCATTGATGGTATTAACAATCCATTTTTCTGCATCAGTTCCTTGAACGTTATCTTTGGTAACTTGTTGGTCAGGGTGCATTGCATTCCAGGCACGAATACCATCTGAGACCACATCAGTATTTAAAGCATCATCGTTAAGGCTCCATATCCCGTTGGCTCCAAGTGTGGCAAATTCGAAATCAGGAGAGACAAGATTGAAGTCTGCATCCATATTTGCTATGGAATCTCCGAATATTCCTTGCTGTCTGGAATCAATCATATTTGAATAATCGACATTTATTCCGAAGTGGTCACTCCATATTTGACCAGCAGCTTCATAGTTTTCGGTGAGAAGAAGAGTCTCAATTTCAGCCATTTTCATACCATGATTATTAATCAGATTTTCCATAGCATAGTTTAAATCAAATCTGCGAACATCCTCACGGAACTGATCAAGGGCGAGGCCAAATTCGCTGTCCCATCTTCTTATACCCTCATCGAAAGTTGCCCAAAACTGTTCATCCATTTTCTGAACTTTATCATATTCGAGTCTGATGTTTTCCCAGTCAAGACGCAGGTTCTTTGAAAACTGTTCCTTCATTTCATTAAACTGTGCGACATCAAGTCCATAATTAGCTACAGCAAGATTGAACTGATCTCCGTATTGACGTTTCATTTCTTCAAATTGAGTTCCGGATTCGGCAAGACTTGCGAGTTGAAGGACTGCAGTTTCAGCACGTTCGACAGCAGCCAAGGCTAATTGTCCTTGAAGACCGGTTTTGGCTAATTCTGCATCTCTTTTGCGTGTTGCAATATTAGCCGCCAAGGATCCACCGGTTAAACCAATTTGAGCTGCAGCCTGGGCCGCGGCCATATTACCTGCGGCCAATTGTCCAGAAAGTTTTTGCATCGCAATTTCACTTGCAACTTTAGAAGCTGTTCCTTCGCCTTTTGCGATAAGTTGAAGTTCTGCAATCTGGTCATCCAAAAGTTTCTCAAACATTTTGGATCGTTCGGTTTGAGGCATCTGCCTTAGATTTGCAGGAACGAATGGTTCAAAATCAAATTCTCCAGGAGGAGGTTTTGGCTTATCAGGATCATAATCTTCGGAATATTCAATGCTGGTCTGTACTTTCTCACCTTCTTCAGGAACTATTGGTTCACCTTCATATCCGATTGCCTGAAAAGTTTTTGGATCAACTTCTTCACCAAATTCATTCCTCATTACGGTTCTGGTGGTTGTGACTCCACCCTCTGTTACTGATTCATCATTGATAGAATAACCAGCAGGCATAACTTGAGTATAAAGTTGTTTGGCTAATTCAGAAGCCGTATTATCCACAAACTCATGACTCTCTGCTGTTTCAGGAGCATCAGGAGTGATAACAGGCTGTTGAGTATCAATTACACTTGTTTGTGCTGTTTGCTTTGAAGCCGGAGTAATTGTCTGTTCTGGGGTAGTTATTGTCGAGCTTTGTTGTATAGTAACAGGATCATCCGGTTTTATAGGTTCAGCAGGTTTTTTTATTCCAAACATTTTTTCAAATGCTGAAACTCCGGCATCCGTAACAGTTGGAGTTCCAAATTGAGCTCCTTTTCCTTGCATCTTGGTTCCAAAATTACCACGAGGGAGAAGGGGTTCCTGACCTAATTTCTGGTCTGATGGGAGAGGTTTTGCTGGTTGATTTATATTCCCGGCAGCCTTCATTTCAACAGCATTCTGAACGGCTGAGGGGCCTCCTGCAGCTCGTACCAGGGGAGCGGGGGTCACATGTTCATTCTCATGATAGACACCGGCAGGCTCCGCATCCTGGGCCCTATTATCCGGACCACGCCCTGTAAAGCCATTGGATAGACGAGGCTTCATGGTATTACTTAACATACTCTGTGGAGCAGGTTGACCGGATGGTTGAAGGAAGCCACGATACTTCCTTTGCATAGACCTTATAAAGGCCTGGTTTTCTTCAGTGACCTTCGGCATAGTAAACTCCTAGCTGTAATGATCTCCTAAAATAAGAATTGTTTCGGTGGTGGTTCCTGATTTGATGATTTCTTCGACACCGATTTCATATATCCTATTTGTTTCAAGTTTCAAAGTAACCTGGTTTCCATTAAAATCTTTGGCAACTACGTCTTCAACTGAAGATGCAGCGGCCATGATCATAATGGCTTGAGGAATCAGGTTATAATCATTGGAACCGGATTCATTATTCCTTTGAGTGGTGAGGTTTAAGTCACCGCTTGCCACGGCACTTGTGACATCAATAAATCTTCTGTAACCTTTCATCTTAGCCTCCTAATCCATTAAAAAATCTGTGCTTTCTCCCTGATTTTTAAGCAGTAAAACCATTCCCTTTTCGATACGTTGAATCGCTTTGCCGTTATCATCAGACTCTTTGCCAATTCTTTCCTTGAAACGCTGAATGTTGTCATGCCTTTCTTTGCAATCGACATTATTTACTTTTTCATCCAGAATTTCTTTCATGGCCTGTTTGCTGTTATTCTTAACATTGCTTCTATGATTGAAGTATGTTATTGCTACTCCAAAAATAGTTGCAACGGTTCCAATTGTTACAGCATCAACTGAAATGTTCAAATCAAACTCCTATCATCAGAACGTTATCAGGAAGAGTGGCATGGCTGCTGGTTTTCCAAATTTCTCCTGTAGCAGCTCCAGCTCCAACCTGGGTGGCTCCGGATTTGATGGTTAGAATATAATGATTTCCGACCGTCTGTACATGGCCTCCTTCAATTAATCTGTGGGCCTCAACATCAAGGACAATGAATTTCCATTGTTTTGCAGTAGGATCCCATGTAAAATAGGTACGGCCGGCAACAACCAGGGAAATACCCGAATATCCATAAAGCAATTGAGACCTGTCTGGTGCGGTAAAAAAGCCATCCGGAGTCGGGGCCGTAGTACGGCGCCAGGGCAATTTAAAATGAATTGCCGACCGGCGTTTTTGTCTGGTATCCATGTTTGCCATTATGGTCCAGTTACCACCTTTCCAAGAGTTGCGACAGATCCATTATCGGTATCTGAAGATTTCTGGTCAACGACAGAACCAGCATCATTGTAAAGTTGGTGTGTAGTTCCATCGTGGTCTTTTTTGTTTCGCCAAGCCTTATAGAGGTATCCGATTTTGGTAGTAAGAGATACCGTTGCTCCTGGAGTTCCTTGACCTGGTTCAGCATAGGTATCTGTATTCAAGGCATCAACGATTTCATCATTAACATCGGTTTTACCCTGGGAATTAAGCTGAACCTCCTGACCGGCATTAAGATCAACTGCTGGGTGTGAACCATTGACATTATTATAATCAATTCCAGCTTCACCTGTTGTTGCGATATCAAGAGTCCGACCGGCAACTGTAGGTTTAAGAGCCCCATAATCAGAAAGGGCTGTGTCTGCTTGAGCATTAATATTTGGAAGATTTACATTGTCAAGTTCATTCGGAGTAATGCTTCCATTTCCAACATAGGTCCATGCTCCATTAAGATAAAGTGAACCGGCAGAAGGAGAATCCATTGAAAGCCTACCATATCCACCATTGAAATATGCAGTCGCATTTGCATTCATACCATTGAGAGTAAGAAGGTCAATACTGGTATTTGAAAAGACAAGGTTCTGAGCTGCGGACGGAGAATTCATATTTATGAGGAATTGTCCATCTTCAAATGTACATTCATGCAGAACAATAGAACCAGCTTCAGATCCATTTAATATGAATTGATTATGAAGCACACATCTTACAAATCTTTCATTATTCACATTTGTAATAGCATCAATTCGACAATCATAAAATGTATTGCTATTAGAATCTGAGTGTCTGGTTCCTGTAATATTAAGACCTCTGACAACACAGTCTGCTAAGTAATATGAACCTGCACCAAAATCAACTTCTACGTTTGACTCTCTCACGCCAAAAAGTTCAACGCTTGATATGTTTGCATTTACAGCCGGAGGATTGAGGACATATATTTTTCCGAATCCCGTACTATCAGCAAGTGTTTGAGCATCAGACCAATTATCGACAGGATTGTCTGGTGTTCCATGAGTACCGATAGTGGTTCCATTTAATCCAGAAGAATCAAGCCAAATACCTCCATTATACACTGAAAGTTTGGTATCATTTTGAATGGCAGTTACTTCTGCAGAGCTGGCTACATTTCCACCAATGTTCAGATAATCCATATATCCAGCTCTTGCAGCGGAAAGCCTGGAAAGTAGAGTATCCACATCAGCAGGTATGTTTGTAGGTCCAAGTTCATCCAGATAACCAGCACGAACAGCGGTAAGGCGAGTTTCAAGTTCATCGACATAGGCTTTTATCTGAGCAAGGCCGTAGGTCCCATCGGTGACCTCTGCGTATGAATCTCCTGTTTGTGGTGTGTGGCCATTCAGATTATCTAAATAGCCGGCACGTGCGGCCGTAAGGCGTGATTCGAGTTCGTCCACAAGACCCTCAAGGACCGATAGCCCATAGGTCCCTGAAGTTACTTCAGCATAGGAATCTCCGGTCTGAGGTGTATGACCGTTCAGATTATCAAGGTACCCTGCCCTGGCCGCGGTCAAGCGAGTTTCGAGCTCATCAACCAGTGTCTCTATAGCGGCCAGGCCGTAGGTTCCATCACCGAGTTCAGAAATGACAGTATCAATTTTGGTCTCATTGGCATTAATTTCAGTTTCAAGATCATCTTGAACAGAACTGGCTTCTGGAGATGCGGTTGCACCAGGAATATTTTCTCTCATCGCATTGACGATAACTTTCTTATTGGCATCAGTATCAGCAAGACTTGCGCTGCCCGGGGCTGCATCATATCTTGCGCTTCCACGCATTTCATAAAGGGCAACAGAACCCTCTTCCCATCCAAACTTAAAATTAAGTGCCTCTTCATTATCACCTGAACTGAGTTTAAGCCACATGTGATAAAGACCGGTTCCATCTTTGACAAGTTTGGAAGTTACTCCTGAAACACCGGAGGCATCAAGAGCTGCACCACCATCTGTTTTGAAAAGGCGGCTGGTAATTTCGCCATCGTCACCGGTAATCTTGACACCAAGATCATCACTATCAGGATCTTCCATGTTTCCATCAGAATCCTTAAGAGCAACTTCTATGAGGTAATATTCATCACCGGCATCTGGAATAAGATAATGACCTGCGACAGATGCTGAGAGCCTGGTTACATTGGATACCCCATTTATTGAAGTTTGCAAGGCAGTCAATGTTGTTTGGAGGTCAAAATCCAGCTCGTCCAGGTAACCAGCACGTACCGCAGACAATCGAGAAAGGAGTGTATCGATATCAGCTGGAATATTCGGAGCATTGAGCTCATCCAAGTAACCGGCTCGGGCAGCGGTGAGTCGTGAAAGAAGTGTATCAATATCGGCCGGAATATTAGCGGCCTGAAGTTCATCCAGGTACCCTGCTCTAGCAGAAGTAAGTCTTGATAATAAGGTATCAATGTCAGCAGGGATATTTGCAGCGGCTAATTCATCCAAATATCCGGCTCTGGTTGTTGTATAATTATCATCCAGAGTTTTAAGGCGCTCATTAATTGAGTCAGCAGTGGGTGAACCAGGAATTGCAGTATCAAGTGCATTGTCAACTTCTGCATTGACATTGGTTTTATTAACGTTTCCTTCTTCATCTGGAACAATTGCACCACTATCAGTAACTTTAAAGTTTCCAGATACTACCGCAGTACCGGCTGAACAAGTTGCCTCAAAAATAACTTCCCCCGCACCTGAAAGATTGAGATATGAGTTCGCATTCATATTCCTCACTCTAAGAACACCGTGGAAATTACTCATCTGGACATAACTTGCCGCTGCTGGACTTGAAAAATCCAATAGAGCTTCTAATGATGGATTTTGTCTTGAACTATAGCAGCTATCAAAATGAACTTTTCCTCCATCATTAACACCTGCAATTTCATGTATTTGGCATCTTTTATATGTTCCATTTGGATTGGCCACATTAAGTGAACAATCCTCGGCCATAATTGATCCTTTATCTGTACTTGAATCCATGTAGACGTTTCTGAATAGGGCACCAGTGACAGTAGCTGAATTATCCCAAGCACCAGCGGCACCACCTTCATCTATAGTATGAGAACCGACTCCTATAATTTCCCAATTGGAAAAATCAGCACCAAGAACTAAGCTGCTTGCTTTTGTAACATATATGCGATGGATACCGAGAGCAAGACCTATTGTCCTACAAGCATCATCAGATGAAACTGGATTATCCGGTGTACCATCAGTTCCGAGAACAGTATTTGTATTTGCGGCACCTTCATCAAACCAAACACCACCTTGATATATTGATATTTTTGTGTCACCCTTTATTTGATCTATATCAGCCGGTAAGTTTGCGGCGGCAAGTTCATCAAGGTAACCAGCTCTGGCAGATGATAATCTGGATAACAATGTATCAATATCAGTTGGAATATTTTCCGCAGACAATTCATCAAGATTGGATGCCCTGGCTGCTGTTAATCTGGAAAGGAGAGTATCAATGTCTGCTGGTATGTTGGCTGCACCCAGTTCATCAAGATAGCCGGCCCTGGCTGCTGTAAGCCTGGTTTCCAATTCATCAACGTAGGCTTTGATGACAGATAAACCATAGGTTCCAGAAGTGAGTTCAGCATAATTATCACCAGTTTGAGCAGTATGGCCATTGAGGTTATCCAGGTAACCAGCACGAGCCGCTGTGAGCCTTCCTTCCAGTGTACTCACATCGGCTTTATAATCATTGAGAGTTTCTGAAGGAACGCCTTTTTGGTTCTTACCGCCAAAAGTGGTTCCCGTACTGTGGTCTGCAATAGGCTCTTCCCACACACCATCGGCAATTTCATTAACTGCATCAGTAGCCAGAGCTGCTGCATTAATTGCATTGGATCCGAATTTAGCAGCCGTGATTGCTCCATCCTGAATAGCAGAAGCAGTGATAAGATTATTGGTAATTTCATCAGCGTGGACCTGAAGTTTATCGGTCCCTTTAACCATAGAATTATAAACTTGAGTAGGAATCATATCATAGGAAACAGATCGAAAAGGAAGAACACCTGTGCAAAATCCAACTACTGTAAGAATACCTTCTTCGGTATTATTAAACGATGCTCCACCTGAAGCAGGGAGTTCAAGTTCATAATATCCTTGATCAGTATGGGCCCAGTCATAATCTCCACCGGTTGTTGGAGTAATTGCAGTTGTTACAATAGTTCCATCATGCTTTTCAAGAATAGCATCAATTTCCATACCGGCTTGATCATAAGTAAGAGCTTCTTCACGAGATTTAAAATCGGTATCATCGATACAAGGACCGAGGATAACTTTGATTGCGGTATCTACTGGTTTGTAAGGCATCGTTTTCCCCTATTGACTATTTATTCCTGTCCTAAAGAACCATGGATGTTTTGTAGAAACTGCTGGTGATTGTGGTGTTCCTACACTAATAAAATTATACGGGTCATCCCATGAACTGTAATATGTCGCCCAATAATTATCGCCTTTGTTGTAATCAATCATTATCATTACTTCATCGAATAAAGCATTGGCTTCATCCGAAAAAAGGTCTTGGCCGATGTCACAGATTTCCTGAAGCCTTAAAGCATACATGGCATCCCATGTCAATGTACCAAGTGAAACGCCGTTTCGATATAATTCAGACTGTCCCGTGTCTACGTTATATCTTAAAGCTATGTGATACTCTACGCCATCAGCAAAAGTGCCGGTTTCTACATGTTCATCGCCACCTTCACCGTCATCGTTTCCAACAACAGTTATTCCTAATTCATCAAATTCATTGTCGATGAATAAATTAAAGTCACCATTATTGGTATCACCAGCACTACTGAAAATCGGTATATATATGTCAGCATCGTCAGGTTCGACCCACATTGAGAAGACTACGATGTCTTCGGCAGTAGTGGATAGGCGATTAGTGTTAAAATCTATGAAGTCACCCGCACCGTCTAAGTCCTGGCGATAAGTAGAAACAGTACCTGTTCTTTGATCTGGAAGTCCGCCATTTTCTTCGGCATCCGTACCATTTCCAGACCTATCATCGTAAATAATTCCTGTACCGCTAGATACATCAAGTTCATTTGCATAAAGACATGAACTGTATACATCATTAATACCACCAGTTGCAGCTTCTCCTGGTTGAGTCTTGCTGCCTCCAGCATTGTACCAGACATAAACAGTTTGATTTGAACCTGTGGTATCTATTCCAAGAGCTATTTCACAATCAGCGTTGGCAGGATTATTATCAGTAGTAATGTAACGGATATGAATTGGTAGAAGATTTTCTCCAGCTTCATCGGAAGTAACCCGAATGTCACCGCCATTTGCCTGGCATGGATAACTACCATCAGCATCGAACATTTCTTGAGGAAGATTAGAATTAAGGACAACCCCATCCCACCATAGTTTTGCAACGAAGTCAGATGGTGAACCTGAAACTTCTGTACCCTGTATAGTTATAGGGCAGTATCTATTCCATCCTTCGTCTGGTAAGGCCATTATTCAATTTGATTCTGATCTACCACATTCTTAATGGTGTTAAGTTTTGCTTGGATATCTGAAACCTCGGTTCTTATAGCGTTACCGAAATATTGAGGATCATCATTCATACTTTCAGCCGCATTTGTAACATCAGTAAGAGCACTATCTACTGTGCCTTTTATCTTTGAAAGTATATTTTGAATGACAGTAAGTTGCCGAGCTGAGTTTGCTCTATATGCTACTTTGCTGATTTCACTTTTCTTCGGCATTATTCACTCCTTTTTTTAACCATCCACATAAAATTTCTGATTTGATTTAAGATAAAAATCCGCGCCAGCTCTTACATCGCCATTTGCGGCAAGTTGTAAATTCTGTTTATCTGTTTCTGAACCGATGAAACCATCATCCTGAGATTCGAAATTCGGAGCATGAAGAGTTTCAGTTGGGGTTTTATAATTCAAATTTGGATTATCCTCAACCAGGTCGCCATCTGCATCGGCAAACGGAACTGAATGCTCTTCAAAAGTCGGTAAACTCGGACCCGGGGTTCCCCCTCCTGGGGTCGTCGCTTCGCCCGTACTAGTTGGTGGAGTATAAACAGTTTGGCCTGCAGATTGGCCGACCGGAGTTGAGAGAACAGATCTGAGCCTATTCCAAATTGTTGCAATATCATCTTGGATCGCCTGAAATTTATCCTTATCATCCGTAAGCATATTAAGCCTAGTCGGATGATCCGGCATTAATTTTGTGAGGGCATTAGACATATTCCCTCGCAGGTATAAGTGAAGCGCCATCATGGCTAAATACATCACGTTGATAATACTCGGCTGCTTCATCAGTGATTTTCTTGTTGTATAGCCGAAAATCAAACATTGATAAAACGAGGTCGTTCCATGTTCCTACGTAAACTTGATTGCTTGTTGAAGCTGGTAAATCAAAAGTTCCTATATCATATGATGTGACAAGACCATCTTCATCCCAAAGTTGTATTGACCCGTATATTTCTTCAACCAGTGTCGATTGGATTTTAATGATATACCATTTACTGATTTCAATATCATATTCCCAGATTAAATTTGTATTATCGTAGACTTTTATTTTTCTATCCCATGGAGGATAATCAGCATAGATATATACATGAAGTCTTTTGCCTCCTGAGATGATTTCTTTGTAGATATCAGATGTGGCATTACTTGATGAACCACCACCATATCTAAAGCCTGTGATGATTGTTCTTCCATTAACGAGATTCAGATTATTGAATACCAGTCCTTCGCCTTGGACATCTGGTCTCCATGCTGTCCTATAAACTCCGGAGAAATCAGGACCAAAATCATCATCAAGTACCGGATTCGTATCTGCGTAAAGACCTGTGGCTCTATTTCTTCCTTTTGGAGGCTGTCTTGAAAGCCATATAGATAAATCACTCGAAAGTGCGCTTTGATAATCTGTTTCTTTTATTACGATTTCAGGTGCTATACGGCGGCGAAGAGTATCATAATAATTTTTAATACCAACACAGCGAAGCTCTGATGCAGTACCAGATATCTCTGTCTGGATCCTGTAATCCTCAATTTGATAAGGATGTACTATCGTGGCTTTTGGTTCGGTCGTATCAACTTGTGATTCTGCAACTGAATTGCCATTAATGTATTTCTTACAAGTTATAATCTGGGCATCACGGAAACCATAACTATCATATCCTGAACCATCCTTGTTCGCCTCGTCTTGAGGTCTTAAATTCAGGTGTTCTTCTGTAAATCTAAGTTTAAATTCATGGTCTTTATCAGCATGTTCTCGTAATTTAATTGACCATGTAATTTCTGTTCCATCAGTGTCTGTATACTTATCAGTCCATCTGACAGGAAGGCTTTCTACTGAAGGAGTTTTTCTGGTGCAGATGAGCCAGGGTAAACCTTTTTCATTATCGAATGCTATTGTAATCGATGTTCCTTTTTCAGTTATGACTCTGAGATAGTTGGCCTGCAGTTCAGGAAATATCCAATCTGCTCCGGTTATCTCGGTGAATGAATATCCCTGTTGTCTTTCAATTGCTAATCTCCAGCATTTTGTTGACCTGGTTAAAGATTCGTTTACCAGATCATCTGTAGTTGTGGTTGCAAAAATAAGCAGGCCATAGAGGTTTGGTTCATAATATGCTGTAATTTCATATCTGAATTGTTCAAACTCAGTATTGATGTGGGATCTTCCTTGTTCATCATATAAAAGATTCGGACCATACCTGGCGCCATCGAATATTCTTATTCCAGGTTCGCTTGTAATGACCAATTTCTTACCTGTCGCAAAATCAGTTACACCCTGTTTATCCATGATTCCGACATAACTGTCAACCAGGCTTAATCCTGAAAGAATTGAAATGGCTTCTCCGACACGTTCATCTGTTATGACCTGGCTACTGTTTGTCTGTTCACGCCATGTTGAATTACTACAGTAGATAATGAGCTGATCCGGCATTTCCTGTAATTTTTTAATCGTATCTTTCACGATTTCAAATTGATAATCAGCTCTATGATGGCCGGCCAAGTACCGATACTCTGCATTCAAATTGCAATAATGAAATTGTGTTCCATCTATTTCTGCAGTTACTAAAAAACCAGGTACTGTTGCACCTAATTGACCAGAGGGCATTCCTGTCCAAAATCTACTGAGAACAGGGAAATCGGCAGAACGAGCCTCAAGATCCGTATCTGTTACATTATCGTTGAAATTTCTTCCAATGAGGTCAATTACAAGCGCCCGATCAGTTCCATCACCGCCAGTGCCATCGACTTCAAAAGTTGTGGAAGTCAGATATTTTCTGATAATATTTACATGGCCACTATCCCAGTAACATGATTTACCTTCATCGGAACTGGATATTGTTCCATTGGAAAGAGTTACAATATTTCCGGAACGTGTACCTGTAAGAATGGTACTCGCACCTATTGCGCATTCATTGGATCCGGAGGGTAATACATCTGCAACATTAATTGATGTTGTGCTGTTTACCTTTACAATTTGAGTATAACTATAAGCTCCGGCTGGTGTTCTAAAATAAAGCCAACTTCCTAAATCATCAAGAGAAAATTCACCCTGGGATGCTGTGACTGCAACACCAGCATAACTCACTTTCATGCAGGCTGCTACACGGACATCCTTGAGCCATATGAAATATTGATTATTCCTAACTGCATTTCCACCTATTCGCCAAGCAGGTCCTAATGTCAAAGTAGCGTAAACTGAAAAATGCGTTTGTCCACGTGTGGAATTATTAACGAGTGCTGGTGTGCTTCTGTTACCTAATACACCCCATATAGTAACAGCAACATATGATATTGAATCTAATTTTCCTGTGGTAGTAAAATCAGCTCCAGCATCAGGAGCTGTAGGGGAGCTAATGGCACTTACATCAACATCAGGTTCTCCTGAAGAAATTACGAGATAACCATCTGTATCAAAATTAACCTGGATATATTCATACTCAGGAAAAGAGGCTTTTAATTCAGTTTCCATATAGGCGGCAATATCTTCCCAGGTATTCATGCCTTTCTTATAGGCAGAATAGTGAACATCACGAGTCTCAGTACCTATAGTAATACTAAAATCGGCATCACTATATCGCAGCCATGATTTAAGATAATGTCCAGTGGATTCTCTTACATCACATTTTGCAACAAGGTCTACATATGTTGAACCAAAGGTATAGGCAGAATCATTACCCCAGTACATCGGGCGCCACATTTCAATATAATCAATATAGTCTGTTGATTCATCAGCACGATTACTTCCTGATTCTTTGATAATCCGTGAAGTTCCATCAGCGCGGTTTCCTGTGAGAAGACCATCCATCCAGGTATGAGTATAAATATACCTGCGGCCAAAACGATTCATTGTCGTTTCTTCATCTGTGGGCCCATAATTGGTCTCTGTGGTAATATTATTAATAGTATTTGCAACAACACTGCAATTAATCCTGAATATCCTTATTGGATCAAGACGAGTATCGATTTTATACATTCTTCTATCGTTAAATAGAAAAACATCTTCGTCAAATTCTGCAAATGAAGATTCAGTGCTGAATGGTGTATCACCAAAACCAGTATAAATCCTGGTCATAGAAGAAAAAGTCAAATCGGTATGATAAACTTCTCTTCCACAAAGCATAAATATTTTCTGAGATTTCTGATGCCAGTATAAAGCATTAATTCTTCCACGGAAATATCCAGTTGAAGCCCCTCCATTGGCCTGGTCACTTGCAACATCGAATTCAGTTGAACTGACGTAATTGGTTATCCAATCGCATATTCCACTATCCCATACGAAAACACCATGTTCCATATGACTTCCATTTGGAACAGTCGTAGATGAAAGTGTAATTCTATTGCCGACTTTTGTCGCAGCATGGGCTGAGTCACCACCCTGGGCAAGGATCCCGTTGGTACTGAGTCTGGCATTACCAGGTCTTATAAAGAATTGGTCACCAAAGAGAAGTGCGTTTATAGCTTCAGCTACACCACCCTTTGGTAATTCTGTTGCGGGAATATCTTTATAAAGTGAAGTAAATACTTCCTGTTCCCATGGAGTAATGGGATCGGCCCTTTTGGGTACTGGCTTTTTTAAGAACTTCATTCTTCATTTCTGGTAATCGTATAGGTGAGCCCTTGCTCCCCTTCATTCATCTCAGCCTGAAACTGCTTCTGATAATTTTCTTTGATGAAGGCGAGGGCTTCTATCCAATTCCCATTCTGATGTGCTTCGAGCAGTTTAAGGGCTGTTGGAATTAAAATAGTGAGATGATGTTGTTCAGGAATTTGAGTTTCGATTCCTTCTGAAAGCAATTCCGCTGGTTTCTTATAAGCCAGTATGTGATAAACATCAGTTGTGTCTCCTGGATTTAAAGTAAACCTAACTTTTGGATGGATACCACGAATCGCATCTTCCGTATGGATTTGATAGAATCTATAATATTCGATTCCATTATATTCCATAAGTTGATGAGGCTGTCTGAGATTAGGCTGCAAATTATATTCAACTTGCAAAGCCTGTCTTAAAGTATTGGCAAATGGAGCCCTTACCAGAACCTGGGCCACACGCCAGACATCAACAGATAATCCGGTAGTGGCCTGGTTCATGGTATATTCATATATACTATCAGAGGTTGAAAATTTTGGGAGATATCCATCAGAGCCAAAAACCATTGACTGTTCATTTTCCTGTAACAATAATAGATTCTGAGCATCTTCAAGAATCTGAATAAGACTCTTATCACCAGTCCGATCCCAGGACTGAGCGTTCATTTTCAGAATATCTATTAATCGTTTGGTACTAGGCATTTATCAGTTCCGGTGCTCCTGTGGTTTCCTTTTTGATTGTTTCTACTGAACCAATCGGAGCTGGTTCTTCACCAGCATCAGTTTTCTCAGGTTCAGTTTCAGATTTCTCGGCTGTACTTACCATTTCAGCCTTCATTTCCTCTGGACCAGGATCTTCTTTGGATTCAATGGCTGCAACAGCTTCCTGAATTTCATTTTCCTTTTTGATTTCTTCGGCCTTTACTTCCACCAGTTTATCCTTTTGGGCCTGGAGGAATGCCATCTGTGCATCAATATCCTGGATACTGTCATCGGTTGTAATCTTATCAACAACAGGACCTTTTTTCTGAACTGTCTTTGTCGGATTTGCCTTGTGGTATTTATACCTGGCATGGATATCGGCATAGAGTTCAGGATCCTGGATGATGAAGAAATTCTCTTCCCAATGAGAAGCCAGGAGATCACGATTGTAACCTGTTTTTGAGAAGTACCCAGGCCCGGGATCATCATAGAGCCAGCAAATAAATTCTCTTTCGCTGTAATCAAATTCAAATACCATTGATTCGCCGCGGACTTCCCTGAAGTCAAATTTGGGCAGGCCCATTCCGTCCACACCCTTCTTATATCCTATGAGGGTTACAGCTCCGCAGATACTTATTTTTCTCTGCATTTGGCCGATCCTGTCACGATGAAGATAAATCTTCATAAACTTGTGACCGGCCCTTCTAGCTTCAATGAGTTGATTAAAGCTAGGGTCGTTTACATTCTGAATCATACTCTGCATTTTTATCTCCTTTATGGTTATATGGAGGGGGATTTTACCCCCCCTCCACAATTATACGGCGCGGACTAATAAGCCCATCTGTTCATGATACAGACCATCGAGCCGTAATATTCGATGGAAGTATCAGTCGGTGATGTCTGATCATAAGTAAGCATCTGAATGCCCCTTACGCCAGCATAACCAGTTCCCAGGATCCGGCCATAGTCATCCTCGTGTTTGACCATGTGCATTTTTTCAGGCTCCCACTTTACGAGGGCTCCCTTTCCATGCAGGATACCAGCATCCCTGGTATTGGCATTGGAATAGTTCCTGTTGTCCACATCACCGGCAACCACATACCCCGGTGTCAGAGTATAAGGATTGGTACCGGCCGGAAGCAGCGTTGACAGCTTCGGGTCAACAGTAACATAAATGCAAACACCGATGGAGGTCATGAACTTGCCAATTACTCCATACCAGTTCTGAATCTTCTCGGAGAGCTGGGCAATTGATGTCCAGACTGCACCGTGAGATGCAGTAAGATTCGGATCGGTATAAATCGATGCGTTCAAAGGGCTGATTGTCAGGATATAGGCATCTTCCCCGCCGATTTGCAGAGGTTTCAGCTTTTTATCCAGGGCCCTCAGTGCGATTTTGTTCAGCATCCTGAACGTGGCCGCACCAGCCTGGGTCTGTGTCAGGGAGCCTCCGACAGAAACGATGGAAGTAACAATGTTATTCACAAAGTCACTGGCGGTCGAATCATATGCCGGCTGATTGGTTGTAGTGGCACCTTGAACGAAGAAATGGGGATTCCAATGCTGAGTGATGACGCCCGAAAGGTCGCCAGCAATCATATCAGAAGGGTAACGTCTGAGCAGGGCTTCACGAATTTCGTATCCCTCCTGCTGCCGCGCATGGTCGCCGAGCTCTTTGATGTGAGCATCAAAAAGTCCGTACGGCTTCTGATCCAGGGCTCTGGTATTATAAGTCTCAGTGCGAACCGCAAACTTATAGTTGTTCCGATAGATGGTACCAGCGATGGTATCCGGTTCTACTTCGTTTCCGAGTAGTCGGTCGTTACCGGTAACAACAGAACCAGCGAGAGGCCTTTTGAACGTAACGGTAATCTGACGATTTCCGACATTCTCAGTTCCCTCAACCTGAGCATAGATTGCATTGGGTAGTGCCTGTTCGGTCTTGTTATACAAGCCCTGAACATTCACATAAATATCCTTCAGCTTGGCACGAAAACGAAGCCTCTTCGCATAGCCTTGAACTCGTGACGCTGCAGGAAGCTGTGTTACAGCCGCAATTGTTGCAGTCATAGTATGCTCCTTAATTTAAGTTCACGCTTCTTGCGTTAGGCCATTTCGGCAATCATTCACCAGTAACATCAGACTCTTGAATTGGGGAATGTCCCAATTTAACAAGAGCTTTGTTATACTCGGTAACGAGAGGGTCTTTGAAATTTTTCTTGGCCCTATCGTAAATTTCATCTTCTGAAAATTGTCTGAGAACTTCATCTGCCCTTTCTTTAGGCATATCGCCAACGTCATCTTTCCGGTGACCGTCTTCAAGTTCAACCGGATTCTGGCGGCGGTTCATAGCATCAAGCATTTCTTTGGTGGCTATTTTCTGAGCTTTCAAAATTTCTTCAGCTCTCATTCCACGTTCATCCTGAATATGAGCCCACGCTGAAGACATGCTTGGAAATCTGACTTCCTTACCCTGAGAGTCCTTCATTATTTCCCACTCTCCGGTAGTTTTATTAAGGACATATCCCATCTTCACAGCATTAATTTCGCTGAGGAGGACAAATTTACGAAGCCATTCCGGTTCTTGTAAACCTTTGGCCTGGACTGTTTCAGATAGATGAGGACTGCCTGCGAGGTACTTCTGCATGGCGATCTCAGTATCTTCAGGAGTGACATCATTCAAGTTTTTTGAGAAATATATAGAAGCAATCTCGCAGGCAAAATCAGTATACTGTGTATCCATTTCGCTGTATTTGGGGCCCTCAAATTCCGGTTTGTCTTCACGGAACTTGTCAATCATTTCGAACATTTTGTTTTGCTCGGTTTCTTTGGCAGCGCTTTTGCGTTCGAGTTCCTGTTCCTGTTTCATCTGATTGAGCTGGGCATCTTGTTTCTTCAGAATCTCTGCACTTCTGGCATTAACCAGGGAAGTCAGTTTCAAAGAATAAGAGTTCAACGTGCGCAGACTTTTCATGTACTTATCCTGGTCGATTTCCAGGTCGATGCCATTCATTTCGGCTTCGAGAGATTTGATTTCATTCTGCACTTTTTCGATTTCTTTGTCTGCCTGGGTAACAGTTTCCTGTTGATCATCATTGGACTTACCCTGTTTTAATTCCTCAATCTGGGCCTGCAGATCCTGCATCTTCTGATTGGTGTCTGTAATGACACGATCCCTCTGTTCGATAAGGGTGTCAATACGATTCTGCATTATCTGTTTTTCATCGGGAGGTTCTTTCTTTCCTGAATCGGCACTCTGGTTTCCGGCACCCTGGTTTCCTTCCTGACCGACCGGTGGCTCCTGATTTCCGTTCTGGTCATCTTGACCATCTCCATCACCTTCCTTATACTCAGGATCGATATCAGCTTCCATGATATCTATGAGTTTTTGCTCATTTTCTTTTTCCCACTCCTCAAGGTTTACACCGGTAGGAGCCTCTTCAGGTTCAGGAACCGCAGCGATGGCAGCTTGCCTGTCCTCTTCTGATTTGAATTTTAATGGCATGACTTTCTCCTTTATGGTTATACCCTATCAGCAGGCATTGGAAGTTCCAATATTTCCTGTCCTTGGGGCAAAGAGGCCTCTTCAACTGGAAGCTCCTGGGGAACTTCATCTTCCGGAACCTGCTGAGTCGGAACTTCAGGCTGTTGGCCTAATTGAGCCATAAGCTGTTGAAGTCCGACCTGGGCCTGGGCGCCGGCAAAATCGGCCTGTTTTGACTGTGAAATAAGATTGGCAATCTCAGTCTGAATCTTGGTCTTGTCTCTTATTTTCTGCAGCGCAGAGATTTCTTTAAGCCGTTGTTTGTGTTCCTCATCCAGATCCATTGTCTCAAGCAGCAATTCAAAAAAGAAAGAAGCATATTCTGGATTGGTCTGAGTGGATAAATTGTAAAGTTCTGAGAAAATGGCCCTGTCTCTTATTTTCCTGTTTGGAGCTGATCTGGACTCAGTAGCTATGACATGACACCTGGGCATCATATCAGGCCGATTCTGGATGTAAACCTTCCCATTTGAAGGATTATAGACCCTCTTATTAAGAACAGTTTCACGGCTACCATCAGATGTTGACATTGTACGTTCAGGTCCATTATACGCCAGTTGGAATTGATGATAATAGGCTTCAGCACATTTCTTCATAAAATCTCGAATCCTGTTTACCAGGGTGATTGTGTTTACCCGGGCAACCTGTAACTTCCTTTCAAAAAGGACACCAGACTCATTCGGATTATCTGAAATGGCCTCAAGCGCGGCCGGTACCTTCGAAACTCTGTCAACGATATCCCACATTCTCATAAGCTGATTGATGATCTCAGCCGGGTACTGAGCAGAATTGATATATTCAATTGTTTTCCCTTTTACCATTTCATCACCATTAACAAATTCCGTATAGGAAGGATCATTGGCCCTTTCCAGGAATCGTTTCATGGCTTTCGGATCGAGGAAGAGATCCTTGTTGACCAATTTGCCGCCGCCTGTAGCGACTGAAATGAGGTCGGTGAGTTTAGATTCTCTTTTGTTGATAGTTTGCTGAATATCAACGAGGTCATCGACAATGCCTTTGTTTTGACCAAAAGCTCGATTAGCGGTGAGCTGGATGTAAGGCAGCCGCCGTATCTGAGTTTTTGAGGTTCCTTTTTCAAGGCATTTGTCATGAACGATATCCGGTGCAATTGTTTTGAGTTTATGGATTCTGTCAGTATAGGGTGTCTCAAGTATCGTGAATGGGTCAATATGATTGGTCAGCATGTAATGTTCTTTGGCCGCTTTATCAGTTGTTATCGGAAAAGTTATGTACCTCGTTGAATCAAGCCGCTGTCCTATGAGTCTTGTAGTTTCCAGGTTCTCCATATAGTGATGTTCAATAACCCTGTGGAGATGACCTTTTCTCATTAGAAGAACGAGTTCATTTGGATTCCTGGTTTGCTCGTAATAGCGGAAACCTGTCTTCCTGTGCTCAAGAACCTCCTGTTCCAATAAAGGGTTGGAAATATCATATCGACGCATGATTTCTTCTGCTGATAGATGAAAGATTTCATAAGCATTTTCACATTCATCATCTTCATCTGATATCCAGTATGGATCAAAAACAACAAATCCTGGTTCCATCCGACGCATTACGATATTGAATAATGGATCATGCCGGTCACTCATTTGGACTTTCAGGACACCCAGATAAATCAAAGCATCCCTGATGACAGCTTCAAAATTCTTCGGGTAATTAGCTATTTCACTGTCAACATAATATCCGGTTTTCAAAGATTCAGTTAAAGAGTTCCTTATACCGTCCATTGGCTTCCAATCCAAGTCCGTTTCCTCTTGCATGAGGGATCCAGCCATTGCATCCACCTTGGGCCCGATAATATTGAATTGAGCTGCATGACGATTTTGGCCAATTAATTTGTTCCTGGTCAAATCCTTCCATTGAGTACCATCTACAGCGAAATAATTTTTCCAGTTCCAGTAACATCGTTCTCTATTTTTCTCATCAGCTCGGATTGCAAATTCACAATCAGAAAGAGTAATGAGAACTTCTTCCTGGGAAGTGGTAACTATTTGTGGAAGGATACTAGGCAACCTTTTTCCTCCTACTAATAAAGTCACCTATAGCAATACCAGGTACCGGTTCGAGATTAAAGTTGGTATCAATATCTATCTCAGTGACTTTTGATCTGACATTGTTGAAATAGATTGGCTTTTTGCCCCTAAAAAGTTCAATCCTTAACCACCTGTGTTCGCCACAGAAAATATCAATTTCCTTGTTTCCAAGTAGTAGTAGTATTTTTTTGTGGGGGTGGTCCGAAGATTTGGGGCAGTAAATGGCTCTTCGGTTTAGATTACCCATTGATTATTATATTATATTCATTCGTCCTGGATATCAAGTATTTTCGATGCAGCATATGGAAAAGACCTGTCAATATAATAAACTAATATACCTAGTTTCTCAATATGATCCAGCACTTTCAGGTTTCCACCAGCATAAATATCACAATTGTGCGAATTCCATTCTTTTTCCGTAAGTTTCCCGAAATGAGTTTTATTTACCTGCACTGACATATTTTCATTGCAGACACATTTCTCAATGACTCTGCAACAAAAGGACAGGGGGAAACGCCTTTCAGGATAATCAAGCATCATCACCACAACCTTTTCAAACTTATGAAGGAGTTTTTGAATACTGGCTATATGACCTGGGTGAGGCGGGTCAAATCTACCTGAAAATAAACATTTCATAAAAATTCCCAGGTCTCCTGATTATACCATCTTTGGATTCTGCAGACAAGCTGAAAATTTGAAGTGCATCCTTCAAGTGGGAAATACCAATTTGGATACCAGAAATCAAGAAGTTCCCCGGCCGCGGAGGGAACCTGCCATTTCTGTGATAAGAAGTCAATTTCAGTAAATTTGCGGAATAATCTTGCTGGGGCTCCTTTCATAATAGCTTCATCATCCAAAGCATAATTATAATTGTGATAGCTAAAAATCCCGGGATCCACCCAGAGCCTTCCTTTGGTGTGCCAAAGAACATTCTTCCATTCCAGGAAGAACCAATTACAGCATTTTATTGATTTTGGGCGTTTTTTACATGAGAACCAAAGCAGCTCGCCTGTAGGTTTGCTGGCAATACGCTGCTCGAGCTGCGGCCAGCCGGCCATGAGGCCTTTATTCTTACATCGATGAAAATAATCTTCCTTTTCTTCGATGGTCAGAGGGAGGAAAGCAATATCCAAATCCAGATCATGAGGAATAATCCCCCGTTCTCGGACTGCACCAAGAAGCGTACCAAACGCCAGAAAGGCCTTTGAGAGAATACCAGCTCTCTTCGCCACTTCCTGGATTTCATAAAGGACCTCTTCGGCCGATTCTATGCCCCTGGCACCCTCTTTAATCTCGGGTTCCTCCGCTTGGCCGCAGGGCTGGCTTTTCGAGTGGATGATGCCAGTATTGCACCAGCTCTATTTTTCGATATGCCTTGTTTTCTGGCAATCATGGATTGAGCTCTGGCGAATCCTGGATGTGCAGTTTTCTTGCCTTTTGCCATTCGACCTCCTATACTTGAAGTATGATCTTCACTTGTGCATCAGGAAAATACAGAGAGCTTGAACCACTATATAGGTACTGTATAAAACGAGTGTACCCCACAGAAAAAGTTGTGGTTTTAAAAACGGACCTCTTTCCTTCCTGCATGCGATTCTTATTCAATCCTGGTAATAGTGAAGTTTATGTTACGGACATCGATATTTTAATTCTACCACATAAGATATCTCATTTCGAGTACTTTTCAAAATACAAAGTTTATGGGGCCTCATATATGCGCGGCTGTGATTGGTCATCTGAGGGTGAATGGAAAGGTGAAAATTCGAGGATTTGTGGAGGATTTGCGCTTCTTGGGCCTGAATATTATGAACGAACAGCAAAAGCGAGAAATAAATATTTTGATGTTAATGAAATTGAAGACTATCGTGCATTTGATGAAATTATGTTCTGTCGGATTCTCAAATCTTCCGGTTACCCGATTCCGATTACACCATATACTTTTCCCAACGGTGAAGCGTGGGATCCATCTTATAGGGATCTTCATCTTCATGATTTTAGGAATAGAAAATTTGAGAAGTGGAAACCAGATAAAATGAAATTGGCAACGCTTTTTAAAGACCTAAACTTTATTTCACTCGTTAAAGGACTTTCTCAATACTGGTATGATTTAATAGGGGATGTTGAAGATTATATTTAATGATCAGAAATATATTCCATAAATGCGGCTCTTTTTATGAACTTATTTCCAATTTTCCTTATGGCACAGTGCATCTGCCATCCGTCTTTTACATTATTTTCCGCAGCTGATGCCATCCATTCAAGACCTTCATATTTTGATTTATTCACGAGGACTTTAAAAAATTCCTTTTTGAAATAATGGATTCCATGACCAGGCCAATTACCTGTAACTGGTACCACATGAAGCATGATGCCGCCAACTTTACAGGCATTGTGGATATTCAAAAAACAATTATAAACATCGACAACATGTTCAGATGTTCCGAAATTGGTTACCACATCAAATTGACCAAGATTAACAGGATGATTAAGGTCAACTCTTTCTGAACCAAGACACCCTGAAATATCAATTGAAAGGCATTTAAAGCCTATTGAATCCCAATACTTTTTTGCCACAGCTCTTCCTGGGTAGAGTTCCTGACAGCCCAATTCAAGCATAGACATACCGCCAGGAGCATGAATATTTCTTTCGACAAATTTAAGAGTTTCCTTTGTTATTCCCATAATTCCTTCCTTACGAATATATCGTCCCATTCAAGCTGAATGAATTCATATCCTTTATTTTTTAAATAGTCTCTTAGTTCTTGGTCGTTAAAGTTATTTTCTACTGATATTACATTAATGCGCCAACTATCAAAATCTATTCCATGGATTATTTCTCTTTCAGAACCTTCTGTATCAATGCTCATATAATCTATTACACTTACTCCACAGCCAATTAATAATTGATTTATTGTTATGGCCTTGAGTCTTTTTACACTTTGGCCAATCCCTTTGGTCTGCAAGTCTATTCTCGAAATATGCCGTGGATCCATAGCTTTTTTTATTCCGCTTAACATGGGGGCCTCTTTATCCTCACATTCTGAACTGATTTCTATGAAATCGATTTCACCGGATTTACTCCAAATCGGATATTCAAGACATACGCATTTTCTTGCTGCCTTGAGCTTTTGGAATGGTTCAGATGCCGGTTCTACGCAGCAACCCTTCCAACCTAGTTGCTCAAAAAAAAGAGTATTACTAAAGGTAACGCCATCGTAAGCACCGATATCAAGAAAATAACCATCCTTTTTATTGGACTTATATACATTTTCGTATACATATTTATCCTGTCCTATCTGGCTGTAATAAGTCATCTTGGATCCCTGCTGTGGTGTATATATGAGTCTTCCTTCATTCCCCATTGCGAAAGGTCTAATTCTGGTTGTATCTTGTGTTTTATGGCCATGAGGCTAAGTACCGATTGATCATGTCTATGGTCTTCAAATTCAAAATAATTATCCTTTCCGCATTCATTCGGATTATCAGATATTATTCTTTCATCCTGGCACCATTTGAGATATTCTGAAATAAAGTCAACACTTTCCTTACATTTTTTAAATATCATAAAGGCACCATTCCAATGAGAACCTTCTGAATATTCTTTGTTATCACAATCCATAAGGACAAAAGCATCACGTTTAACCCATTGATTATTCGTGAAGTATGGCATGTCAAAAAGGACTATGTTCCTTTCTCTTGTTTTATGGAAATATGGACTTAAATCCTTTTCAAAATAAGCTCCTGCATCAGAATAAAAAATTGTATCTCCCTCAAGTATTTCTTCATTCATAATTGTCTTGTAAAGAAAATACGGTTTCCAAAGCCAGTAACCAGCTCCCCTGGGACAATCAAGTATCTTATGATTTTTGTTATAAAATGCAGAATCAATTTGAGCCCTATTATAACAATAGACAAAATCAAAACCAGCGATATTATAACCAGTTTTAGTATTGAGCATTTGGCTTCGAAAGTAACGTTGGTCTGAATAATTAATCAGATAATTCATTTTTTCACCATTACACAGGTATTTGAATAAAAATGGATTGAGGATATTGGACCTTCCTGACCATCAATTTGTTTAAGCAGCTTAAGAAAAAATATTTCCATATCCACTCGAACATTCTTAAAACTTTCTTTGCTATCATTGAATTTCATACCAGGCCATTGATTCCTCACATCCTCTTTGTCAAGATCTATATAGGAACAATGAAGGTCTTCGATTATATAAATGCCGCCTGGATTAAGATGATTAATTAGATATTCAAAAGTCTTCATGGTCATCTTATTAACATGACTCCCATCATCAAGGATAAAATCAAAAGAACCAGCTTCATTTATAATTTCATCAAGAGTTGTTTCACTGTCCTGGCTCCCTATAAAAATTTTAATATTCTCTTCTTCGTGTGTTTTGCAATCCGGATTTATATCCAGACCATAGATATTTGATTCCTTGAAATATCTTTTCCAGGTTCTTAAGGAGGCCCCATTATAAACCCCTATTTCCAGTATATTATTATTGTTATACCTCATCCTGATAAGATATTTCTCATAGACCTGAAGGAAACTCTTGCCATTATAAATATGATGGGCCTTGTCAGTCTTGCAGAGTTTACCTATGGAATGGAGTGAGGGAGCTATGATTTCTTTTTTAGTATTGAAATTATATATGTAAAGTTCCTCGTCTATTATCATTTCTTTCTTGAGGTACTTCTTAAGACCATAACTATAATCTCTGTCTTCGCCGGAATCCTTATCTTCGAAACCGACTTGAATGGCATATTCACGTTTCACAGGTGTAATATGATTCGGACACCTATAAAAGATTCTCAAGCCCTGGTTGTTAGGATCTGTTTCAGTAAACCATTTGTCATATTTGATTGAAAGTCTCGCACGTTCCCTGGTCTTATTATCTGTGACCATGAGGACATTGAAACAGATGACATCAGGATCCATAGGGATGCAGTTCATTATCATAGGAAGGTATTTATCAGATATTGAATCATCATCATCTATGAAAACAACGTAACGTCCCTGGGACTTTTCAAGAAGTTCATTTCTTTTTTCACCAACGGACTTTTCACCATTATCAACATTAATGATAACTTCCACATTTTTTGTTCTTTTTTCATTTATTTTATCAAGAAGTACTTTTAAACTTCTTTGACGTTTCTCAAGCGAGCAAATTAATATGGAAAGATCAATCATATGTGATGCCCTTTATATACAAATCTATTTTCATGGACTTTATCATAAAGACTGAAATCCAATGGAAACATGTCTTGAATTGCTTTCCTCATTTTCCTGGTTACTACGACATCAGGTTTTCCACTTCTATGAAGTTTTGGCACTCCATTTAATTTATAACCAAATTTGTCAGCTATGTAACCTATAAGTTCTTTGAGATAAATATAATCATATAATAAATCGATTGTTGTTACCGTTCCGTCAGAGACAAATTCATATTGATTAAGCGGATTCTTAAATCCTGAATACAGGCATTTTATATCTGACCAATGATGCTTACAACCTTCGAACACCCATTCTTCAAAAGTCAATGGATACAGCTCTTTAGAGCTGTCATAATTGACACACCAGTAATACCAGCTTATAAGCCTGTCTATTGGTTCACGAATAACTGCGAAGGAAAATTTGGATTTATCAGGAAAATCTTTGTATGCCGAATGATTCAGGAACTTACCAGTATTAAATACCTCATGGATGGTTCCACTACCGGTTCTTGGTATGGATACAAAATTAAAATTCATACAATTAGTTTATTCTCAACGGACATATTTAATCTGGCTTCATAGATTTTCTTATTAACATGGTATCCTGGTTCCACTTTTTCATCAACTTCATCCTTATCCCTTTTACCATAACAATGATGTTTATGTTCAAAAATGTATTTATCATTTTTACAATCTTTTATTAAATCCAGTTCCTTAAGAACATCGAATAATTCCTGGTCTGAGAACATATGATTATAGACAGGATGGTAGATAATTCTATTAAGCCTGAGTAAGCATCTATAGGTCATTATGGGCAAGGGAATTATATCCTGGATATGATCATCATTAATTCTAAGGGCCCATTCCCAATCATCGAAAGTTCGAAGCAGATAATTATCCCATCCTTCAGGTGGATAAAAATCATCAGATGGAACCACTATGATATCATGTTCATTTGCATTAAGATTTTTTGTGAGTTCGTAAAGTGGAGTTGTTATCCCGCCACGAGGGTTTTCACAGAGAATTATGTCTTTATATTCTGATAAGGAATCATAATGTTCTTTTGAATCAACTGCAATTTCAGTAAAGATTATATTTTTATTTCTTGCACGATCCATCCAGACTTTGTGCATTTTCTTAAATACTTCAGGTCTGGCTGTGGGCCAAAGGAGTATTATGATAATTTCAGGCATCTTTGACCGCCTGTTCTTCCAGTTGCTCAACTATTTCTTTTAACATACTGAGAGGAAGAGGAACATCAACAAGATGTCTTTTATAATAATCATGAAGTCTTACTAGGAGGCACCATTCTCCATTATATTTTTGATATGGAAATGTTGCGTCGAGCTTGCTGAATCGTTTCAAAAGGTCTTCATATTTCGCTTCGGCGACAGTTTTGGACATTGGAGGCGGCTCCATCTGAGCAAATCTTTCTTTTTCAGCTCTTGCTTTTTCCTGAAAATCATTAACCTTTTCTGGTGTGGATCCAGGGGAAGCAAGGATGATACAGTCTGTACAGACCTTGAATTCAGTCGGCGCGTCCTGGTCGCCTTTTCTCAAAACTCTCTGACAATTCCCGCATACTATTCTTGTTACTACACCCATAATTTTTTCTCCAGATCAGCACATGAATCAACTTCTTTTATTATCCCAAGGGATACTCCGAAATCAGGATTTGGAATAAACCAATCCGGATACCAATAATCAAGAAGCGTTCCATATTTAATTGGTACTTTTAATTTAGGCTCTCCATCAAGCCAGTTGAAATCTTTTATTCCACCTTCGAACATCCATTTTGGAGTTCCTTTGAAATGATATTTGGAAGGCCGGCCATCTGATGGTTTCTCCATCAAATAATCATAGGTATGCCATAATAAATCACCCACCTGGAACCAGAAGAACAAATCGAGAGAAAGGCCATTGGGCGATTCGTACTCGGCATAAAGAATATCGTCTGTGAAATCATTTCTGATTTCTCGAATACGATTCCAACCGCCATTCTCAAGATTTTTTCTGGTTCTTTCGTACCGGTGTCTACCAGTAATTGAGATGTCCATATCGGTTTCAAATGGTACTCCATGTTTAAAATCTCGGATGAGATAAAGAAGTGATCCGAAGGATACAAACCACTTCTGCCTAGTTATCTCATCCTGTGTAAAAATATTAAGAGAACTGGCAATAGTGGAAAAATCTTTTCTTAAAGATTCATTCACTTTTTGCCCATCTTGGCGACTCTCGTAAACGCCCTGGCTTTCTCCTGTTGCTCCTGTTTCATCTGAGATGCAGCCATCGCAGCCATCTTTAACTTCTTAGGATCCTTCTTGATGGCTTCGGCCTCAGTAAGCGTATGTGCATATTGACGAGCTTCCCAGTCCTTGTCACTGTTCGGTGAAACTGCATTAAGTTTTGCCATGGTTTCCTCCTTATTAAACGCCCATAGGGTCGCCGGTTTCAGGTTTAGGTTTTCGACTGTCTCCTATTCTCATTGAATATTCTTTGATTTTCATGACCTTTGTTTTGAACGGTTGGTATGACATCAGCTCGGAGATAATCATTAAAATAGCTTCTCTCATTCCGGTCTGTTCAAATTTTCCCTTTTCAAGCCGCCATGATATAAATTGACGATACGCTTCTTTGCACCGCTTGTCAATCATCATCCTTTTCATTTTGGCCAAATTCATCAATACAGAAGCGGATCCGATGGGATCATATCTTGAGGCTTCCCTTATTTTCATAAATTGAGTGCTTCCGATTTTTCGCCAGAAATGAGCATCCATTTCCTTTTTAAAGGTTCTTTTGAAATCTTCGAACATGACCTTATTTCCATAGAGTTTGTCCACACGGACCTTACTCATCTGCATCTTTCGGACAAGCAGACTGCTTAGGAGATCGGTATTAATCATTTCCATTGAAACCTCGTCATAGACAGACAGGAAATTTTTCTCCTCGTCCCATACGGCAAATAGGCCATTGACCGACAGGTCCTGGTTGAGGACAAGGGCCCCATAATGCCGGTTCCTGAAGTCAGGAGCTGACCAATCAATCTGAGTGGATCCCATGTGCATGTAACCCAGAGAATCGATAATCTGTTTGCGGCCCCCGGACTTCGGAAGGAAAGCCATGACCATCGCATCAGCTTCATCAGGGGAGGCGATTCCCCTTTTCATCATCTGAGATTTGGATTCACATTTTATCTTTCCAGACTCAGTAATCAGCATTTTCGGGGAAGCGAGCTGGGCAATGAGGTTTCCCTGGTTTGGGATACTGATGAGTTCAGACTCATCGTATTTACGGATTCCATTGACATGTTCGAAGGTCTTTTCGAACCGGCGCCGCATCCTGTACCACCACTCGGCCCGGGCATTGACAAAGGCATCTTTGGCCTTTTTTTCCAATTCATCATAAAATATGTCAGATGGCGGATCACCCGCATCCAGGGGGTAATGCGGAAATTTGATAACCCGTTCCGTCCTGTTTATCGTAGAATAGACCGCATGGCCCACTCCGATTTTATCATAGTGGAAAAAATCAACAAGAGCCTTATTGCACAAATCAATGGCCGTATGGGCCAAGTCTGTCCCATTTTCAATGTTGAATGACTGAACCAGGGCCACAGGTCCATAATGGATAGCCAGGGACGATTTATTGGTGCCTCCGGCTGCAACATCCAATCCGGATCCTTTCTCGCCTACGGGCTTTAAATCGAGGTCTACAGCAGCCGAAATCCATTCAGGCTTGATAAACAGGCCTTCGACAGAAGCATGGTAATTTACTTCTATTTCCTGGGCTACAACCACAGGGTCGAGAACGGCCAATTGTTCCTCATGCCATTGGTCATCTTTCCTGGGATCCTCTTTCCAATGAAAGGTAAACACCGAAACCTTTCCGGAATGACGTTTTTGGCCGAAATGATTCATTCCTTTGGGCGTAGAAAGGTCCATTTGACAATTCGTATTGGCAGAAAGAGCTGCATCCACCTTCAGCGGGAACTCCAGGGAGGCCGCTTCATCAACAAGGTAAATGGAACGCCGGCCACCGCGGCCGATATCCGGTCCACCTTGGCCAACGATATTTGAACCCATCTCAGGATTGATTAAATTACCCCATTTGTCGTGTTTTCGCTTATCATAGCCGTGGGGCATCCAGAAAGGCGGCATAAATTTGATATAAGTGCGGATTTTCTCAAAAATACAGTCCGGATTGTCCTTCTGGTCCACGTTATCCAGCTTATTTGACCCAATTCCACCGGCAAACCCCTCAGTCCAACGCCATTCGTGCGTCATCATGAGGATAAAAAACCAGGTTGCACCGGCATCACGGGATTTTTCTACTAATCCGCGCTTCTGACGGAGGTAGTGTTCGTACAACCACTCTAAAAATTCGATTTGCCGGGGAAATGGGATGATTGGAAGGAGGGTAGGAAGGCCGAGGGTCGCATTTCGTGGATCATAAGTCCACCCCCAGTCCATTATTCCATCAATAAGGTGTTCCCTTTGGGAAATATGAGTCAGAATGGAACGCATGTTCCAATCATTCTTTTCAGTTTCTATAAGTAATTCAGTCCTTCGGGCTATTTCCTGGTTAAAAAAATCATTCAATATTTCAATGTAGCCATCAGGATCATTGTACCTATGGGGGTTGGCTAATTTATAAGTGTCTACAGCGCGGATTACCAGCTCTTCATGCTCTGGCTCAGTCTTAAATTTAAACATTTTCCCAATCGGATATAATTCTCTCTATCTTTATTTTAACCTTTTCAGGCATGATTCGTCTACCGCTGAGATAATGCTGCAGAGTATCATAGCTGATTTGAAGTTTTAAAGCCAAGTCCGTTTGCGTCTTCCTTACTGAACGCAAACGTCCTTTGATCTCCGTATAGGATCTGAACTTTTTTTTGGGTGTCATGCTAAATACTCCTTTTACTACTACAAATAAATTTATATATTTCTATTTGCAAGGCAAAAAGCCCGGTTCTCTGTGAACGGGCTTTTTACCAAGGAATCATATGGCCGAGAAACCACTTCAACAGCAATTTTCTGATGAAATACGGGAAGTTCTGGATAAATTCAAGGATTCTGGTCTTACAAACGGTGAAGCCATCGGAGTATTGGACATGCACAAATTTAATCTAAATTTCACAATTGCTATGGACGAGTACAGAAGGAAGAAACCGTTTTGAATAAGAATAAATTCGATTACCTATTTCATATAAGGGTCACAGATGGTGGCTCAATTCTCCCCACTGGTGGCTGCACATTAGCTGCGATAGTGACCGGTGATAAACTCAAATGGGGCGTGTCAAGATGTTCTGAAAAGGACAATTTTTGTAAGAAAGTCGGCCGCGCCATCGCATCAACCAGGGCCCAAGGAACACAGGCCATGGAGACAAGAAAGATGGATATTCCAGCTCTTCGGATATTCGCCGATCTCCTTGGTGCTCATATTAACCAGAAGAGTTCGGTAACGGAGATTGCAGAAGTCATCGGACAATACCGTTGAATCTTATGAGGTTCCAAAGGACCAGTTGCCCAAAGGGGTAACGTACCGAAAAATTTATGGTCAGAAAAAACCACCCAAAGAGAATAAGCTCGGTCAGGCGCCAGGTGTTCTCAAACTTTTACCGGAGTTAGAATGGTACCCAGACCGCCCTTAGAAACACTTCCCTGCAGAGACCTCAAAGTTGAAGGTGCCTGCGCAAAGGATATTTGTCCTTATGTAATTCAGAACTGGGATGGTATCATCCGGATTGCCAGATATGAACATGAGTATGAAATGCAGCGCCGGAGTATTGACGCTTTCAAGGAAAAAATTCGTAAGAAAAAACCTTTTTTACATAAGATTTTCCCATTTAAAATCACCATTGAAAGGAGATAATCATGGTAGACATCGAAACCGTAAAGGCCAAGGCCAAAGAAGAAGTTGACAAGGAGCGGAGTGAAGCCGCGGTGGAAGCTCTGAAAGACAAGTACAACGAATTGGCCGATGCAGAGCAAATGGTCAAGAACGTCAAGAAAGAAATTGAAGACCTGGAAGCATCTATTGCCGATGGCTCATTCGCTGAACAGTCCTGCTGAACAATGGGACGAGAGTGCGCTTGAGAAATTAAAGCGCAGTGCTGAAAAGGAAGCAGCCAGTTTTAATAAAATCCGTCCTAAAATTACAATTGACCATGAATACATAAAAAAAAAGCAAGAAACTGCTGCAAAAATAATGCAGGAAAAAGATCGATATGAACGCAGAGAAAAATTCAGAAAATATCTTGACCTTGCAAACAGTATTCCTTCTGCGGCACCAATGCTTACAAAGAAAATTCTTAATGAAGTCCAAAAAGACCTGATTGGAATCTCAACTCCTAAAGGGCAAAACAGTTTTTATGAAGAAATACAAAAAACTTTTAATCAAAGGGAATCTCATTTGGCAGATGCTCTAGCGTACGGTAGGGCCGGCGGCATGTATTCCATGAGAGAAATGAATCCCAGTCTTCATGTTTTTTGGGATGGCTGGCGTACAACAACTTTTGAACTTGGGCAGAATGGATGGAAACTTGCAGCCGATCAGGATGCTTATGGCAGACGACTCCAACTTGTCTTCAGTAAAGATAATATCGTCATGATAGGGCAACCATTGGAATTTGATTATATGCGATATGCCCAAAATCCTACCATGATGGATTTGAAGGAAGTGAGAATCAGACCAATTGCGCTGGATAAAAATATAACATTTCAATACATGGACAAATTAAACATATATGGTCTAAAGTCAGTAAAACACATACCAGAGATTTCCAATAGCGAGGTCACCTCTTTCGCCGACCTCGCTATTTTTCAAGAGAAAGAGGAAAGAGAAGTAATTATTGAAAATAAAGACGTACAATCCCTCATGAAGGAAATTCTTAAAATCCAATCAGAGAAACAAAAGGAACTCAGGGAAAAAGAAAGACTTGCCAGGCGGCGTGATGTATACAAAGCTGAGAAAGGAGAAGGCCTGGTTGAAACAGTCCATGCAAAAATTATAACACTTGACCAAGTTTCATGACAAAATGTCCTCCAAATATTTTGTCATCGGAGGGTGGAAAGGTACGCCGTTCCATCCTCCACCGCTCCCGAGAAAAGTTGCAAGCACACCCTATAAAATGGATGCAAGCACTTTTTTCGGGGCACAAAAAAAATGAAAGAACCGATAGCATACAACAGCGGAAATATCCGTTCAATAAACGAAACCAAGGCCAGCATTGAAATTGGAGCTCCCATTGGTATTACTGTTCATTCACAACAAAGTATTATCGAGCTGGCCATGGGTTACGCCTTCGTCGGAGGCAAAGTATTCGTTGATAATGGCGCTTTTACTGAGTACTCAAAGGGAACAAACCTTGATATTGAAACCCTGTCCGGAAGATGCTATTGGGACAGTGTATTCGCAGTCTATCGTGAAATTGCAAGTATACCGTACGGAGCTGACAATCTGGTATTTGTAGCACCGGATCAGGTAGGAAATCCTGATGTAACTTTGAAAAATCTTGAATGGTTAATGTATGAAGTCCATGAGATTCGCAGCACTGGAGCTCAAATCATCCAGCCCATTCAAAAAGGAAAAAAGCCAGATTATGATATATCAGTCCATATTGCAGATTTATCAAATTGGTACTACGACTTTGAAAATACTATCCTCGGATTCCCCTCAAAGCGAGAGGCTTGGCATGTATCAGAAGTTCTTGATTATCTGATGTATAAGACTTTATGGGAGAAGAGGCTTTCAACTACTGAACCGGTTTGGTGTATTCATCCGGATTTGAAAATTCACTTCCTGGGGATTGGCGATCCCTTGAGGTTAAGCAAGATTCAAAAGTATATTGATAAAATCAGACCGAATGTATTTGTCTCAGGCGACAGTGTACCGACCGGAGGAATTGTCGGCAAAGGCCGCAAGCTCACAGAAACTATGAACTCATACCTTAAACTTCATCCAAACTTGACCAGAGAAGAAAGAGGCGAGCTTCGCTGTAAAATCCTCTCGGGAATTGAATGGACGAAACGTCAACAACACACTTTAGCATAGGAGGAATCCATGGAAATGGATATGAAAATCCAGGTGGAAGCAAAGGTTCTGATACCCGATGTCCCGAAGGAAATTAAGTTTACCAATGGTCAGAGCATGCCGATTGAATCTCTGTCCGAAAATGCCCTGATGAAAATCGGTAAGCAGTGGACCAAGAATCTCGTATTGGCCGCGCATCCTGATTCAACAATCGGTCAGGAAAAACCGGCACCTGAAAAGCCTGAAAATCCGGAACCGGTCGAAGGTAAAAAACCCAACGGAAAGAAAAAATAGGGGCATCACGGAGCAAGGCTTTAAGGGGGGTATAACGCCCCGCCCCCCGCCTTTCAATCATTATGCCATTACTTAACTTCCAGCAGCAGTTTGCCGATAAAGTCGAGAAAAAGATAAAACGTCAAACCATTCGTGCTTGGAGAAAATATCCAATTCGAACAGGCCAAATACTTTATCTCTATACAAGACTGAGAACAAAATTAGCCAGACGTATTGGAATGTACGTCTGTTTCAGTGCGCAGTCTATTGTCATTAATGAAGACTCTTTCACAATTGATGGTCTTTTAATAACCAATAAAAAAAGACTGAATTTATTTGCTGTTAAAGACGGTTTTGAATCATGGAATGATATGATATCATGGTTCAAGAAAACACATGGACTCCCATTCAGAGGACAATTGATAAAATGGTAAAAAGAGAAATTAAAGTAATAATTAACATGGAATCAGATGAACCTGTTATCATCCAGGCTGATGATGTTAATCCCATAAAGGACATGGCCTGCTTATGTGAAGCCCTTTGTACTTTGATTCATGCAGCTCATAAAAATGGAATCCGCAAAGACCACGAATCCCTCAAGCTCTGTATCGGCCATCTTGAATCAGGATTTGCTGATGAAAATTATAAAGTAAGGTTACCTGGTGAACAAGACTAAAATAGAATGGTGTGATTACACCTGGAATCCTGTGGTGGGCTGTAAACATGCCTGTTATTACTGCTATGCACAGCGCATAAACCAACGGTTCAAAATGATTCCAAACTGGACAAAACCGAAATTTTTTCCTGAAAGACTTACTGAACCTGCGAAAGTACAAAAGTCCTCAAAAATATTCATAGGATCCATGTGTGACTTATTTGGTAACTGGGTCCCTAAGAAATGGATTGATAGTGTTCTGGAAGTATGTCAAGCACTTCCGAGACATGAATTCATGTTTCTCACAAAGAATCCAAAAAGATATCTTGATTATGAGGTTTATCCTGGTAATGTCTGGCTCGGGATGACATTATCCGAAGGAAATACCAAGGAACTTAGAAATTATGTATGGCATGTACACCATACGCACTGGAAAAAATTTGTATCCATTGAACCTTTGAGAGGCGACTTCAGCAAATTTAATTTCTACCCGATGACAAAAATAATCGTTGGAGCCATGACAGGTCCGAATCCTGTGGTGCCGAGGAAACAATGGATTGATTCAATCATATCACATAACACTTTTTATAAAAATAACATGAAGGAGTATCTTGGCAGAAGATAAAAAATCAGGGATTTACAGTGAGCTGAAACGGTATGAAATATTAACCGGCCTGGTCTGCATATGCCAGGCGGATCCGTCCGAAGAAATCAGCTCAGAATTTGAAGTGGGCTGTCGGTACAGATTTGACTTGATGGGCCTGGGTATAACTAAGTATGTTAAAGTATATTCTGAAGGATCATCAGATAGTTTCGAAATATGCTCAACTGCAATATTCAATAAATATTTCAAACCCGTGGAGGTAAACAATGTGGAAAATACTGACCCTATGGAGAAAGATTCCTAAAGAACTGAAGACCACTATTCTGTGGTTGGTCATGGAAATCGTTGATCGCATCAAAAATAAAAAGAAAAAGGAATACGACAAACTTCTCCATAAGCTCATTGACCAGGCAAATCTGAATAATCCGCAAAAATCCTTTCTTAAGACCTTCGTGTCTTATTATTACAATGACGGAAAAATCACTATCAACGAGGCCCTGGATTTAGCAAATCTGCTTTTCAGAATAATTGGGAAAGAGGTTCATATCAGCCAGGATAACAAGAACTGGCTGGTAAGAGTAAAGAAATAATTTCGGGGGCCCTTCGGGTCGGCTTTAAGACAGTTAGCTCTAACTTAACCAAATCCTGAAGGGTCCCTGCAGGGAGTTTTATGACATTGACAAAAGAAGAAATTCGTATATTAGTCGAGGATGAGCTTCAGGGCATCCAGGCAAAGGAACCTCATGAACGCCTTGTTGCTATAAAATTGATTCTTGAACCTTACCTGGATCCACAGGTAAACATACCCAGTGCTCTTTACAAGGACATTTATGGCTGTGTATTTTTAGCAAATACCATCTTATGAAATTCAGATTCATAAATCATTGGCTTCATGCTCATGGAATCATATTAGGCTGGGATTACGGCCAGGATTTTGAATATAATTATTTTGAATTGACTATTTTAAATTTTGGCCTGGGAATAAAATGGCTGAGATATAAAATGCAAAAAGGTATTTGGGATTGGCCGGAATGGAAATTCCTTTGCTTTTGCCGGTCAGCCTTTCTCTTTGTGAAAAGGCTTCCCGGCCGTATCCGTAAATTCTTAACTATATGAATAAGAAATTCAAAATCGGTGAAGTCGTGCAGCTCCGTTCAGGAGGCTGCGATATGACAATAAGCGCTACCGGTACCCAGGATGGAAAACCATTCGTAAAATGCCAATGGCATGACAGCGGTTTAAGTGCAGAAGGAGATACTTATCATCCGGATATGCTAAGGAAGGTCGAAAGGAAAAATTGTGGTCTGGTATAATGTCCTCATAGACAACGGTGTACTCCGCGGGAAGTCCGAGCATGAAAAACAGGAAATCCTCGCCGAGTACGCCGATTACCTTCGGGACTGTAGAAAGGATGAACAACTTGAAAAAAAAGCGGAAAAAGAAGCCGGCAATAATCAAGGAACCTGAAAAACCAGAGGAAATTTTTAAACCTTCAGTGGATGATATTGTCCGTAATATCAGCGTAAAAGTCTATGCTGATAAAGTGGTTTGGATAGGTAAACGTGAGGGAAAATCAGTATTCGTTTGTCAAAATTCAGGATTATGGTATGGAACCTCCAAGGGTTGGGAAATCCGCAAAAGAGCAAAGGATGATCTGCACGTGGATAAAGGACAAGTGGCCTCTGGAGAAAAAACTTGAAGTATACATAAACAATCTTCAACTTGAATGGGCCCATCGTCAAGATCATATGAAGATGAAGTTCACGCCTCTGCATAGTTTTGATACTCATTGTGGATACGATTGGCGATTTACACGGGAACTTATAACCAATCACATTTATTATTATATAAGGAAAATAAGATGCTTAAAATCTCAACTTTCATCACAGCCGCAGCAATCCTTATTTTAATTGGATGCAGAAGACCAGAAGAAAAAAGGGTTGAAATGGAAGTCATCGAAGTGGATAACTGTCAGTACATTGTGTGGTTCGGTATATATCATGATGCCATTATTCATAAGGCCGACTGTCATAATCCGGTTCATTCTCATAATTGGTTCCAGACCCTGGTTGATTCAGCGAAAATTAAACATGACTGATATTAACGAGTACTGGTGCATTCAATGCCATGTCGATGATGAAGATCCTTGTATCCTTCTGATGAGAGGAACTGAGTTCAGGCCAATCCATTGCCCCTTAAATTTAGAACGCAGAGCTTTATGGAAAAAAGTCACTCATGAAATGACCCATATCAGTGTGACTGTCGCTGATGTCATGAAAAAAGTAATAGAGGACCAGAATGCACGAAACCGACTCGGACATGACAATCCAGCCCCCGGGGCGTGAGGACCGGAAGAACCGGCGCCATGTGACCGAAGGAGAGGTCCTGGCAGCAGTCCTCGAATTGATCCGGCAAATTGATGCAAAGGAGGCTCAAAAACACCTGATGAAAAAACGACACCCACAGTCCCGCCGCAGCTACTTTTTTGCGGGACCCTCACAACGTCTGCAGAGGTACCACGATGGGTGACCCTAAACGAGATTATCTGACGACCGACGAGGTTTACAAACAGATCCAGTATGACAATCCTGAAATCCATGTGGCTTATTATCCCAGGTCTTCGCCGGTTGCCTATAAGGACCGGCCGGAAAAAATCGGCTGTATTGCCTGTGGGAAATCCTACATGGATACCGGGGAACGGCAGGATTGGGATTACGATGGTCTTACAAAACAGAGGTGGGAATGCCCGAGCTGTCATAACTTCATAACTGTCAGTCACCGGAAACCGAAGTCCATCAATGAAATCAAGGCTTTCTCGGAAATTGCCGTTGAATCGACTCATGCCTGGGCGGCAGCCAATAAAAAATCTGTACTTAAATATGCCCACACGGATACCGGTTTCTGCAGGGTCTATTACACCTGGAAGAACAGCCAGGGCCAAAAAGTCTGGTATTGCGCACAGGAGGGCCGGCCGGGCTGTGATGTGGAGTTCCTGCGGTGCTGCGGCGACCTGGAACCGGAATATGAGGTCCACCCCAAGGATCCCCCGCCCCTCTCCCCCGGCAGCACTTCGACGGATAAAATCGTGAATGCCTGGATTAAAAAGAAATGGGGAAAAGATGGGTGAGATTGCCGAGGCCATAGTGAATGGCGACTTATGCGAACAATGCGGCTCCTGGATAGGCCCCGGGGATGGCTACCCCAGGAACTGCGGGTGCGACTCCGGCGCCCGGGCAGCAGCTCCCGCGCCGAAACCGTTCAAATGCCCTAAATGCGGCAAATCATTCGAAAAGAAAGTGGGCCGGACAGACCATTTCATCAATCACCACCGGTCCGAGGTCAATAAACTCGTGGAGGGATATTTGGAATGAAATATGACATCGTGAAAGCCAAAACAGTTGATGACTTGATATCCCGGGTCCAGCAAAAAATGAACGAAGGGTGGATGGTCCAGGGTGGGGTAACAATTCTCCAGAACGATTACCAGCCAATAATACTCCAGGCAATCAAATATATAAGGAAAAAATGACCATCTTCGTATTAACCGGACCTGACCAATGGAGGCATTGGTGCCATGAAAATTACTGGAATCGGAAAGACACTCGCATCGTCCCCCTCCAACGGGCCGAGCAGCTACACGGCCATGAAAATCCTATTGTCCTAAAATGGGGAACCTGGTATACCAGGCCAAGTGAAGAGCTTGACCTGATTGACCAGACCATAGAAGCCCTCACCCGATGAGCCCCCTGGCAGCAGCCCTCCGCGCCATAGCAGCAATTTTTAAGCGGCGGGGTAGCCACTGCAGCGGTGACCCCACCCCCCCGAGCAGCATTCTCCGGCCATGCCCCTGTGGCAAAGACCCCCTCATCCGAAAAAACATTGGTGCCTCTGAACTGCACTTCGGATATGCAGAATCCGAGTATGCTGTCTTCTGTGACTGTGGCAAAGCCGGACCTATAGGAATCACCCCTGAAAAAGCCGCTGAATACTGGAATTTCCTCGTGGAATATGACCGGATATAATATATATATAGAGGTTTTTTTGAAAAAATGATATAAAATCTCCTGGACCGAATAAGATTCTCCTGTACTTTACACTCTCTCTATGCTCACCCCCTGATTGAAAGAAGGAATAGGGGGGGCGGGTTCGGGGTATTGAGATAGTGGATAAGTAGGAAGAGAACCACACGGCCTTGTCGCTTCGCTCCTGGGAGCCGCGCGGCTCTCATCCACCTCAACCAGGAGTACACCATGACCTGTATACTACGTCAGTTCTGTATCATCAATGAGTTCGGTGAGTGTGATGGTGAGATACCATGCAACATGCAGCTGGACAGAGAAGAAGATGATAAGATTCTGAGTGCCGTTGCCCCTTCTAACGAGGGCAACGTCCCTCATTCATCATAAACCAAATTGGAGGACATTATGTATCACAAGGCATTACAGGTTGCCATGACCTTAAATGTGGCATTCGCTCTCTCCCTGGCTCTGTTGGCCTAGAGAGATCATTCGTTGAAGGTCGGCTCCCCTCTCCATGAGGGCGCCGCCCTTCTTTATTAATAACCAATCACTTAACAAGGAGGACATTTATGTCTTTACAAATTACTGCAGTCAGAGCAATTAAAGGTGCCGGAAACCTGGTGGCTGGATGCTCAGTCGTTATCAACGAAGTACAGCGTGTGAATGGAATCAAGCTGTTCCATGATGAGACACGTGGTTACAACGTTGGCATGCCTGCCCAGCAGGGAGCTGACAAGCGCTGGTATCCCCAGTTCAGGTATCTGGACAGGAAAATCCAGGCTGATTTCGAGGAACAGATTCTCAGCCAGTTGCTGGCCCATGAGGATCTGAGCCATCTCAAGTCACCTGAGAAGAAGAAGCTCGAACCTCAGTTCTAAGCTGATTCTCAAATCCATAGCCCGGGGTCGAAAGGCCTCGGGCTTTTTTTTTGACAATTTACCAGGAGGACATCATGAGAATAATTGACAGAGCCAAGCTCTATTCAGCATATGGGTTGAACGCAGAAGGTTATCAGCGTTTGGCCAATCGGATGAACCATGAGGCCAGTGAGTCGAATTGGGACGATTTCATCCTCATCACAGCACAGGACATCTATTCGATAGTCAGGTGCATGCGGCACTCGGACAGACGCCGGCTTATCCAACTGTTCCCGGCACTGCACTACTCCTTCAAAATAGCCAAGAAGATTAATGTGGTTCTGGTTTATCTGAATGACCAGGTGAAGCGTGACATCATTACGGCTATTGAGGCCTTCGGAGAGCATAAAGAGGAATTTGAGTTTCTGAAGGAATTTGTCAGATGGTATGGCATCAGAAGGATTCAGTATAAGGTCTTCAATAATTGGATACCTGCGGATCCCAGGCCTGGCTATCTCTCAAATGAGTATGATGGCACAAATATCCACAATTTCACATACGAGGATATCCATCTTGATACCGAGGATGAGGAAGCCAAGGAAGAATGGTTGGCACAACAGTGCTGCCCATAATAGGAGTATCGAAAGCCCTTTGCCTCGTGCAAGGGCTTTCTCACCTTTTTTTTGTCAAGGAGCATAAGATGAGTGATTTTTTAGCCATGGCCGAACGATTAGGCGGCATTGACCAGGAGCACATAGACCCCCAGGTCTACAATCATGCCTCAAAGCCACTAGGAAACGGCCATGAGACCCAGGCCGCGGCCGCATTGTCCGAATTGATGCAGGAGCACCAGTTCACTGATGAAGACGAGTGCATGGAATTCATGGGCTCAATATCCAATGAGAGCCATGTCCGGCAATCCATTTTCATCAAATACGGAGCTGAAGCAGCCGAGGAATATGAGCCATGCGTCCAGGTGAAGCCGAAGACCGAGTGGCTGAGGAATGGCTATGTCATCCGAGAGGGTGAGCAGAGGCTGTGCGGAATTATTACATATCATCATGGTCAGCAGCAAGAGGTTGACATGTGGCACATCAACCAGGTGGAGAGGAAATAACCACTAATTGAAGGACTTCTGGACGAGCCTTTGGTAATTGGCAGCAAGCTCCTGGGCTGTCTTACCCTTCATATCCTCTTTGGATAAGTGGAGATGGAGATGTTTTTCTCCCCCGCCTCCAGAGAGCCTGTTCAGAAGCTCCTTCAGTGCCTCGACCTTGTTGTAGGGCTTGACCACGATGTAAGGAATGCCTTGAGCATTGAGCTTCACAGTCATTTCCTGGATGACAGAGGTGTCCATATCCTCGAATTCCTCGAAAGTAAGGCCCAATTCACCATCCTGGAGCTTGTGCTTAAAGTCAGTGGCAATATCCTTAAAGTCAAAAAAGGCTATTTTGCCAAGTTCATTCAGACACTCATCGAGGGTAATATCGCATCGTTGTTTGGCACTTTGGATACGATTCTGAATTTCCCTCTTAACATTTGGCTCTTTTAGCCAGTTTTTGGCAGTTGATATCGAAATTCCTGTTTTTTGAGCAGCCATTTTCCTGTTATTACTCAGGAGCAGGCAGTTAATAAACGCATTTTGCTCTGGTTTTAGAGGGATGTCCTCGTCACGGGTGATGAGTTGCTTTGATTCGTCCATGTCTCTTTATTATACTCTTTTTTGAAGGAAAGGTAAATAAATAAGTTGTCATTTTTTCTTTGTACAGAAAATAACTGGGTGGCTTTGTTCCCCGAAGGGTGGCTCTGTTTCCTTATGACTCTCTATGGAGGTTGGCATTAATTAGGACTTAGCCGCCCCTTAAAAATTGGAAGGATATCATGTCGGATGAGAAATTAGATGAGCAAAAAGTAAGCGTTGATTATGTCGATGCAGTAGCCATGTTGGCCGAGGACGAGTTCATCCATACCTTCATGAATCCATGGGCTAATATGCTCATGGGTGCCGATAAGTCCCGTGAATCCATCATAAATGAAATGCAGGATGCTGACATTCAGATTGGCGGCAAAATGTGCCGAGCTATGGGCCATGGCCTGGTCATGAAGACCAATGAGAAAACATTATTCATACAAGTGGACGATAAGAAGATTGAGGAATATTTACAAAATAGAAATTGTGACTGATGCCATCATTTGACCTGGAATTTGAAGTCTACTGCTCGTGTGGTGGCGGTCTCTGTAATCAATCAGACACCAATAAGAATGGTCATTCCCATTATGTCACAGTTGAGCCCTGTGAGTCCTGTATCGATGATGCCAAGGAAGAAGGAAAAGAAACGGTTTTGAATAATCCTGATGAATATGATTTACAAGAGAAGGAGTAATATTTTTATTTAGGACTTAGCCGACCTCTAATTTTTTGAAAGGAAATAGCATGCCCACAGGAAAAGTAAAGTTTTTTCAGGCCGACAAGGGATACGGTTTCATAGTCCCTGATAATGGTGACAAAGACATATTTGTCCACGCTTCCGGCCTCAATGGAATCAATAAACTGGATCCCGATGACTTGGTAGAATACGAGGTTGGCGAGGGCAAAAAGGGCCCTGTTGCCAAGAATGTCCAGATTATTCATGAAGATGCCTGAAGGTGATATCTGCCATAGTGATGCAGATCCCGGGTTATAGAATGAGTCGATATCCTATGAAAATAGTCATGAGGATATTACCATCATCCAAGGATTATCAAAGAAAACCGGTTCCACCACTCGTACCTGGGCATTCTGCAGGTATGGTTCTGGTAACCAGGTATGGAATTGGAAATGATCGAGAATTTGATATGATAAGTACTTCCCGGCCTCGAAATATTATCACCCTGTTAACCATAGAATCCATTCACGGAGTATCCAGGAGGATTTCAGCATGAAAGTAATTGTGGCCGGCACCAGGACGATTACGGATACAGCGCTGGTTGCAGAGGCCATACAGGCTTCTCGGTTTCACATCACGGAGCTGGTCTCAGGCCACTGCCATGGGGTAGACCAGCTCGGTGAGGCGTGGGCCGCCGAGAACAGGATCCCCGTGAAGCTGTTTCCGTTCCGGAGTGACCTGGGCAAGGCCGGAGGTCCCATCCGGAATACCCAAATGGCAAAATACGCTGATGCCCTTATTGCTGTTTGGGATGGTAAGTCCCGGGGAACAGCCGATATGGTCAGAAAGGCTTTTAAATACGGATGTCACGTTTATCAATTAAGGATTACGAATTATGACTTTTCATGTACCGGAAAAATACCGGATTATCAAGGGCTTGTTGGCCAGCTCGCAGCACGAAGGTAATAATGGCTGCTTCATGTTTAAGCATCATGGGAACTGGGTGAAATGTGTGGTTTCTGATGGTTTTGGATGGGAACATGTGTCAGTCAGCCTGGAAAAAAAGAAATGTCCAAACTGGGGAATTATGTGCGCGGTCAAAGATCTTTTCTGGGATCCGGAGGACTGTGTTATCCAGTTTCATCCACCGGCCAGTGCCTATGTCAATGCACACCCATACTGCCTGCATTTATGGCGTAAAATAGGCCATGAATATGAAATTCCTGACTCGATTTTGGTAGGACCTAAATAATTATCCTCCATAAGAATGCTGGGGGGTAATTTTTTACTTTTCTTAAAACTAACGTGGATTTTAAACCAAAATCAATGATAACTTGATTTTTGTATCATTTTTGATTATAATAAATATATATATGGATATGGCAACAATTATACAGCGGCTGAGAGCCAAAGTAACTCGGTATATTAATTGTGATGCCGAGCCCTGCGACAGTTGTGGTAATATCCATTCCTACCAGGAGTTGCTAAATGAGATAAGCCAGGAAGCGACTCAGTACGGACTCACTCTGGAAGATATCGGAATATAGAACCCCGGGGAGGCGGCTTGCTGATGGGCCCCTCCCCATAATGGGGGGTATTTTATGATTGTGACCCTTAACGACCAGCAATATGATGTCAAATGGCACTTCGACAGAGACTACCTGTTCATCGATTCCGTTGATGATGTTCCATCTGTAAATTTACAGGTCAAATTTTTGAATATGATTAAAGGCTTTGTGAAAATTCAATTACATGAAAGGAGTAAGGAGCTATGAAAATCATCGAAGCTCTTAAGCAGCTTAAAGACCTGGAGAGAAAGGCCGACGATCTCCAGAAGAAAGTCATGGACCACACGGCCATCATGGATTTTGAGGATCCGGTTTACAAAGACCAGCATAAGAAAGTACGGTCATGGATTGATGCTTTCCATGGTATCCAGGAAGAAATACTCCGGTTACATTGTGCCATTCAGGTCACGAATCTACAGACTCCTGTGGAAATCAAAATTTCTGATGCAAAGGCGAAGACCAGGACTATTGCAGAGTGGGTCATCAGGCGCCGGAAGACTGCCAAAAGGGAATTTAACTTCTGGGCCCATGTGAATGACCGCGGCCTGGTTACCAAACCCATTGTCAAGAAGGGCCAAACCGAACCTGAGATTGCAAAGGTCATCAGGTTCTATGATCCTGAAGAAAGAGATACCATGGTCGAGAGGTTGAGAGCTGAGGATGCGGCCATCGATGCGGCTCTTGAAATTGTCAATGCAAAAACAGATCTTATCGAATAACTGCCGGTTCAACCCTCGGCCGGGGAGCCACAGTAAGGAAGTATGAATGGCGAGATTGCCCAAGGGCCTTGGGAACTGGCCAGGCCAGCTTCTTCAGAGGGGAAGAATTTATATTACTGAGGAGTAGTAGCTTTCGCTAGGAAACTCATACACCGTGAACGAAGATAAAAACTGGAAAAGGAGGCGTTCTCATTTGACGATACTAAATGAAACCATGCAACTTAGCTCAGTTGGTTAGAGCAACAGAGAGTAATCTGTAGGTAGTGCGTTCGAATCGCACAGATGCAGCCAATCAACGGCTCGCAGGCGTAGTGTCTGCTCAACATCAAGGCTCAAGTCTCAAGAATTAAGTAAGTAAGGTTCAATCGGTTCAAGTGAAAAAGGTACAAGAACGCAAGGCTAATCGGAAGACGAATGAGCTTCTGAATGTCCTCGGATAAGTTATTTTCCTCATTAACCCAGGTTACTTCCGAGGCTTCTCGTTTGGGGTGTACCAGAATCAAAATCGTGGCTTACTCTGTGAAGCCACGATTTTTTTTTGGAGGTAAACATGTCAGTAAATGGAATTGATATTACAGATGTTATAATCTTTCCTGTGAAAAATAAACCGGAAGATTCATGCCTTGCTGCATTTGCAAGGATAGTTTTTAATGACCAATTCATCGTATCTGGTATCAGAGTTTTCGAAGGAGAAAATGGACCTTTTATAAAATTTCCACAAGAATATAACAGGAATGTTGGTAAAGGATATGATGTCTGTTTTCCAATCACAGCAGAACTCCGATGTTATATCCATGACCAAGTTCTTAGCCAGTATTCAATCACTATGGAGATAAAATCATAATGTTAGCATACAGACTTGTACGTTTATACGGAAGCAAATTAGTGGGTCGTATTGTACACACGATACCTTATGGTTCATGGCCTGGAGGATTTGCAAGAGTCAAGTGGATAAATAAAGATTCAAGTTGTCCAGAGATATCTTTCTTTGTTGAAGGTAATCAAATTGATCCAGATGAAGAAAAGCCATTTGGTGTGATGGGTGTTTTTGAAAATGAAGAAGTTACCCTCACGTTAAAAAGGAAATTATGAAACCAGGTCATATATATTATAATTCAGAAACACCTTTACTTGCAGCTCTTTGTCTGAATACTGAAAGGGCTTTTAAAAAAGGTCGAATAAACCAACATTATCCTGTCAAAATACATGGTAAGGAATATGCTGATGCTGACCTCGCTTATATAGAAGAGAAGAAAACTTGGCCTCTTGGTAAAATTAGATATCAACTCATGACAGACATTCTCACTAAGAAACTGCATCAAAATTATTCATTGGTAAATGGATTGACAGAACAGGGTGGCGATGATTTCCTAAAAAAATGTTTTGCTTATATTGACCTCGCTGAGTGGTGGGGATCCAGGGATTCAGAAGGACAATTTATGCTGGCTTTAAGAACAGCATACAGGCTGAATCATGCTATCGATGATGGTAGACTCTGGTGTTTATATCTTGAACATGCCAATCCAATAGAATGTATGATTGATAAAGATTTGAGAGGTTACTTGAAAAGGTATAGCGCATTTGCTTATAATAATAAAGTTACGATTCTGGAACAAAATCCTAATAGGAAAAGTGAATGGGCTGAGAAAGCCAGAGAAGGTAAGAGTGTTGCTCAATTATTTCTCAATGGCAAATATCATGGAGTTTATGTAGACGGAGAGTTTACGAGGTATTAATGTTATTTGTCGCAGTATATCATGATCCAAGAACCCAGGAACAACTCGAAGGTTTTGCCATTCTTAAAGAAAAAATGGAGGATAAACCAGACCATGAGTTTGAATTTGGCGGCAAGATATTTCAATACAGAAACGTTAAATTCATTGGTGATGAAGGAACTTATGGCCGATGGATTGAAAAGCCTAATCCTAATAATGCTATGTATATAACAAGAGACCAATGGCCGTGGAGACCGTGATGACATATCCTTATGAAGATATTAAATGCAGTTGCGATGAAGCTCTCAGTCTTAGAAATGATCTTCGTGTACTCATAAAAGAAATGTTTCAAATTTGTGAAGTTACTGGTTATATGGATAATATGTCAAATGAGTGCAAAATTGTTCTCAAGAAACATGAATATATTAAATGACTCGCTGCCGCTTCTCCCTCTCTCTGAGAGAAGCGTCTGCTCCTTTCAACCATAGAATAGCTCACTTTAAAAAAGGAGGATAAGATGAGTATTAATGGTATAGAAATCACCGATGTGGTGATATTCCCAATCAAAAACAAACAGGAAGGAAGTAACCTTCAATCATTTGCCAAGGTTCTTTTCAATGACACATTCTGTATCACAGGGATACGAATCGTCGAAGGAAAGAACGGCTTATTTCTCGGTTTCCCTCAACAGTATAAAAAGGAAGAGGGAAAGGGATACGATATTTGCTTCCCGACTACGGCCGACATGCGAGAGTATATAACCGATCAGGTTCTTGCTCAGTATGAGCTGGCAAAAAACGTTGATGCTGATCCTCAAGAAGGAAATGAAAGCCAGTATTAATCCGCATTTTTAAGTCCAGGAGCGTATTTATTGCGTTCCTGGCACCAAAATTCTATAATAGGAATAACCCTTTCACTTCAACCAAAGGAGGCAAATTGAGAAAAATATTATTCTTTCTGATTTTCTCAGTTTTCATTTCTTTCTCTTCCTCCATGGCTTTTCAGCCGGAAGTGGAGATCACGGCATCGGAGCTAATGATTGATGAACAACCGATGGCCGTTTCGCCCGAATGGGCCATTGAAAAAACTTTTATATATCATGAAACCTGGCCGGATAGGGAGGTAACCAGAATAATCAAGGGACCGATACAGGGCTCCGAGGTATTATTTTGGTATATAGCGCCTCACGTACCGGATTACAATATCCTGCCAGAAGTAATCGAACGTACTTAAATTTATTTGACGAGATTCAAAACCGTTGCTCTTGTTATGAGAGCAACGGTTTTTTTTTGGGGAAGATATGAGCTATATAAAAATAAAGAATAATGGATTACTCCACATTAAAGCTCTGACATTAGTTGGAGCTTCCACAAAAGTACATGACCGCACTAAAATAGGACAATTCGGTTCAGGGAATAAGTATGCCTTGGCTTATTTACTCCGTAATAATTATGAAGTTCAAGTATATTCTGGTCTTGACCAGATGCACATCGCCACAGCTCCACTGGACTTCAGAGGTCATAAATTCCATGTCATATATATCAATGGTCAACAGACTTCCATTACTACCGATATGGGTAAGGATTGGAAGTACTGGCAGGCACTGAGAGAAATATACTGCAATGCTCTGGATGAACCGAAATCTGAATTTGACATTGTACAAGAAATTGAACCAATGCCCGATGAAACCCATTTTTATATAAAATTTGAAAGAGATGGTCTTGACTTCATAAAGAACTTCGATAACTATTTCGCATTTAATAAGACAGTAGTATATGAATCTGGTATAGGTAAAATAATGATCCGAACAGGCGATTCAGTTAATATTTATCGAAAAGGAATCAGATGTTATGAACCTAATAATCAAAGTCTGTATGATTATGATCTGGAACAAATAGATGTCGATGAAAATAGAATTGTCAGATATACCTGGGAAGTTGAAGAACAAATCTGGCAATTAATATTCAGTTGTACCAATAAGGATGTACTGAGAAATATCTTCCTAAATTTGGACAAATCATTCTATGAAGCCAGATTTTCAAATATATCCAGTATCCATGCTAAAAGGATCTCTGATGAGTGTAAGGATGTATTAACAGAAATAAAATTTGTTCCCGCTGAATATTCTGGTATGCTTAAGCCTGATGAGGAAATGATGTATGCCAGGATACCAAGTCGCCTCTATGATGCAATTAAACCTTATCTCAAAAATGATAATCTTGCTACTAAATTCAAAATATATACTGATGGCGCATACAGAGAAATAGAACCTGATTCGCTTCAACAGAGTGTTATTGATAATGCTCTTGAGTTTTTAAAGAAAGTAGATTTTTTCATTCCATATATTATTAATCTCGCAATATTTGTTGAAAAGGATGTGCTCGGTACAAAAAGTGAAGAAGTAATTATACTTTCAGATACATGTCTTGAAAAAGGAATCACCGTAGTTATTAATACAATCATCGAAGAATACATACATATCAAATACGGCGTTAAAGATGAAACCAGAGGGTTTCAGGACGCTATTATATCAGAATTCATATCATACATGAAAAGGAGGAATGAATGTTAAAAGGACAAGATATTATGGATATGGCTGCTGAACTCGTTGAAATTCAGAAGTCAAAAAAGGATCTTATTGTCCCAACTGTACAGATGAGAATGTGCAGAACGGATGGTCATTCGCCACTTCAACTCAGGCTCGAAGACGGTCAACTTTTCGATATAAACAATTGGCCACACAGCCAGATAAGCACCTATACGAATATTCCAAAACAATACTATGACAGAATCAAGGATGAGAAACCAGGCCTATTAACCCTATGTGTTAATCATGGTTTCCAAATGGTCATCAATCGGCACTTTGCAGAAAAGAAAAAACATGATTGCCGGATGCTTCGTACGATAAATGGAAATGTGAGAGCTTTCCTGAGTGACAGATACTGGCGCCTGGATTGTTATGATCTTCTGGATGCAGTGTTTCCTATTCTTGAAGATAACAGATTCAGAGTCATTTCTTCTCAACTCACCGAAACCAGGATGTACATCAAAGCCATTACTGACACAATTCAGGGTGAATGGAAAAAAGGACACATTGTCCGATATGGAATATGTATAAGCTGTTCCGATGTTGGATGCGGAAGCGTATCAGTTGAACCACTTCTCTATGAAGTCGAATGTACCAATGGTTGGATAAGCGAACAGGCATTTCGTCGTGCACATATCGGCAAGTCCCAGGCCGGCGATAACATCCAGGAACTTCTGACTGATGAAACTAAGAATGTTTCGGATAAAGCGTTCTGGATGCAGGTCCGTGATGTTGTTAAAGGAACAATGGAAGATAGAATTTTTCAGCAGAATCTCAATAAACTGAGGGATGCAGCTGACATCAAAATGGAAAATCTGGATATTCCGAAAGTCGTGGACTTAACCATGAAAGAAGTAGGGATCACTGGTGAAAAGGTTAAGAATTCAATCGTTGAACACCTGGCTTCCGGAGCTGATGGTAAGGGCATGACGATGCTTGGCCTCGCCAGTTCATTTACCTGGGCAGCACACAAGGCAGAAGATGTTGATTATGAAACATCGACTGCTTTGGAAAAGGCCGGACCGAAAATTATTGAACTGTCTCAAAAGGACTGGCGTAAAATAGCTGCTTAAATTATTTTCTTTGAATGCAGATTCCATCTCAAAAGGATGCCGTACATTTTATGAATAAGCGCCTCGCCCAAATCAAGGGTGGGGCATTTATTTCCGTCAAAGAAGCCGCGCAGAAGCTCGGATATACCCCCGAATTCATCACCTGGTTGTGCCGGAAGGGAAGGGTCAAGGGGGCCTATCGTGTAGGCCATGCCTGGGCCATTCCCGAACGCTGGCGTTATGTGAAAAGAAGAAGAGGTGGCAAACACGGGCCTTCTAAAGTGAAGCCCGTGTTCGCCCTGGAGGATCCGTCTTTGAAGATGGGCCTGCCATCCAGGACGCACCCAAGTGAAGATACCGAAGTAATTGACAATCCAGGTAATATTTATTAGTATATTAATATCATATTTATTAAGGAGGTATATATGAATGCTGAAAATGTCGATGATGTCCCTGATGATGTTGTCGATCAGATTCTCACAAAACAGGAACAACCCCCCATACAGACCACCAGCCTCATCACCAATCTCGAAGAACTTGATATCGATGCCATCACTGAACGTGCTGAAAAACACGTTGAGAAAGAGCTGATTTTGCGTAAATTGGCCTTAAAGGTAACAAATGTCCAGGATTGGATTGACCAGAACGGGAAGCCTTATCTCCAATGGACCGGCGCCTCCCGGGTAGCAAGGATACTCGGAGTGAGTTACACCGGTCTCCATTTTGACCGAGTGGACCGAACCGACAAACATGGAGAATTTTGCGAAATTGACTGTTTTGGCACAATTCATTGGATGGGCGGTAAAATCGAAGAAATTGGCAGCTGTTCCTCCAGGGATCCGCTGTTTGGTGTCCGCAAAGATGAAAATGAAAAACCTTTTTTCCTTCCTCTGTCCGAAGTCGATGCCACGGACGTAAAAAAGAAATCCCTTACTAATTTCCTGAACCGCGGATTGAAGTCCATGGTAGGTCTGAGTTTCACCTGGGATGAGATATCCGAGATTTCAGGCGGGAAAATCACCAGGGAGCTCGTTAACGCCGTAAAATACAAGAAGAGGGGTTCCGGCCAGCCGGCCAAGGAAAACCCCGAGGAAAGGGCCGCAGCCTCTAAGAATGGAGCTGAAGTCTGGTCCTGGCTCACAGAAATGCACGGCAAGGACGCTACGACAGCGCTGCAGGCCCTGACCACCTGGACAGATAATTCCGGAAGGAAGGTCGCAGGGAAGAAGAAAATTGATTATGTCTCACCAGCTCAGATGAAAGTTTTATATCCAAAGGCCAAGAAATTGTACAATGAGTGGAAAAAATCAAATAAATCCAGTGATGGATTTACGGAAGGAGTGAATTTAGATGATAAAGGTTCCAAATCTGATTGAGGCCGTAGAGGCTCAAAAATCCAAGAAAATCAAACGTTCTCCATGCCCTAATAATCGGGCAAGTTCAATTGGATATGCGGTTCCCATGCTTAATGGGTGTCTCCGGCGCGGCGTGTATGAACGGACACACTGGCAGGAAAAAAAGCTATGGGAAGTCCATACCATTCTGATTTTCGAAGAAGGAGACCTGCAGGAAGGGAAGGTCATGGCAGACCTGCAGCAGGCCGGTTACCCTATCATTGAACAGCAAACTCCCTACCAATGGGAAGACAAAGAGACCGGAGAAGTCCTGGTTACCGGGCATGTCGATGGTAAATTGATGTGCGAAAAAGAAGGCACCGAGGAACACGTTGCTATTCCAGTTGAAATAAAGAGCATGCACCCCAATATCTTCGCCCAAATCCACACCTGGGAAGATTTCAAGAAGAAACCATGGACCAGGAGTTACATGGCTCAGATTACTCTGTATATGCTGATGAACAATATCGATATTGGCCTATTCATCCTCAAAAATAAATCCTCTGGCAAGCTGAAGCAGATAATCGTCAAACTGGATTACGAGCTGGGCGAGGCTTGCGTGAAAGCAGCGGAAGCCATCAACCAGCATGTCAAGGAAAAAACTCTGCCAGATAGAATTGATGACCGTGATGTCTGTAAGGACTGCATGTTCAATCATGTATGCCTGCCAGATATCAATTTTGGTGAAGAAATTCAGATAGGTGAGGATCCTGCCTTTGAATCCAAACTCAAAGAATACCTGGAAATCAAAGAAACTGCCAAAAAGGCTGAAAAGATGTGGGATGAAGTTCTCAGACCAAGAATGAAGGCATCGACCGATGAAAAAGGTACATTGAATATGGTTCTCGGAAATTACCATCTCAAAGGTAAGACTGCAAGCAACGGAACATTCAGACCAAAAATCGAAATCATTGACCAGGAGGGATAATGCCACCAGAAAAAGCAAAAAGGAAACTTGCTTTCTTCGAAGTTGATAGGGGCCGACTTGGAGAATGTCTTCAAGAAGACTTCGAGGAAGCTCAGAAAATTGCGGCCGAACGGGGTGTTGAGGTAAAAATCAATGCTCAAATTACTGTGTTCCCGCCCGACCAAAAAGATCCTATGTACGGTTCGGTACAATACAAACATAGTATCTCACAGCCTGCATTTCTTTCACGTAAGTACGATACCGTCCTTAATAATGATGGTATGATTATCAGCGACGCAGAACAGCCTCTTGAACAACTCGATCTTGACCTCGAAATTAAAAAGGATCCAAAACTTATACCGCACCCGAGTACGGGTACTGAAAAGGAGTAAGCCATGTCTGGCGACAAAAAGGTTGTTATCAGCCACCAGGGAGAAATCCTTCGTCTTCTCGAAGGCTGTGACTATGTACAACTGACCGATGGTACAGATGATACATTTGACACAGATAGTATTGATTCTTTCGCAGATTATCTCAGCATTAAGGATAATGATTTCAGATTATTTTATGATGAGTCTGTCTGCAGGGCAATTGAAAGCAATGTTAAATATAATACGAAATCAATAGCTGTATGTTCATTACAGTTCTCATTGCTCATGCAGAAACTTGTTAATGTAGCAAATCAGAATCTCGGTCTTGATGCTCTCGAAGAATTCCTTACAATAATGAAGCCATTCATTGACCAGAGTGGTATTGACCTCTTAAGCTGTTGTAACGATTTTCAGTCTTCCAAGATAACTTCCGTAAAAAGGAAAAGAGATCAGAAGAAGGGAAACTTTTGTTTCAGCATCAGCCAGGAAGATACAGGTAAAAATGACTTCGATCCTCCTGAATCTGTGAAGTTCGAATTACCCATATTTGATTTCATAGATGATGCTTCAAAGTTCGAATTCGAAATCCATTTTTCGCATCGTGCTACGGAAGATGACTGCCGTGTCTACTTCAAATTTTATAATCCTATGTTCAACAACCTGCTCCGCATGGAACAAAAAAGGATTATAGAATCAAAGCTCGAAAGAATTGATGCACCTAAATTTTGGGGCTCTCTTGAAATCAATAACAGAACTGATGAATGGAAATACAAATTCAATAAACCTGTTCATTAATGCTTTCTAAAAACCTGACCTTGCAAATACGAGGTCTACTGGAACAACAACCGCGTCTTAGGGATGATGACCAGTACCTCGTTGCAATGGTATGGAGGCAGGAGATAGGCGAAGCAGCTCATTCCGAGAGCTGCTTCACCTTACTCGGTAAGATTGCGAAACATGAACTTTCACATTTTGAATCAATTCGTAGAATCAGGCAGATGATTCAGGAGGAAACACCGGAACTGCGCGGTGAGAAATGGCAGAAAAGACAAGACCATACTGTAAAAGTAAAGCAGGAAATCGAGGAAATAAGGCCTCATGCAGGTCCGCAAGAGAATTTGTTTGACAAATAGGTGTCATTGAGATATTTTACGAAAAGCCAGAATGGACCCGGGAAGTGGTCGATCCTCCTGGTGAAACCCTTCCCAACTCCATACCTGGCGGGTCTATTAAATCTGGTTCCCACCAACGGCAACAGATCACTGTCGTAGAATCAAAGTGACGTAAACGCTTACCGTATGGCGTGTCTATCTCAGACGCACAGCACCCAGGGATAGAGGATACGGCGGGGTTCATTGCGAGGCGACCGAAGGATTAACCTCCCACCTTTCAGGGAAACCACTGTGTTTTCCTGGGGGGTGTTTTGCTCGGCTCACTCAGAATTAAAAGGGAACAACATTAACAGAAAGGAGTAAGATGACAGATCAACAACCAATCCAAGGGAAATTTATGGAGTCCCTTGTAAGGAATAATAAACAGATCCGCAAAGAAAGAGCAGCGGCCATAGGCGAAGATGCGGAACTGATTTACAAGCGTCAAATCGAAGACCTTGAAGTTTCGATAAAGAGACTCGAACGGGAACAAGAGAACATGCTCGATATGTCTCCTGATTCGGCAACCAGTCTCAAACTCGCCACCAATTTCGATGCTGTGGAATACTGCAAAACCGATCTTGAGTTGAGTGTCACAATTTACAAAAAGAAAATCCGGCTTGACCTTGCTAAGAAAAGGTATGCCTATCTGTTTGGAGGTACATGATGGGTAGTGGTGGATATTCTTTTGCTTCTCGCAGTACCAGGGCAACAAACCTGGGTTTCCATACCAAAAGCATTCATGAAACCTTCTCGGCTCGTGAACTGAATAATGCCATGAATCCAAAAGGTGTCACTCTTCGTGAGTCTTGTGATTCAGAAGAACATCCGGAATCATTGGCAATTATCCTGGCTCTTGATGTCACTGGATCAATGGGTTCTGTTCCACACCACCTGGTCAAAGATGGTCTCCCTCATATAATGAGTAAAATCATCGAACGTGGTTACAAGGATCCCCAACTTCTTTTTATGGGAGTGGGGGATCATAAGACTGACCAGGCCCCACTTCAAATAGGCCAATTTGAAAGTAGCGATGAGTTACTGGATAAATGGCTGACAGATATTTGGCTTGAAGGAAATGGTGGTGGCAATCAGGGTGAAAGTTATTTTTTACCTTGGTATTTTGCCGGCCATTGCACCAAAATTGACTGTTTCATTAAGCGCCAGAAAAAAGGATATCTTTTCACAGTAGGTGACGAGGATATTCATACTACCATTTCAAAATCATCAATGACCAGGATCTTTGGTGCTGGTGAATTTAATGATGAGATTTCTGCCATGGAGCTTCTTGATAAAGCCAAAGAAATGTATCATGTCTACCATATTCATATCACTGAGACCGGAGCTGGCTCCAGGCCTGAGTGGCAGAATCATTGGAAAGAAATTCTTGGAGATCATTTTATTCCTGTGAAAAGCAGTAATGATGTCTCAAAGGTCATACCTGATATAATTTATCAGGAAGTGGACCCAGGACGTGAGCCGTACAAACCGGCCGCACCGCAGTCTGAAACCCAAACTGCGGGTGCGCCCCAAGATGACATCATATAAAGCTGTAATAGGATTAGGATTTGGAGATGAGGGCAAAGGTCTGGTAACAGATTACCTTTGCTCTGTCTCTGAAAATCCTATTGTTGTTCGCTTCTCAGGAGGCCAACAAGCAGGACATACTGTATGGTTTGAGGACCGTAAGCATACCTTTTCAAATTTTGGTTCTGGTACATTCAGAGGGGCAGCCACTGTCTGGATGAATTCATGTACTATTGATCCAATCGGAATTTCAAGAGAATTCAAAATCTTAAAAGACCTAAATACCACACCTATTTTATATATCCATCCTGAATGTCCAGTTACTACTCCATATGAAATAGAAAAAAATCAACAGGACATAAATTATATTCATAATGGCACTTGTGGAGTTGGAGTGGGTTGTACATGGCAAAGAGAAGAAAATAATTATCACTTAAGAGCTAAAGACCTTTATAATTTATCAGTATTAAAAATAAAATTGGACCTTCTTGCTGAATATTATGGATATACGACTCCAGAAATACAAAGATTTTATGCTGCTGTTCAGTCTATAACAAAAAATCCGTATATCTATATTCAACAATATACTTTTGGTATACATGATGATGTTATTTTCGAAGGTTCCCAAGGACTACTTCTTGACCAGGAAATAGGTTTTTTTCCTCATGTAACCAGATCATATACTGGTTCAAAAATGATATGGAACTATGACCCTGAGTATTATCTCGTCACTAGGGCATACCAGACAAGACATGGTGAAGGACCAATGACCAATCGTGACATGGATCTAAACTTGACAAATAATGAACACGAAAATAATCAAGAAAATAAATGGCAAGGATGTCTTAGAACATCACCATTGGATATGAATCTAATAAAATATGCAATTCAATCTGATGAATATATTTTAAATAGCAGTTATCTGAACCTCATAATAACTTGCCTTGATCAGCTTAAACCTCCATATCATTATACCTTGGATCAAAAGGAAGTGAAATTCAATGGGCCATTATCAATGTCTGATGGCATACGATTTATTTTTAATAGAAGCATACGTGGATCATTAGTAAACACATACTGTTCTTATTCAAAATATTCGGACGATTTAAAAAAGGCTGATGAAATTGATGTATAATCATTATCATTGCAAAAAATGTATGTTCGGACCACTCTCCACACCAGACGAGAAACACGAATGTACAGCCAAATCGACCAGATGGAAACCCCCGACTGTCGAAGAAGTCCAGGCTTACATTGATGAGAAGGGTTACAATATTGATGCGGAGTACTGGTGGAATTTTTATAATTCGAAAAATTGGATGATTGGTAAAAATAAAATGTCCAAATGGAAATCTGCTGTTGCAACCTGGGCGCGGGGGAATGGTAATTCCGGTCGAGTCAGCGGATCAAGGCCAAAACTCAAGGAATTGGGAGACATTGGGTAAGCCAAACGCAGAACGTGAGGTCATCAAGTGCATGCTGTTCGATGCTGAACGGTGTATGCCGGCGTTCGAGTTGTTAAAACCACAGCATTTCTTTTACGGGGAATACAGGCATTTTTTCGAGGAAATGTGCCGGATGTCTGAAGAGGGGAAGGAAATAAATCCTGTCACCCTCACGGAAAATGCCCGTTTTAATCAGAATTTATTGGATGAACTGGTTGTTGAGGCCATCACTGCATCCGGAATAAGAAGCTATTGTGATGTTGTCCTGAACAATTATTACAAACGTGCTGCCCGGAAACGGCTCATAGACGCGCTCTCAGCAGCTCAAAAATCAGAAGCCACTCCTGAATCCATACGAGCAGATGTGGAGGATTTGGCCTATTTCCTTGCGGATAGGGCCGACCTGAAGGGTCTCAGACACACTTCTGAATATGTGAAGGATTCTCTGGTCCTGATGGACAAGATAGTGGAGTCGGGGAGCCCCGGGATCCCGACCGGTTTTCACGCCCTGGATTCCAAAGGTTTCAGCATGCGGCCAGGCAAGATGATTGTAATCGGGGCCCGGCCACGGATGGGGAAATCTGCGCTGGCACTGGATATCACCGAGAAATGCGGACAGCATGTGGCATTCTTTTCCCTGGAAATGGATGGTCAGGAACAGATTGAACGGATGCTGTCAAAACGGACAAATCTTAGCGGTGACCAGCTCCGTAATAAGAGCTCCCTTTGCGGCCATATGAATGAAATCACTCACCAGGCCAATGAAATATCCAAAATGAATATCTGGTGGAATGATTCACCAACTATCAGCCCCCTGCAGCTGCTCATGCAGTGTAAAAGACTGAAAGCCGAAAAGGGCCTGGGCCTGGTTGTGGTGGATTACCTCGGGTACATATCTGAGGAAGGAAAGCGGTACGAAAGTAGGCGTATTGAGGTGGGCCATTATTCCAGAATGATGAAAATGGTGGCCAAAACATTGAAAATACCGGTGATAGTGCTTTCCCAGCTCAACCGAGAATGTGAGGGAAGATCGGATAAACGGCCAAACCTGGGGGACCTGCGGGAATCCGGCGATATTGAACAGGATGCTGACCAGGTATGGTTTATTTATCGGGATGAAATTTATAATGAGCAGGCTGAACCCGGCCGCGCCGAAATTCTTATTGACAAGAATCGGGGTGGCCCCGTTGGGAAAGTCATCCTTCATTTTGATGGAAGGACAACCAGCTTTAAGGATTATACCGGACCAACCTCCACAGCCAAAGAAGACTGGCAACCCACTTAATTATTTATTACTTTATATATTTATTAATTAGGAGGTATATATATGGGTGTTAAAAGCGTTCAATTCTCATACGATGACGCATTAAGCGAAAGAAAGAAGAAAATCAAGAAGACCTGGAAACAGATAATGCTGAAGGGGATTGAGAGTTTTGAAGTCGAGCAGAATGGCGCTCCGGCACCCATACCAGAAACCACCGAGGTACCGGTCCAGGAACCTGAACCGCAGCCGCCTGAACCAGATCCCGTTGTCGATGACAGAGACAAAGAGTGTGGATTGCTGATATCAAAGCCTGAAGGAGTGGGTGTCCGTGAATTTGATGTATATATCAACAAGACCTGGCGCCAATGCCCATTTGATGAAATAAGCCCTCGTCAGATATTCCGGATTCGTGATGATAACGTGGTGACCGCGGTGAAAAAATATAAAGTCTTTGAAAAAAGAAGCCCGATTACAAAACGTGAAGTCAATAAACAAATGCTTGATTATGCTCTTGTGCTTCCATTAGAAAAACTTCCAATTAAGTGAGGTATCATGACTGCATTTACAAAAGCTCTGAAAAAAGTACTCGCCTCTGAAGGTGGGTATGTAAATGATCCTGATGATCCTGGTGGAGAAACTTATAAAGGAATTTCCCGTAGATATTGGCCTAAATGGGGCGGTTGGAAATACATTGATAAAAAACATTGGAATATAGCCAACAGCTATGTTGCCAATTTTTATTATCATAAATTCTGGCATCCATTAAAGTGTAATTATCTCCAAGAAGAATTAGCCACATTCCTTTTCGATTCAGGAGTGAATCTTGGAAAGAAGCCGGCCATAAAACTCCTACAGGAAACCTATAATGTCTACAGAGAATCAGGACAACCTGGTCTTTTAAAAGTAGATGGAATTATCGGCCCATTGACCATTAAGGCTTTGAACAGTATGAAAGTTCAGAAATTTGTCAATCAATGTATTGAAGCACGGATTGTTTTATATTTCATGAAGTGCGAAAAACGTCGTGTCAAATACAAATACCTAAGAGGGTGGGTAATAAGAACCCTTAAATATCTCGTTAAATGAAAGGAGTCTCATATGGGACAACCAGCACCTGATTCTCAGCCCGAGACCGCACCGGCCGGACAGCCGGAGGAACAAGAGAAAACTGAACCCACTCCAGGAACAGAGCCTGAACAGGAAGGTAAGGAAGAACAGCCTGAAAGCGAATCTGAGGAACCTTCGATAAGACCCCTGGCCGATAAAGTAATCATCAAAGCCATACAGCCCGATGAAAAATCTGCTGGTGGGATTTATCTCCCTGCAGGTAGTGAGCTGCCGGATCAGGGAATTGTTTTTGCGGCTGGGCCCGGGAAGTACAGTACTGATGGAACATTTATTCCTACAGAAGTCAGTCCTGGTGATCGTGTTATTTTCAATAAGCACACCGGAGTTGATATTCAGATTGGCAGTGTATCGTTGATTGTTCTGAAGGAGGAACATGTTCTCTGTATTATATGAAGTTCCCAAAGCATAAGAGGGTGAAGGATCCGGAGGCCTATAAGGAATATGGACGACTTCACCCTCAATGCCAAATACCCCAGTGTCGAAATCTTCTTTGGCTTGGCCCTCATCATATTCGTTTTCGCAGTCATGGCGGTTCTGATATCCCCAGTAATCTTATATCACTTTGTCAAGGACATCATGATATTGCTCATGGGAGGGTTAAAGGGATTTTGGCAAAGGATTACAAACTCTATTTATTAGCAATAAAACATGATAGAATTACGATTTCATTTAGAACCTTTTGCAAGCCAATCTGTGCGTCAGGGAAAATCATGGAGTGGCCGTAAAATATTTTACCAACCTGAAGAAGTAAAAGCATACAAGGCCAATATAATAGCCGCAACTAAAAATCAGATTAAAGATCTTCCCTATTTTGAAATGTTTCCAAGGAGTTGCCCGTTATCAGTTATGATAACATATTGTTTCCAATATCGTAAAAAAGAAAGAAAAAAATACATGTCCAAATTACCCCATAGACATGTACCTAAAATTACTTGGCCTGATGTGAATGATAATCTTCAAAAGCCTCTTATGGATGCTCTGGCTGGAATAGTTTTCGAACAGGACCAGCAAATTTTTGACATTAGAGCAAGGAAGTTTTGGTGGAGAGAGGATTTAATAACTGTGAGTATTACTCCATATCTTCATAAGGATCATTTATAACAGAAATATCCTCCGATTCCTCTGCCATAATTTCATCCATGTATTCCCTATAGACATCAGCATTATCAGCCCAATATTTTATATTGATAAGTTCTTCTTCGATGTTCTGCATTTCAACTTCTTCTTTTTCAGAACGAGCCTTTTTTCCTTTGAAAAATCTATATCTGGTTTCCCATTTTTTACCTACTTCTTTAACCTCTTCGGTTGCATGTCTGGCTGCTGTTTCGAATATCTGATCAGGAAGGATATTATTTCTTATTGCAGCAAGACGGAACTGCTCTGATTTTTTCTTCCATCTTTTTACTGCCGCAGGTGTGGGAACACCATTATTCTTCTGCTTGTTTTTAAGGAGTTTGGTGTATTCAAACATCACACCTTCTTTAAGCCTGGTCTTGGACATACCAGCTCGCTTTGAGGCTACAACATCAAGAGGTTTGAAATCCTGTCCTTTTTGAAATAAACGACTCATTGAAAATGGAGCTGGAACAGCGGCCATCTGCAGAATTGTGTGATTAATAGCAGACCACCCGCCCTTTTTCCGCGCCTGCAAAAGAGTATGGTTTGGATAACCACCAGCTGAATGTCCCGTGGCAAGTTCTGAAAGACCCTGGATAACAGGTGATGATTTTGTACCTACACGTTTTGCAAAATTCATAGGCACTTCTGCTGGATTGAACCTTGGAAGGAAGGAAGTGTTCTTGGGAGATTTAAGATTGAAAATATAACCAGGGACTTCTTTGAACTGCTTTCCAAATCCACGGTAGACTTCACGGCCCTGCCGATCCTTACCAGTGTACAGGTTCCACTTACTTCCAGGGGAATTACCGGCAAATGATAATTCAACAAAACGTTTCGGATCGGTGAGGTCAAACTTGGGTTTATTATTGCGGAGGTCTTTAAGACGATTCTCCAATTCGAGGATTTTATTGTTTCTCCGACTTGTTTCCTGGTCTTTGATACGTTGACTGAGATTGCGTTCCTTCTTAAGAAGCTGTACTTTGAGGCGTTCATTTTCTATACGTTCAGAAAGACGTTGGATTTTTTCTTCCCATTCATCTTCATCAGATGATTGTCTGAATGCCATATTCAAAAGGTTTAACCCGATACCATAGAATGCCACAGATTTAATCCAGAACTTTCTTCCCATTGCCCCCCTGACCTGGCGACCTAATGGAGTTTTAGTAAGTGTTCCCATTCCATATATTTGAGAGAAGAATTGACGAGCTGTTGAAACTGTCCAATCGAGTGATAGTAATAATCCTCTTCCAATCTGAAGGACATTTGGATGAGACATGTGAGCAAGATAATTCTGTCCACCGAATGTATCATTAACTTGTGTGGCAACTTCGAATTTTATGAGTTCTTCTTCTTCAGCGGTAGGGGGTCTTTTATTTTTCTTTTCAAATCTCGCCAGAGCTGAATCACGAAGATTTTCATAACCAAATAATTTAAGGGTGTTATGAGTGTAGTCCCAGAGGAGTCTATCATTCAGGGTATTAACTCCCTTCAATAATGATATAGGTGATTTGAATACAAGTTTCCCTGCTTTCCCTCCGGCCTTTGAGCCTACCCATCCAAAGCCTTTTTCAAGTAAGGTGAGAAATTTTTCCATTTGGTCACGATGTACATCCTTAATGTCACCAAGCTCTCCAGTATGTTCAAGAAATTCGGAAGCAAGATCCCATTTCTTCTTCATCACATCATAACCACCGTGCATGGTTGTTTTTGCTAAGAGAATAATTTCCTTATAAGCATCTTTGGAACTTTTAAGATTTTTGGCATTGAGGTTAATGGTCCCCATTGCAGTTTCAACAAGGGCCAAATAGTGAAATAATCCAAAACTCAGATTACCCCTCTTGGCAAAACCATTCAGCCATTCAATAGTTTTGATTGCTGGGTGACGCCACCTGTCCTTAAGCATAGCATTTAACATTGGAATTGCAGCCGGATGTGCTGACATTCCATTAAGGGCTTCAGTCTTTATATCAAGATTTTCAATGGGTATGTATCCAAGTTGATCTGTTTCATCAGTTCTATCAAGGATAAGTCGGACACCTTTTTCATTGGCCCCATTTAACATTTTAATGAGATTCTGATTTGCCATTACCTGAACAGTCATCTCATTATAGATGTTCATGATTTCGGTAACATCAAATGTCGCAGGGACTTTACCTTTTGAAATACCAGCAAGATAAGTATCAATGTAACGGGGTTTTAGAAAACGGTTTTCTACGAGGAATTTTTTAATAGCACCTGGATTTCTAGACTTATCGGTCCTTAAAAAAGCACGAATATTCTTTTTGAGTTCTGTATTTTTAATAGTTCTTGCAAAATCTGAGAGTTCTTTTCTGGTCTTGATCTTCCCTGCTTTTTCTGATTCAGGTCCGGTAATGGCATGACCCATGACTTCTTCTATTTCCTCTGGTGTGAGGTCTTTGGCGTTTGGTTTTCTTCCCCAAATATGTGTGATGTAATATTCAATTTCATGGGCTTCAAGATTATCAGTATTCCTTTCAATCAGATTCCACATGGACTTATAATGGCTTATTATTTTCTCAGCCATTGAATAGATTTTCTGCCTACGTTTTGGATCAGCAAATATCGCTTCCATTTCCTTCTTCGTGGCTTCGAGCTTTTCCCTCACTCTCGTCTGTGTTGCCTTAGAATCGATAGCAGATTGCATTGAATCAAGAATCGCTTTTTGGTTTTGCTCAACTGTTCCTTTTTTACCTCTTGATTCTTCAACCAGAAACGTAAGGGCATTCCTTTCGGCCTGGGTTGTATTAAGGGCAATCTCCTTCACATTTATGTCAGATGCTGCCCTTATTTTATTTGCTCTTCCAATGATACGCCACCAGTCTTTTCCAACAAGTCTGACAGCCTGTTTTTTCTTTGTATCAAAAAATTTCTTTAAATCCTTTATGAGTTTTGGGCCATTGTATTGATAATATGTCTTTTGGACTTTGGTTACAGGGCCATATGGAAGCTCATCTATTCTACTATCTTCAATGGAAGCCTGACCTGGGTTCTGATTACGCCAGATATCAACGGCCTCTTTCTTTTTGGCCTTTAATTTTGCCTC
>Ga0180438_10000562_pt1 | contig 70342 bp, 72 predicted proteins | sample SS_ome_12_FD_132455 | JGI IMG/M metagenome (GOLD analysis project Ga0180438, IMG submission 132455) | Hypersaline lake sediment archaeal communities from the Salton Sea, California, USA - SS_3_D_2 metaG | ecosystem: Environmental > Aquatic > Non-marine Saline and Alkaline > Hypersaline >...
CCCGTGCAGCCAGTGGGCCTGGGTCCCTTCCTCCAAGGCGACATGAATCGCGCCGCGCATCCCTCGGAAGAACTCTACGATCGCCCCCTCCTCCGTCGGCAGCAGCGTCCGCGCGATCACGCGCCCGCTCCCCTCGCGCACCGCGGCAGCCGTGGTTGCCTGATGGACATCGAGCGCGACATACTTAGTGGTGTGTTTCATGAGAGCCGCTCCTTGCTGAGGTTCGTGGGACTTTGACATCTCCACAGTAGCAGCAAGGGGCGTGCTCTCAACATGCGTTAGGTGGCAGCTCTGAGTCGCACATGAACATCGACAAGGACCCCGTCACGAACGCCATCTACAACGGGATAAAGCGCGGTATTCGGACACCGCTAGATGCCGAGTGGTATGGGTCTCTGGTGGTGCTCCTCTACGCGGGTATGGATGCCGTGTCTCGAGTCCGATGGGCCCCAATGGCCCCCCGGTCTTTTCCTACTCCTAGTCCGCAGGTCTAGGCGGGCGATTCTCCTCTCATCCCACAGTGTCACGCACTCCCGGGCCCCCGACCGGGACAAGACGCGCGCCGCCCCAAGCGAACCCTCCAGTAACGCTCTAGTTGACAGGGTATAACTTACGCCTAGATTTGTGCTTAACTTGATCCACCTTAGCCCGTCACGAGATGGAAGACGCGCGCTCCTCCACAGTTTCGCCTCGGTCGTCCGACGACTCCGAGCCCCAAGCGCACGGGGATGAGGCAGGCAGCCATCCACCGACGGTCGCCATCATCGGCCGGCCCAACGTGGGCAAGTCGACCTTCTTCAACCGGATCGTCGGGGGCAGGCGGGCGATCGTCGACAGCGAGCCCGGCGTTACCCGTGACGTGCACTTCGCCGACGCCGAGTGGGCGGGCCGTCGGTTCTACATCGTCGATACGGGCGGGATCGTCGAGGACGCGGCCGGCGAGCTGGAAGGCGCGATCAGGCGGCAGGCGTTGACGGCCGTCGCCGCCGCCGACCTGCTGATCCTCATGGTGGACGGGCGCGAGGGCCTTCATCCGCTGGACCGGCATATCGCCGAGCTGCTGAGGAAGCAGGCGGTGCCGGTGCTGCTGGTCGTCAACAAGGTCGACAACTGGCCCGATGCGACGGAACATCTCGAGTTCTACGAGCTGGGACTCGGCGATCCACAACCGCTGTCGGCGGTGAGCGGGAAGGGAAGCGGCGACCTGCTGGACCGCATCGTCGAGTTGCTGCCACCCGGGGTGGAAGGTGCGGAAGCGGAGCCGGGGCTCCGCCTGGCAGTCATCGGCCGACCCAACGTGGGCAAGTCGAGCTTCATCAACAAGGTGCTGGGCAGCGAGCGGCTGGTGGTCGCGGAGGAGGCGGGCACGACACGTGACGCGATCGACACGCCGTTCCGGAAGGACGACCGGAGCTTCGTCTTCGTCGATACGGCGGGTCTCCGACGGAAGAGCCGCGTACAGACCGGGCTCGAGTACTACGCGATGCTGCGCACGCTGCGGGCGATCGACCGGGCGGACGTCTGCCTGCTCGTGGTCGACGCCGATGAGGGCGTGGGCAACCAGGACTTCCGGATAGCGCGACTCGCCTGGGACCGGGGCTGCGGGCTGGTGATGGCGGTGAACAAGTGGGACCTGGTCGAGAAGGAGACGAACACCGCGGTCCAGATGGAGAAGGCGCTGCGCGATCGCGTCCACTTTCTCGAGGCGGTTCCCATCGTCTTCATCTCGGCGCTCAATGGCCAGCGGGTCGGCCGGGCGCTCGACCTGGCCTGGCAGGTCGGCCAGGAGCGTGCGAAGCGGATACCGACCCCCGAGCTGAATCGGCAGCTGGCCACACTGACCGAGACGCTCCAGCCGCCACAGAAGCGGGGCAGGCCGTTGAGATTCTACTACGCGGCCCAGGTCGGCAGCGCGCCGCCGGCTTTCGCCGTCTGGACGAACTACCCGAAGGACGTGCCGGAGAACTACGCCCGCTACCTGGTGAAGGGGTTCCGTAAGGCCTGGGGCTTCACCGGAACACCGATCCGCTTGAGGCTGCGGGCCCGCCGAAAGGGGCAGTCGTGATCGTAGTCGCTCTATTGCTGGCCGCCTATCTGCTCGGATCGACACCGACGAGCTTCCTGCTGGCCCGCCACGGCAAAGGGATCGATCTCAGGGAGTTCGGCAGCGGCAATCTGGGTGCGACCAACCTGTTTCGGGCGGCGGGCCCCGGCTACGCGGCGATCTGCATGATCGTCGACGTGGGGAAGGGGTTCGTGCCCGCCTGGTTCTTTCCAGGGCTCGACGGGCTCGACCGGCCGCAGCTGGCCCTCGCCTACGGCATCGCCGCGGTGTTGGGCCACATCTTCTCGGTCTGGGTGCGGTTTCGCGGCGGTAAAGGAGTCGCGACGGGCGGCGGTGTCTTCCTCGCTCTCGCGCCGGCGGCGGCCGGGTTGGGATTGCTGGTCTGGGCAGCCGTCGCCGCCGTGATTCGGATCGCCTCGGTCGCTTCGCTGACGGCGGCGACCGTGCTGCCGGCGCTCATCTGGGTCACCGGGCACCGCTTCGATTTCGTCTTCTGGGCCAGCCTGCCGCTCGCGGCACTGGTCTGGTGGACGCACCGCTCGAACATCCGGCGGCTGGCCGCGGGGCGCGAGCACCGCGTGGCGCGAGGCGCCGGCGGCCAGGAGACCGCCCGCCGATCTGGATCCGTTGGATCGCCGGGTGAGGCTTGAGCATGGGTAGAGCGACGGTGATCGGGGCGGGAAGTTGGGGGACGGCCCTGGCGAAGGTCCTGGCCGACAAAGGCCACAGCATCCGGATCTGGAGCTACGAGGAGTCGGTCGCCGAGCAGATCCGCAATGAGCGCGAGAACCGCGACTATCTACCGGGCGTCAAGTTGCCGCAAACGGTCGAGGTCTCCATGGACCACGGCGCGGCGCTGGAGGGCGCCGAGATGGTCATCGCGGTCGTGCCGTCGCACGCGTTCAGGGACGTCATCGCCGCGGCCGCACCCCACATCCCGCAGAACGCCATCGTCCTCTCGGCCGCCAAAGGGATCGAGGTCGCCACGCTCGAGCGGCCCAGCGAGATCCTCGAGGAGTTGCTGCCGGGTCACCGTCGGCCGGCGGTGCTATCGGGGCCGACGTTCGCTCGCGAGGTCGCGGAAGGCGATCCGACGGCGCTGGTCGTCGCCTCGAGCGATGTCGAGGTCGCCCGCCAGGGCCAGCACTACCTGAACACGGACCGGTTCCGCGTATACACGAACGAGGACATCCTGGGCGTCGAGCTGGCAGGAGCGCTGAAGAACGTGATCGCGCTGGGCGCCGGGATCGCCGCCGGGCTCGGATACCGTAGCAACAGTCGCGCGGCGCTGATCACGCGCGGCTTGGCCGAGATGACGCGCCTGGGCCTGGCTGCGGGTGCGCGCGCCCCGACGTTCGCCGGCCTGGCGGGGTTGGGCGACCTGGTTCTGACGTGCAGTTCGGAGTTGAGTCGTAATCGGACCGTGGGAGTGCGTCTCGGCAGAGGCGAAACGTTGGAGGAGATCCTCGCCAGCATGAAGATGGTGGCCGAGGGCGTGAAGACGACGAAAGCAGCCCGCCAGCTGGCGCGCGATTACAGCGTGGAGATGCCCATCGTTGAAGAGGTGTACAACATCCTGTTCAACGGTAAGTCTCCCAAGCGCGCCACGGCGGATCTCATGTTGCGTGAGCCCAAACCCGAAGTCTGGGGGGGCAGCGGGGGCAGCGATGCGACGTGAACGTATTGCGCGGCGCGAGTACTTCTCCATCGGGGAAGTCTGCGAGATGGCAGGCCTCAAGCCGCACGTGCTCCGTTACTGGGAGACCCAGTTCAAGGAGCTCAGCCCATCGAAGAACCGCGCCGGCAACCGGGTCTATCGCGCGCGAGAGATCAAGCTCATCGAACTCGTCAAGCACCTGCTGTACGAGGAGAAGTACACGATCGACGGCGCGCGGCGCAGGCTCGAGAAGCTGCGCGAGGAGGGCGACCTCGAAGAGGTCGCCGGCCAGGCCCTCGACCGGCAGGCCCTTCGACGAGTCCGCGAAGGGATCGACGGACTGCTCGACATCCTCGACCCGTCCCGCCCAGGTCGAGCGGACTAACCGGCGTGCCATCCAGGTACCCAGAGACCAGCGCACACCAGGAGATGCGTCGCCGCTTGGTCGAGCAGCTCCGGGGTACCGGGGTTAGAGACCTCGCGGTGCTGCACGCGTTCGATCAGGTGCCGCGTCACCTGTTCGTGCCCGAGCGCTTCCAGGCACGCGCTTACGCCGATGAGGCGTTCCCGCTAGGACACGGTCAGACGATCTCGAAGCCCAGCACCCACGCCCTTTACCTGCAAACACTGAAACTCGACGGAAATGAGCGGGTACTCGAGATCGGCACCGGCTCGGGCTATCAGACGGCGCTGCTGGCGATGCTGGTCGAGCACGTGTACTCGATCGAGCGCGTGCCGAAGCTAGCCGAGGCGGCGCGCGCCAGGATCGAGGCGCTCGGCTTCACCAACGTCGCGGTCCGCTCCAGCGACGGTACCTACGGTTGGCGCGCCTACTCGCCGTTCGACGCGATTCTGGTCACCGCCGGTGCCCGGGAGGTGCCGAAACCGCTGCTCGAGCAGCTGCGGCCGGGCGGCCGCATGCTGATCCCGATCGGCGACCGCGAGTCACAAGAGTTGCACAGGATCGTCAAGGCGGTGGACGGCGCGATCGCCGACGAGGTGATCGGCCGGGTCAGGTTCGTGCCCTTGCACGGTCTGGGTGGCCAGGAAGAAGTGGACGAGTGAGGGGAAACGCGGCGGGCGACGAGAGACGGCGCGGCTGGGTCCGGCGCCTCTACGATTGGGTCTTGGGCTGGGCCGAGTCGCCCTACGGCTCGGCCGCGCTCTTCGTGCTCGCCTTCGTCGAGGCCTCGTTCTTCATCGTGCCGCCCGACGTCCTGCTCATCGCGCTCTGTATCGGCAAGCCGCGCCGCAGCCTCCACTTCGCCGCGCTCTGTACGCTCGGCTCGGTGTTGGGCGGCAGCTTCGGATACCTGATCGGCCACCATCTGTACGAACTGATCGGCCGGCCGATCATCGACTTCTACGACGCCCACGAGGCGTTCCAGCGCGTCGGCGAGCTTTACCGGGCGAACCTCGTACTGGCGCTGGGCACGGCGGGCTTCACACCCATCCCGTACAAGGTGTTCACCATCGCGGCCGGCGCCTTCGCCGTTCCGTTCCTTCCGTTCCTCGTCATCTCGGCCGTCAGTCGCGCGGCGCGCTTCTTCCTGGTCGCCGGCCTGATCCGAGTCTTCGGGCCTCAGATCCGCAACTTCATCGACCGCTACTTCAACCTGCTGAGCGTGGTCTTCGTGGTCCTGCTGGTGGCGGGCTTCATCGTCCTCAAGTACATGCACTGACGCCACCTTACACGGTTTGACCCCGGCCCCGCGAAGTATAGATTTCGGCTGGCCCGAATGCCGCCAAGAGAGGAGTGTGCCAGAAGTGCCGACGATCCCAACCCCGTTCATCGGCGGGGCCGACGGCCCCCAGCGCGATAGGACGACCAAGACCGAGATCGAGCCGCCGTTCTTCACCGAGGCCGCCGAGGCGCCGGAGCAGGCCGAGCCCGGGGCAGGGGCCCCCCAGCCCGCCGAGACCGAGGCCGAGACCGAGACCCCCTTCTTCCTCGAGCCCGAGCCCGCCGAACAGCCGGCCCCCGCACCTGAGGCCGCGCCCGAGGAGGAGCCTGTGCCAATAGAGTCGGTCGCCCCCTCTGCGGAGCCGGAACCCGACTTCCTGGCGCCGACCGCGGACGAACCGCCCCAGGAAGCACCCGCGGGCTCGCCGGAGGCGGAAGGCCTCGAGCTGCCGGACTACTTCTTCGGCCCCGACACGCCACCGCCGTTCTCGTCCGCCCAGCCGACGGCCGCCGCACCGCCGTTGCCCGAGAGCCCCGAGCTCCTGGCACACAAGGCCGAAGAGTTGCTCGATGGGGCACACGGAGACCGCATTCGCGACCTGGTGGGCGGCCTCGGATCGGCCGCTCCCGAAGTCGCCATCACCCGCGCCTTCGCCGCCGGGTACTTGGCCGCCAAGAACGAGGAGAGATAGAGGATGGCCGAGCAATACTCCCAGGAGGACAGATTCGTCGGTTCGGTGCTGCAGCTCGCTAACTGGGCGCAGAAGAATACTCGTACCCTGGTCGTCCTCATCGTCGCCGCGCTGATCGCCGTATTCGGCGTTCGCTACTACTTCAGCTACCAGACCCAGCTGCGTGAGGCCGCCTCCGCCGAGATCCGTGCCATCCGCTACGACCTCCAGACGGGCCAGACCACCAACGTCGTCGATCGCCTGCGCACCTTCCTCATACAGTTCGAGAACACACCCTACAGCCGCGAGGCACGCCTGCTCCTGGCCCAGTCGCTGCTCATGGACGACAGAGCCGCCGAAGCCGTCGAACCGGCACGACGCGCCGCCGACAAGGTCGGCTCGAACCCCCTCTCGAGTCGGGCCGCTTTCCTGCTCGCCGCCGCCTACGAGCAGCTCGGCGAGACCGCACAGGCCATCGCCGTCTACGAGGATGTCGGGCGACGCTCCCGGCATCGGGCCGACCAGCGCCGCGCCCTCGAGGCCGCCGCCCGCCTGCGCGCCGCCAGCGGCGATCTCGCCGGCGCCGCAGCCCTCTACGATGAGATCCTCGCGCTGCTCCCGGATGACAGCCCGGCCCGCGCCTACTTCGAGATGCAGACGGCGGAGGTGAAGGCCCAATCGCTGGTGCTCACGTCGCCGGAGCCGGCCGAAGCGGTAGGAGAACCTACTTCAAGCGAGGGAGGCTAGAGGACGATAGGGGCGAGATATAGGTGAGCCCCGAGAGTGAGCCGATTGGCGCATAATGCATATTATGTAACCGACGGGATCGCTCTGGGGACGGTGGGGCTCAGGCAACCCTGGTTCGCTGTAGTTTGCCTGCGTTCCATCCGGAAAGGAGGATCGCAGGAATGGCCAGACTACGCATCAGGCTCCCTTATTCACCAATTGCCAGCTCGAGTTCCTGCGTCGGCGTCAGATTCACCGACAACACCACATCCCCGCCGCACCCCAATACTTGAACAGCTCGGCGGTCAAGGTTCAGTGTGAGTGTTTCTGTGGACTGCACGAAGCCCAGAACTGAATTACCATCCAGCGATGGGATGAGCTTCTCAAGCTCGGCAATTCCACGTCTTGTCGGGCCGCCACCGCAACGTTCTTCGTGCCAGTCACAGCCAAGGGTATTGTAGCCGCAGTCGTGGTAAGGACCCTCAGCGGTCGTGCCGCTGCCGGTGGTCTCGTGGTAGCCCTCATCCAGACAGTTCCACGTGCACTTAAGGTAGCAGTCAACCGTGAGGGTCGCCAGAAGGCTCCCTACCCGCGCTTGAACCGACGCTTCAGACTCAAAGCCTCGGGCGGCAAGAAAAGCGAGCGGCACGGTGACGGCGATACACGCCAGCAGCAACTTACGTACCAGCCTTCTCGGTTTCATTGTTGCCCCTCCTGCACTACGGGTTGGCCTTGATGGCTAGGCGATACAGAGCCACTCGCGGAACCATCTCTTCATCGTATTCCACCAAGTTCACGAGGACGGTCCCTCTACGGCTGGTAAGGAAGACCTTCGTCCCGTCCCACCTGACAGTGCCGAGATGCCGTTCAGTCCTCAGGTCGAACACGTCGAGACGAGCATCCCAGTACCTGTCTTGCTGCTCTTGTGTGATGAGCGTCTCGGGCCCCAGTCTCCCCCCATGGACTCTTCTCCAGTTCTCGTCTGGGACCCTCGTGAGGAGCCAGAGCCGCTCATCTCGATCCGTGGCAAAGGCACGGAGCGAGGAAGGTGGGCCCTCCTGATTGTAGACCGTGGGTGGGAACCAATCGAAATCGCCGGTGATTACGCGCTCAAGTGACCCGTCGAGCGTCCATTCCTCGAGGCGCAGTCGTCCATAGTATCCCCTCCAGACCGACCTATCCCAAGCTGGTTTCCCAATGAGGATCAGTGTCGCGAACGGCTCTGCCGCGCTCCACTCTCCCCCGAGGGATCCGAAATTCTCCAACACCTCGCCATCGCTCAGCGAGACCAGATGCAAGGGGTAACCCACAAGGTCGGGCCGCCGGTCCATTGACCCAATCACTGCGGTATCCGCTGAAATCACCTGGAAGTCGCCGGCGGGAAGATCGATTCGATTCTCTGCAATTAATCCGCCATCCCGGCTCATCACAATAATCTTCGGGCCCCCGACGTCGACCATTACGATGTTGCCATCCGCGAACGCGACAGCAGTGAGGCCCCGCAGTTCGCCTGGACCCCCGCCTTCGCGGCTCAGCACGCCCTGAAACGCCCCCAGGGAATCAAACAGTTGAACGTGCGTCCCCATACGCCGGAAGACAGCGTAGCCGCCATGCGCCTGATCGAACACCGCGTGGGCGTACTCGGATTCAATCCCTCCCGGTAGATCAGGATCACCCAGGCGAAGATCAAGCAGAATTTCCAGTTCACAGTCCCTGCACTGCTCGAATGAACTCAGGTCGATGACATGCTGGGCGCGCATGAACCCTGTGGAGAGAGCCAACAAGAGAACGACTGCAGTTAGCATGAGCTGCCCCCTACTCTTGAACAACTAGGAAGCTAGCACACGACTAAGCCCAACAGAGGGCGCACCTCGTCAGATCAAGAGCCGATGTGAAGGATACGGGCTTCCTTCGAAGAAACCCGCTCAAGCTACAGTAACAGTGCGGATTGATTCTCAAGGGACATGAATCAAGGCGTTATTCATCCCGCCCGTGTCATACATACTAACGCCCGCTCACATGCACGGCAAGCACTTTTCGCCGAGCGTGGCGGGCGTCGTTCACGTCCAACGCCCGGCCCCTTTCGCTTCCTGCCGCGGCGCTATGCGGTGTCCGGAAGAAAACCTCGCACCTCGAGCTGAAACGCTACTAGATTCGCCCTTGTCGTCACGAGGGGGCCCGAACATGGATTCGCGACCGATCCCCTACTCGACGCTCCACGACACCCGAGCGACCCCTCGCTCGATCGGCCCCCGAGACGAATGAAGCGAGGTCGCGGAACCTAAATCATGTAACCTACGATAACTTCCCAGAGAACCTCCCGCCCCGCTCCCTTATTCATCAATTGCCAGCTCCAGTTCCTGCGTCGGCGTCAGATTCACCGACAAGATCACCTCTCCGTCGCACCCTAGTAGCTGAATGGCCCGGCGGTCAGTGTTCAGTGTAAGTGCTTCTGTCGACTCCAGGAAGTACCGGATTCCATCGCCGTCCAGCGATGGGATGAGCTTCTGGAGCTGCCCTATGGGAGGCCCCTCCTGCTTGGTGCACTGTTCTCTGTGCCAAGCACAACCACCTTCATTGGAGCCGCAAGTGTGGACCGGACCATCATCACTTCCTACTCCCCAGTAATTCCTGTGGTCCTGCCCAGTGCAACCATCGGTCGTACAGCGAGTCCAGCATTGGTCCAGAGCCGGGAGAGTTGCCAGAATGCTCCCTATTCGCGCGCGGACCGACACTTCGGGCTCTAAGCCTCGGGCAGCAAGAAAGGCGAGCGGCACGATGATCGCGAAGCTTGCCACCAACAGCCTGGCTGCCAGCCTTCCAGGCTCCATTGTCTCTCACTCCTGATCACGGGTTGGCCTTGACGCTTAAGCGATACAGAGCCACTCGCGGAACCATACGCTCGTCGTATTCGACAAGGTAGACAAGGGTCCTTCCCTTGCGGCTAGTAAGGAAGACGCGCGACTCATCCCACGTGATGGTACCGAGATGCTCTTGGGTCCTGAGATCGAACACATCGAGACGAGAATTCCACCACCGATCATAGTCTTCTCGTCTCAGGAGGCCTTCAGGCCCAGCTCCTCGCTGGACACGTCTCCAGTCCGGGTCAGGGACCGTTGTGATCAACCAGAGCCTCTCGTCCCGATCAACGTCGCTGCTAGCCAGATACGAATGTGGGCCCTCCCGAACGCGGACCGCAGGGGGGAACCAACCAAAATCGCCGGTGACCACCCGGACGAGGGAGCCATCGAGGCCCCATTCCTCGAGTCGCAGTCGGCTGACATATCCCCTCCAGATCGACCGATCCCCAACTGATTGTCCAAGACGGATCAGGTCCGCAAATGGTTCCGCCGCCGCGTTCCATTCACCGTCAAGCGATCCGAAATGCTGCAACACCGCGCCATCGCTGAGCGAAACTAGATGCAAGGGGTAGCCTACAAGGTCCGGCCGCATGTCCATTGACCCAATCACTACTGTATCCGTCGAAACGACCCGGAGATCACCGGTTCGAAGATCGATGCGGATGTCGGTGACCAGTTCCCCAGCCCGGTTCATCACCACGAACTTCCGTCCTTCAACATCAAGCATGACGATGTTGCCATCGGCAAACGCGACATCAGAAAGCATCCGAAGCTCGCCTGGTCCCCCGCCTTCGCGGCCGAGCACGCGCTGAAACGTCCCCAGAGAATCAAAAAGCTGAACGTGTGCGCCACCACGGTGAAAGACGGCGTAGCCGCCGTGCACCGCATCGAACACGACCTCGGCGGCCTCCGACTCAATCCCTCCAGGCAGATCCGGATCGCCCAGCCGAAGATCGAGGACCAGTTCCACCTCGCAGGCCCTGCATCGCTCGAACGAGCTCAGGTCGATGATTTGCTGAGCGCATAGCGAGCCTGCAGACAGAGTCATGGACAGAGCCGTCACGATAATCCGCATGGCTTATATCCTCTTGGTCTCGAGCACTGAGTAAGGCAGCGTTGAAGTGAGTAGAGTCGAGTCGGGACGCCGTGGCACCGGGGCTCGGTTTCCCCGACCCCCTCATCGAACCGGACGTGCTGATTTCCCGCATCCGGCTCTCGGACTGGTTTCACGTCAAGGCCTGCAAGGTCGACACGCCGCGACGGCCTCACAACAGCTTCCTCTGGAGCGTCCGGATCTTCTCTGGAGTTGCCAGACTCATCGCCAATCCCCTCTCCTCCGCTCCTTCCGAAGCACCCAGAACCGGGGCCCCTTCCCTCCACCAGCATTACCCGGCTTCCCCGGTACTATGAGCCCCTCCGACTCCCACCGTGGCCCGCCCCTCATCGAGCGGTTGCGGGCCAGCGACTCCCGCTCCACGTTGGGCCTCCGATATTGCGTCACGCTCTCTCTCTGCGTCCCGCCCCCATTACCCCGGCGAGCAACCGGAACGCCCGGCGGTTCCTCCCATCCCGGTGCTCCGGCCTTCCCCGTATTGAAGGCGGGTCGGCACTCGCAACGACCTTTCGGGGCCTGCTCAGGGTTCACTGCGCGTTACGGCCCGCAGAGTTGCTGGCCCTCCTTTCGAGGACTTTTGTCCGGGCGGCTTGACGACCGCCGGTTACTTAGCGACCGTCCACCCGTAGCTAGGGGGCCGAACCGCCTAATTGCCCCGGCAGGACTTCGACCTGCTAGAACGCGCCACCTTTGCACGGCGCACTCCATCAGACAACGCAGTAATGGGGCCTGCATCGTCGCACTGACGCCATTTCTGAGAAAGGGTTACAGCACAACAACCCGCTCAGGTACAACAGGGAACCGAGCGAACTTGATTCTCACACAGCCAGGATCTGTCTTACCGCCATTGTCAATCCTAGGATGCCTTTTCGTCCAACACAAGGAACTTCTATTCGGGTTGTGTCACTTCTCAGAAGGATGATCCACCTATTTCCACAGATCCGCTCCCACCATCGATGCCTCCCCGAGGTTACCGTTCCCGGCAAGGCTATCACTGCATCTCCGTGACTCCAACATCTCTCCCTTCCTCCTCTCTCAACCTGGGAGGTAGGGAGTTTTCAATGACCGCAGATGGGCAATATAGGATGACCGATGACAGCCACGCCCGGATCTTCCCCCGATGAGGCAAGAGCTGCCGTTCGACTTCTCCCGGCACCCGGCTGCGCGGAAGCGGCCCCAGGTCCTCGGCGACCTGAGCGGCCAGCTCCTCGCTCGGCTCTTCAAGCCCGCGCTGCCAGCCCAGCTGCCGGGCGACGGCCACGTACCGCCGGACGGTCGTACGGCTGTGCCCAGTGACCCGGCTGATTGCCGAGATCTGTTCCCCACGCCCGATCCGTTGCAGGACGTTCAGGATCTCCCACATATCCACCTCCCGATAGGCCATCTCCCGCACCTCCTGGCTAGGGTGTGCCAGGAAGATGGCGGAAGCAGCCTCGAGGGGTGGATCAAGCTTGTGGGAAATGACAGGGTGCCAAAAGGCAACGAGTCACTCGCTATCCTCTGCCAATCGGGCAATAGACCTTATCGTTGCTGCAGCGAGGTCGAGTCGATGGTGGGCGATGGCCATATTCTGCCGGCGCAGCATGTACTCGGTCGTGATAAGGACGGGAAGGCCGAGATCACTCAGCACGGCATATAGACTAGACAATCAGCTAATGCGAGAAACATGCGGTTGTTCAGAGCGGATGGAGATGTCCGTGGTGGCTAGGTGATCGCGGCCAAGGACGAGCTGCAACGATCTTCCTCTCCCTTCTGCTCATTTTCTCTCGCCGAGCGCAGCGCGGATGGCCGGCGCGGCCGGCGCCGCCGCACCCCTCATCATGACCGCCAGCCCGGCGGCCACGCTGGCCAGGCGCGCCGCATCCTCGAACGGCGCCCCGGCCGCGATGGCGAGCGTGTAGGCGGCGATCACCGTGTCGCCTGCCCCGGTCACATCGACGATGTCCTGGGGCTTCCACACCGGTATGTCGAGCCGCGGCTTGCCCGTCTCGAACAGCGCCATACCCTGCTTGCCCCGGGTGACGAGCAGCGCTTCGAGGCCGAGGACTCGTAAGGTCTCGGCGGCCGCCCGGTCGAGCACCTCCTCATCGTCGCCGAACTCGACCCGTGCCAGCTCCTCGAGCTCCGGCTCGTTCGGTGTGGCCGAGGTCGCCCCGGCGAAGTCGTCGAGGTCGTATCGCGAGTCGATCACGCTGAGCATAGAGCGCTTGCGGACGACCGACTCGAAGAGAGCGGGACGCACGGTGCCGAGCCCGTAGTCGGAGACGATGACGCCGTCGGCCCCATCGAGCGCCGCCTCCAGCTTCGCACTCAGCCCGTCGTCCGGGACGGCGCCGTAGTCGCCGTCCGAGTCGATGCGGATGACCTGCTGTTTCACCGTATGCAGGCCGCCGGCCAGGACCCGCATCTTGATCGCGGTCTCGCCTCCCGCATGCGTCTGGATTAACGACGTGTCGATGCCCCGCTCCGCGAGCTGCGCCAGCAGTCGCCTACCCATCTCGTCGTCGCCCACAGCGCCCACCGGTATCGGGATGCCGCCGAGCGACGCGACGTTCATCGCCGCGTTGCCCGCGCAACCGGGTGTGACGCTGTCCCACTCCTTCTCCAGGATGAGGACCGGCGCCTCGCGCGAGATCCGGGACGTATCGCCGTACAGCGTGTGGTCGGCGACCAGGTCGCCCCAGATCACGATCCGTTTGCCTTCGCTGGCCGCGAGCCAGCTGATCAGCTTGTCTTTCATCGGGACCCGTCGTCTCGCGATAGTATCCGATCGACCGCGTCCAGCAGGTCGTCACAGATCTCGTCGGGCTGCTCGGGCCAATCGGCCGACCAGGCTTCGATCTCTCCCAACCCGTAGCCCGTCTTCACCAGAACCCCCTTCATGCCCACCGAGTGGGCGAAGACGATGTCCGAGTGCTTGTCACCCACCATGAACGAGCGGGACACGTCGATCCCGAGGTCTCTTTGCGCCGCCTCGATCATCCCCGGCCGCGGCTTACGGCAGTTGCAGTCCCGGCGGTACGGCGGCTCGCCAACCGTCGGGTGGTGGGGACAGTAATAGATGCCGTCGAGGCGCGCACCGCCGTCGGCCAGCATCTCTTCGAGCCGCGCGTGGACCCGGCGGACCAAATCTTCCTTGAAGTAGCCGCGCGCGACGCCCGCCTGGTTGGTGACCAGCACGGCGAGGAAGTTCGACTCGTTGATCTTGCGAACCGCCTCCGCGGTCCGCGGCAGTAAGCGCAGGCGGTCGACGTGGTTGACGTAGCCGACCTCCTCGCTCACCGTGCCGTCGCGATCCAGAAATATCGCCGGCCGCGCCATCAGAGCTTGCGTACGATCCTGAGCAGTCGCAGCCACCAGACCTTCCAGATCGCCTCGCGGATGATCTTGCCGCTCATCTTGCTCGCGCCTTCGCTGCGGTCGGTGAAGATGATCTTGATCTCACCGATCCTGAACCCTTTGCGCCAGGCCCGGAACGTCGTCTCGATCTGGAACGAGTAGCCCTCCGAAGTGATCCGATCGAGATCGATCGCCTCGAGCACCTCGCGACGGTAGCACTTGAACCCGCCCGTCGTGTCGGTGAACGGCAGGCCGGTGACGATGCGGGCGTAGCGGTTGGCGAAGTAGCTGAGCAGCAGGCGCGACATCGGCCAGTTGACGACGGTCACGCCCTTGAGGTAGCGCGACCCGAGAACGAGGTCGTACTGCTGTACCGCCTCGAGGAACTCGGGAATGTGATCGGGATTGTGCGAGAAGTCCGAGTCCATCTCGAAGACGTACTCGTAGTCCCGCTCGAGCGCCCACTTGAAGCCGGCGATATACGCGGTGCCCAGCCCCTGCTTCCCCGGTCGGTGGATGACGTGGACCCGCTCGCTCTCCGCGGCCAACCGGTCCGCCAGCTCGCCGGTCCCGTCCGGCGAGTTGTCGTCGACGACCAGCACCCGTACGCCGGGATCCTGCCGCAGGATCAGCGGAACGATTTGCGGAAGGTTCTCCCGCTCGTTGTAGGTCGGCATCACGACCAGCGTTCTCTTGACCTCGGCTGTCATCGCGTCAGGCTCTCAGGATCCTTGCGCATTCGGGCCAGAGCCCAGGCGCCGCCCGCCACGCCCAGCGGGACCAGTTCGCCCACCGTCATCCAGATGCGTGCGATCACCGCCAGCACCGTCGCCGCCGCGGCGCCGGCCCAGGGCGCCAGCAGGACGGCCAGCGCGCCCTCCCGCACCCCGACGCCGGCCGGCGCGAAAAGCGCCGCGTAGCCAACGAAATAGGCGGCGGCGAGGGCACCTATGGCCCCGGGCCAGAAAACCGCCGGCAGGGCCTGAAATGAGGCCCAGAGCAGCCCAAAGGCAACGCCATAGCCCAGCCAGACCGGTAGGTAGAGCGCCAGCCAGCGGGCCCCGAACCAGCCGTCGAGCTCGGGCGCCGCCTCGCCCTTGCCTCCCAGCCTGAAGGCGAGGCGCAGCGCCAGACGCTGCGCCGCCGGGACCAGCGCGGCGATACCGACGAGGGCCAGAACCGCCAACGGCCAGAGCGCGGCGCCACTCGGGTACCCCTGCCCTACCCCGACCGCCAATCCCCCGGCCGCGACGCAGGCCGCCGCGCCCAGCGAGAAGATCTGACCCAGCACGGCGGACGAGGTGGCGACCGGCAGGCTCACCCCTTTCTTGCCCGCCAGGTAGGCCAAGCCGGCCAGTTGCCAGACCTTGCCGGGCAGGTATCGACCGAGGAGCGCCAGATAGAAGATCCTGATCGCCTCGACCAGTGGCAGCGCCGGCCCGCCCAGGCTCCTGACCATCGCCATCCAGAGCCAGACCGCATAGACGAGCACGGCGAGCAGGACGGCGAGCGATGCGGCGAACGGTGCCGGCCGCGGGCGCCAGTCCACGGCGTCGAGCGCGGCGATCTCGCTCCACGAGAGGCGCAGCGAGCGAAACAGGAAGTAGGTGACGGCGATGGTGAGGACGATCCTTGCCGTCCAGCCCAGCCATCGCTTGAGCGACGCACTCACTCTACGCTATCGCCTTCCTCGGTATCGGTGACCGGACATTCGGACCGTCCGCGCCTATACAGACCTGCTGCGACCAACCCGACAGCGACCAGTCCCGATACGATCGTCGTCCACAGCGCCGCCCGCAGCATCGGCGACCGATACTCGAAGCGCACCTCGTGATTCCCGGTCGGGACGCGCACGGCGCGCAGTGTGAGGTTAGCCCGCAGTACCGGTACACGCTCACCGTCGATGCTGGCCGTCCAGGCGGGGTAGTAGTTGTCGGACACGACCAGAAGCACCGGCCCGCTCGTTTCCACCCGCAGCGTCTGGCTGTTGACCCGTCGCTCTACCCATTCCACCGCGCCCGTCGCGCCGGCCCTCAGATCCAGATCGGGCGCCCGCTCGAGCACGGCGGTCCGGGCCGGATCGAACTCGGGATCCTCGAGGCGCGGCAGCGCCAGGGAATCGGGGAGCACCTCGTACGCCGATACGAGGAACGCCCGTGGGAATCCGCCGGGCAGCTCGTAGACGAAGCCCGAACGGCCGCGATAGGCTTCCGGCAGCCCGGCTCGCGCCGCCTGTGCGCCGGCCACGGCGTAGCGGACGTTGAGCAGCCCGAGGATGCGCGCCGAGAACAGGCGCTGGCCTTCGATCAGATCGAGATAGCGTCCCAGCTCGTTGCCGTGATGCCCGGCGACCTGTTCGATCCCGTAGAAGGCGAAGTGGTTCGACCCCTGCACGGCGTTGGGCAGCCGCAGGACGCGGAACGGCTCGCCGTCGCTACGCCGGTCAAGCAGGAATTGCGTCACATCGTCGCGCGGATAGATGAGCCCCGCATCGACTACGCGCACGTACTGCGTATCGACCCGCGCCAGATCGACCACGCTGAGCAGGACGAGCGCGCTAACGAAAACCGCTTCCGGCAGCTTCGCCATCGCCCGCAGCTGCCAGGCAGCCGCCGTCAAGCCCGCGAACAGCACGCTCAGCCACAGCCCCCGCTCGATGTTCGGACGATTCATCTCGAGCGCCGTCGCCTTCGCCAACTCGATGCCTGGGTACAAGACGCTCACCCAGAGGCCGGTCAGCACGCCCGTGGCGCCCAGAACCGCGAGCACCAGCAGAACGCCGCAGGCCCCCCAGAGATAGAGCGTGATCTTACGGGCCCGCCCGCTCCAGTCGCCTTCTCCCTCGGCATCGCCTCGCCTCGCCCCCTCCAGCCCCAGCGCCGCCGCCGTGATCACCGCGATGGCGAAGATGAACATGATGCTGCTGGGCGCGCGGAATTGCCGCACACCTGGCACCAGCCAGTAGAACAGCCGGAAGAGCGGCGTCGTCGCGCCCACGGCGTATATCAGGCTCAGCGCGGCCAGGCCGCTGAACAGCCACGCCTCGCCGCGCCTGCGGCCCACCAGGAAGGCGAGCGGTAGCAGCAGCAACGGAATCAGGCCGGCGTACTCGTGATTCAGCTTGAAGGGGTTGCGCCCCCAGTACGTCGCGACGCGGCCTTCATCGCTCGACATGTTGACGCCGACGAACTCGGGCACGACGAGCGCGAACACCTCCTCCGGGTGAAGCGACCACGAGGTCGAATAGGCGTAGCCCGTCGCCTCTTCCGCACCCGTCGTCTTCGCCACGCGCTGTGAGTACTTGGTCAGGTAGTTGACGGGCGTCCACAGCTGCAGCGCCCCGATCGCGAGCGCGCCGACCACGCCGGCGACCGCGAACCCGCCGAACCGGAGTGCGACGCGCTTGGTCGACCGCCCGGCGCGGCGCGCCTGCACGACCCTGTAGAGCGCCAGGATCGCCATCGCCCAGGTCGTGAAGTAGGCCAGCTGCATGTGGGCGGTGAAGATGAGCAGCGCCACCGTGAGCGCCAACGTCGCGAATCGCCAGGCACCGCCGCGGGTGACCGACCAATCGGTGACCCAGAGCGCCAGCGGGGCCAGGGCGGTCACGAACAGCTTGCCGTCGTGGCCGGGGAAGACGAGGCTGACCAGGACCGGGGCCATCATGTAGGCGACGCCGCCCCAGGTCGCGATCGCCCGGCCGATCCCCAGGTGACGTAGCCAGCCGTAGGTCACGACGCCGGCGAGGAAGACGTGGAGCACGATCTTCCAGCCCATCGCCCGGTGGGCCGGCATGATGAAGCTCAGGATGGTGGTCGGATAGAAGATGTCACCGTGCATCGCGTCGACGAACGGCAGACCACCGAAGATGTTGGGGTTCCAGAGCGGGAAGGTGCCGGCCCGCACCATCTCGGCGTACCAGTGGCGTGCGTAGTATCCGAGCGCCCCCACATCGGTCCCGAACAGCAGCCCGCCCGAGACGATGAACTCGCGGAACAGAAAGGCCGCGAGCACGGCGAATATGGCGTAAGGCGCCCAACGCGGCAGCCAGGCCGACTCTGCCGCCGGCGGACTATCCCCTGCGACTCTTCGCTTTCGCTTCATCGAGCAATCCGTTGTAGATCTCCAGGTGTCGCTGCACCATCCGGTTGATGCTCCAGTTCGCCGTTACCCGGCGCCTGGCCTCGCTTCCCAGCTCCCGAAGCTCCGATCCCGTCAGCAGCGCGATCACGGCGTCCGCCAGTGCGCTCGGGTTCATCGGTTCGAACAGCGCGCCCACATCTTCGTCGATGATCTCGGGCAACCCGCCGACACGGGAAGCGGCGACGGGGAGACCACACGACATGGCCTCGAGCGCCGCGATCGACGTCGCTTCGATCAGCGACGGGATGACCGCGAGATCCGCGTCGCGCAACAGGCCCGGCATCTCCTCGTTCGGGCGCGCGCCCACAAACTCGATACGATCGCCGACACCCAACTGTATCGCCAGACCCTCCAGCCTCACGCGCTCGGGCCCGTCACCGACGATACGCGCCTCGACATCGACAGCGGCAGCGATGAGCGGCATCGCCCGCACGAAGTACTCCACCCCGTTCTTCGGATAGAGCCGCCGCGGCACGATGACCCGCAATCGACCGCCCGCTTCCCTGCCGTCGGCGGGCGCGAAGCGGTCGGTGTCCACCGCATTGGTCATGACCTCCGAGCGCGGATGCCGGTGGATCTCGAGCGCCACGCTCAGGATCTCCTCACTCGTCGCCAACAGGTAGTCCGCCGACTCGATGATGCGAGCGAACAACCGACGCCAGCGCGGATTACCGGCCCGCATCAAGAAATGGCTGGTGTGAAGTGTCAGCACCAGCGGACGCCGCCGGTATGCGCCGGTGACCATCGCGGGCACAGCACTGGCGAAAGTGTGCGCGTGCACGACGTCGGCCTCCCGCACCAGGCGCCGGTGGATCGGAATCGTGCCGGCGGTATGTGCCATCCAGCCGAACGGGTTCTTGCCCGGCATCCAGACCCTGCGGACGTTGACGCCACCCAGCCGCTCCTTTCGCTTGGAGCCGCGCTGCGAGCGCGATGTCAGCATGTCCACGTAATGGCCGTGCCGGGCCAGTCCCTCGGCGAGACCGGCGACATGGCTCTCCAGGCCGCCGACCTCCGGGGGGTAGTAGAGGCACTGCAGCAGGACTCTCAGTGCCAGTCCTCCGTCTGACGGGGAACATCGAGTAGTCGGTGGACCAGGATGTCCGCGATGCGCTCGCCGGCGCGCCCGTCCCCGTACGGGTTCTTCGCCTGCGCCATGCGGCTGTGCGCCTCCCGGTCGTCCAGCAGCTCCCCGCCCTGCTCCAGGATGCGCTCCCGCGAAGTACCCACCAATCGCGCCACACCCGCCTCGACACCTTCCGGCCGCTCGGTCACTTCCCGCAGCACGAGTACCGGCACGCCGAACGATGGCGCCTCCTCCTGGATGCCTCCGGAATCGGTCAGCACGAGCCACGCGCGGGCGAGGACATGCACCAGATCGGAGTAGGCGAGCGGCTCGAGCAGCCGGAAGTTCGGCGTTCCCGATAACAGCTCCTGCGCCGCGCCCTGCACGTTCGGGTTCGGGTGTACCGGGTAGACGAACAGGTCCTCGGGGTGCGACTCGGCCAGCGTCCGCAACGCGCCGAAGGCCTCGCGCAGCGGCGCACCGAACGCCTCGCGGCGGTGCGCCGTCACGAGAACGATTCGCCGCCCCGAATCGAGGATCTCCCTGAGCGCCGAGTCACTCACCGGCGCGCCGGAACCGGCCAGCGCCCGGACGGCGTCGATCACCGTGTTCCCGGTCACGCTGATCCGCCCCTCGGCCACCCCCTCGGCGACCAGGTTCGCCCGCGCCCGCGCCGTCGGCGCGAAGTAGTGGTCCGTCACCGTATCGGTTAGCCGCCGGAAGATCTCCTCGGGGAACGGCGCCCACTTGTTCCCCGAGCGCAGGCCCGCCTCGACGTGAGCCACCTGGACACGCTCGAAGAACCCGGCCAGTGCGCCGAAGAACACCGTGGCCGTGTCCCCCTCCACGACGACCACGTCCGGCTCCAGCGAGCGCAGCAGCGACCGCAGTCCCTGCAGACAGGCGACCCCAATGTCGTACAGATCCTGGTCCGGCCGCATGATCCCCAGATCGTCGTCCGGCGTCAGCTCCAAGCTCGCCAGCGCACTATCGAGCAGAGCGTCGTGCTGCCCCGTCGAGACGACGCGAACGTCGACCGCCTCCCGCCGCGCCCGCAACGCCCGGGCGACTGGCGCCAGCTTGATCGCCTCCGGACGCGTGCCCAGCAGGATCAGAACGCGGGCCGGACCGCCCATCTCAACCCTCGGCCTCGGGCCAGCTGGGCGCGTCGCCCTCCGGGTAGTACTTGAGAACGTACGACGGAATCTCCTCCTGGTCGCTGTGCACGACCTCGAAGCGTTCCGGCACGCTCAGGACCACCGGTAGCACGTACTGGTACGTCGTGCGACTCACCGGCACGACGACCACATAGTCTGCCCGCACCTCATCGAAGAAGGCCAGCATCTCTTCCTCGTCCGTGGTGAACGGATAGACGTTCCCCCGCCGCCCGGAGAAGATATAGAACAGACGCGGCTTGCGGCCGACGACGATCGCGTCCTCCGGCGTGTTGTCCCTCACCCAGTACGCCATCTCCGCGAAGGCGCGCCAGGCCTCCGGATAACACGCCAACTCGTCGCCCTGACGGTACATCCTCATGCACCGCTGACTGTAGCCGATCGACAGCACCAGCCCCGGCACGGCCAGCATCACCAGGATCGCTCCGAATACCGGAACCGACCACGCCCGACGCGGTGCACGTAGGAAATCCAGACACCAGCGCAAACCCGCGGCCCCGAGCAGAAACGCCGCCGGCAACACCGGTAGCAGGAACCGCCTGTCGGTCCAGGCCTCCGGCCAGAGAACGATCAGCCCCACATAGAAGAACACGAACAGCTCGAGGACATGCTCTCGGCGTATCCCCCGTACCCAGGCCACGAGAGCGAGCGCGATGAGCAGGAGCGCCACGACAAACGCTACGAGCATCGTCAGCATGCCCGGCGCTACGCCGACCAGCGACTCGGGCAGGACGTCGATCGCGTACAGCCGGATGTTGTAGATCACCCGCGCCAGCAAGCCGCCCGGCCCGATCATCCCGAGCTCGGGATCGTACGGGTCGATCAGCAGGAAGTTGCTCGAATAGACTTGCGCGCTTTCGCCGGCCGCCAGCCTGCCCCACCCCCACCAGGCGATGCCGACCGCCAGCGCCGCGCCACCTGCCGCAGCCAGCTCCCGCCAGCGCCGCTTCGAGGCCAGCACGACCAGCAGCGCCGCCACGAGCGGCAGCCCGGCCGACCGCGTCAAGTACGCCAGCAGCGCGAACCCCACGGTCAGAGCCAGCCAGCGCCACGATTCGAGCAGCCGCTCCGCCGCCCACAGCGCGACCAGGGTCAACAGGACGAACAGAGCTTCCGAGAGCACCCAGTGCGAGTAGTAGACCAGCACCGGGCTGACCGCGAACGCGGCAACCACCGCCAGCGCGCCCTCCAGCTCCAATCGCCGCCTGGCCAGCAGAAAGAGGAAGAGGAGGGAGGCCGCCGTGAAGACGGTGGAGAGGATCTTGAACGTGATCAGGCTGCCGCCGAGCGCGCCGGCGATCGCCAGGACCGTCGGGTAGACGGGCGGGTACTGTCCGTGCCGTGGCGCGCCGGGGATGTGGATGTCCCGATAGCCCTGCCCCGTCTCGATCGACTCCGCCAGGATCATGTAGCCGGCGTTGTCGCCGCCCACGAACGGTTTCGGGTCGAATACCAGGAGTGCCAGCGCGACGTGCAGCAGGACGAGCCCGGCAAACAGGGTCCAGCCCAGCCGCTCGCCGGAAAGACTCCGCCCTTTCAGCTCCTCAGCCACCGCTATCCCAACCCTTCCGCCTGAGGCTAGTCGCCCTTCTCGAGCTCGCGGATCGACTCTCTGAGATCGTCCACTTCCGCCCGCAACGTGGCCACCAACTCCGCTACGAAGCCGAACCCGAACAGCGACACGCCCAGCACCGCCAGCAGTATCACCAGGTTCAGCAGCGGCCGGAAACCCTGGCCCATGATGCGCATTGCTACAGCCGCGACCCCCACCAGCGCTCCCAATCCGACCAGCACCAGCCCGGTAAACCCGAACAGCAGCATCGGCTTACGGCTGAACAGGAGCAGGAACCAGACCGCCACCAGGTCGAGGAACCCGATGAAGATGCGCCGGCGGCCGCCGTATTTCGTCGCGCCTCGCACTCGCGGTTGCAGTACCACATCGATCTCACCCACCCGATAACCGCGCGCGTGGGCCAGCACGACGAAGAAACGGTGCCAGTCGTGCCGCAAGTGGATCTCCTCCAACACCGTCTTGCGGAAGATCTTGATCGAATTCAGATCCCGCACCGGGACCTGGAACAGTCTGCGGGAGAGCCAATTGTAGACGCCGGAGACCAGGCGCTTCTCGTACTTGCCTACCTTGCGACCGCAGACGATATCGTAGTCGTCCGCCACCACGGCGAGTAAGCGCGGGATCTCCTCGGGTCGGTACTGCAGGTCGGCGTCGAACAGCACGATCCATTCCGTCTCCGCCGCTCGCACCCCGGTAAGCAGCGCCTCAGTCTTCCCGAGGTTGACCTTGTGACGCTCGAGCTTGAACCGCGCCAGTCTCTCCCCTTCGCGCCGCGCGACCTCCACCGAATCGTCCGTCGAACCGTCGTCGACGAGGATGATCTCGCCGTTCAGGTCATGCTCGCGGAACGTCGCCTCCAGCCCACGCAACAGATCGGGAATGTTCTCGCTCTCGTTCAGCGCCGGTATGACGACGGAGAAATCGTCACGTAGTGCGGGGACCACCTGGGGATGCTGCGGTGTGGACTCGCGGGTGCCGGCCGCCTGGCTCATACGCGCTTGCGCATACGGGCGGAAAGGATGCCCAACTGGTCGCGATACTTGGCCACCGTGCGACGAGCGATATTGATACCCTCCCGCTTCAGGATGTCGACGATCGTTTGGTCCGTCAGCGGCTTCTTCGGATCCTCATCGTCGACCAGCTTCTCGATCCGCGCCTTGATGCCGCGGGCCGATACGTCCTCACCCGAATCGGTCGACAGACCGCTCGAGAAGAAGAACTTGAGTGGGAACACACCGCGCGGCGTCTGAACGTATTTCTGGTTCGTCACCCGCGAGACCGTCGACTCGTGCATGTTAATGACCTCCGCGACCTCTCTCAGAGTCAACGGCTTCAGGTGCTCGATCCCCTCCTCGAAGAAATCACGCTGCCGGTCGACGATGAAGTTCATCACTTTCAGCATGGTCTGCCGACGTTGCTCGATCGCCTGCAGCATCCAGTTGGCGTTATTCAACTTGTTGGAGATGAACTCTTTGTTCTCGCCCTTGAATTTCGACTTGTCCCGGGCGACCTCCCGGTAGGACCGCGATAGCCTGAGGCGCGGTAGCGCGGTATCGTTGTGGAAGACGATGTAGTCGTTGTCGACCTTCTCGACCACGAGATCCGCTATGATGTAGTTCCCTTCACCTGACGCATACTGCAGTCCCGGCTTCGGATCGAGCTTCGAGATCTCGTCCGCCGCCGACTGCACCTCGTACGGCGAGACACCCAACTCCTTCGATATCTCGGCCCAGCGGTGGTTGACCAGTCGGTCGAAGTGCTTGTCAACGATGTCGTAGACGAGCGTACCGGTCTCCTCCCGGTCACGCAGCTGCAGCAGCAGGCATTCGCGCAGATTACGGGCGCCGATCCCGGCCGGATCGAGTCCCTGGACGATACCGAGCACCGCCTCCGCCTCCTCGAGCGTCAGCGGCTCTTCGTCCTCGAACCCGGCGGCTTTCGCATCCTCGCTCTGCAGGAACGCGTTCAGCGATTCGACGATCGCCTCGAGCTCACAGGTCAGGAACCCGGCGTCGTCGATGTTGCCGATGATCTCCTCGGCGATGACCACTTCGCGTGGTGTGAGACGAAGCAGCACGATCTGGTCGCGCAGGTGGTCGTAAAGGTCCCGGGCGGCGACGGCGGTGGGCTCGTAGTACTCCCTCTCCTCGTACTCCTCTCGTCTGCCGCCGGTCTCGAAACCATCGAGCAGAATGTCCTCCCAGTCGACCTCGTTCTCGTCCTCGGTGGTCTCTTTCTCCTGCTCCTCCTCCATCCCGTCTTCGGTCGGTTCCACCAGTTCGAGGAACGGGTTGGCGACGAGCTCCTGTTTCAGATGCTGCTGCAGGTCGAGCAGGGGCATATAGAGCAGATCCATCGCCTGGTAGAGGCGAGGATTGATCCTCAGCTCTTGCCCCAGCCTAACGCTCTGCTGCAGACCGACTTTCATCGCCCTCCCCTTGCCTAGAGGCGAAAGTCCTCACCCAAATATAACTTACGGGCCTGGGGATCGTTAACCAGCACCTCGGAGGTGCCCTCGATATGGATCCGGCCGTCGAACATGATATAGGCGCGGTCGGTGATCGAGAGGGTCTCGCGAACGTTGTGGTCTGTGATCAGCACGCCCAGCCCCCGTCGCTTCAGGTCCGCTACGATCCTCTGTATGTCGTCGACCGCGATCGGATCGACGCCGGCGAACGGCTCATCCAGCAACATGAACTTCGGATCGGTGACCAGAGCTCTGGTGATCTCGAGCCGTCTCCGCTCGCCGCCCGAGAGCGAGTACGCCTTGTTCTTTCGCAGGTGCCTGATCGACAGCTCGTCGAGCAAGCTGTCGAGCCGTTCGCGACGTTCGTCATCTGATAGTGGCAGCGTCTCGAGGATCGCCATGATGTTCTGTTCGACCGTCAGTTTGCGGAAGACAGAGGGCTCCTGTGAAAGGTAGCCGATCCCCCGACGCGCCCGCTTGTACATCGGTACGTTCGCCAGAGGCTGCTCGTCGATGTAGACCTCACCCGCATCGGGAGCCACGAGCCCGACGATCATGTAGAACGTCGTCGTCTTGCCCGCTCCGTTCGGCCCGAGCAGCCCGACGATCTCACCCTGGCGAAGTTCCAGATCGACGTCGTCGACGACGCGCCGCTTCTTGTAGATCTTCACCAACCCCTGGGTGTTCAGCCGGCTGCCGTCGGCGACGGGTGCCTCGACCGTCTCCGGTCTCACCGGGGCGTGCAGTCTGCGCTCGATCTCACGCTCCAGCGTCGCGCCGAACGCCGCGCGATCCGTCGCTATGCCGCTCCATAGCTCGGCGGCGAACGTCACGTACCCATCCCCGGCGAGCTGCAGCCAGCCGTCCGCCGCCAGGCGACCCAGTATCTGCTCGCCCAGGTACTTCCCCACTTCCTCCGAGGTCATGCGCCGGATCTCGAACAGTCGGCGGCTCTCCGGCGTGCCGTCGACGGCGACCTCGCCGTAGCGCTTGACGTACGACTCGCGGAACGCCTCGACCAGCCGACCGCGCGAGACGCGGCCCGCTTCGTCGGCGGCCAGCAGGATCTCGAGCACCGCGATCAGCATCGGCGCCTCGTGTGTCGGCAGCGCCTCGACGTAGGCGCGGAACTCCTCTGGGCCGCCGCTCATCCTACACCTCGCAACCGCGCAGGGTCGCTGACCGTGGTGTCGGGGATCGCCCGGAGCGTGTCGGCGCCTGCCGTATCCGGGGGAACGACCGTGCTGTCGACGTCGGTAGCGATCGGTATCGGTTCCAGATACGCACCCAGGGCAGGTCCGATGACTTGAGCCCTCTGGACTTCACCCTCCTCGAGCCAGAGCGTGACTATGCGTCCGATGACGTAGTTGAGGCCCGGTTGGGTCGGTTGCCGGCCTTCCTCCGCCTCCTCGTAGATGTGGTAGAGCGCCTTCGCCGAATCGCCCGACGCCGCCAGCCGACTCAGCCGGACCTCGCTAGTGGTATCGCCGGCCTGCGGCTCGGCGAAGTACCCCGTGATCGTGTCGCCCTCGAGCCAGTCCGTCCCCCGCAGCTCGCCGCCCGGGATCACCGGATCGACGGTGGCGGCCCGGGCACCCGTCACGGCGATCACGCGCTCGAGCCGACCCCCGGGCCGCTGGATGTCGATGGAATCGGCGGTCAGCACATAGTCCTCGGACACGCTCCGCGCCCACGGTTCACGACCCGCAGAGTCCACTGCACCGGTTCGCTCCGGCTCGCCGGCCGCGGCCACGGCCCGGGTGATCTCTTCACCCTCGACGAACATCCGCAGCAGAGGTGCGCTGAGCGACAGCTCGCTACCCTCGGCCCAGGCGTTCGGCCACGCCTGGATCTCCCGCACCCGGCTCTCCTCGAGCAGGATCAGGATCGAGTCGCCTGCGAGCAGGGTCTCCTCGGTCTCGACGCTCGGGCTACCCAGCAGCCAGAGCTCGTCGCGCCCCAGGTCGAGGTCCATCGAATCGCCGTAAGCGGTAAGATCGCCGCGCACGGCTACCACCGTGCCCTGCCCGGCGATCGCCGAATCACCGTAGATGTGCAGGCGGTCGGCGTCGACATCGAAAGGCGAGGCTTCGCCTGCAGCGCCGCTCTCGGGGTTGAAGACCAGGTGTGGTCGTTGGGGCGCGAAGATGCGCTCGATCGGGCGGGCCGCATTGGTCGGGAAGTACTCGAGCACCGGACCCGAGAGCGTCGAGCCGCCCGCTGTATCGGTCAGCACGACGTCACCTTCGGCGCGCACCCAATCCGCGTCCTGATAGTAGATCGCTCGCTCGGCTACCAGGGTTCGTCCCTCGTCCTCGTACTGGATGTTCCAGAACAGATACAACACGCCACGCCGGTTGAAATAGACCGCGCTATCGGCGCGCAGCCACTTGCCGTCGCAGGTGGCCTCGATACCGCCCCACACATCGTTGCGCGTCTCACCATCGGGCAGCGTCGTCATCCGCGATCTCGCGCTACGCGCCGTCTCGATCTCGAGTGTGCACGACTGCTGGCGCTGTTGCGCTGCGCCCACCAGAGCGAGAGCCGCCGCCGCGAGCAGGCCGATGAGCGCGAAGCTGCGCATCTCATCCCTCGGGCGGCGGTTGGGATCCCGGCCTCGTCACACGGGGTGAATCCAAGTCGATCTGCTCCATCTTCGAGTTGGACTCGAAGGCCGTGCCTTCGATGATCGTACCGTCGGGGTAGATCATCGTCGTGGGCTTGTCGCTCCAGATCCGGTCCTCCGGCCGCAGGTAGTACAGCACCGAGGTCTCCAGCCGCCGGCCCTCGGCGCGATTCTCCACAACCACATCGGTGGTGGCGGTCATGTCCCCGTTGTCCCAGTCGTATGTCCCTCCCCGGGCAGTCAGGACCGAGGTCTCCTCACCATCGATGTTGTAGAACGTGACCCTCAGCACCCGCAGCTCGACGATCGGCCGGCCCTCAATGAAGAACGCCGTGTCGGCCTCGACCAGCGCTCGCCTTATACCGTCGGCGGTCACGTAATGCTCCAGCCCGAAGACGACCTGGTTCGCATCCGGGTTCAGCTGCAGGATCTCCTCGGCCACCAGAGGCGGCTCGCCGCTCTCACCACACGCCAATGCCGAGAAGGCCAGACCAAGCATCGCAATCGTTCGCACAGACATGCTCAAACCACCCGGGCCCTCATCAGGTCGTGCAGGTGCACGATTCCCGTCAGTCGGTTCTCTTCGTCACACACCGGCAGCGCCATGATGCCGTACTTCTCCATGCGGTAGAACGCCTCGGCCGCCAGGGTATCGGCGCTCACCGTCTTCGGCTCGGGGTTCATCGCCTCCCAGACCTGCCGGTGGAAGAACTCCTCGTTGCTGTCGATGAAACGTGTCAGGTCACCCGCAGTTATCACACCGATGATCCGTCGGTCCCTGTCGACGATCGGCACCGTCCCCCTCTTATAGGCGATCTCGAGCATCGCCTCCCTCAGGGTCGCATCCCGCGGTAGAGCCGGGACCTTCTCGGGATCGGCAAGCATCACGTCCGCTACCCGCAGCAACCTGCGCCCCAGGGCGCCGCCGGGGTGCAGCTTGGCGAAGTCGTCCTGGCTGAAGCCTTTCTCGAGCAACACCGCCACCGCCAGGGCATCGCTCATCGCCAGCGCCGCCGTCGTGCTGGCGGTCGGGGCCAGGTCGTGGGGGCAGGCCTCCTCGGCAACGCTCACATCGAGCGCCACATCCGACTCCTGGGCCAGCGTCGAGCTCGCGCCGCCGCTGAACGCGATGACCGGCACGCCCAAGCGCTTGACGACGCGCAGCAGCTCGTAGAGTTCATCCGATTCGCCGCTCTTCGAGATCACGATCAACAGGTCGTCACGCCGCACCATGCCCAGGTCGCCGTGCATACTCTCGACCGGGTGCAGGAAGAAGGCCGGTGTCCCGGTGGAGGTCAGCGTAGCGGCGAGCTTGCGGGCGATGATCCCCGATTTGCCTACACCCGAAACGATGGCCCGCCCCTTCAGAGCGGCGAGTAGCTCGACGGCTCGGACAAACCTCTCATCGACACGGTCCTCGAGCTGCAGGACGGCGTGGCCCTCCAGACGGATGACTCGGCGCGCCGCCTCGATCAGCTCATCCCGATTCACGGCCCCTCCCCTTCGTCGACTCCGGGTCGCGCTTCGCCAGATAGCCGTCGACCGCCGCCGCCCAATCGCCCCGCGCCTTGAGCAGGGCCTCCGCGAACTCCCGCACGGCGCCGGCGCCACCCGCCCGGCGCGTCCGCCAGCGGGCCAGCGCGTTCACTTCGGGCACCGCGTTCGCCACGGCGACCGGCAGGGCCACGCGACGCAGGACCGGGATGTCGGCGAGGTCATCGGAAACGAAGGCCACCTCGCTCCAGTCGATCTTCCTGCGCAGCAGGATGCCGCTGACGATCGGCAGCTTCTCGGCCGCCGGATCCTGGTGGACCTCCTCGATCGCGAGCTCGCGTGCCCGCATCTCCACGACTTTCGAGCGCCGGCCGGTGACGATCGCGACCTCGATTCCCGCCTCCTGCATCAGGAGCACGCCGAGCCCGTCGGTGATGTCGAAGCGTTTCAACTCGACCGTCTCGCCGCTCTTCGTCGCTCCGTAATAGACACCACCGTCGGTCATCACGCCGTCCACGTCGAGAACGACCAGCTTGACATCACGCGCGATGTCCGCCGGGATCTCGCGTCGCTCAGACATGCCCCGCGCCTTCGCCGGCGCCCAACGCCTCGCGTACCGCCAGGACCCGGGCGACCAGGTCTCTCAGCTCCGTCAGCTTCAGCATGCTCGCCGCGTCCGATGACGCGATCGCCGGCTCCGGATGCACCTCGACGAACAGCGCGTCGGCGCCTGCCGCCATCGCCGCACCTGCCAGCGCCTTGATGTGCCGCGGCTCACCGCCGCTCTTCGAGCCCGCGCCGCCCGGCAGCTGGACCGAGTGGCTCGCGTCGAAGACGGTCGGGCAGCCGCACGCCTCCTTCATCAGGGCGAACGAGCGCATGTCGACCACCAGGTTGTGGTAGCCGAACGCCGTCCCACGCTCGGTTACCGCGATGGCCTCCGCACCGGCGTGCCGTGCCTTTTCCACCTGGTTCGCCATATCCTGCGGCGCCATCCACTGGCCCTTCTTCAGGTTCAGCGGGCGGCCCGCCGCGGCTGCCGCAACGACCAGATCCGTCTGCCGGCAGAGGAAGGCCGGTATCTGCAGCAGGTCGACCACCTCGGCCACCGGTAGCGCCTGTTCCGGCAGGTGCACATCGGTGGTGACGGGGAGTCCGACCCGGGACTTCACAGTCTCGAGCTGGCGAAGTCCCTGCTCGAGGCCCGGCCCGCGTGGTGAATGGACGTTGCTGCGGTTGGCCTTATCGAACGAGGCTTTGAAGATCGCGCGCACGCCGAACCGCTCGCCGACCCGTGCCACCTCCTCAGCGACGGTCAGGTTGGTGGCGTCGTCCTCGAGCACGCAGGGGCCGGCTATGAGGAAGAAGCCGCCACCCGGCTGGAACAGCGCTCGGAAATCTGCCATGCGATTTCGCTCCCCTCACTCCCCCACCCCGACGGCTCTCAGCTCGTCGGCGCCACGCTCGCCGCGGCGACGCAGCGCCGCCTCTATGAATGAGGCGAATAGCGGGTGCGGATGCGCCGGTCGGGACTTCAGCTCCGGGTGGAACTGTGTGGCGATGTACCATGGGTGGCCGGTCAACTCGATGATCTCGACCAGCATGCCGTCGGGCGACAATCCGCTCAGCCGCAGTCCGTGCGTGCCGAGTACGTCGCGATACTCGTTGTTGACCTCGTAGCGGTGGCGGTGCCGCTCGCTGATCTCCGACACGCCATAGGCCTTGGCGGCGAGCGAGCCGTCCGCCAGCTGACAGGGGTAGGCACCCAGCCGCATGGTGCCTCCCATGTCCGTGACTTTGCGCTGAGAGTCCATCAGCGACACGACCGGATCGTTGCACTCGGGCGCGAATTCGCGCGAGTGGGAGCCCTCGAGGTTGCACACGTTGCGCGCGAACTCGATGATCGCCGATTGCAGGCCCAGGCAGATACCGAAGAACGGGAGGCCATTCTCCCGCGCCCACTGGATGGCCCGCACCATCCCTTCGACACCTCGTACACCGAAGCCGCCCGGCACCAGCAGCCCATCGTACTCGGCCAGCCGGGTGGCATCCTCGGGACCGTTGAAGTCCTCCGAGGAGAGCCAGTCCGTCTTCACACGCACGTCGTTCGCGATGCCGCCGTGAATCAGCGCCTGCTGGATCGACTTGTACGAGTCCACCAGATCCGTGTACTTGCCGACGACCGCGATTCGGACGTCACCCTGCGTCGGCCGCTTCACCCGCTCCACCAACGCGCGCCAGGCCGTCAGGTCCGGTGCCGGGACCTCCAGGCCGAGCTTGTCGACCACGATCTGGTCGAGGTTCTGAGCGTGGAAGACCAGTGGCACCTCGTAGATCGTATCCACGTCGCTAGCTTCGATGACCGCCTCGCTCTTCACGTTGCAGAACAGAGCGATCTTGCGGCGTAGGTCTTCGCCCAGCACGCGCTCCGCCCGGCAGATCAGGATATCCGGCATGATCCCGATCTCCATCAGCTCACGCACGGAGTGCTGAGTCGGCTTCGTCTTCAGCTCGCCGGCCGCGGACATGTACGGGACGAGCGTCAGGTGGATGAACAACGTGTTCTCACGGCCGGCGTCGCTTCTCAACTGTCTGATGGCCTCGAGGAACGGGAGCGACTCGATGTCACCGACGGTCCCGCCGATCTCCGTGATCACGACATCGTAGTTCGGGGTCAGCCTGCGGACGGCCGACTTGATCTCATCAGTGATGTGCGGGATCACCTGCACGGTAGAGCCGAGATACTCGCCGCGCCGCTCCTTGGTGATCACGTCCCGGTAGATCCGGCCCGTCGTTACGTTGTTCGCCTGCGAGAGTGACTCCTCGATGAAGCGCTCGTAGTGGCCCAGATCGAGATCGGTCTCGGCACCGTCATCGGTCACGTAGACCTCGCCGTGCTGGAACGGTGACAGCGTGCCCGGATCGACGTTGATGTACGGATCGAATTTCTGAATCGTGACCTTCAGCCCCCGCTCGACCAACAGTCGACCGAGCGACGCGGCGGCGATCCCCTTACCCAACGAGGAGACGACGCCGCCGGTCACAAAGATCATCTTAGCAGGCCCGGCCCTCTCGCTCATGTGCTCTCTTCCCTCCCTCCCAGGATCTGCTCGGCTCGCACCAGATCGGCCTCCGTGTCCACACCCGCACCGCCGCCCTCCACTATGCCCACCCCGATCCGCAGGCCCGCCGCCAGCCAGCGCAGCTGCTCGAGCCCTTCCCTCTTCTCCAACGGGTGCGGGGGAAGCGTGGTCGCGCGCCGCAGCGCCGCTCGGGTGAAGCTGTAGATCCCGACATGGCGCAACGACATCGCCCGTTCAGCGGCTCCCAGTGGGGCGCTCCCGGAACGATCGTACGGGACCGGTGCGCGGCTGAAGTAAAGCGCGCCGCCCGCGTCGTCCAGGACGACCTTCACGGTCGACGGGTCCTTCCACTCCTCTGCACTCGAGATCGGGGACGCCACCGTTCCCACGTCCCAACCCGCCCTCACGAGCTCGACCGCCGCCTCGGCAGCGCCGACCGGCAGAAACGGCTCGTCGCCCTGGAGGTTCACTATGCAGCCGAAGTCCTTGAACTCCGTTGATTCCGCGACTTCCGCCACCCGGTCGGTGCCGGACTCGTGCTCGGCACGAGTCAGGACCGCTCGGCCCCCGAACCTCTCGACGGCGCTTACGATCTCCGGCGCGTCAGCGGCAACGATGAGCGTATCCAGCACATCGATGACAGCCATTCGCTGCCAGACCCATTCGATCAGCGGGCGCCCGGCGATCCGGAGCAGCGGCTTGCGCGGCAGCCGCGCCGAGGCGAGGCGGGCCGGGATCACCCCCAGGACACCGCCCTCGTCGGTCCCGATCGACCGGCTCGCACGCGAAGAATGGGCGCCGCTAAGCAATTTTCACGCCAACAAAGCTAACAACCCAGTAAAAGGTTGTCAAAACTGGCCCTTAGCGGCCAAAGAAGGGTCAGGGGAGGCGATCGAAGCCGATGGCCAGGGCCGTCCTGAAGTCGTCGTTCGGCGCCGTGTACAGCGCTGCGGCCAGCGGACCCATGCTGATCCCCACTCCGAGATTGTGAACGGTGGACGGGCGAGCGGCCCCTTCGACCCAGGCGTTCCCCACCGCGTACTGCAGCCACGGCACCAGTTCCCAGCGTATCCCTACCCGGCGGCCCAGCGGGGCCCGCAGCGTCGCCGCGGTCCACCACATTCGGTCGCCCTGCCGCTCGCCGGGCCTGAGGGTCGGCAGCGTCCCCCAGCCGCCCAGCCCCCGCCAACGTTGCTCCGGCGCGCCCGAGGAGGTCGGGACCTGGCCGCGCCCCTCGAGCACGAGCGAGCCGCGACGCCAGGTAGGCAACTCGGTCAGGACGGCCCCTCCAAATACGGTGAACGAAAGATCACCCGCCAGATCGGCGTCGGCGTGCTCGATGCTCAACTCGACCTCGAGCGGAGCGAGTCGCCCGTCCGACAACTCGGCGACGCTCACCAGCTTGACGCTCGCCGCATCGGCGTCGCGGACCGGCAAGTTCGGCCCGAATCCGTCCCTCACCTCGAAGATCGAGAACGGATCCCGGTTCTCCAAACTGCGCGCACGCTCCCAGCTCACGACAAGGTCGCTCGTCCATACGACCCGCGAACCGAAGCTCAGCCGCACGTCACCCTCGACGAAGCGCGCATCATAGTAGTTCCGCGTATCCACCCCGCCGATCACCGCGTACAGCGAGTTCTCGACACGACCGTTGATCCATTCATCGTTCGACCGCACCGTACGGCCGCCGCGCACCACGAACGCCTGACGACCGAACGGCCAGTACAGCTCCAACTCACCGTCGAACCGCTCTCGCACGCTACGATAGCGGATTCGCCCACGCACATCCGGCATCCACGCCTGCGGCCCCCGCTCCAGATCCGCGCCCCAGCTCACGGTCAACGCGTTCACCCGGTCGTACTCCGGCAGCAAGAACCCGTACAGCCCCGGCAGACGCAAGCTCGCCCCACCTCCGGGCGCCCTTACCACGTACGTCCCACCCTCGATCTCCTCGACGCTGTAACGGTATCGTGACGCATCGATCGGCGGCGACCCCAGCTCCGCCAGCGATGATCCGTAGAACCCGCCGCCCAGTACCGTCACCGTCCCGGATATTCGACCCCCGGGCCGCGCGAAGATGTCGCTCTGCACTCCCACGACGTCGCCCTCGATCAGACCCTCCAACCGCAGCGTCGCCCGGATCACGATCACATCCGATCCGATCACCGCATCCGCCGCCAGCACCGTGTCTCGCGTCAGCACTCGATAGCTGCCTCGCGACAGTACCTCCCTCAGCCTCGCATCGGCCCGCGGCTCACCCCGGGTCCCGCGCCGGTACTCCACCGTCTGAGCTGCCAGATCGCGAACGCCGCTCAGAGCGAAGACGACGGTGAAGGCCACGCCCAGAAATCGTGTAAGGTGAGAAAGCCTATCTATCTTTCGAATCATGGATTACCACACTGTCCCTGCAGCGATTTCTATGAGCGAGGATGGTAACGTCGATGGATCTCGCTCAGGTAGCTACGGTCCAGGTGCGTGTAGATCTGGGTGGTCGAGATGTCCGCGTGACCCAGCATCTCCTGGACTGCGGCGATGTCGGCACCTCCCTGCAGCAGGTGCGTAGCGAATGTATGGCGCAGGGTGTGCGGCGTCACGCGCTTCCCAATGCCCGCTTCCACAACGTGGCGCCGAACGATGTCCCAGGCACCCTTGCGGGTGAGCCGGCGACCACGGCGACTGATGAACAGGGCCGGATCGCCAGCGCCCGCGGCGGCCCGTGCCAGCGTCGGCCGCGCCTCGCGGAGGTAGACAGACAATGCCTCCACGGCGGCCCCACCGAACGGAATGATCCGCTCCTTCGAGCCCTTGCCTCTAACCTTGACCAGCCGCTCCTCCAGATCGACGTCCCGAGCCCTCAAGGTCACGAGCTCCGAGATGCGCACGCCGGTGGCGTACATGAACTCGAGCATAGCCCAATCGCGCACGGCCAGCGGGTCGCCCGTCTCGGGCACATCGAGGAGCCGCTCGACCTCAGACTGGCTGAGTACGGAGGGTAAGGCGCGACCGATCTTCGGGCCATCCAACAGCTCACAGGGATCCGACCCGATGACGGCGAGAGTCTGCAAGAAGCCGAAGTAACTCCTCAGTGCCGAGATCTTGCGGCTGATGGTTCTCGGTGCGAGTCCCCGATCCTTGAGCTCGTAGACGAACTCGCGCAGGTCGTTCACCTCGACACCCTGCGGCGAGTCGAACCCGTGACCTCGCAAGAACTCGACGAACTGGACCAGATCGGACGAGTAGGCTGCGACCGTGGCGGCAGACAGTCCACGGTCGATCCGCACGTACTCTTCGAACAGCTCGAGGTAGAACTCGCGGAGCGCGTCCTCGGTCACCGCTCGCCTCCATCGCCGCCCGGCGGTTCCAGCTGATGACGGGTCTTCCACCACAGGACGATCAGTACGACGGCGAGCGCGCCGGCAACGGCGAGCAGCGTGGCGTTGACCCCTCTGAGCGCCTCGAGGATCGTCTGCCAGTTACGCCCGAACGCGGCGCCGAGGTAGACGAGGACGCCGTACCACACGGCCGACGCCGCCGCGACCGGCACGGCGGTACGCCAGAACTTCAGGTGGGTTATCCCCGCGAATACCGGTACGAGCGAACGGAACGCGGGCAGGAAGCGACTGGCGAAGATGATCTTGCTGCCGTGAGCGTTGTAGAGAGCAGCGATCTTCTCGAGCTGCCGCGGTCGCAACAGCCACCGCCCCGCCCTCGTGCCCATCACATCACGACCCCACCGCCGGGCCAACCCGTAGCTCAGCAGGGCACCGCCCGTGTTCATCGCCCAGGTCACCAGGAACACGCCCGTCCCGGTGACCCGCCCCTGGGCCGTCAGGAAAGCACCGAAGGCGACGAACGTATCCGCCGGTAGCGGCGGAAAGAAGTTCTCGATGACCACGCCGACCGCCAGAACCAGGTAGACCCAGTGTGGGGAGATACCCGCCAGCTGCTCCAGGACCTGCTCGACGCTTCCCTGGTCGATCAGCCAGTCGGGAAGTCCGACGAGACCCAATGAGAGGAGCCCCACTCGCTCTGTCACCTCAGGGTAGCGCCGGGCTACGCATTCGATCGATCAGAGCCACCGCCCAGGCCCCGATACCCTCGGCGCGCCCCAGAGCGCCCATCCCCTCCGCGGTCGTGGCTTTGATCGAGACGAAACGCGGGCCGATCCGCAGAGCGGAGCCCAGATTCTCACGCATCGCATCAATAGCCTCGGCCAGCCGCGGCCGCTCCGCCACCACGGCCACATCCAGGTTCACGACCTGGTAGTTCTCGTCCTCGAGCATGCGGCGCACCACCGCCAGCATCTCCATGGACGAGGCATCGCGCCAGCGCTCGTCTGTGTCCGGGAAATGCGTGCCGATGTCGCCCAGGCCGGCGGCGCCCAGCAGGGCGTCGATCACCGCGTGGGTCACCACGTCGGCGTCGCTGTGGCCGGCGAGGCCCGTCGCCCCCTCGAGCTCGACCCCGGCCAGTATCAGGCGCCGCCCCTCGGCGAAGCGGTGCACATCGAACCCGAGTCCGACTCGCATGGTCTATCGTCCCCTCAGCTGCCCTTGGCTGGACTGTACAGCATTCCGGAGGGTAAATAAGCCGACTTGAGACGCGGAACAAGCCGCCGAACGGACCCACCCGCCTCTACGCTCGCCGGCCCCCCACGGTAGCCGCGCCCTGCACAAAAACAGGGCAGCCGCAGCTGCCCCTCTCCTCATCCGGCTACCGACTCACGCCTGACCGCCTCGACTCCACCCCCCACCCCCCACCTCACACTTCATACCTCATACTTCAAACTCCCGGATTCCCCCTCTCCCTACTCTTCCCAACGCTTGATGGCCAGGCAGACGTTGTGACCACCGAAGCCGAAGGAGTTCGTCAGAGCGAGTCGGATCGGCCGCTCGACCGCCTCGTTCGGCGCATAGTTCAGGTCGCAGCCGGGATCGGGCTCCCGGTAGTTGATCGTCGGCGGGATCTTGCCCTCCTTCAGCGCCAGCGCCGTGATCACGCCCTCCACACCGCCCGCCGCGCCGAGCGTGTGACCGGTCATCGACTTGGTCGAGCTGACGATCATCTCGTGGGCGTGCTCACCGAACACTTTCTTGATCGCCTGGGTCTCGCTCAGATCGTTGAGCGGAGTCGACGTACCGTGTGCGTTGATGTAATCGACCTCGCCCGGCGACACGCCTGCATCCTCGAGCGCGAAGATCATCGCCCGCTGCGCGCCTTCACCCTCGGGGGCCGGTGCCGTCATGTGATGGGCGTCCGAACTGAGGCCGTAGCCGACGATCTCCGCGAGGATCGGCGCACCCCGCGCCCTGGCATACTCCAACTCCTCCAGCACCATCATGCCGCAGCCCTCGCCGAGCACGAAGCCGTCGCGCGTCGCGTCGAACGGCCGGCTGGCCGTCTCGGGGGTGTCGTTGCGGAAGGAGATCGCCCTCATCGACGCGAACCCCGCCATGGTAAGCGGGGTCACCGACGACTCGCTACCGCCGCTGATGATCACGTCCGCGACGCCGCGCTGGATCAGCTTGAAGGCATTGCCGATCGCGTGCGCGCTCGACGCGCAGGCCGACTGCGTGCTGTAGTTCGGACCCTTGGCGCCGTATTTCATCGAGATCAACCCCGGCGCCATGTCGGCGATGAACATGGGGACGAAGAAGGGGGAAACCCGCTCCGGCCCCTTCGTCAGATAGACCCGATGCTGGTTCTCGAGCGTCGTTATGCCACCGATCCCGCTTCCGGTGATGACGCCGAATCTCTCGGGTGGGACGTCCGGCCCCGAATTGCCGAACCCGGCGTTCTTGATCGCTTCGTCGGTGCCAACCAGGGCGAAGTGGGTGAAACGGTCCGTGCGCTTCACTTCCTTGCGATCCAAGTAGTCTGTTGGATCGAAGTTCTTCACTTCGGCGGCGAAGCGCACCGGCTCCGCGGAGGGGTCGAACGCGGTGATCGTGGCACACCCGCTCGCCCCGGTCAGCAACGCGTCCCAATTACTGGACAGGTCGTTGCCGACCGCCGTGATCAGGCCGGCCCCGGTGATGACTACCCTGCGATTCCCGGTCGGCATGGAGACAGCTAGGCCCCTTCCTTCTCCTCGAGGTACTTCATCGCATCGCCGACGGTTTCCATCTTCTCGGCGTCTTCGTCGGGGATCTCGATTCCGAACTCCTCCTCGAACGCCATCACCAGTTCCACGGTATCGAGTGAATCGGCACCCAGGTCCTCTACGAAAGACGCCTCGGCGGTGACCTTCGACGGCTCGACTCCGAGCTCGTTAACGATGATATCCCGAACGCGGGACTCGATGTCTGCCATTGGTGTTCTCCTTTGCCTTTTCTCCCTACTACGATCTGTACTATGGTGTTGGACACCCCGAAATTACATGACCATGCCCCCGTCCACAACGATTACCTGGCCCGTTACATAGCCCGACGCGGGGCCCGCCAGGAACCGGATGACCGTCGCCACGTCCTCCGGCTGGCCCAGCTTCCCCATCGGTATGTGGGACATCAGCATGGCTCGCGCCTTCTCCGGAAGCGTAGCGGTCATCTGGGTGTCGATGAACCCAGGCGCTACCGCGTTGACCCTGACACCTCGCGGCGCCAGCTCCTTAGCAACCGCCTTCGTGAAGCCAATCACGCCCGCCTTGGCGGAAGCGTAATTGGCCTGACCCGCGTTGCCCATTACACCGACGACGCTGGCCAGGTTGACTATGGAGCCGGAGCGGCGCTTGACCATCCCTTTGCTCACCGCCCGCGTCATGTTGAACGTGCCCCGCAGATTCACATTCAGCACCAGGTCCCACTCTTCATCCTTCATCCTCAAGAGCAGGTTGTCCCGCGTCACGCCCGCGTTGTTCACGAGCACGTCGATCCCGCCCAGCTCGGACTCGATCGTCTTGACCGTCGCCCGCACCTGCTCGAGGTCGCAGACGTCGCAGATGAATCCACGCCCATCCGCCAGTTCCCGCTCGGCAGCCGACTTTCCGGGCTCGTCCAGATCCAGAACGGCGACCCTCGCACCGGCGGTGGCCAGCTGCTTGGCCGCTGCCAGCCCGATCCCCCGGAAACCACCGGTGACAATCGCTACCCTGCCCTCGAGCTCCGCCATCAGCCCGCACCCTCGCTGAATCGTACAACGTCTTCGGGCTTACCGATCTCGGCGCCGGCCAGCGAGCGATCGATCCGCCGCAGCAGGCCCGTCAGCACCTTGCCGGGCCCCAGTTCGACGAAATTGTCGATCCCCTCACGCACCATCCTCTGCACGCCTTCGGTCCAGCGGACTGGAGCCGTCAGCTGACGCACCAGGGTGTGCCTGGCCGTGTCCGCATCCAGGACCGGCTCGGCGGTCACGTTCGAAACGACAGGGAACTCGGGGTTCAAGAACTCCACCGCCTCCAGCGCACCCCGCAGCCCCGCCTCGGCATCAGCCATCAGCGGCGAGTGGAACGCACCACTCACGGGAAGCGGCTGGACCCGCTTCGCACCCGCTTCCTTCGCGAGCTCCCCGGCACGCCCGACCGCCCCGATCTCGCCCGAGATGACTATCTGCTGCGGCGAGTTGTAGTTCGCCGCGACCACCACACCGCCCGCACCGCTGACTCGCGCGCAGATCTCCTCGACGACACCCGCCTCCAGCCCCACGACCGCCGACATCGTGCCCGCCCGCGAGGCCGCCATCAGCTCACCCCGGCGGCGCACGAGCCGCACCGCGTCCTCGAACCGAAGCGACCCTGCCGCCGTATAGGCGGTGAATTCGCCGAGTGAATGACCGGCGCCGAAACGAACGCGTCCCGCCAGAGCGCCCTCGACGACGGACCAGGCGGCGTAGCCGTGTACGAGGATCGCCGGCTGCGCGTTCTCCGTCCGCCTCAGCTCCTCCTCCGGACCTTCCCAGCAGGTTCTGGAGAGCGCGAACCCGAGTGCCTCGTCCGCCCGCTCGAAGGCCTGGCGTGCGGCGGGATAGGCCTCAGCGAGCTCGAGGCCCATCCCGACATGCTGGCTGCCTTGCCCCGGAAACAGCGCCGCGTAAGCGTTGGCCACGTCGTTCCTTACCAGCGCAGCAGGGTGCCGCCCCAGGTCAGACCGCCCCCGAAGGCGACCATGAGCACGAGTGAGCCTTCCACTATCCGGCCATCCTGCCGAGCCTCGTACAGCGAGACGGGGATCGTCGCCGATGACGTGTTCCCGTAGCGGTCGACGTTCACCCAGACCCGCTCCCTCGGGATCCCGGCGTACTTGGCTGTGGCCTCGATGATGCGGATGTTCGCCTGGTGCGGCACCAGTAAGTCCACATCGCCCCTCGACACGCCCGCCTGCTCCAGAACCGCGTCCACCGACTCGCACATCGAGCGCACGGCGTTCTTGAATACCTCGCGCCCGGCCATCCTGAGGTGCCCATCGCGCACCCTCAGTTCGGCGACATCGACCGGCACGCTCGACGGATTGATCGGCCGGCGGTGCAAAAGCTCGGCCAGTGAGCCGTCCGATCGCATGTAGCTCGCCAGGATGCCTCGCTCCTCGTCTTCCGAGCGCTGTACCACAGCACCGGCCGCCGCATCCCCGAACAACACGCACGTAGTCCTATCGGTCCAGTCGGTGATGGCGCTCATCTTCTCGGCGGCCACACAGAGCGCCGTCTCGATCTGATCGGTAGCGATCAGGCCGCGTGCTATGTTGAGCGCGTACAGCCAGCCCGTACAGGCGCCCCAAACGTCGAACGCGACGGCACGCTGCGCGCCGAGCTTAGCCTGTATGTCGCAGGCGGTGGCCGGGAGCAGCCGATCCGGTGTGGCGGTGGAGACGATGATCGCATCGACGGCCGACGCATCCAGGTTCGCCCGCTCGAGCGCCTCACGGCCGGCCCGGTATCCCATCTCGACGACGCCGACATCGTCGCCGGCGATTCGCCGCTCCCGAATGCCCGTCCGCTCGAGGATCCACTCGTCGCTCGTTTCGACCATCCGCTCCAGATCGGCGTTCGTGAGCACTCGGCTGGGCACCCACATCCCCATCGAGACCAGCCGGACGCTGCTCATCGACATGCCTAGACCCTGGCGCCCGCGAGCCCTGACAGCTCGCGCTTCAAGTGTGCGACCACGTCACTCTCCACCGATCTGGCTGCGACTCGCACAGCATTACGGATCGCTCGCACCGGCGAATCACCGTGGCAGATGATCGTCACGCCGTTCGCACCCAGTAGCGGCGCCCCACCATGCTCCGCGTAGTCGAGAACGCGGCAGACGGATAGAAGGTCTACGTAGTTACCGGAGCCGGCCGCCGTCCGGCTCACCAGGTGCGCCACATGTTCGGCCACCGACTCGTACGACTTCAGGACCACGTTGCCTACAAACCCGTCGCAGACCAACACGTCGCAGACGCCCCTTACGAGGTTACGGCCTTCAATGTTGCCGACGAAGTTCAGCCCGCTCCTCTCCAGCAGGCGATAAACCTCTCGGGTCAATTCGTTGCCCTTTTCCACTTCCGTACCGATGTTCAGCAGCCCCACCCTCGGGCTGTCCCGACCCTCAACCTCCCGCATGTAGATCTGGCCCAGGTGGGCAAACTGTTCCAACTGCTGCGGCCGGCAGTCGACATTCGCCCCCGCATCGACCATGAGCGTCGGGTGCGCGGCCATCGTCGGCAGCAGTGCTCCGATTGCAGGCCGATCCGTGCCCGGCATCGAACCGAGGATCAGGATCGAAGCGGCGAGAATCGCACCCGTCGAGCCCGCCGAGACAAACGCATCCGCCTCCCCCGTCTCCTGCAACCGTACGCCGCGCACGATCGAGCTATCCGGCTTGCGCCGTACCGACTCGACCGGCGCCTCACCCATCCCGATAACCTCGCTCGCCGGGACGATACTCAGTCGATCGCCGGGGACGTCCTGGCCCTTCAATTCCTCTTCGATCGCCGCCGGATCGCCGACCAGCAGTAACTCGAAATCCCCGTCCAGGTGCTGGAGCGCCTCCACGCCGCCCTGAACAACTACGGCCGGCGCGTTGTCGCCTCCCATCGCATCGAGCGCAATCCGCATGCTATCCTGACGATTTTCCCGGCACTCGATACACAACGCGCGCACCGACCCGTTAACCGGGCGGTGCGCCCTGAACTCGATTGCCCCGGGCCAATCTGGAATGGGCGCCTAGACTCGCCTCGCCCGCGAGTGCTAGAACTCCGTCTCTACCTGAATGACTTCCGTGTCTTTGTAGTAGCCGCACGTCGGGCAGACCCGGTGGGGCAGTTTAGGGTCCCCGCAGCGAGGACACGCCTGAGTGGCGGCTGCCTTCGCCTTGAAGTGCGTGCGGCGCTTCCGCTTCCGCGCCTTGGAGGTTCGCCTCTTCGGTACTGCCATTCTCTTTCTCTAACCTCTTATTCTCGGGTCTTGCCCCGCAGTTCCTGCAGCGGGCCCCAGCGCGGGTCGGCGTCCGCAGGCTCACAGCCGCAGTCTCCTTCGTTCAGATTCGCCCCGCAGCGATCACAAAGCCCGAGACAATCTTCCCGACACAACGCGTACGAAGGAACAACCAGCACCAAACGTTCGGCCAGCGGGAACCTGAGATCCAACTCCTCCGCTCTCGCGTCGAGCCCGTAGAGCTCCAGGTCACCGTCGGCGGCGGCGGTCTTAGCATCGAACAAGACGGCGAAATCCTCGCTGACTTCCAGCTCCAGCTCCTCGAGGCACCTCCGGCACGCCGACCGAACACGAGCGCTCATCCGCCCGCGCACCCATACCCCTCTTGTGGCTGAACCCTCGGCCCTCGCACGTACCACCAGTGGCGAGGCGAGCTCGAGGCCGCTACCGCTCCACAACGGATCGTCGCTGGCGATCTCGCCGTCGACCTCTACCGGCGCCTCGTTCAAGCGCCGTAAGTCTATGATCAGCACAGCCCAATAGTCTATCGGCGGGCCCCAATCCTGTCAACGCGACAGCTCGCCGTCGGGGCACCGAGACCCTACGTCCCTCCCATCAAATCCCGCTTCGCGAAGAAGAACGCCAGCTCCTGGCGGGCCGTCTCGTCCGAGTCGGAGGCGTGGATGGCGTTGCGCTCCTTGTTCTCGGCGTACAGCGCCCGGACCGTGCCCGCCGCGGCCTCAGCCGGATCAGTAGCCCCGATCACCTTTCTCAGGTGCGCCACCGCGTCCTCCCGCTCCAGAGCCAGCGCCAAGATGGGCCCAGACGTCATGAAGCGCTTCAACGGCTCGAAGAACGGCCGTTCTCGGTGCACCGCGTAGAACTCGGCGGCCCCGGCATCATCGAGGCGCAGGAATTTGGCAGCGCGAATCGCGAACCCCTCATCCTCCAGCTGCGCCAGGATCCGGCCGACCTTGCGCGCCGCCACGGCGTCCGGCTTGACGATCGCAAGTGTTAGACTCATAAGGGAATTCACACAGAGTGTTCAAGTAGCTTCACGATGATGTCGGTGCGCGAGAGGTAGCCCACCAGCTTCCCTCCGCTCACCACCGGGAACTGGGATACCCGCTCACTCAACATGGTTCCCAGTACGTCGGAGATCAGCTGGTCCTCTGAGAGACACATCACGGTCCGCTCCATCACATCCCGCACATCGACATCCTCGACCGGCGGTTGCCCGCCATCGGCGAGCGGTGCAGCGCCGAGCACCTGCGGCAAGAAGTGTTGCAGAACCTCCTGCTCGGTCACCACGCCGAGCACTTCGCCGTTGTCGCTGACCACAGGCAAGCCACGCCGCCTGTGGCGGACCATCAGGTGGAGGGCCTCGGAAAGCGGCGTGTTCGGCGCGACCGTGTGGAACTCGCGACTCATCAGGTCACGAACCGTGAGCTCCGGGTTCACAACGACATCGTCATCTGCTATGACCCTCAAGAACTCCTCGACCGACTCCGCCTCTGCGAGCGCGTCGGCGACCGCAGGATGAGCGAGAGTGGCGCTCAGCGCGGCGAGCGTCTTGAGATAGGTCTTGGCCGCCCAACGAGGGGCGATGATCAAGACGAGGAACACGGCCTCCGGTGCCTCCGGCGGCGCGAACTTGAACGGTCTCCTGCTCGTGCCCACCGCGACCGCCAGCTGCTTGGCGGCATCGCTACGATAGTGAGCGAGAAGCGCGCGGGCGCCGATGGTCGGCCGCGCCCCGAGTGTGACCTCGGCTTCCACAAGCTCATCGAGCGCCGCCCGATCGCTGATCAGGCCCGCCGCGTCCAGCCGATCGAGCAGCTGCGCCACGGCCTCGCCATATTCCGACGCCTTCAGCCCGACGATGACCCGGTCGGCAGGCAGCAGGCGTGACAGTGCCATAGGCTTAGCCATGCAGCGCCCTTCCTACGATGTCCGGCATGTCAACGGGCCGGGCCGCGACCTCGACCCCATTCTCCTTGAAGGTGGCGATCTTCTCCTCCGCCGTTCCCGAGGAACCGGAGATGATCGCACCCGCGTGTCCCATGCGGCGTCCTGGCGGCGCCGTCTGGCCCGCCACGAAACCCACCACCGGCTTCGAGATGTTCTGCTTGATGTGACGCGCCGCGTTCTGCTCGTCCGTACCGCCGATCTCGCCGATCAGCACGATCGCTTCCGTTTGCGAGTCCTGCTCGAAAGCATCCAGACAGTCGATGAAGTTCGTCCCGATGACCGGGTCACCCCCGATACCGATGCAGCTCGACTGCCCCATGCCGGCGCGGGTGAGCGCCCACACGACCTCGTAGGTCAGCGTACCCGAGCGGCTTATCACCCCTACCGGCCCTTCCTCGACGATCTGGCCGGGGATAATCCCCAGCTTGGCCTTGCCCGGCGAGATCATCCCTGGACAGTTCGGCCCGATGAGGCGCGCACCGCGGTCGGCCACGTAGCGCGTCGCTCTCAGCATGTCGAGCACCGGTATCCCCTCGGAAATGCAGACGATCAGACCGACGCCGGAATCGGCGGCCTCACAGATGGCACCGGCCGCGAATGCCGCCGGCACGTAGATCACACTCGCGTTCGCACCTTCCTCGCGTACCGCGCCCTCGACGCTATCGAATATCGGCACTGCGTCGTCGAACATCTGGCCGCCCTTACCCGGCGTCACACCGGCCACGACCTGCGTGCCGTATTCCATCATCTGACGGGTATGGAACGAGCCATCCCGTCCGGTGATCCCCTGGACCACTACCCGTGTGCTGCTATCCGCGAATATCGCCATCGATGTCGCACCTATGTCTGGTTCTTCGCCAACTCGACCGCCTTCTGAACGGCCTCATCCATATCGGTCATCGCGCTGAAGCCGGCGGCCTCGAGTATCTCGACCGCTGCTCGCTCGTTCGTTCCGGTCAATCGGATGGTGATCGGTACCTGCAACTCGATCCCCTTCGTAGCCTCGACGATACCGTTCGCCACATCGTCGCAGCGGGTGATCCCACCGAAGATATTGAAGAGTATCGACTTCACCGCCGGATCCGAAGTAATGATCTCGAGCGCGGTGACAACCTTCTCGGGGCTGGACGAGCCACCGATGTCGAGGAAGTTCGCCGGCTCGCCGCCATAGTACTTGACCAGGTCCATCGTCGCCATCGCGAGCCCCGCTCCGTTCACGCAGCAGCCGACGTCGCCGTCCAGCTTGATGTAGGTCAGCCCCTGGGCGCGTGCCTTCACTTCCTCGGCTGCCTCGGCCTCGACGTCGCGCAATTCGGCGATCGCCGGCCGCCGGGCCAGCTCATTGTCATCGATGTTCATCTTCGCATCGATCGCCTTCAACTCGCCGGACTTCGTGGTTATCAGCGGATTGATCTCCAAGAGCGATGCCCCGGCGTCGATCATCGATGCATAGAGCTTCGTAATGACGTCGGCCGCCTGGCGCGCTCGCGCCGAGTCACCGGCGTAGAGCTTGTATGCCAAGCGCGATGCCTGATGCGGCAGCAGGCCATAGCGTGGGTCCACCGTCTCCCTGAAGATCAGCTCCGGCGTCTTCGCCGCGACCTCCTCAATGTCGATGCCCCCCTCCGGCGATGCCATCAGCACCACCGTACCGTTGGCCCGATCGACGATCGCACCGACGTAGGCCTCGTGCTCGATTTCCTCGGCCGGGCTCACCAGTACCTTGGTCACCGTCAATCCCTTGATCTGCATGCCGAGTATCTTTGCGGCAGCCTCCCGCGCTTCCGCCGGCGTCGCCGCCAACTTCACGCCGCCGGCCTTGCCGCGGCCGCCCGCATGGACCTGAGCCTTCACGACAACGCCCGTCCCCAGTTGCGCCGCGATACTCTCGGCTTCCTCCGGGCTCGTTGCCACCTCACCCGGCGGTACCGGGACCCCGTGCTTCCGGAAGATCTCCCTGGCTTGGAATTCGTGGATGTTCATGTCGTCACCTGGTTCTGATCTCGGTGCCCGCCTCACCGCGCAGTGCGGCGAGCCCTTGGTCGAGTTGCGCTATCAGTGCCCTCCTGCCCCCACCCCTCAGAAATCGGATGCCCGCCTCCACCTTCGGCCGCATACTCCCCCGACCCAGCTGGTCGGTCTCCAGCATCGCCTCAGCCTCTCTTAGTGACAGGCGTCTCAGCGGTGTTGCATGCTCCGTGCCGAAATCCCGATAGACGGCGTCGACGTCGGTCAGAATCAACAGCGTGCTCGCCCCGATCTCGGAGCCCAGCACCGCCGCCGCGAGGTCCTTGTCGATGACGACGTCCACACCTTCGAGACCTAGTTCCGGGTCCCAGTATACCGGGACACCCCCACCCCCTGCCGCGATCACGATGACCCCGCGGTAGACCAGCCGCCGGATCGTGTTCCACTCGATCGTCTCCACCGGCCGCGGGCTGGCCACGACCCGGCGAAGTACACCGTTGGCGTCGCGCCTCACCAGCCACGAGCTGTCTCGCAGTCGCTCGGCCTGCGCCTCGCTGATCCCGCGCCCAATGTACTTCGTGGGGTCCTGCATTTCCGGGGCTTCGGGGTCAACCACGACCTGTGTGATCTGAGTGACCACCAGCCGGTGCACGCCCGCCTGTCTCAGGCTGTTCTGCAGCGACTGCTGGATCATGTAGCCGATCCAGCCGGCGGTCGACGCGACGAGCACACCCAGCGGCTGTTCGGGAAGGACCTCGGCGGCCATCTCGTTGCGCAGCAGCTCATCCCCTACCTGCGGTCCGTTGCCGTGGACGATCGCGATGCGCCACCCGTCCCTGGCCAGCTCGACCACGCTCTTGAGACTCTCACGCGTGAACCGGAACTGGTCGTGGATGGTAACGTCCTCGCCCGGCGGTCCCAATGCGTTGCCACCGAGCGCCACCACTACGGTCTTGCGCGTCGCTACCATGGGTGAGGCCGGTGGCCAGTGGCCGGTGGTCGGTTCGTCGGTGGTCGGTGGTTGCCCTTCCGGGTCAGCACATACCCGCACGGTTCCACACCGACTACCGACCACCGATCTCCAATCGACGTGTTCATTTGGGTCCCGTTCTAGACCGAAAGCTCCTGGCCCCGCAGCCAGCTATAAACCTCGTCCCGGATCTCGTCCAACCGTTGCTCGCTGGCCGCCTCGAAACGCAGGACCACTATCGGCTGCGTATTGCTGGCGCGGATCAGTGCCCAGCCGTCGGCGAACCGCACGCGGGCGCCATCGACGTCTACGACTTCATACTGCCGCGCGAAGTGCTCGATCGCCTTGGCCACCAGCTCGAACTTCACATCGTCACCACACTCGACCCTGATCTCGGGGGTCGAGGCGCGGCGCGGGACGTCCGCCAGCAACCGGGACAGCGGGCCGCCCGAGCGAGCGACGACGTCGACCAGACGGCACGCCGAGTACAACGCATCGTCGTAGCCGTAGTAGTCATCGGCGAAGAACATGTGGCCGCTCATCTCGCCGGCAATCTTCGCACCGCTCTCGCGCATCTTCTCCTTGATCAAGGAGTGGCCGGTCTTCCACATGATCGGCCTGCCGCCCGCCTCTCTGATGCCGTCCTCGAGCGTCTGCGAGCACTTCACGTCGAAGATGATCTGCTGGCCGGGACTCCGCCTCAAGGCATCGAGAGCGTACACCAGCAGCAAACGATCTCCCCGCACTATCTCTCCATTCTCGTCGACGGCGCCGATCCGGTCGGCGTCCCCATCGAACGCGATCCCCAGCTCCGCATCCGACGCCCGCACCCGCTCGATCAGATCGACGATGTACCCGTCAACCGTAGGGTCGGGATGATGGTTCGGAAACGTGCCGTCCGAATCACAATACAGCGCTTCGACCTGCGCACCGATGCCTTCCAGCACGGGAACCGCAGCCAGGCTGCCCGTGCCGTTCCCACAGTCGACGACTACCTTCACCGGTCGCGCCAGCTCGAACCGGCCCGCGACATCGGCGATATACTCGTCGAGTATCTCGCGCTCCGTAACGCTCCCCTGACCCGCCGCGAAGTCTCGAGAGTCGATCCGCTGCCGCAGCCGCTGGATGGAGCGGCCGTAAAACGGGCGGCCCGCAGTCAGCATCTTGAACCCGTTGTACTCGGGCGGGTTGTGCGAGCCGGTGACTTGTATACCCGCGTCACAGCCGAGATGGTGTACGGCGAAATAGAGCGCCGGCGTGGGCACGAGTCCAACGTGCGTTACCTGCGCCCCCGTGGCCTGCAGCCCCTCCGCGAACGCTGCCGCGAGCTCCTCCGAGCTGAGCCGATTATCGTGACCCAGCGCCACCGACGGGGTCGGCCTATCGAGGTCGTCCCGCAGCTGGCTACCGTAAGCCCGGCCGAGCAGTCGCGCGACATCGGGCGTCAAGTCCTTGCCGACGACCCCCCTCACGTCGTACTCGCGAAAGATGTGATGGCTAACCCGCGTCACCTTTCACCTCCAGCGGGGCCGCGCCGCTCACGGCTCTTCCAGTTGTCTGGGAAACGGATCAGGGTCGCGCGTCGGCGACCTGCTCGGCAACGGGCGTCAACCCCTCCACGCTCTGCCGAGCCTTGAGAAGCGGCCACGACGGCAGTATCCCTAGATAGATCGTGATCGCCGCGCATACCACCAGCGCCACCCGCAGCGCACCACCCCACGCGACTCGCCCCATGTCCGCCACCGCCGGCTTCATGTACATGGCAACGATAACACGCAGATAGTACCAATACGAGATCAGCGTCGTGATGACCAGAACAACCGACAGGTCGATGTAACCCGCGTCCACCGCCGCCCGCAGAATGTAGAACTTCCCTACGAACCCGGCAGTCGGAGGCAGGCCGGCCAGCGACACCAGAAAGATCGAGAGCACGGCCGCCGCCCACGGATGGCTCCAGCCCAGCCCCGCGTAGTCGGACAGCCGCTGGCGCGCGTCTCCCTTACCCGCCAGTACCAAGACGATCGCGAACGCGCCCACGATCATCGCGGTGTAAGCCACCAGGTAGAAGAGGAACGAGGCCATCCCCGATTCGTTGGCGGCGATCAACGCGACGAGTAGATACCCCGCATGGGCAATCGACGAGTAGGCGAGCAGTCGCTTGATGTCGTCCTGAACCAGCGCAATCACGTTGGGAACGATCATTGTCAGCACAGCCAAGACCCAGATGATCCGCTCCCAGTACTCGTGCAGGTCGCCCAACGCGACTACGAAGATCCTTATGAAGGCGGCGAAAGCCGATGCCTTGATCGCCGCCGCCAGGAACGCGGTCACCGGCGTCGGAGCGCCCTCGTACGCGTCGGGCGTCCAAACGTGAAACGGTACCGCAGAGACCTTGAAGCCGAACCCGATGGCCAGCAGTGCGAGCCCCGCGATCGCCAGCAGACCGAGTGCCTCGGCGTCGAGCACGCCCCGCATCGCCGCCAGATTCGTCGTGCCGCTCGCACCATACAGCATCGCCATCCCGTACAGCAGAAAAGCGCTCGAGAATGCTCCCAGCAAGAAGTACTTCAGCGCCGCCTCCGCAGAACGGGGATCGCGACGATTGAACCCTACCAGCACGTACACGGCGATCGACATCAACTCGAAGCCCAGGAAGATCAATACCAGGTCCCGGCTCCCGGCCAGCACCATCATGCCGACGACCGCGAACAACATCAGGGCGTAGAACTCACCCTGCGTCAGACCTTCCCGCGTCGTGTAGTCGAACGATATGAAAACGACGAGCGCCGCCGCGCCCAGGAACAGGAAGTTGGTGAAGATGCGGTAGCCGTCGAGCGCCACCATCCCCGTGGCGGCCGGCTCCTCGACACCTATCAACCAGAAATTGGCCACGGCGGCAAGCGTGAGTACGATCAGGCTACCCCAGCCCACGGCTCGCGAATCAGCCGAGTCCCGCTGACGGAACCCGTCGTACATCAACAGCAGAACCGCCCCGGTCGTGAGGACCGTCTCGGGCAGCAGCGCCCACAAGTAGTCGAGATGACTGGAGAAATCTATCTGCATCGCCGCACTCACCGCGTTCCTGTCCGGTCGAACGAGCTACCGACGACAGCGAGGTCCTGATCCGTTCCGCCGGCCTCGCGCTCGACCACAGTAACGATTCGTTCGCTCAACGCCTCCGCCGACGCCGCGACCCGGTCCATGAACGGCTTCGGGTAGACGCCCATCAGCACGATCATGATCAGCAGCGGTACGATGACCGCCAGCTCCAACTTGGAGAGGTCGAGCAGCTTCCGGTTCTCTTCTATGGTCACGTCGTTCCAGACGACGCGCCGGATCATCGGCAGCATGTAGTACGCAGCGAAGATCACGCCGGTCGTCGCCAGCAACGTCACCCACGGGTGTCTCCCGAACGAGCCGACGAGGATGAGAAACTCACCGACGAACCCGTTCAGGCCGGGAAGCCCGATCGAGGACAGCCCGACGAGCACGAGGGCCCCGCAGTAGACCGGTATGACATTCGCCAGCCCGCCGTAGTCAGACACCTCGTAGCTGTGCCGACGGTTGTACAGGAACCCCGCCAGGATGAACAGAGCCCCCGTCGACACACCGTGGTTCACCATCTGCAGCACGCCGCCCGTCAACGACTGCGCGGTGAGCGCGAACGTCCCCACCATGATGAACCCGAGGTGCGCCACCGACGTGTAGGCGATCAGCTTCTTGAGGTTCGGCTGTACCGCGGCCACCCAGGCCGTATAAACGATCCCCATCAACGCCAGGATCATAATGACCAACAGGACCGTTCGATCCAGCGCCACACTCGGGAACAGCGGGATGGCAAAACGCAGGAACCCGTAGACCCCCATCTTCAGCAGCACGGCCGCCAGGATCACCGAGCCCGCCGTAGGCGCTTCCACGTGTGCGTCGGGCAACCAGGTATGGAACGGGAACATCGGCACCTTGATGGCGAACGCCAGCCCGAACGCCAGGAACATCCAGTATTGCAGCCCCCTCGGCACCACCACGCGCAGCATGTCCTCGTAGGCCAGGCTCGCGAACCCGAACTGGGTCTGGTGCAGACGAAACAGCACGATGATCGCCACCAGCATCAACAGCGAGCCGAACGCCGTGAAGAGGAAGAATTTCACCGCTGCGTAGATCCGGCGCTCGTGACCCCACACACCGATCAAGAAGTACATCGGGATGAGCGTGACCTCCCAAAACACGTAGAACAGGAAGAGGTCGAGCGCCACGAACACGCCCAGTATCCCCGTCACCAGCAGCAGCAGCATGGCGTAGTAGGCTCGTTCCTTCTCCCTGATCTGGTCCCAGGAGACCAGAACCGAGATCGGCAGCAGGAAGGTCGTCAACAGGATCAGCAGAATCGAGATACCGTCGACACCCAGCGCGTACGAGATCCCCCAGTCGGAGATCCAAGGGACAGAGATGTAGTTCTGCCAGTCGACACGGCCGATATCGAACGTCCAGAACAGCGGCAGCGAGACCAAGAACTCGATCATCGCCGCCAGGAAAGCGCAGCCGCGCAGCCGACCTTTCGGCAAGAATAGGCAGGCGAGTCCGGCGATGGCCGGGAAGAAGACCAGGAACGTTATGACCCAGTGACTGTTGTAGAAGCTCGACATCGATCGCAATCCCTATAGCGTCACGGCCCCGAGGATGATGAGCGCCCCGAGGACGATGATCAGCACATAGGTGCCCAGGTAACCCGTCTGGAAGCGACTGATCAGCCACCCTCCGAACCGGGTCGTGTATCCCACACCATTGACCATGACGCCATCGATCAGTCCCTGATCGACAACTCGCCAGCTGAACACGCAGAGCCACTTGAACGGCCGCACGATCACCAGGTCGTAGAGCTCGTCCACGTAGTACTTGTGATACAGCAGGCCCCAGAGGCCTGCGGGCTCCTTCGCCTCGCGCGCCGGCAGGTACCTCTTGCCGCTCAGTACGTTGAAGACGATGAGAATCGTAACGATCGCCGCGGCGGTCGAGATCAGCGCCCACATCCCTTCGCCACCACCGATCGGCGACACGTGCGCCGCCTCACCCAAGTGCTCGACCAGTATGTGCTCCGCCTGCGCGAAGCTCGGGTGAAGGAAGTGGTGCAGCCAGGTGAACTCCGGTAACAGCGGCAGCGCCTCCGGAACGTTGACCCAACCGGTGACCACCGAGCCGATCGCCAGCACGACGAGCGCGCCCACCATGATCGGGGCCGCCTCGTGCAGGTACTTGCGCGCCCGCTCGCCCGTGCGGTTCTCGCCGTGGAAGGTCATCACCAGCCAGCGGGTGATGTAGCCCGCCGTCAGCAATGCCGTCACGACACCGACGACCCAGAGAACGGTCTGGCCACGCGCGCCGGCCGACCAGATGATCTCGTCCTTCGAGAAGAAACCGGCCAGCGGGAAGACGCCGGCAAGCGCCAGCGCACCCACCCAAGCGGTCTTGAACGTCGTGGGCAGGTATTTCCTCAGCGCGCCCATGTTGCGCATGTCCTGCGTGACATCCTCGCCGGCCGGCTCGTCGGCATGCTCCAACGCATGATGCATCGCGTGGATGACCGCGCCCGATGCCAGGAAAAGCAGCGCCTTGAAGAACGCGTGGGTCCCGAGGTGAAAGATCCCCGCCGTGTAGGCCCCCACACCGACGGCCAGGAACATGTAGCCCAGCTGCGAGATCGTGCTGTAGGCGACGACGCGCTTGATGTCGTATTGCTGCACCGCGATCGTACCGGCGAACAGCGCCGTCACACCACCGACCACCGCCACGACGTTCATGCTCAGGGGCGCCAGCGCGAACAGCACCCCGGCCCGCGCCACCAGGTAGACGCCCGCGGTGACCATGGTAGCCGCGTGGATCAGCGCCGATACCGGCGTCGGACCGTGCATCGCGTCGGGCAGCCAGACATAGAGTGGTATCTGGGCCGACTTGCCGGTGCAGCCGAGGAACAGGAAGAGCGTTATCAGGGTGACGGCCGCGCCGCCGTATTCGAAGGCGCGCGGCGCCGCCTCGAACACGCCCTGGAAATCGAGCGTACCCAGATAGGCGAACATGGCGAACATCGCCATCAGGAACCCGAAATCGCCGATCCTGTTGACGATGAATGCCTTCTGGCCGGCATCCGCCTTCGCACTCTCCCTGAACCAGAAACCGATCAGCAGATAGGAGCAGAGCCCGACACCCTCCCAGCCGATGAACATCAACGGGAAGCTCGCGCTGAGCACCAGCACCAGCATGAAAAAGACGAACAGGTTGAGGAACGAGAAGTAGCGCGCGTACCCCGGATCCCACCCATGTACCCGACGCTGTAGACGTGGATGATGAAGCTCACGCAGGCCACGACCAGCGCCATGATGACCGACAATTGATCGAGCTGCAGCGCCGCCTCGATCCGCAGCTGACCGACCTCGATCCACGTCCAGTAGGAGCGGATCACCGGCTCCGCCTCGTGCACCCCAGCGATGAGCACCAGGTTCACAGCCGCGATCAGGAAAGTCAGACCCAGAACGCCCGGCCCGATCAGGCTGACCAGCCGCCGCCGCTCGGGAGCCAGGTAGCCGATCGCTCCGTTCAACACGAAGCCCAGGAACGGCAGCAGGATCATCCAGGAGGGGAGGAACGGGACGAACACGCGTTCGTGCGCGCCCGTCGCTTCCTGCGCCAGTGAGAGTACGAGATCTACCAAGGCAGCCCCTACCATCTCAGCAACCTGAAGTTCCGGACGTCAACCGACTCATAGTGGCGGAAGATCGAGATGATCACGGCAAGACCGACAGCCGCCTCCGCGGCCGCCACCGTCATCACGAAGATCACGAACAGCTGGCCTTCGATCCCGACGTACCGCGAGATCGCCACGAACGAGAGGTTCACCGCATTGAGCATCAGCTCTATACACATGAACATCACGATAGCGTTACGGCGCAGCAGAACACCCGCCACACCCACCGCGAACAATACCGCGCTCACCACCAATGACTCGAAGAGCATGCGTCAGACTCTGCGCTTGGCGATCACGACCGCGCCAACCATCGCGACCAGTAGCAGGACACCGGTCACTTCGACCGCGACCACGTAGTTCTCGAACAGCGGCTCCGCCACCGCGCCGACCGCCCCACGCTCCGCCAGCAACCGGGCCACCGCATCGGACTGCGGTATCTGGTGGGCGTTCCGCGCCAGGACGAAGAGCTCGGCGAACAGCACCAGGCCCAGGCCGAACCCGATGACCCACCAGAACTTGCCGCGGATATCGGGGTCGAAATCGTACCCGAGGTTGAGCAGCATGATCACGAACAGGAACAGAACGAGAATCGCCCCCGCATAAACGAGGACCTGGAGCGCCGCGATGAAATGGGCGTCGAGCAACACGAAGATCGCCGCCACCGAGAACAACGTCAGCACCAAGTACATGACGCTGTAAACCGGGTTCTTCCGCGTGATCATCAGCACGCTGCTCGCTACCGCGAGCCCCGCGAACATGTAGAAGACCAGCTGGCTGATATCCATTATCGCCCTATCGATCCACCCTCGTTCGGCCGCCCCAGATCACCGTCACTCCGATGCGGGATCTTCCGGGTCCCACAACTGGGTGAACGGGTGGTCCTGAGCGCAGAGACGCTCGAGATCGTATACGAACCGCTCGCGGCTGTATTCCGCGGCCTCGTAGTGGACTCCAAGATGTATCGCCTCGACCGGACAGACTTCCTGGCAATAGCCACAGAAGATGCAGCGAAACTCGTCGATCTCGTAGACCGCCGCGTACCGCTCACCGTTCTCATCCTCCGCCGGGATCAGCTTGATACAGTTCGCCGGACAAATCGTCGGGCACAGCCCGCAGGCCACGCACTTGGACCGCCCGTCCTCGTGTACGGCCATGCGGTGCGTGCCACGCATCCGCGGCGCGAGCTCGTATTTCTCCTCCGGATACTGCTGCGCTACGGTCACCGGCCTGATCAGGTGCCGGAATGTGAGCGCCATACCCTTGAACGTCGCTCGTAGGTACGATGCCCCGACCTCGGGCCGGTCGACTTTCTTTACGCCTATCGTCATATCTATCCGCGCGATCGAACCTGTTGCGGGCGCGTCTGCTTCCAGGCGCCGCCCAGGACAATCCGACTCCGGTCAAGCCAGAACATGACCAGGGCCAGCAGCACGACGTTGAGCCCGGTCAGCCAGAGCAGGTAGCGCAGGCCGAACTCGACGCCGGCCGCATCCAATGTCAGCATCGCGCCACCGAGTACCGCGACGTACACGACGATCAACGGGATCAGCACCTTCCAGCCCAATCCCATTACCTGATCGTAGCGGAAGCGAGGTATGGTCCAGCGGACCCAGATGAATACCAGGATGAAGAAACCGGTCTTCACCGCGAATGACGCGAATGTGAGTAACGTGATCCACCAGGCGGGCGTCGCTCCGACGAGCGAGCCGTCGGCCGCAACGCCGATATTGTCACCGGCCCAGAACGGAATATCCCAACCACCAAAGAAGAACGTAGCCATGAGGGCGGAGGCGGTGACCATGTTGGCATACTCGGCCAGGTAGAACATCGCCATCCGCATGGCCGAGTACTCGGTGTGGAACCCGTAGACCAGCTCCGACTCGGCCTCCGGCATATCGAACGGGCCACGGTTGGTCTCCGCGAAGTACGCGACGCTGAAAAATAACGCCCCCAGCATCAGCGGCAGGATGTACCAGAGCCCGTCCTGCTGCTGCCAGACGATCTCGGGCAACGTCACGTTACCGGAGAGCATGAAGATCGGGACCAGGCTGAGCCCCAGCGCCACCTCGTAGCTGATCATCTGCGCCGACGCACGCACACCGCCCAGAAACGAGTACTTGCTGTTCGACGCCCAGCCGCCCAGCGTCAGCCCATAGACGCCCAGCGACGCCAGCGCCAGCACGAACAGGAAGCCGATGGGCAGGTCCGCGACGATGACCTCGACCAGTCCCCAGCGCGTCGGTAAGGGGGCGGCCAGCGGGATCACGGCGATCACTACGAAGGCGGGGAACAACGAGATGATCGGCGCCAGGAAGAACAGCCAGCGGCTGGCGCCGCCCGGCGTATGCTCTTCTTTGGCGAAGTTCTTTATGCCGTCGGCGATCGGCTGCAGGATCCCCCAGGGCCCGACACGATTCGGGCCGCTGCGGTCCTGGATCCAGGCGGCGATCTTGCGCTCCGCTAGCGTCACGCCCGCCACCACTGTCAACCAGCCGACGAAGATCACCACGACTTTCGCCGCACCGGAGATCAGAAACGCTGTCGTCGATAGGGGATCCATCTTCCCTTCTAGCTCGCTGTCGCGCCCGACTCGGCGCTCGCCGAGACGGCGCCGGTGAGACCGATCTTCTCGTAGCTCAGTCCGGAATAGGCGCCGACCTCATCCGCCAGCGCGGCGAACGCCGCCGCGGCCGAGCTGAACGGCTCGCCGCCCGCCAGCCGCGCCAGCACGGCTGACCCGCTCATCCACAGCGGCCGCGCCAGTCCGGGTGGCAGCAGCGCCTGAGTGAACCGTTGCACGCGTCCCTCGAAGTTGGTAAACGTGCCATCCATCTCGGCGAAGCTCGGCGATGGGAGCACGATGTGGGCGCGGCGCGCGGCCGGGCTCAGCACGGACCCGATGTAGATGAAGAGCGCGCAACCGTCGGCGAAGCCGGCCGGCGCATCCTCCAGCCGCTCCTCGAGGACGAAGAGCACGCCCTGGTGGCCGCTGACTGCTCCATAGATGTCGTCCACACGCTCGAAGCCCAGCGCCTCAGCGCCACGCGCATTCGCCGCCCGGTCCTCGCGTAGCGCGAGCTTCGGGAATCCCTTCAGCACGTACTGCGGACCGCGGGGAACGCGGAAGCCACCGCCGTCGAAGCCCGCCTGATCCATCAGCTTGCGCACGATGTAGAGGCTCTCGTTGGAGGCGCCCGGATCGACGATCGCTTTCGCGCCGCCCGCAGCGCCCTGCAGGGCTTCCACAACCGCATCCAGTGCGCGCGACCAATCGACGGGAACCAGTCGGTCGGCTTCACGGACCATCGGCACCTCGGCGCGCATGCCGGCGCCCCAGCGCACCACTTCCCGGCGGCCGTGGTCGCACATCCAGTACGAGTTGACTTCCGGGTTGAATCGCGGCTTCAGCCGAACGACGCGGTTCTCCTTCGTGCCGAGGGCGACGTTGCAGCCCTGCGAGCAGGCCGGGCAGATGCTCGGCGTCTGGTCCAGATCCCAGGACCGCGCCTTGAACAGGAAGTCTTCGTTTACCAGGGCGCCGACCGGGCAGACATCGACGATGTTCATCGAGAAGGGATGCTCGAACAGTTCGTCGGTCATCGTGTCGATGTAGCCGTAGTGTCCGCGGTTGACCACCTGTAGCACCGGCTCTTGAGCGATCTCGTCCATGAAGCGGACGCAACGCGTACAAAGGATGCAACGGTCGCCGAAGTAGACGATCTCGGAAGTCACATGGTCGCGGCCGAGCACGACCTTCGGCTCAACGGCCCGGCGTCGCAGCTGGCCGGTCTCGTATGCGTAGTCCTGCAACATGCACTGGCCCGCCGCATCGCAGATCGGGCAGTCGAGAGGGTGATTCAGCAGCAGGAACTCGATCACACTGCGGCGCGCCTTTCTGGCCTCGACGCAGTCGGTGCTCACCACCATGCCGTCTTGAACCTGCTGGACGCAGGCGGGAAGCGGCTTCGGCGCGCCCTCTACCTCGACGAGACACATACGGCACTGGGCGGGCGCGCTCAGCCCCGGATGGTAACAGTAGCGAGGGATCACGATCCCGAGCCGCGCGGCGGCGTCGAGGATCGTCGTACCTTCCGGTACCGCGACCTCGGCACCGTCGATCGTGATGTTGACCAGCTTGCTCTCGCTATCCATATGCCTCGTCAGCAGCTCAGCGCTTGGCCGTGCAACTCCCGTCACGGATATGAGCCATGTACTCGTACTCGAACTTCTGGATCGAGCTGACCACCGGAACGGCTGCGCTGTCCGAGAGCGGGCAGATCGTCTTGCCCGCCATGTTGGCGCCGATGTCGAGCAGCAGCGGGATGTCCTCTTCGCGCCCTTCCCCGCGCTCGATGCGCCGCAGGATCTTGGCCAGCCACGCCGTGCCCTCGCGGCACGGCGTGCACTGGCCGCACGACTCGTGGGCGTAGAACTCGACCATCCGCCTGACGGCCCTCACCATGCAGGTCGAGTCGTCCATGGCGATCAGGCCGCCCGAGCCCTGGAACGAGCCCGCCGCCTCGATACCCTCGTAGCTGACATCGCAGTCCAGCTCGTCTACGGTCAGGATGGGCACCGAGCTGCCGCCCGGGATCACCCCTAACAGCTCACGCCCCTCCGGCGGGCCGCCGCACAGGTCGTAGACCAGGTCCTTGAGGTTGAAATCGAGCGCCACCTCGTAATTGCCTGGCCTCTGCAGGTGACCGCAACAGGAGAAGAGCTTCGTCCCGGGGCTCTTCTCGGTCCCCCACTGTCTGTACCAGTCGGCGCCGTTGAGCACGATGTGGGGCACCGAGGCCAACGTCTCCACGTTGTTCACCGTCGTCGGCATGCCGAAGGCGCCACGCTGCGCCGGGAAGGGCGGCTTGACGCGCGGCTCGGCCCGACGGCCTTCCAGCGAGTTCAACAGCCCGGTCTCCTCGCCGGCTATGTAGGCGCCTGCCCCGGTATGGACGGTCAGATCCAGCTCGTAACCGGAGCCGAGGATGCTCGGGCCCAGATAGCCTCGCTCGTACGCCTCGACCACGGCACGGTTCAGCACGCGCACGATGTCGACGAACTCGCCTCGGATGTAGATGTAGGCGTGCCGAGCGCGGATCGCGTAGCTGCAGATGATGATGCCCTCGATGACCTGGTGAGGTGTCCAGCGCATCAGCTCGCGATCCTTGAAGGTGCCGGGCTCGCTCTCGTCGGCGTTGCAGGCCAGGTAGTTGGGTACCACCCCGTCCTTCGGCATGAAGCTCCACTTCAGGCCCGCCGGGAAGCCCGCACCGCCCCGTCCGCGCAGCCCCGAGTCCTTGACGACCTGGATCACGTCGTCCTGCGCCATGCCGAGCGCCTTGTCGAGCGCCTTGTAGCCGCCGCGCTCGAGCCAGCCGTCGATCCCGATGGCGTCCTGGTCTCCGAAGTACTGGGAGAGCATCCGGCTCTCGCGGGGATGCTCGTAGGGATACGCCATGCTCAGTCGAGCTCCTTCAACAGGGCTTCAACGTCCTCGGCCTTGACGCCCTCATAGACCTTGTCGTTCACCTGAACCACCGTGGGGAACGCACAGGCGCCCAGGCACTCGACCTCGACCACCGTGTACTTCCCGTCTGCCGACGTCTCACCGATCCGCGTCTTCGTCAGCTCGAGAAACCGCTCGGCGACGCCCTCCGCTCCGCAGAGGTCGCAGCCGATACCCACGCAGACCTGGATCAGGTACTTCCCCACCGGCCGCAGGGCGAACATCGTGTAAAACGAAGCGACCGAGCGAACGTAAGCCGGTGTCAGGTCCAGCAGTTCCGCGACCCTGCTCATCGTCTCCGGTGAAATCCAGCCGCGGATCTCCTGCGCCATGTGGAGGACCGGGAGCAGCGCGGCCCGCTTGTTCGGGTAGCGGGTGAGTATATGATCGAAGCGCTCCTTGTAGGCTCCCTCGAACAGCGGCGCGTCGGGGTTCTTCTCCGCCCGCTGTGACGGCTGCGCGCCCGCGATGGCGGGGTGCATCGCGTCGCTCATCGATCGATCTCCCCCAGCACGATATCGATGCTGGCGTTCACGGCGATCAAGTCGGCGATCAGCTCGCCCTCCACCAGATACGGTAACGTCGACATGTTCATGAACGATGGACCACGGAATCGGCAGCGCACCGGCTTCGGGCCGCCGTCGGCGACTAGATAGAAGCCCAGCTCGCCCTTCGAGCTCTCGATCGACGACCACACCTCACCCGCCGGCACGTTCACTCCTTCCATCACAAGCTTGAAATGCGAGATCATGGCGTCGATCGAGCCCATCGCCTGCGACTTCGGTGGCAGGATGACTCGCGGGTCGTCAACGTTGATCGGGCCGTCCGGCACGCGATCGAGCGCTTGTTCCAGGATGCGGGTCGACTGCCGCATTTCCTCCATCCGCACCAGGTACCGGTCGTAGACGTCACCGTACTCGCCGATCGGGACGTCGAAGTCGTACGTCTCGTAGTCCAGGTACGGCTTGTCCTTCCGCACGTCGTACGCCACGCCGCAGGCCCGCAGGTTGGGCCCGCAGGCACCGACGTTCAGCGCGTCCGCCGCCCCGATCGCACCGACGCCCTGCGTCCGCCCGACCCAGATCGAGTTCTGGGTCAGCAGCGTCTCGGTCTCGTCCAGCGTCTTCGGGAATGTCTCGACGAAATCGCGGACGCCGTCCAGCCAGCCGGGCGGCACATCCGCCATCATGCCGCCCACACGACTGACGCTCGTCGTCATACGGGCCCCGGCATAGGCCTCGTGCAGGTTATAGATCCGCTCACGCTCCTCGAACGTGTAGAGGAACGGGGTCATGGCGCCGATATCGATGGCCGTCGTGCCGATCCAGATCAGGTGCGACAGGATCCGATTCAGCTCCGAGCAGATCACGCGGATCACCTTACAGCGCGGCGTGACCTCGATGCCGAGCAGTTCCTCGACCGCCTGCGCGTAGCCGATGTTGTAGAGCATCGGCGCCAGGTAGTCCATCCGGTCGGTCAGCGGAATGACCTGGTTCCAGCAGCGGTACTCGGACAGCTTCTCGAACCCGGTGTGAAGGTAGCCGATGTGAGGGGTGCACTTGACGATCGTTTCGCCGTCCAGCTCGCACACCAACCGCAACACCCCGTGCGTCGCCGGGTGCTGCGGCCCGATGTTGAGGATCATGTTCTGCGTCTCGAGCCCCTCGTCGGGCTCCGTCCCGCGCCGACCGCTTCGCCCGCGAACCGCCAGCTCGTCCAGGCTGTAGATGTCCTCCATCTCGTGTGCCATGGCGAGCCGCGTCTGCTCGGCCCGCGAGAAGCGACCGCGCAGTGGAAAGTCCTTACGTAGCGGGTAACCCTCCTCGTAGTTCTCGGGCATCAGGATGCGCCGCAGATCGGGGTGCCCCTCGAAGGTGACGCCGAACATGTCGTACACCTCGCGCTCCAGCCAATCGGACGCGCGCCACAAGCCGAATGCACTCTTGAGCTTGGGACGATCGAGCGGCACCGCGGCCTTCAGACGCAGTGGCTTGGAGCTCTGCGTCGACCAGAGCTGATACACGACCTGCAGTCGGTGGCCTCCGCCCAGGTCGAGTCCCGTAATGTCCTTCAGCATGTCGTAGCCCTGCGAGTCCCGCAGGTACTCGAGGACCTCGAAGCTGCGCTCCGGATCCACGGCCACGACCGGCTCGCCCGCCGCGTCGGTCTCGACCGACCGAATCGCATCGCCGAACCGGGCCACCAAATCGCCCACGTCGGCGCGCTGCGAGGCCTTGCCGGTCGCTTCATTCATAGGCTCACCCGAGACAGTACTCGGCGACATACAATCCAACCTGTGGTTCATGTGGGCGCCGGCCGGCCGCGGGGCTCCGACCCGCAGAGCCCGTGGCGTCCCGCTGACACCTCACGCCCCGTTGGATACTCTCACTCCTTGCGATCACGCGGGCGACGGACGGGAGACGAGCTCTCGATTCCGCTGACCCGGTTCTGGAGCGTCGAATTACCGAACGGCAAACCGATGTAGTCTATTTCCTCCGGCGTCAGGTGGGGCTTTCCGACGCGCTCCGGGTCTTCCTCACGCGACCGCGGGTCGATGACGGACTCGCCCTTGATCTTCTCCTGGATCATCAACAGCCCATACAGAAGACCTTCGGGACGCGGCGGACAACCGGGCACGTAGACGTCGACCGGGACGACGGTGTCGATCCCCTGCATCAACGTGTAGGTGTCGAAGACGCCCCCGGTGGAGGCGCAAGCGCCCATACTGATACACCACTTGGGCTGGGGCATCTGGTCCCAGATCCGGCGCATCACTGGGGCCATCTTGTAGCTGACGCGGCCCGCCACGATCATCACGTCCGCCTGCCGCGGAGTATAGCCCATCCGCTCCATGCCGTAGCGCGCCATGTCGTACTTCGAGGCCGCCGCTGCCATCATCTCGATGGCACAGCAGGCCGTGCCGAACGGCATCGGCCAGAGACTGCCGCGCCGCGCCCAGTTGACGATCAGATCGTCGAGCTTGGCGATGAACCAGTTGCGCGGTATCTCGGTCTCGACCTCACGGCGCGCGCCGCTTCCCATGCTCTCGCTTCCCTTTGGCATCCTCTGTCTCTACCGTGGCCCTGCGACTTCGTTGCCTCAGCCCGCGAGGGCGTCAGTCCCACTCCAGGGCGCCTTTCCTCCACTCGTACAACAGACCGGCGATCAGCAGCACGATAAAGACCATGATCGCCACGTACCCGAACAGCCCCAGGCGCCGAAATACCGCACCCCACGTAAACAGAAAAACCACTTCCACGTCGAACAGCAGAAACAGCATCGCCACGATGTAGTACTTCACGGCGAACCGCTCCCGCGCATCCCCCACCGGCGGCATGCCGGACTCGTAAGGCTCTTTCTTGACGGGCGTCGGCCGGTAGTTGCTGAAGATTGCCGACCCGATCACCATGACCGCCCCGGCACCGAGGCTCATGGCGAAGATTATCAGGACGGGCACATACTCCCGCAGCATCGTCGGTCATCCCCCAGCGCTCGAGAATTGTCCGAAAATCGCGGCCATAATAACATCGCCCCGGGACCTGTCAATAATAGACACTCCCCCCACCCCGACCCCCTGTCGAGAAGCTGTCCACCCACCCGGACCGGGCACGTCCCAAGAAAATCCACCTTGTAGCCACCCGGTCTGGCGCTATATTCGTGCCACCGCGCCTCGGGGATTCGGGGATCCAGCACTACTCGAGTACTTGATCAGTAGAACGTTCGAATTGGGAATGAACGGTGGGCCGCCGGCGGATTCCCGCTTCGGACGCCCCGATTGATCTGCTCATCGAATCGTCCTCGATCGCCGAATCTCCGGCCCAGTATAGAACCCCACAGTCGACTGGCGGAGCAAGATGAGCATAAAGAGTGACCGCTGGATCCGTACGATGGCGCTGGAACACGGGATGATCGAGCCGTTCGAGGAGAAGCAAGTACGTGACGGCGTGATCTCGTTCGGGCTCAGCTCCTACGGCTATGACATGCGGGTCGCCCGCAACTTCCGGATCTTCACCAATGTCAACAGCGCGATCGTCGACCCGAAGCGGTTCGACGCGCGCTCCTTTGTCGAGTTCGAGGGCGATGTGTGCATCATCCCGCCCAACTCCTTCGCCCTGGCCTCGTCGGTCGAGTACTTCCGCATCCCCCGCACGATCATGACGATATGCGTGGGCAAGTCGACGTACGCGCGCTGCGGGATCATCACCAACGTCACGCCGTTCGAGCCGGAGTGGGAGGGGCACGTCACGCTGGAGATATCCAACACGACACCTCTTCCCGCCAAGATCTATGCCGGCGAGGGGATCTCGCAGGTCCTGTTCTTCGAGTCCGATGAGCCGTGCCAGCTCAGCTACGCCGACCGCAAGGGCAAGTACCAGAAGCAGACGGGGGTCACGCTGCCGAAGATCTAGCCTTGGGAAGTCGGGAGTCCGGGAATTCGGGAATTCGAGAGTAAGGGAAGGCGGAAACGGGATGCCAGGAATCCGTGGAATCCGTGGCATTGGGGAATACGGGGATCAGGTAGCTTGGTAATTTTGCAGTCCGCGAATTCGGTATCTTAGGATCGATTCGAGCAATCGAACATGTGAGCATCCGGATCGAGGATCCGCTCATGGGCGCCGTCGATCTCCGAATTAACGACTCAGCTTCCACCTCCCGGTTCTTGCATCCAACTCGGCCGTTCCCTGGCATTCGCTACCGCGAGCCCCACGCGAAACGCGACCCGCCCTTGCTGCACGGCGCCGCGCAGGTCCGCCCCCGGCCGGTACTCGTCGCTCGGCCGGCAATAGTGATCCTCGCGATACTCGCTCATCATCCGGGCACCCCAGCCCGGCATCTGCCCGATGAAGTCCAGCCCGTGCCCAATGTATACCGCCGGCACGCCGGCCCTGAGAAAGCTGAACTGGCTTGAACCGTACGCGTGACCCTGTTCGGGCGCCTGGTCTCTTTCCAGACGCAGGTCCTCCGCTGCCCCCGCATCGACGACTACCTCGTGCAAGCTCGAGGCGCTGCCCGCGATCGCCACGATGTCCTGCGTGGGCCCCCACAAATTGACCCCGTCCAGGTTGATGTTGGCGACGGTCAACCGGAGTGGCACGAGCGGGTTCTCGACGTAGTAGCTCGAACCCAGCAGATCCGGCTGCTCGGCCGTGACGGCGAGAAAGAGGATGGAACGGGCCGGCCGCCGGGGAAGACGGGCGAACGCCTCGGCCAGTAGAACGAGCATCGCGGTGCCCGAGGCGTTGTCATACGCTCCGTTGTAGATCGAGTCCGATCCGACCGGCGGACCGATCCCGAGATTGTCGAAGTGTGACGTGAACACGACGACTTCGCCGGCCAACTCCGGGTCACCCCCGGGCAACAGCCCGGCCACGTTGGCGTCGACGAGTGGCCGTACCTCGCTCCTGATGCGCGCCGAAACGGTCAGACCGGTTGGGATCGGGCGGAAATTCTCCGAGTCGGCCGACTCGAGCATCGTCGCGAAGTCGAGCCCCGCCATCGACACGATCATCTGCGACGCGCTACGGCTCATCATCCCCTGAAACTCGGGCCGCGGCACGCGCTCCGGCCGCTCCAGCTGTAGCTGCTCACGCTTGCGGACGCTCTCTACATGGTGCCAACCGTAGCCCGCCATGTCGCGGGTGTGAATGAGAATGGCGCCGACGGCGCCGCGTCGCGCCGCCTCCTCGTACTTGTAGTCCGGAGTCCCGTAATAGGTCAGCGTGTCCCCGCGGAAGCGGTCAGGCGCTCCGGGGCCGGGATCGTTCAGCAGCATCAGCAGGACCTTGCCGCTGACATCGACCTCCTTGTAGTCGTCCCAACTCGACTCCGGCGCGGAGATCCCGTACCCGACGAACACCAGGTCCGTCTCGATCTCGGTCGGCTCGAGCGGTCTCGCCGACCAGGCGACGAAATCGGGCCCGTACGCCGCTTCGAACGAGGCGCCGCCGCGCGCCCGGAAAGCCAGGCTCGGCTCTGAGATCACCGCCGTCAGTGGGACCGGCTGCAGGAAACTGCTATCCCCGACGAGCGGCTGCAGTCCGGCAAGCTCGAACTCCGTCGCGACGTAGAGGGCAGCCAGCTCCGCACCCCGGCTCCCGGGCGCGCGCCCTTCCAGCATGTCGCTGGCCAGGAACCGCAAGTGGGCATCGAAAGCCTCAGCCGTGATGGCGCCGAGGCCCCGTCGACCGTCGTCAACCGAGCAGCCCGAGGTCGCCGTTGCAGCCAGCGTCAACCACAAGCACAGCAGAATCCGCCACACCCCCTCGCTCCTATTCATCGGACGCCTCCCCGGGCACCTCCGCCGCCGACTCTCCCGCGCCCACCGGCGTGACGATGTACCGGCCGTCTTCGTCATCGTACTCGCCCAACACCACCAACGCGCCGAGGGGAATCTCGCTCCCGCCCGTCTTGCACAATACCGTATGAAGCGTCCCATCCTCACCCATCACGTGAGCCCGACCCGCCCGGTAGTCCGCGCTCACCAGCCGGCTCACCACCCGGCCCTCTCTACCGCTCAAGCCGCTCTCACCCCAGCTCACCGCCCTGAACTCCGGGAAATGCTCCTCGAACACCCGCCCCACCAGCCGCGTCACCAGCAGCGCCAGCACCACCGTCACGACCAGCCCCGGAATGAATCCCCGCTCCTGAGCCGCAGGCCAGTAGTCGTGCAGCGCTCCGTTCACCGTCAGCCCCACCACCGTCAGTGTCACCGCAAACGCACGCAGCACCGCGAACCCGGACGCCCGCTTCAGTCCCAGCCAGCCACCCAGGCGGACTCCCAGCGCCCCCAGCACGGCCGGTCGGGCCAGCGAGGCGGCCACCAGCAGGAGTCCGGCCAGGTAAGGCCAGTTATACCATTGTACGAGAAAGGTGAGATAACTCACGCCAGTGACCCCCGTCTCGGCGCCCAGCACCCAGTCGACTCTCTCTTAGCTTGCTGGGGCTAGCGTGCTGCCGAATAGACACTTACACCGCCCAGCGCACAAGCTGCCTCAGCGGCCGCCCAGCAGAGCCGCCCGCTTCACCTCGGCGATCGCCCGGGTGACCTGAATCTCGCGCGGGCAGGCCACGGTGCAATTGTAGACCGTGCGGCAAGCCCAGACCCCGCTGCGCCCGTTCAAGCGGGCCAGCCTCTCGGCGGTGGCGTGGTCCCGGGTGTCGAAGATGAACCGGTGCGCCTGAACGATGGCCGCCGGCCCGATGAACGACTCATCGCCCCATGCAGACGGGCATGAAGTGGTGCATGCGGCGCAGAGGATGCACCGGGTCGTGTCATCGAAGCGCTGCCGGTCCCCTGGGGTCTGCAGGCGTTCGCGAGGCGGCGCTGGCTCATCGTTGACGAGAAAGGGTAGAACGCTGCGGTAATCCTGAAAGAAGCGTCGCTGGTCGACGACGAGGTCTCTGACCACCGGAAGGCCGAGGAGCGGTTCGACGCGGACGCGCTTACCCACATCGCGGACCAGCGTCCGACAGGCGAGCCTGTTGCGGCCATTGATACGCATGGCGTCGGAGCCACAGATCCCGTGCTCACAGGATCGTCTGAAGGCGAGCGTCCCGTCCCGTCGCCAGCGGATCTGATTGAGGCCATCCAATACGCGGTCGCTCTCTTCCAGCTCGACCTCGTAGGTCTGGAAGTACGGCGCCTCGTCCTTCTCCGGATCGTACCGCTTGACATCGAAGCGGACTCGCATGATGTCCCCTAGTAGACTCGTTCCTTGGGCTCGAACCGCGTAACCGTCACCGGTCTGTAGTTGAATTCGACCTTGTCACCGTCGCGCAGTGTCTGGAAGGTATGTTTCAGCCATTCCCGATCGTTGCGCTGTTGGAAGTCCTCCCTGTAGTGCGCGCCGCGGCTTTCCGTGCGATTCCTGGCGGCCGTTGCGGTCGAGTAAGCACAGTCGAGCAGGCACCCGAGCTCGAACGCCTCGAGCAGGTCCAGGTTGTAGCGCTCGCCTTTGTCGTCGATCTTGACGTCGCGGAACCGCTGTCGCAGCTCCCCGATCTTGGCGATCGCTTCGGAAAGCCCGGCGTCCTCTCGGAACACCGAGACATGTTCCGTCATCGTCGCCTGCATCTCATCGCGGATCGCCGCGGCACGTTCGCCCTTGCCGCCGCGGATGCGCTGGAGCGCCTCGATCGCCGGCCCCGTAGGGTCATCCGGCAGAGAGTCGTGATTGGAGCCGGCTGCGAAGGCGGCCATGTGCAGGCCGGCTCGGCGGCCGAACACGACCAGGTCGAGCAGCGAGTTGGTGCCCAAGCGGTTGGCGCCGTGAACCGAGACACACGCGCACTCACCCGCCGCGTAGGCACCCTCCACGATCGCACCGGCGGCGTCGGCCAACAGGCGGCCGTCACTATCCGTTGGTAGACCACCCATCGCATAGTGGGCCGTCGGCTGTACCGGCATCGGGTCGAAGGCCGGATCGATACCGATGTAGGTACGGCAGAAGTCGGCGACATCAGGCAGCTTCTCGCCGATCAGCCCGCGACCCAAATGCGTCGCGTCCAGGTTGACGTACGCTTTGCCTTCAATCCCCCGCCCTGCTCTGATCTCCAGGTAGATCGCCCGGGATACCACGTCGCGCGAGGCCAGGTCTTTCATCCTCGGCGCATAGACCTCCATGAACCGCTCGCCCTCCCTGTTCCTGAGAACTCCACCTTCTCCACGCACGCCCTCGGTGATCAGGATGCCGAGCTTGTAGATCCCGGTCGGGTGGATCTGGAAGAACTCCATGTCCTCCAGCGGCAGACCGCGCCGCCAGACCAGCGCCGCCGCGTCACCCGTCAGGCTGACGGCGTTGGAGGTTATCTTGAACATGCGGCCCCAGCCGCCGGTAGCGAACAGGACCGCCTTCGCGTGGAACACGTGGAGCGCGCCGCTGGCGATCTCGATCGCCACCACACCCTGGCAGCGCTTGTTCTCGACCAGCAGATCGATGACCTGATACTCGTCGTAGAACTCCACGTGATGCTTGATGCACTGCTGATAGAGCGTCTGCAGGATCATCTGGCCGGTGCGATCGGCGGCATAACAGGCGCGGCGCGACAGCCGCTCGCCGAAGTTGATCGTGTGGCCGCCGAAGCGCCGTTGCGCTATTCGGCCCTCGGCGGTCCGGCTGAACGGGAGGCCCATGTGCTCGAGCTCGTAGACCACCTCGACCGCCTCCCTGCACATGATCTCGACAGCGTCCTGGTCGGCCAGGTAGTCACTACCCTTGACCGTGTCGAACATGTGCCACTCCCAGGAATCGCCTTCCGGGTCACAGTTCCCCAGCGCTGCGCCGACACCGCCTTGCGCCGTGCCCGTGTGCGACCGCGTGGGATACAGCTTGCTGATCACCCCGGTGCGGATCCCAGGCCGTCGCGCCAGGTAGACCGCGGCCGCCAGCCCGGCGCCGCCGCCGCCCACCACGACGGCATCTAGCTGATGGACTTCAACGCGTGTCGGCATTCTGCGGGACTTTTCATCTGAAGGTCACGATCACCCAGACGCCCATCACGACGAGCAGCAGATAGAGCAGGCTCAAGACGATTTTGAGAAGAAGACGCCAGCCGCCGGCCCTCAGGTACTCATCCATGAGGATACGCGCGCCGTTCGCTCCGTGAGTCAGCGCGAAAAACAGCAGGAAGAGGTCGTACAGCCGCCACCAGGGGTTCGCCCACCGTGCGGCGACGGCGTCGTAGCTGAGCTGCGCTACGCCGATGCCGTAGTGCATCAGCAGGAGGTGGAAGACCGCCATGACCAGCAGAACGACACCTGAGACCCGCATGAACAGCCACGAGTACATCTCGAAGCGGCTCGCCGGCTGGGTTGCAGAATAGCTGGCCATGATCACAGCTCCCCACGAAAGACGGGAAGCAAACCCAAGAGAGCGAGCGGTACGAAGACGACGATCACGATCCCGAAGCCGACCCAGACGAAGGCCCGCTCGTACCGCCACAACGCGGGCCAGAGGTCCTGGATTGTGATGCGAGTCCCGTTGACCGCGTGATAGATGACCGCAAAGAGCAGCCCGACCTCCGCCACACGGAAGATGGCCGTATTGTACAGTTCCATCGTGCGGTCGTAGAAATCGGGCCCGAAGCTCAGCGCGAACGTTTCCAGGATGTGAATGCCCAGGAACAACAGGACGCCGAGCCCTGTGACGCGATGGAGCACCCAGGCCCACATGCTCGAGCCGCCCCGGTAACTCAACCCTTCCCGGAAGCTCGTCCTTTCAAGCATGTCGGAGCTCCGTGTCGTTCTGCTCGATGACTGAAAAACGAAGGGGCGCGATACCCGCGCCCCCGCTTTAGCTAGGTGAGTTCCTTGAGCTTCGCTATCGTGCCCTTGACGTGCTCGGCCGACTTCTCCAGCGCTGCCCGCTCGTCCTTGGTCAGTTCCACCTCGACGATCTCTTCGACACCGCCCGCGCCCAGCTTGCACGGGACACCCAGGTAGGTGTCGGAGACGCCGTACTGACCCTCCATCCAGGCGGCGCAGGGCAGAATGCGCTTCTTGTCCTTGGCGATCGCCTCGACCATCTGAGCCACGGCCGCCGAAGGCGCGTAGTAGGCGCTACCCTCTTTCAGGTAGCCCACGATCTCGGCACCGCCCTTGCGCGTGCGGTCGATCAACCCGTCGATCTCGTCCTGGCCCAGGAACTGGGTCAGCGGAATGCCGCTGATCGTCGTATAGGAGACGAGCGGCACCATGGTGTCGCCGTGACCGCCGAGCACCAGCGCCTGGATGTCCTCGACGCTGACGTTCAGCCGCTCGGCGATGAACGTGCGATAGCGGGCCGTATCGAGGACGCCGGCCATCCCGAACACCCGGCTGGCGGGGAAGCCCGTCGTCTCTTTGGCCACATAGCACATCACGTCGAGAGGATTGGAGACCATGATGTAGATGGCGTCGGGGCACGCCTTCTTGACTGCTTTGGAGACATCGCGGACGATCCCCGCATTCGTGGCCAGCAGGTCGTCGCGGCTCATCCCCGGTTTCCGCGGGATACCTGCGGTCATGACGACGATCTCGCTACCGGCGGCCTCGTCGTAACCGTTGGCTCCGATGACCCGAGTGTCGAAGCCCATGACCGGGCCCGACTCGAACATGTC
>Ga0180438_10000563_pt1 | contig 70338 bp, 58 predicted proteins | sample SS_ome_12_FD_132455 | JGI IMG/M metagenome (GOLD analysis project Ga0180438, IMG submission 132455) | Hypersaline lake sediment archaeal communities from the Salton Sea, California, USA - SS_3_D_2 metaG | ecosystem: Environmental > Aquatic > Non-marine Saline and Alkaline > Hypersaline >...
GCCGACTGAAACCGAGAGCAAGCAGACCCTGGACAGTTTTGCGGAAGCGTTGATTAGGATTAAGGAAGAAGCCCAGGCTGAGCCGGAAGTGCTGCACAGCGCCCCGCATGTCTCCCCGGTCTCGCGGCTGGATGAGACCGCCGCGGCCAGGAACCCGGTGTTGTGTTATAAGGGTTGAGGGAAGGCTGCAAGCGGTTTTTGGTTAAATAATAAAATATTGAATGCGTCTGCAGGTCAGGTTTCCATACCTTACCTGCAAACAAATTGGCGGCTGTATAAAATCAAATGTAAAGTAGGTCAGGTTTCCAAACCTGATAAATATTCAGGATCTGTGGTTTAGCAGGGAGGGTTTCTTAGCTGTTTAATTACGTGAAACTTAATAAGGCGGCTTTGGTCCCTTGCGGGATGCAACCCGAAAAGCCGCCCTACTTTTTGTGGTAAGGAGTGTTACTCCTTGCCTGGATAATCGAGAAGCGGTTCACACCGGGATTGATCGCATCCGGAATCCGTGTTTGAAAAAATGGAGTAATGCTCCTCAAGGTCAGCGCGCCTGCCAGGCAGCCAGGACCAGCATCAGCCAGCCGAGGGCGAATGCGACCCCTCCAAAGGGGGTGACCGCGCCCAGCCAGCGGATGCCGGTAATTGAAAGGATATACAGGCTGCCGGAAAACAGCAGGATGCCAGCCACGAACAGCCAGCCACCGATTTGAAGGGATTTCGTCCCAGCCGGGAAATAAGCCAGGGTCAGCGCGACCGCCAGCAGCGCCAGCGAGTGGTACATCTGGTAGCGGGCAGCCGTTTCGAAGTTAGCCAGCCGGTCAGGCGTCAGTTTATCTGCCAGCCCGTGGGCCCCAAACGCTCCCAGGATCACCGCCAGCCCTGCAAAAATTGAACCCAACCCGAAAAACAGGTTCAATTTTTATCCTTCAGTGTAGATAGCCATTCCGAGCGTGCCGGGCCCGACGTGCACCCCGATCACTGGGCTGAGGTCGTAGATATCAAGGAATTTACAGTGAACCGCCTGGGCGAGCTGGTTTTTAAAATCCTGGGCGTCTTCCAGGGCGTCTGCATGGATGATCCCGATATGGGCCGGATTTCCCCCGGACTCCTGGACCGCCAATTCCACCAGTCTGGCAACGGCTTTTTTCTTGGTGCGGACCTGTTCGAGGGCTCCAATTTTGCCCTGCTCGTCCAGGAAAAGGATCGGCTTGATATTTAAGGCGGAGCCCAGAAAGCGCCTACCTCCCCCGATGCGCCCGCCCTTGTGCAGGTATTCGAGCGTATCGACCATGAAGTAGAACTTGACCCGGCTGGATACATCTTCGGCGACCGCTTTGACTTCATCAAGGCTCTTGCCAGCCTGGATTGCCTGGGCACAGGCGATTACTACCAGCGCCAGTCCGGCGGCGGTCTGCCTGGTGTCGACAACTTCTAACGGCACGTCAGAAAATTCGGCCTGGGCAGAGCTGGCGGAAGCGAATGTTCCGCTGATCCCGGATGAAATTACCGGGGCGATGATCCCCTGGCAGGTCGGAGCGATCTCCTTGTAGGCATTCAAGAATTCCTGCATGGACGGCTGGGATGTTTTGGGGATCTCGTCCGATTTCTCAAGGCGGGCGTAGAATTCCAGAGGGGTAATATCGACCCCGTCTTTTGAGGTTTCTTCACCCCAGTGGATATTCAGCGGGATGACCTTTACGGCATGTTCTTCAATAAATTCTGGGCATAAGTTCGCGGTGCTGTCAGTGACAATTTTTATATCAGGCATTTTCCACCTCCATAATAAAATTAACCCCGGAACGGCTCAAAGGTTTCACAGAAACACTTTTTGTGGGTTATTGGGAAAGATTATACTCGCGGGTTGCCCGATTCGGAAAAAAAGTTACTTCGTCCCCACGGATGGATGTTTAATCAACTAACCCGGCGCCCGGATCCTGGCTGGCTGCATCCACGTTCCCGGCCAATTTTACCGGCAGCCAGACGTCGAAGCGAGTTTTACCGGGCTGTGATTCGACCTCAATCCTGCCGCGGTGTTTCTGGGCGATAATGTTGTGGGAGATATTCAAGCCCAGGCCGGTACCCTGCCCGACCGGTTTGGTTGTGTAAAATGGGTCGAAGATTTTTAACTGGATGTCCGCTGGGATTCCAGAGCCGTTGTCTTCAATTCCCACTATTACCCAGTCCCCCTCAGCGCGGGTGCTCAGGCGGACCTCACCGTTCCCGTTCAGGGCGTCGATCGCATTTTCGATCAGATTGGTCCAGACCTGGTTCAATTCGCTGCCGTAGGCTTCGACTTTTGGCAGGCTTTCTGCGTAGTCGCGCCGGACGGTGACCCCGTTTAATTTACTCTGCAGGATGGTGAGAGTACTGTCCAACCCGGCGTTAATATCCAGGCTCTGGACCGGCGCCTGGTCCAGGAAAGTGTAGACTTTCAATGCGTTTACAATACTGGCGATGCGGCTGGTCGTGTGGGAGATGTCCGTTGAGAGGCGGTAGATTTCACAGGTGCAGTTCAACCACTGGATCACAGCCGGAAACTGGGCCCGGCCAAACATGGAAAACTGGCTGGCGAGTTCGGATACATCAAGTCCAAGCCTGACCAGTTTCGGCGCGATCTCCCAGGAATCCTCCACCGACATCGAATCCAGCCATTCTTCCAGCTCCGTTTCCAGATCGCCCCTGGACAACGGGTCGATTATTATCGGATCCCGGGCTTTTTCCGCCGCAAGGTTATCGAGTTGTTCCAGGCGCTCTAGTTGTTCGTCCGTCAGGGCATTCTGGATAAGCTGAACATAGGCCTCCCGCAGGCGCGGCAGGATATCAATAATGTTCTGGGCCCCGCGGTTTGCCGCAGCGCTGGGGTTGTTCAATTCGTGGGCCATACCGGCGCTTAAACGGCCGATTGTGGCCAGCTTTTCGTTCTGTCTGAGGGTCAGTTCCTGTTCAAGATAGGCCTTTTCCAAATCGCGCAGTCTTTTCTTCTGCAGGCTGGCCCCCAGACGGGCCCGCAGCAGGACCGGATCAAAAGATTTCGGCAGGTAGTCCTCCGCTCCCATTTCGATGCAGCGCACTGCGCTTTCAGTTTCATCCAGGGCTGAAATAACAATCACCGGTATATCCCGCAGTTCCGGGTTGCACTTGATTTGTTCCAGGACCTGAAAGCCGTCCATCTCCGGCATGATGATATCGAGCAGCACAACATCAAAAGCAGCGTTTTCAAGCATATTCAGCGCCTGCTGCCCGCCCTCGGCCAGTTCAACAGCATATCCCTGCTGTTCAAGACCCCGGGAAAGCTTGATGCGGTTCATTCGGTTGTCATCTACAACCAGGATGCGGCCTTTTTCTTCTGTCATACAGTCTTATCTCTCCTTCCTGATATCCGGTTATTCCGGACTTTCTTCGCCCGGAATGCCTGTTCTTAAACCGCGCCCTTTTCCAGGACAGAATTCAGAGCGCCTTCCAGCAAAACATATTCGCTGGTGATCTGGGCGGCCAGCCCGGATGCGCCGTTCAGGTTTCCTGACCTGGCAGCCGTTTCAAGGTCCTTACACAACCCGGCAAAGCGGGTTGCCCCGTAATCGGCTCCGTTTGATTTAAGGCTGTGCGCCAGGCGGTGCACTTCCGGTATATTCTGCACCTCGACCGCCTGGTTCAATTCCCGGATCAATGCGGGTGTATCCTCCAGAAAGGCCGTGATCAGCTCTACCAGGTATTCAAACTCCCCCCCAAGGTTTGAAATCAACCGGTTCAGGCCCTCAGGATCGAGCACATCCTCGAATTGCGAGAGGTTGGAATGGGATTGAACGGAGGGTGCGCTTTCCTTCCCCTCTTTCGAACCTGAATCCCGGCTTAATTTTTCAGCCCCGTCATTGTCGAGCGGGATGACCAGGCTTAATGCCCTGACAAGTTCTTCGATCCGGATCGGTTTGCTGACATAGTCATCCATCCCGGCTTCAAGGCACATCTCGCGGTCGCCCTGCATGGCATTGGCGGTCATGGCGATCACGCGCGGCTGGCGCTCATCCGGAAGCTCAACCCGCAGGCGGCGGGTGGCTTCAAGCCCATCCATCTCAGGCATCTGGACGTCCATTAAAACCACATCGTAGACCTGGCGCCCGAGGGCCTGCAGGGCTTCCTGGCCGTTTCCCGCCAGGTCGGTCTGGTAGCCGAGCCGTTTCAGGATCAGAGTCGCTAGTTTCTGGTTATTGGCGTTGTCCTCCGCAAGCAAAATCCGTAAAGGAGAATGTTCCCCCATGCTGGCATCGAACTTCGGCTGGTCCTTTTCTTTTCTGGACATCACCCTGGTTGGCTTTCCGGTGATAATCCCCACCAGGGCGTCAAAAAGCGAGGAGGGTTTCAGGGGTTTATTGAGGAAGGCCGCGAAGTCTCCGGCTTCCTGGTTGACCTCCCGCCGGCCAAGGCTGGTGAGCATGATCAGCGGCAGTCTGGAAGCGGGATTTGAGAGGGACCTTATTTCACTTGCCAGGGCCAGGCCGTCCATTTCCGGCATCTGCATATCCAGGACCGCTACGTCAAATTGCCCCCCGTTTTTAATCAGCTCCAGGGCTTCAAAGGGGGAACCGGTGGCGTGCGACACCATATGCCACATCTCCAGCTGGCGGATTAAAATGAGCCGGTTGGTGGCGTTATCGTCCACCACAAGCACGCATCGTCCTTCGAGGGCAGGCTGGACTTCATCCAGGTATGCCCGCTCCGGGGCGGGCGCGGGTTTTGCCCGGATTGTAAAATGAAAGGTGGAACCCGTCCCTAGCTCGCTCTCTACCCACATCCTGCCGCCCATCAATTCGCTCAACCGGTGGCTGATGGCAAGCCCGAGACCGGTGCCGCCGAAACGCCTGGTTGTGGAGGCGTCCACCTGGCTGAAGGACTGGAACAGGCGGTCCATCCGGTCGGGGGGTATGCCGATGCCGGTGTCCCTGACGGTAAAATGGAGGGTGAGCGTTTCAGCGCCCTCCTGCTTAACCGGGCTGGAGAACTCCTGCAGGGCAGCTGAAAGCAGGACCTCGCCCTGTTCGGTAAACTTGACCGCATTGCTGAGCAGATTGACCAGGATCTGCCGCAGGCGGGTGACATCGCCTACGATCGCCTCCGGGACCGGTCTGTCAATCAAGTAAGCCAGGTCGATGCCCTTGCCGGCGGCTGCCGGCGCCAGCAGGTCCAGAGCGCTTTCAATACATTCGCGCAGGTCAAAAGGCTGGTTCTCAAGTTCCAGCCGGTCGGCTTCAATTTTGGAGAAATCGAGGATGTCATTGATAATGGTCAGCAGGGCTTCACCGCTCTGGCGGACGGTTTCGACATAGTCGCGCTGTTCACCGTCAAGCCGGGTGTCCCTGAGCAGGCTGGTCATGCCGATGATGGCATTCATCGGAGTGCGGATCTCATGGCTCATGTTTGCCAGGAAAGCGCTTTTGGCTTCATTGGCTGCCTCGGCCGTCCTGCGGGCCTGCTGGGTTTCGCTGAACAGGAGGGCATTATCGAGTGCCAGCGATGCCAGTTCCGCGAAGCGCTTGAGCAGTTCCATCTCAGTTTCTTCGAATAACCTGCCGGAATCAGCATTGTAAGCCATACCGATCGTCCCGATAAATTGATCCCCGGACCTCAGCGGGGCAGCGGCAACCGCCTTGATTTCGAGTTCGGTGTAGCGCAGGTGTCGGTGCTCCCAGGAGCGGTAATCAGATACCACAATTGCTTCGCCGGTCTGCCAGACCCTGCCGGATACACCCTCGCCGGGCGTGAGGCGCCCCCCGATCGTTTCGGCAAATGCTCCGGTGCCGACTTTTTGTTCGAGTTCATCCCCCTCAAGCAGGAAGATAAAACTGTGGGAGGTGCCCAGCAGCTGCCCGGCCCGTGAAAGGATATCTCCCAGCAGTTCATTGATATTGAGCCTGCTCATCAGCCCCAGGGTGGTTGCGTTAAGGGCGGCAAGGTATTCGTTCTGGCGCTGGAGCAGCTCCTGGGCCTGCTTGCGTTCGGTTATGTCGATGATAAAGCAGCGGATGCGGTCGCTGTCCGGCACAAGGTGGATCACCTGCTGGTACCAGGTGTTATTCAGCTTGATCTCCCGCATATGCGAGTGCTGGTTTGCTTTATGTAAATCCTCGACAATTTCTTCAAGATCATCAAGCAGGATGGTATTAAAAATAACTTCACAGCAGTTGGGAAACATCCTGTCTGCGGCCGGGTTGACATAATGGACGTTCTTATCAAGATCTACTTCGATAATGGCAGCCGGGTTGAGTTCGGGAAAGGAAGCCAGGCGGGCTATTTCTTTCCTGGCCTGCTCTAATTTTTTTTCCAGTTTTTTGATTTCAATGTCATTTGTCATAAGAAGACCCGTTTAATTAACCTGGCGATTCCTATTTTAAAGGTCAGCAGGTCAAGTTCAATTCTCCCCCGGGATGCGGGATGGCGATAAGGGGACTAATAAGGTGAATTATATCTAATATTTTACACCAATTTTAGCAGGTGTCAATAAAGATGAGGATTTAATCTCGACTAACTTCCTGGGAGGTGGTCAGGGGAGCGTTTTAAGGTACTCCAGCAGTTCTGTAAGATCCTGGTCGCTTAAAATCCAGCGAGGCATATACTCGTTCAGTCCGCTGCTGTCAGGGCGGAGTCCTTCTATCAGGGCCCGGTTTAAATCTTCGATGTCGTATTCGCCCGCCTTGCCTGGTTGCGAGGAGGGGTTGGTTCCAGTCAGTCCCTGTTTGCGGGCGTTCAAGGTTATAAAGCGGATGTCCGGGGCGACCATCGTATAGTTATACATTTCATGGGTGCCGCCTTTTCCAGCGGGGCCGTGGCAGGAAGCGCATGCCAGAAAGCCGCCCATCATCATGTCCGATTTCGGGCCGCCTGAGTAAGTGAGAATTCATCTTGATGGTTGATGGTTGTGAAGAAAATCCGTTCCCCGCCGGATTGGAAGGCGTCCGGTCCCCAGGCGGTGCCCCAGTTTTCCAGCCCTACCATTGTTCCCTGAACAATGTTGGCGGACGACAATTCATCGACCTGGGTGAACTGGCCAGTGCAACCGCTGACCAGCGCTAATATTAAGACCAGCCAAAATGTTTTCATCTCTCTCCCCAAAATCAATCAGAATTAATTTGCTGCCCAACTTATTGTTGAACAGGTATGTGAACTGGAAAATACTCCTAAATGAGAAGATTTCTCAGGGACCTCCGAGACGCTAATTCAGGGAATATTTAATTGGTTTTGAATATTCAGTAATTAAAGGACAGGTAGTTGACAATAAATCTCACTTATTCAACCATAATAGTTGAAATTGTTTTTCTTGGATTAATTAAACCAGGACCAGCAGGCTTCCTATCGTTCTATATCCAGGAAGAATCTAAAAAATGAGCATGACACCGTTTGGGTCAAACACAGGCGCAGGTTTTTTTCTTGGACCGGTTCCTAACCCGGACCATCCCGGTAAAACAACCCGGACAGTTCCGCTTTGGCGGGTTTAATGGGCTTCATTTATCCTGTTTCAGGTTCTGGTTGAGAAAATCATGTGTCCTGTCCCAGGCGAGTGCGGCTGCTTCCATATTATAGACATCAATCCGGTCTGATTCGGCGAACCAGTGCTGCGTTCCCGGGTATGTATAGAACTGGACGGTCTTGCCTGCGAGCTGAATTTCTGCCCGGGTCTTTTCAACTTCCTCGGGAGGTTCAAATTCGTCCTTTTCTGCAAAATGCCCCAGAAATGCAGCCCGGGACCTGGCGTAGTCCTGGGACTGGAATGCCGGGTTGTTGCCGTAAAACAGGACGACCGCCCGGATGAACCCAATGTCCGGGTGGACGGCCAGCTTCAGGGCATTAAAAGCGCCCAGCGAAAAACCAAGCACGCCAATTCCTGGTCCGGTCACGCCAGGATGGCTGCGCACTTTTTCAGCCGTTTGAATCAGTATGCAGTCAACTTCCTGGCTGTCCGCCTGGGATAGCAGCTGGAGGGCTTCATCCGGGGTCCCGGCGACCTTGCCGTTATACAAATCGGGAGCGCAGGCCACGTAACCATCCCGGGCAAGCTGGCTGCAGACGCTCTTAAAGAAACCATTTAACCCCCACCAGGCATGCAGCACCAGCACCCCCGGGCCTGCCCCGCTTTCTGGTTCAGCCCAATAATCCGGATTATTACTGCCAGGTATTTGCATAAGATCAGCCTGCTCCTTTTTCTCCGATCAATGCGGTAACAGTGACCTCTTTCCTCCCGGGTTCGGGCAGACCTATAAGAGTTCCCTCAACTGGCCTGCCGTCCAGTTCCAGCCGGATTTGATTTCCCGGGCCAACCCGTTCCGCCCGGATGTGGTAGCGGACCCCCCGGAACACCCGCTGGATTTCGAATCCGTCCCAGCTTGAAGGGATAACAGGGGCGACCACCAGCCCGTTGTAATCCGGCCGGACCCCGAGTATCCACTGGGTAGCAGCGACGTAATTCCAGGCGGCGGTGCCGGTCAGCCAGGAGTTCTTGGCTTCACCGGGGATATGGGCGTCACTCCCGGCGATCATCTGGGCATAGACATACGGTTCGCAGCGGTGGACCTCGCTGATTTTTTCCCGGGCGGAGGGGTTGATGCGCTTGTAGTAGTCAAAAGCCCGGTCGCCGCGCCCGATGAGCGTTTCGGCGATCATCACCCAGGGGTTGTTGTGGCAGAACACGCCGGCGTTCTCTTTGTAACCGGGCGGGTAGGAGCTGATCTCGCCCAGGTGCAGCCGGTAACTGCTGTAGGCGGGCTGGTTGAGCACGATCCCGTGGGGGGTCGCCAGGTGCTGTGCGACCGAATCGAGCGCCTGCTCCGCCAGGCTGTCTGCGACTCCGATACCGCCCATCACGCACATGCCCTGGGGTTCGATAAATATGCGCCCCTCCTGGTTCAGCTGGGAGCCGACCGGTTCGCCAAAATCGTCGTAAGCCCGCCGGAACCATTTCCCATCCCAGCCGTGCTTGAGGGTGGTCTCCTTCATCCGGGCAGCAGCCTGGTTGAATTTACTGGCATCCCCGGCGTATCCTATCCGGCTGGCAAGCCCGGCCAGCTCCCCAGCTGCCAGGCAGAACAAACCGGCGATGAAGACCGACTCGGCTGTTTTACCGTCCCGTGAGGTGGTCGTTTGAAAGGATTCACCCGGCTGGTCTGAAAACGTATTCAGGTTGAGGCAGTCGTTCCAGTCCGCCCTACCAATCAGTGGCAGACCGTGCGGGCCCAGGCGCGCCAGGGTATAGTCCAGGCAGCGCACCAGGTGCTCGTAAAGGGGCGTCTCTGTACCCGGCCGGTTTTCGTATTGGGCAGTTTCTTCCAGAATTGAGAAATCGCCAGTCTCCTTGATGTAGGCTGTGACCGCCAGGGGCAACCAGAGCGGGTCGTCGTTAAAATTTCCCCCGATGGCGTCGTTGCCGCGTTTTGTGAGCGGCTGGTACTGGTGGAAGGCGCCCCCGTTTTCCAGCTGGGTGGCGGCCAGGTCCAGGATGCGCTGGCGGGCCCGCCCGGGCACCATGTGCACAAACCCGAGCAGGTCCTGGCAGGAATCGCGGAAGCCCATCCCGCGCCCGACGCCCGACTCAAAGTAGGAAGCCGAGCGGGACAGGTTGAAGGTGACCATACACTGGTAAGGGTTCCAAATATTCACCATGCGGTCTGTGTGCGGGTCGGAGGTGTTTGTGCGGTAAATTCCCAGCAATTCTTCCCAGTAATGCCCTAGTTCTTCAAAAGCCCCATCGACCCGGGCTGGATCCAGGAAGCGCTGGATGACCGGGATTACAGTGCGCTTGTCCAGGGTGTTTGAACCGGGCGGGTCAAATTTAGCCTTCCCGGGGTTCTCGTTATAACCCAGCAAGTAAATAACCCGGCGGGTCTCTCCCGGGGGAATATCCAATTTACAATGCAGGGAGGCGACCGGGGACCAGCCGTGGGCGATCGAGCTGGTCGATTTGCCGCTTTCAACCACTGCGGGATTATCCCAGCCCCGGTACGGACCCAGGAAATCCTCCCGCTGGGTATCGAACCCAGCCGGCGGCTCGGAACAGGCATGGAAGGCGAAATGGTCGCGGCGCTCGCGGTATTCGGTCTTATGGTAGATGACCCCACCGGCGACTTCGACCTCACCTATGCTCAGGTTGCGCTGGAAATTGGTGGCGTCATCGCGGGCATCCCACAGGGCGAACTCCAGGCAGGAGAAAATGTCCAGGGACACGGCCTCCGCCCGACGGTTTTTAATGCGCACGTCCCAGACCTCCAGGCTCTCGTCCAGGGGCACGAAGTAGCGGATGCCGGTCTCTATCCCGGCAAAGCTCGAGCTGATAATGGTGTAGCCCAGCCCGTGCCGGCAGGAATAAGAGTCAAGGTCCTGGCGGATCGGCTGCCAGGTAGGCGACCAGAAACGGCCTGTTTTGGCGTCGCGCAGGTACAGGTATCGCCCTCCAGTATCGAGAGGCACGTTGTTGTAGCGGTAGCGGGTAATGCGGCGCAGGCTGGCGTCCTTATAAAACGAGTACCCGCCGGCAGTGTTCGAAATCAGGGCGAAATAGTCCTGGCTGCCCAGGTAGTTTATCCAGGGCAGGGGCGTATCCGGGCGGGTGATCACATACTCGCGGCGCTCATCATCAAAATATCCGAAACGCATAGCTCCTCCTGTATTAACGCCCGGATTATACTATGCTGTCAGTGGGGAGTGCCCGGGAGGGGGTCTGAACCGGATCCTGGGATCAGGGTTGCCCATTTCAGGCAGGCTGGGGTTGAGCAGGGGTATGCAGGAACAGCCGACAAGTAAAACCGATTTTTTATACCCGTATACAAAGAATTTGTGATGATAACTCATATTAATTGTGATATATATTCGCAAATATACTATCTATGTTACAAATGTCGCCGGAACAGGTTACAAATTACGCTTTAAAAATGAAGGCGCCTGGCATATACTCAAGAAGTTATTCGAATATGCGAATATATTGAAAGGAATAAGAATGGAATATCCAACAATTGATGAACTGCGCCTTCTGCACGATAAGATCTGCAAGTCGCTGGGCGATCCCACCCGCATCCAGCTGCTCTATATCCTGGCAGAGCAGCCTCACAACGTGACTTCGCTGGCGGAGCTGATGGAACTGCCCCAGCCCACGGTTTCACGCCACCTTGCTATATTAAAAAGCAGCTCCCTGGTCACATCTGAAAGAGACGGCCAGAGTGTCAATTACCGCCTCGCTTACCCGGACATCATTGCTGTGCTCGAAGCGATGCGGGCGATCCTGCGTGAATCGCTTGAACTCCAGTCGAGCGTCCTGGTTAGATGAAGGATTTTAAGTACATCTGGGTTGTGGGTCTTATTGCCACATTCCTGATCATAGCAGTACCAATCGTCTCGCTGGTCTCGGCTGAGCCCCAGCCGCAGGATGACCCGTGGGCTTCCATCCAGGCGGAAGTGCCCCCGGTCAGCCACCAGGATATTGTCCAGGGGCCATTTGAAAGCGGCCAGGATGTCACCCGGGCCTGCCTGGAATGCCATCCAGACGCCGGCAGCCAGGTCATGGAAACGGTCCACTGGAAGTGGGAAGGTGAACCGGTGCTGATGGAAGGGCGAGAGGAGCCGGTTACGATCGGCAAGAAAAACCAGCTCAACAACTTCTGCATTGGAATCCAGTCCAACTGGGAAGGCTGCACACGCTGCCATGCCGGATACGGCTGGGAGGATGCGGATTTCGATTTCGGGAACCAGGATAACATCGACTGCCTGGTCTGCCACGACCAGACCGGGAGTTATGTAAAGAGCAACTTCGGCCTTCCTAACAGCGACGTAGATTTGCTGGCGGTTGCGAAAAGCGTCGCCAAACCGACCCGCTCAAACTGCGGGGGCTGCCATTTTAACGGGGGCGGCGGCAACGCTGTCAAACACGGCGACCTGGACGGCAGCCTGTTTTTCCCGACTGAAACGATCGATGTCCACATGGGCCGCCATGACTTCAAGTGCACAGACTGCCACAAAACCGTGGACCATAATATCCGCGGGCGGGCCATGTCGGTCAGCGTGGACAACAACAACCAGGTCTTCTGCAATGACTGCCATGCTGAGGATCTCCACCAGGATGAAAGGATTAACGCCCACCTCGAGACTGTCGCCTGCCAGACCTGCCACATCCCTCAGGGGGCGGTGCGGGACGCCACCAAGATGCACTGGGATTGGTCATCCGCCGGGCAGGACCTGCCGGAAGATCCCCATACCTACCTGAAAATAAAAGGCACCTTCGTTTACGAAGAAGATTTTATGCCTGAATATCACTGGTCAAACGGCAATTCTGATCGATATCTGCTCGGGGACAATATCGACCCGGGTGAAACCACGCAGCTGAACAAACCAAAAGGTGATATCAGCGATCCAACTGCCAAAATCTGGCCTTTTAAGGTCCACCGGGCCAACCAGATTTATGACAGAATATACAATTATCTGCTCCAGCCCAAGACGGTCGGCGAAGGCGGGTACTGGACTGAATTCGACTGGGACCTGGCTGCCAGGCTGGGTTCGGAGGCGGCCGGAATGGAATACAGCGGGCAGTATGGATTTACCCCGACCGAGATGTACTGGCCGCTTTCGCACATGGTGGCTCCAAAAGAGAACGCCCTGCAGTGCACCGATTGCCATGGAGAGGGAAGCCGGATAGACTGGGAAGCCCTGGATTATTTCGGCGACCCGCTGCGCTGGGGAGGCCGCCATGTATTGCCTGGCGGATCTTCGCAGTAAAGGGAACGGGGATGATATTCGCAAAGACCGGTCTTAAACGAAAAAGGACCCTGTTTATGGGGGCGTCCGGGGCAATCCTGCTCCTTGCTGTTATTTTGTTGGGTATCCGCCCGGCTGCCGCGGATGAACCCAACCTTCACCCGGATTTCCCTTTATTAAATGAATCTGGCGAGAATGTGCTCGAGGCGGGCGGTCCGGTCTCGACCATGCAGACCTGCAAAAGCTGCCACGACACCGGGTTCATCGAAAATCACAGCTTTCACAGCGATGTGGGGCTGTCTTCTTATAACCTGCCGGGCAGCACCCCGTCCGGGAGGCCCTGGGATACCAGCCCGGGCCTGTTCGGAAACTGGAATCCGGTCATGTACCGCTATTTATCGCCAGCCGGGGATGAGCGGCTTGATCTGACCACAGCGGAATGGGTCCAGTTGTTCGGCGCCCGCCATGCCGGCGGAGGCCCGGCGGTTACCAGCCGGGAAGGCCAGCCGCTTATGAGCCTTCAGCCGGAGGAAGACGACCCGGAAACGAATATTGTCAATTCTGAAAGCGGGGATCTGGCTGCCTGGAACTGGGACGAATCGGGCGTGGTCGAGATGAACTGCTTCCTGTGCCACACTTTCCAGCCCGACAATGCCGCCCGCCTGGATGCTCTGCATAATGGGGAATTCAGCTGGGCTAATACCGCCACCCTGCTGGGATCAGGGATTATAAACAGGGACGGGGATGACTGGGAATGGAACCAGGAAGCCTTTACGGAAAACGGTGAGGTAAAAGCCGAAAATATCCAGATCCAGGAGCCCAGCAATCAAAACTGCGGCCTGTGCCACGGGCTGGTGCATGTCGATGCCCAGACGCCGCTGGTGATGTACGCCTGTACACCGGAACAGTGGAGCACAATCACCACCGGGCAGATATTCTCGCCGCAGCGCATTTCCACCTCGGGGTTAAATATCGATGATAAACAGAGCCTGAACCGTTCCTGGGACATCCACGCGGAAAGAGTGCTCAGGTGCACCGAATGCCACTACTCGCTCAACAACCCGGTCTATTACCAGGAGTCAGGCGATAAGAAGCCCGAGAGCCTGTTATTTGACCCGCGCCGGATCGACCTGGGCGAGTACCTCTACCGGCCGCTGCACCAGTTCGCCAAGGGGCAGAGCGCCCAGGGGTCTCTGGCGCCCGAATTTGACAACACCCTGCGGGGCTGCGAGTCATGCCACAGCATCCAGGCAACCCACGACTGGCTGCCGTACAAGGAGCGCCATACCCAGGCTCTTAGCTGCGAATCCTGCCACGTGCCAAAAATGTACGCCCCGGCCCGCCTGTATTACGACTGGACAGTGCTCCGGCCGGATAACAGCCCCAAGGTAAGCTGCCGGGGGTTGGAGGGGGAAGGCGAAACCTTCAGCGATGCCTTCATCACCGGCTTTGAGCCGGTCCTGCTGCCGCGCGCTAACGGAGAGGGGGGCACCACGCTGGCGCCGCATAATATGATCAGCTCCTGGTTCTGGGTTTACGGCGACCCGCCGCGGCCAGTGCCCCTGCGTGATCTTACCGCAGTCTGGCTCGAGGATGGGGGTTACCCGGCCGAAATTCTGGCTGCCTTCGATGCGAACGCCGACGGTGAGCTTGAGGATGCTGAACTGGTTATCGACAACCAGGAGAAGCAAGAATTGATAACGAGGCGTCTGGTTGAGCGCGGATTGGATAACCCGCGCATCCAGGGCGAAATCCAACCCTACAGCATCAACCATACTGTCACCCACGAGGAATGGGCGATCAAGGACTGCCAGGTCTGCCACTCGGATGATTCCAGGATTAATGCGCCCATGCTGCTTGCTGACCGCCTGCCGGGAGGAGTCATGCCGGAATTTGTGAGCGACCCGTCGGTTAAGCTGGGGGGCATTCTGGAGTTGAACGAGGCGGGTGATCTGTATTACCTGCCGCAGAGCGCCGGAAGCGAAGGTCAAGCCAACCCCGGCCTGTATATAATCGGGCACGACTACGTTAGCTGGGTTGACAGGCTGGGCGGGTTAATTTTTATGGCCACGCTGGTTGGAATAACCATTCACGCCGGTTTCCGTTTCTTCAGCGCCCGCCGCTGGGCGAAAGAAGAACCGGAATTGGAACAGGTCTACATGTACACTGTCTACGAGCGGCTGTGGCACTGGCTGCAGACCATCCTAATACTGGGATTGATTTTCACCGGGCTGGTCATCCACAAGCCGGATACATTTGGCATTTTCAGCTTCAGATACGTCGTACAGGTACATAACGTCCTAGCGTTTATCCTGGTTGCGAACGCGGCTCTGGCCGTGTTTTACCACCTGGCGAGCGGCGAGATTAAACAGTATCTCCCCCAGCCGCACGGTTTCTTCAACCAGGCTATTCTGCAGGCGAAGTACTACCTGAAGGATATCTTCCAGGGCGGCGCGCACCCGGTCGAAAAAACGCCCCAGCGTAAATTAAATCCGCTCCAGCAGGCGACATATTTAGGTATTCTAAACATCCTGCTGCCGCTTCAAATCCTGACAGGCATGTTCATGTGGGGAGCCCAGCGCTGGCCTGAAATCGTCGTTGCCCTCGGAGGGCTGCCGTTTCTGGCGCCGTTCCACACCCTTATCGCCTGGCTGTTTGCGGCATTTGTGGTTCTGCATGTCTACCTGACCACAACCGGGTACAGCCCAACAGCCAGCATTAAATCCATGATTATGGGCTGGGAGGAAATGGAAATACAAACCAATCCCACTCAAGAGGAAGGTACAGGACCATGACAACCTATTCAACTGCTAAGGATGCCGCTGAAGCGGCGCCGAAAACCAGAACAAAGATCAGCCTGCGCCGGGAGACCAAGCCTTATATCAATCCCTACCTGGCGGGGATCCTGCTTGGGCTGGTGCTCTTCAGCGCATTTTTTATCACCGGGAACGGCCTGGGAGCCTCCGGAGGTATGAACCGCCTGCTGGTGGTGGTCGAGGATACCCTGGCACCGGACCATGTCGACCGGACACCCTACCTGCTGGAGATGGCTGGAGGCAACAAAAACCCGCTGGACAGCTGGGTTGTTTGGGTGACAGTCGGTACCGTACTGGGCGGTTTTGTGTCTGGCTGGCGCAACGGGCGCCTGAAAGTCGAGACCAACCGCGGCCCGAGGGTGCCGGTCAAACTGCGCTGGGTGACGGCGTTCATCGGCGGGGCGTTGATGGGTTACGGGGCCCGCTTTGCCCGGGGCTGCACCTCCGGCCAGGCGCTTTCTGGAGGGGCGGTGCTTTCGGCGGGAAGCTGGGCGTTCATGTTCGCCGTTTTTGCCGGAGCTTATGCCCTGGCATATTTTGTGCGCAAGTTGTGGATCTGAGGAGCTAAACCATGACATTATTCCCTCTGCCTTTATCACAGTACTTCGTCCCGTTCGGGGTTTACCTGGTCTACCTGATGATCGGGTTCGCATTCGGCTATGTGCTTGAGATGGCCGGGTTCGGCAACTCGCGCAAGCTGGCAGCCCAGTTTTACTTCCGGGATATGACCGTTCTTAAAGTGATGTTTGGGGCGATCATCACCGCCATGGTGCTGCTGTTCAGCGCAACTGCGCTCGGCCTGCTGGACTATAACCTGATCTGGGTCAACCCGACCTACCTGTGGCCGGGGATCGTGGGCGGTCTGATCATGGGGTTCGGTTTTATCATCGGAGGGTTCTGACCGGGTACCTCGCTCGTCGGTTCGGCGACATTTAAACTGGATGCAATTTTCTTCACACTTGGAGTTTTCTTCGGTATCTTCCTGTTTGGCGAAACGGTCAGTAATTTCACCACCTTCTGGCACTCCTCTTATCTGGGGCGCTTGACTCTGCCGGAGTTATTCGGTATCCCGACCGGCTGGGTTGTGCTGGGGGTCGTGTTGATGGCGCTGTTTATGTTCATCGGGGCGGAACAGCTTGAAAAGATCTTTGGCAAGAAAGACCCCCGCAAAGCGCCAAAATGGCGCTACGCTGCAGCCGGCATGCTGGTCGCTGTTGCGGTCGCACTGGTGGTCGTTGGTCAACCGACCAATAACGAACGCTGGGCGAGCATTTCCAGCGATAAGCAGACCCTGCTGGACGAACGCCAGGTCCAGATACACCCCGGGGAACTGCTTGACCTGATCCACGATAACCAGATCAAGGTGGTCATGCTGGATGTGCGGGATGAAATGGATTTCAACCTGTTCCACATCCTGGACGCGAAACACATCCCGGTCAGCGAACTGGCGGGAATCGTCTCCGAGCTGCACTTCGAACCAGCCAATACGGTCTTTGTGACCATGAGCAACGATGAAACCGCCGCCACGCAGGCCTGGAAATACCTGGTTGCGGAGAGCGTCCCGAATGTATATATCCTGGAGGGCGGGGTCAACAACTGGATCGCAGCGTTCGGGGATGATGACCTGACAAAAACATTTAACCGCGGGGCGGGCGACGACCAGCTCTGTTATATCTTTGATTCCGCCCTGGGCTCGCGCAACCCGGCCGCCGAGCCGGATGCGGAGGGACTTGAGCTTATCTACACGCCAAAGGTCAAGCTTGAATTTAAGCGTGCCCCCACCAGCGGCGGCTGCGGGTAGATTGGGACTTGTTCGATCGGGATAAACTGGGTTAAAAAGGTCAAACCCGGGTATCCCACAACCGGTAAGAAAATTGTGTATTTTATGTGGAGATCGGATTATGATAGATCTCCACATTTTTATATTATCAGTCTTTCTCTCATCCTCTCCATGCCAGTGCGAGATTGATTCCAAGTGCCAGTAGAAGGACCAGGACAATCTTTCGAAAAATCCCGGAGTTGATGAAGAGGTCCAGGAAAAAACCAGCGAATGCTCCCAGCAGTACAAATGGGATCGCTAATGCGCTTCTTAATAGAACATCCGCTCCCAGACTGCCGTTTAGAAAGTGAGAAACGATCGCCGCGATTGTGATGATCAGAAAGCATCCCTGAAGGTTGCCTTTGAAAAGACTCGGCTCCCAACGCTGGGTATCACCATAAATTATCATTGGGGGGGCAGCCATGTTATATGCACCGCCTCCCAGGCCGCTGATAAATCCGATAAGATATGCCCAGTTTGGGTGTTCGAGGGCGGGCACTGGAAAGTTCAGGATGGAGTATAAGGCGTAAAAGATCAGGATCAAACCGAGTATTGTTAGAGTGATCGATTCAGGTACGCGTGCAAGGAAGATCACCCCAACTGGTATTCCCAGAAGAGCTGCTGCAGAAATGTGCAGAACTGAGCGGGTGTCTAACGATCGGCGGTAACGCAGGATCATCATAACTTGCAGTTCAAGGATAATAATTGCCATCAAGGGGACTGCTGTCCGGATGCCGAATAAAGCTGCCAGGAAAGGCGTGGCGACCATCGGTAAGCCAAAACCAGCCACCGCCTGGATAAAGCAGGAGATGGTGATAATAAGCGCAAAGTAGATTTGATTCAATTGGAAGCCTATGAAAGATTTATATGGACAAATGGATAACCAGCCCGTTCACTTTTCTATTATAAAGCCCAAAAATCTGATTACAACATTGTCTCTGTCCTAATATGCTGTAAGGATAGATCCTCAGAGAAGGTAGAGTGGGATTCTTTGATTCCATCAGCAATCCATTATTGAATCCAGCGAGAGAATTTTTCATGAAACATTAGGATAAATTGGATATAAATAGTATATAATAAATTTGTACAGTCATACCAATCAGTTCAAGGGGTTGAACTGCACCTATTCGCTAAAGGAGAAAATTTAAAATGGATAAAGTTGATATTGTCAAGTACGCCATGAATTTTGATACGCTGTTTGAGGAATCCGAGAAATATTTCGCCGATAATTTCCAGTCTACCGATTCGGTCGGCAGCCCACCGTTTGACAAGCAGGCCTGGTTCGGAATGGGCCAGATGATGCGGGCTTCTTTCCCTGATATTACCTATGAAATTGAAGATATCCACCAGGAAGGTGAGGACGTTATCATGAAAGGGCGCTTCGTGGGAACGTTTGAAAAGGATTTTGACCTGTCAGCAATGAACATGGGTGTTATCCCTGCGACAGGCAAAAAAGTAGTTTTTCCAGACGACAAAAGCAGGGTCAGTTTCGATGCTGACAATAAAATAGTCTCCTCTCACAGCCTTGACACCGGACCCGAGGCAGGTATGGCAGGTTTTATGAAAGCGCTGGGAGCAGGGTAAACTTAACTAACAATTTATCGAACCAGCAGAATGGTGTAGGGGGCTGTCTAAAAATGGTTAAATCACAACTTTTTTGGACAGCCCCTTTCGTTTATTTATTCAACTTCCCCCGGGTTTTTCTTTTGAAAAGCAGCGATTATTTCCCTTAATTCTGAAGATAAAAACGAGACCCGATTAATTTTCCGGGTCTCGTTAAAAAACACCTCGCTCAACAACCGGTTGGACGGAATCCAAAACCGGTTAGCTCATCTTCACCCTAGTAACTGACAACGCTTGATTCAGACACCTTTTTTGCGTAACTTATCGGGTCGATAAACCTGGCGTTTAAGGATTTCAGGTCTTCTTCGGTCACCCCACGGGCGACAGAGCAGGCCCCTCAGACAAATACCGGGACATTTGATTCAACCACCTGCTGGATCAGTTCTGGCATCGGGGGGAAGCCAACTCCGTGGATGGTTTTAGCGATTTCTTTTTTCGCCAGGTAAGCGGCTTCACCAAGCAGGGCGATTTCAACTTCCAGGTCCGCACCAACCGCGCCTATTGCAGTAACAAACGCCAATGTGCATTTGGTGGGGTCATCGGTGGCATGGGTGGCGACTGACAGAATCTTAGCCATTGTTTTCTCCTTTTTTCAGCGAATTTTTGTAATCAGAAACTGGAATTGATCCTTGCTATCTTCAAAAAGAACGCAATTACAGCCCAAGTCCTGAGCGAGGTCGGGGATTGTCTGCCGGGCAGGGTAATAATCAGAGATTACTTCCAGAGATTCGCCATCAGCCAGCCCATCAATTGCATAGCGAGTCTCCAGGGTCGGGTAGGGGCACACCTTGCCCCGCAGGTCAAGAGTCAGGTCAGCTTTTCTGATTTTCATAATGATCTGGATCTGATTGATCCTCTTTTATAAGAAATCTATTCAATTGCCCAGATTACTTTGAAGCGCTCGCCAGTGTTAGATTAAACGTTTGTGTTTGGAGGCTTAGAAAGCCGCCTATTCGCCATTGTATTCAAAAACGCCCAATCTGATGTGGGTGGGGTGTGTTAGAAACGGTGTGCCAGGATCAGGTCTGGGGAATAATAGGACTAATAAGATATTATACATTAAATTTATTAGAATAAATACTGAATTTAATGAAAGATCTTGAAGAAATCCCCTTTCTTCCCTTTCCGGGTCTCTGCGGGTTTTGAAATTTTCCAACAAGACCAGCTTCCCCATCCAGTCCTGATTAACAGGCGAAAAGCCTGGCTTGTATGTATAATTGGGGGAAATTATAAATAAAGCAGGTGATAAAAATTGTTTAAAAATTTTTCCAGCTGGGTCCCACATGTTTAATAACCGGGTTGAAGAACTCAGGGCTGCGTTAAGCGGCGTATCCAGGGTCCTTATCCTGCCGCACAATGACCCAGATCCAGACGCGATCGCCTCGGCCCTGGGTTTGAGCTACTTTCTGGCGGAAAAATTCCAGCTCGAATCCGGGATCATCTATAAGGGTTTTATCGGGAGGGCGGAAAACCGGGCACTTGTGAAATATCTGGGAGAACCGCTTTTCAGGCTTCAAAAAGGCAGCATCCAGGCTGGAGAAGCGGTTGCGCTGGTTGACACCCAGCCGGGAGCAGGTAATAATCCCCTGCCGGAGGGGCATACCCCCGCTATTGTGATTGACCACCACAGCCTGGCTGCCGGTACAGGTTCAGCCCTTTATGCGGATGTGAGGCCTGAATTAGGATCCACCTCAACCATCCTGGTTGAATACCTTAAAGATGCTGAAATTGAACTTCCCACCCACCTGGCGACCGCCCTTTTTTACGGGATAAAGAGTGATACGAAAGGTTTGAGCCGCAATACAAAATCCGATGATGTCTCGGCTTATTTTTACCTGCAGACCAGGATAGATGTAAACGCACTGGCGGGGATCGAGCAAGCCCAGGTGCCGCTGGCTTATTTTAAAAGCCTCGATAATGCAATCCACGCAGCTAAAATTTATGATAAGGAGATTTTGACCGCCTACCTGGGGGAATTAACCTACCCGGATCAGTGCGCTGAAATCGCCGACCTGTTGATGCGACTGCGGGGCATCAATTGGGTGTTTTGTATGGGTGTGTTCAACAAGGAGTTTATTCTTTCTGTAAGGACACTGAGCCGGATGAAAGGGGCGGGGAAACTCGTCCGGGATATTTTAAAGGATAAAGGCGCTGCCGGAGGCCATGGCATGATGGCTGCCGGGCATATCGAACTAAAGGTTGGAGATGACCCCGGACAGATTGCAGCTATTCTGGAAGTGGACATCCTGCGCCATCTAAAAGGGACTGCGGATATCCCCTATATCGCGATGATGTAATGGAGGAAGATAAATATGAGTGAATGGGGAGAGAATCTGGTATACAGTCTGGTGACAATACTGATTGTAATAATTGTCCTCATCCTGGTGAAACTGATTGTCAACCGGCTGAATAAAACTTTTGATGGTGTTGATTGGATGGCCAGGGAAAGCCGCCAGCAAGCCAAGACTTTTGTCCAGATAATCGCCTGGGTTGTCAGAGTTTTGGCGATAAGTATTGGGGTGCTGATGGTTCTGAGCCATTTTGGGGTTGACATAGGTCCGCTGCTGGCAGGCTTAGGCATTGCAGGTCTGGCAGTCAGCCTGGGAGCCCAAACTTTGATCAAGGATTTTATTGGCGGATTCCTGATCCTGGCTGAGAAACAGTTTGTTATAGGAGATGAGATCCAGGTCGAAGCGGTCAGCGGGCAGGTTGAACGGATTACCCTGCGGGCGACTTATGTGCGCGATATCAGGGGGATCGAGTACATCGTGCCTAACGGGGAAATCAGGATCATCGCGAACTATAACAAGGGCTGGGCAAACGCAATCGCGGAAGTGAATATCCCATACGATAAGGATTTGAACAATGTCCAGGTGGTCCTCAAAAATGCTGCAGATGCTTTCGCGGCTGAATCCGATTACAGCCCGGATGTCCTGGGCGAGCCAAGGGTGGTCGGGCCGGTCGCCTCGACAGACTGGACAGTAACCATGCGGGTCTCGCTGAAAGTGAAACCGGATAAGCGCCTGGAAATCGGCCGGGAGCTCCAGATAGAGCTGCTGAAAGCATTAAAGCAAGCTGGCATATCCAAGCCCTATCCGCGCCAGGATTTGCAGGCGCACAGCGGTGAATAAGCGAAAAGCAATCATTTGCCGTTAGATTTATCAAGGAGTGAAAAATGGGCTTAATTAGCAGAATCGGTCTATTTTTAGATAAGAATGCAGCCATCATTTGGCGCAGAACAGCGCTCTTTCCAGTTTATGCTGGCGGAAAGGTGGGATCGAATATTACATTCTTCAGTTCAGACAGCTCAGACCCGTCTTCAAAACGGACAGTGCGCGGCCAGCGCCGCAGGCTGGGCAGCGATGCTGCCCCGAGCGACCGGGCTGAGGCGCCCCGCCGTGAGCAGCGCCCGCCAGCCTCATCCGGGAGCCCGCCTGGCGCCCCTCCCCCGCGTCCCCCATCAACGCAACCAACCGGCCTCCCCCTGCCGGGTTTTGGTTCGGGTGGGATGGGAAAAGGCGGGTTAAGCATCGGCGTCATCCTGCTGTTGATCATCTGCGTGGGCGGGTATATGCTGTTAAACGGCGGGTTATCTGGAATCGATACCGGCGACCTGGGAACTATTGACAGCGGGCCAGCCGGGGTCTCTCCGGCTGAAACCGAGCAGCCCTTTTTCGATGAGCAGGTGGAATATGCGGAACCGACATTTGCCAGCGATTACGTCCAGGGCCTGAGCGCGCCCTCCGTTTCTGCGGTCGCCGCACCCGGCCAGACCTGGACGGTGATGATCTACCAGGACGCCGACGATAAAATCCTGGAGAGGGACATTTATATTGACCTGAACGAAGCCGAACTGGTCGGATCGAGCGAACGGGTTAATGTGGTTGCCCAGATCGACCGCTACCGGGGGGGATACCAGGGCGATGGGGACTGGACGACCGCTAAGCGTTTTTACCTGACCGAAGATAACAACCTGGAACAGATTCGCTCACGAGAACTGATGGACCTGGGCGAGATAAATATGGGGGATAAAGAGACCCTGGTTGATTTTGTTTCCTGGGCGGTTGAGAACTACCCTGCCGATAAGTATGTGCTGATCATGTCTGACCACGGCCTGGGCTGGCCGGGAGGCTGGACAGATAAAGAGCCCCAATCGAGAGCCCCGGAGGGGGTGCCCCTGGCGCGCGCAATCGGCACGGCGATGTACCTGATGGACCTGGACCAGGCCCTGGGAGAAATCCGCGCCCGGACCGGGATCGAAGCGTTTGAGGTCGTCGGCCTGGACGCCTGCCTGATGGGCCATTTAGAGGTCTTCACCGCCCTGACGCCCCACGCCCGCTATGCGGTCGCTTCCCAGGAAGTGGAGCCCTCCGTTGGCTGGGCGTACGCCGCCATACTGGACGAGCTGGTCCGGGACCCGGACATGGGCGGGGATGTATTGAGCCGGATAATTGTCGACAGCTACATAATAGAGGACCAGCGCATCCAGAACCCGCAGGCCAGGGCTGATTTTGCCGGGAGGGGTCTCTTCTCCCCCTCCGCCGAACAGGTTGTCGCCCAGCTTGAGCAGGGTGTGACCCTGTCCGCCGCGGACCTGTCGCAGATGCCCGGCCTGGTGGACAGCCTGAACGAATACGCTTACAAACTTCAGGGCGTGGACCAGCGGCGGGTAGCCCAAGCCCGCAATTACGCCCAGCCCTTCACCAGTATTTTTGGAGACCGGGTGCCCCCCTCTTATATTGACCTTGCACACTTCGCGGCACTGCTTGAACGGGAAAGCGGTGACCCCGAAATCCGGGACACGACCCGCGATTTAATCCAGGCGATCCAGAGAGTGGTGATCGCCGAGAAAAGCGGCAGCAAAAAACCCGGCGCGAACGGGATTTCGATTTATTTCCCGGGTTCCCAGCTTTACGGCAACCCGGCCGCCGGACCCCAGTCTTATGTGCGGGTTGCGGAGCGTTTTTCCGGGGTGACGGCCTGGGATGAATTCCTCAATTTCCACTACACAGGCCGCCCGTTCCAGGTCCAGGCCGGGGCGTTATCAGTGCCGGACCGGGCTGTCAGCGCGCCAGGGCAGGGAGAAATTACAATTTCAGAGATCAGCCTGTCGAATGAAGTTGCCGGGCCGGATGACCCGGTGCTGATGAGCGCCGATATAGACGGCGAGAATATCGGTTATGTCTACCTATTTGCCGGGTATCTTGACCGGACGGCGAATTCTATAAACATTATCGACAGCGATTTCATCGAGAGCGGGGACACCCGCGAAGTGAGTGGGGTCTATTATCCGGATTGGGGGGAGGGCGCTTTTACGCTCGAATTTGAATGGGAACCGCTGGTGTTCGCGGTTAATGACGGTGAACAATCCATCCTGACCCTACTGCAGCCGACGATTTACGGCGCCACGCCGCAGGAGGCTGTGTATAAAGTGGATGGCCTCTACACCTACAGCGACGGCGAGCAGCGCGAAGCCAGCATGTATTTCAGCGACGGTTTTATAAGCCAGGTGTTTGGTTACGATTCCTCCGGCGCGCCACGTGAAATCCTGCCGGCTCAGGGCGACCGGTTTACAATCCGGGAACAGTGGCTGGACCTGGACAGCCGCGGCCGGGTTGTGGAGCAGGCCAGCGAAGATGGCGGGACCCTGGTCTTTGGCGATACGCCGTTAAAATGGGAACTGCTGTATGCCCCGGCTGGTGAATATGTGATCGGGTTTATCGCCGAGGACCTGGACGGCAACCGGACCGAATCCTATACCGGGATAGAGGTGAGGTAGATTCCGGGAATGAATTTGTAAAAAAAACTAATTCCCAACCGCGGTCAGGGAATAACAACAAAAAAAAATTAAAAAATAAAAGGGAATAACCGGAAGCTGTTCTGGATATAGACCTCGTACCCCTCCAGTTTGCCCCGCAGCAGTTTTTCCTCGAGTAAGAGCTTCACCAGCAGGTCGGCAAGGAGCGTTAGCCAGACAACTGCCCTGAAAAAATTGAAGGTGTCGATGATTAATGGCAGGGTTACAAGTAAAAGGGCGAGATACATTGGGTGGCGGATCAATTTATAAGGCCCTGAAGTCACCAGTTTGCTCCACGCCAGCGGTTGCGGCAGGATGTTGAAATACCCGACGCGCATTATGAGCACAGCCCAAACGCCCAGACCCAAGCCTACCAGCTGGACTGCCAGCAGGGCATCATTGTCTGGGGTAAGCGGCCCGGTGAGTGCAATCGCGCCCAGGCAGGCGAATTGAATACCTACCAGGACAACGGATAAAAATAAAGTTTTGTCTGCCATATTGTTTATTCAAAAAAATCGGATGCTGGTTTGGGAAGCCAGCATCCGGATAACAGGCATACCAACTGACAGCACTATGCTACTCGCCGCGGATATCGGCCCCCTTAAAGGGGTTTCGGAATAATGGAGCGAAAACGCATACGTCGAAAATTCCCGCCAGTAAGGGAACCAGACCGATAACGGCGACGATAATCCCGCCAGTTCCGGTCAATCCCATTAGTCCCCATGCAACCAGTGCGATCCCAGCGAGTATCCGGACAATCCTGCCGGTTTTAGATGCCATAAATTTAATGATTGGGTTCATAATTAATCTCCTTATTTACTGTTTATATCGGTGAAGTGTATTATATATAAATCCGCCCATTCTGTCTGTAACTAAGTCACAAAGATGAGATTTCTTTCAATCCCCCAAAATTATTCACTTCAATTTTCCCCCGCGCAAGGGATACCAGGTCTTTTTGGACAAAGTCTTCAAGCAAACGGCTGACTACTTCTCTTGAACTCCCAATCTCATTGGCTAATTCCTGGTGTGTGATTTTGATGGGATTCATAATCTGCGATCGTTCCAGGAGAAAAGCCGCAATCCGGCGGTCAATACGCTGAAAAGCGACCTGCTCAACGATTTCCATTACCCTGTAAAGTCGTTGAGAGACCAGGCTGAAAACAAAATCTCTCCAGGGTTCATAACTGCTCACCCATTCTTTGAATTTGTCAGCCGGTATCATCACCGCCTCAGCCTCCCGCTCCACTACCGCTATGGCGGGAAAATCCTGTGCATGCAGGATCGCGTTTGCTGTAAAAACGCAGGACTCGCCTTCCCCAAACCTGTAAAGGGTGATCTCCCGCCCGGTCGGGCTTAATTTATATACCCGTACAATGCCAGAGACCAGCAATGCGATTCCATTTACCACATCCCCTTCAGCAAATATTTCCCTTCCCGAGGGTATTTTTACAAAATAGGCATAATCAACAAATTCCCTCCTGGCGGGATTCCCGGCCTCTTCTAAAAAAGGGTAAACCGCGGAAATGCGGTCAAATTGATTTTTCTCCAGCATGGTTATTATTTGTTATTCCTCTGACTTTAAATCTCCCAGATTTATACTACAAAAAAATATTATTGGAAAATCCTCAAAAAATTCACGATCCATTTTCCGGGCGGAAAATTCGCGGTCATTTTGTTTTTAGGAGTACCTGATTCTACCCGGCTTTGATTTTACATAAATAAAAATATGCACCAGACTATGGTGCATATTTTTGGTAAGTTAGATTTGGCTGAAATATCTAATAGGTTGTATCTTCGTCTTCGCTGGTGGCTGGAATTTGAGTAACCTGGTCTTTGGATGTCGCAACGAACCAGACATTGTTTACAAGGTGCCCGCTTGTTTCACCGGGGGCCGCATCCTGCACCCAGTAATACAGCGGCCAGCCGTTGTAGGTGACCTGCCTGCCTCCGTCTGTGCGTTCAGTGGTGCCAAGTTCGCCAATCACGCCTGCGCCGCCTGTCAATGGTTGGTCCTCGGCCAGCATCAGGGGAGGCCAATTGACAGCGCACTGGTCGTAACAGTTTGTTACGCCGGGCTGGTCATTAGTGAAAATATACAGGGTCATCCCATCGGGGCCGACGAGGATATCGCCAAACTGCTCGTTGCTGGCGACCTGGACTAGGGGCACTTCCGGGCGGGCAACTGCCCAGACCTCGTTTACTCCGTGGCCGGAAGTCTGGCCGGGTTCCGTGTCATTTACCCAGTAATACAGGGGCAGGCCGTTGTAGGTAACCTGCATGCCGCCATCTATTCTTTCAATGGAAGCCTGCTCGCCGGATATCCCTTCACTGGCAGTTAATTCCTGGCCTTCTTCCAGGAATAATGGAGGCCAGTTGACAGCGCACTGGTCATAACAGTTGGTAACGCCAGCCTGGTCTTTGGAAAATGTATACAGGGCCATGCCGGCTGAATCAGTCAGGAACTGGCCGAGCTCTTCGCTCTCGGCGATCAGAATCAGCGCTTCCGCCTGTAGGCCACCGGTAACTGCGAAGGGAGGCGTCACAACATTCCCTTCGACCATCACTGGCGCATCCGGACCATCCGGGAATTCGAACGCGCTGGCCTCTCCCAGGTCAGCATGGAGCATGGCGTATAGCGTTTCAGATGCTTTTTCTATCTCTATGTCAATAACAACACCCTGGTTCTCCCCATCCGCAACTGGACTGAAGCCAATGATTGGGCCGGGTTTGCCATCTGCCTGGGCATGCACAACCAGCCAGCCGGGTCCCTGGCTGATGACTCTTGAGACCATCACGCTGCCGTTTTCGATCGATTGGTCCTCCACGACGACTTCAGGGATTAGCTCAACCAGCCCAGCAGTGACTTTAAAGGGTGGGGTGACGACCTTTTCACCAACTTTCACAGGTACGTCCGGTCCATCCGGGAATTCAAAGCTGCCTGCTTCTCCCAGATCACTGTGCAGCATGGCGTAAAGGGTTTCGGTAGCTTTGGCTGGATCGATATCAACCAGAACATCAACGTTCTCACCATTTTCAACCTGGCTGAAACCCAGGATGGCTCCTGGTTTCCCTTCAGCCTGCGCATGGATGACAATCCACCCAGGTCCGTCGCTGATGACCTGGTCCACCTTCACTGAACCGCTTTCTATAGACTGGTCGGAAACCGTGACAGCAGGGACAATTTTCACCACATCGGTTACAACCGCCGCTTGCTCTTCCACGGATTCCGTAGCTGCAGGTGTTGGTGTGGAAGTCTGACAGGCTGCAAGCGCCAGTATCAGTACCGCCAATACGCCGGTCCACTTCCAGAGATTACTTGCATGATACGATTTTCCTATAACTTTTTTTAACGACATTTTTGTTTCCTCCTTCGGAATGAAAATAGGTTTTATTGGTCTTATGAAATATATACGCAGGTTATTTAAGGCTGGATGTCTATAAAAATTAGGGGAATATTAGTGTATTTGGATAGGAATTGTAGAAATTGTGGCGAGAGAAAAAATATGCAGGAGAGGATATAATCAGAGGCGCAGATACTGGCAGCTATAAAAAACCTTCCTTTTACAGGACCTTAATTTAAGGAAGTGGTGTGGACTATAAAAAATTCAGCGATCAAACCCTGCTGCAGTTGATGGAACAGAAGGATGAGAACGCGCTAGGCGAGCTTTACGATCGTTACAGCCGGCTGGTATTCAGCATCGCGCTCAATTCACTGGGAGAAGGGTCTGCTGCGGAGGAAGTCACACAGGACGTATTTTTCCGAGTATGGAAAAATGCAGCATCATACCGGAAAGAGAGCGGGAAAGTAGCAACCTGGATTGCGGGTATAACCCGCAACCGTTCAATAGATGAGATCCGGCGCTTGAGCATCCGCCCTGAGGTGGAGGCAAATTTCTGGGAGGACGGCGAATCCGATTTGTGGGCAGATATTGCGGATGTGGAACAAAATGTTGAATTGTCGCAACAAAGCAACCGGGTCCGGATTTCGGTCGCCAGCCTCCCCGCAGAGCAGAGGCAGGCGCTCACATATGCCTATTTTTTGGGATTCTCCCACTCTGAAATCGCCAGGCTGCTGGACGAACCGCTGGGCACAATCAAAACCCGTATACGGTTGGCGATGAAAAAAATTAAGATCGACCTGGAAGGAAGCGATCTTCTCACAGAATAAATCCAAACTAGCTGGATATTCGTATATTAAGTTATGGAGGAATCGACTTTATAAACATGCTGGAAGAACATGTCTTAGACTTGATCCCAGGATATGCGGCAGGTTCCGCCTCAGAAGAGGAGCGGGAGCAAGTAGAAGCCCATCTGAAATTCTGCGCTTCCTGCCGGGAAGAGCTTAATGGTTATAACCAGGTTATAAAACACCTGCCGCTGGCGGTGAAAACAACACCATCACCGCCGGAATTGAAGCAGAAGGTTATCTCGCGGGTACGGGAAGAAAGCCGCCAGCAGGCGGGTGCAGGAATGGTAAGTTTTTGGGATTCGATCCGGGCGGCTTTCAACCGCAATATCCATGTCTGGGGAGCGGCCAGCCTTGTTCTGGTAGCGGTGTTATTTGCCAGCAACTTTCTGCTCTGGGAGCGCTTGAAAAATGTGGAAAGCACAAGCCAGAGTGCACTGGTCACTGTTGAACTTCAGGGGACGGACTTTAAACCCGGTGCATCCGGGATGCTTGTGATGAGCCGGGACAGCGAATACGGGGTTTTGATCGTGGACGGACTGCCTGAACTCATTGAATCTGAGCAGTACCAACTGTGGTTAATAAAGGATGGCGAGAGAATAAGCGGAGGAGTATTCTCGGTAAATGAAGAGGGATACGGCAGCATGCTGGTAGACTCCTCTGCCCCATTATCAAAATTCAATGCATTTGGTATAACTGTTGAACCCAAAGGCGGCAGCCCGGGCCCCACGGGTGCTAAAGTGCTGGGCAGTTAGTTATCCAAACGTTCAATAATTCTATTCTGAAAGTTAGCCTTTTAAATTATTATGAGCCATAAGCCCAGGGAAAAGCAAGGCTTGCAGGCGCTCAAACTCGGTTTGGGCGCAAATATATTTCTCGCTGTAGTGAAAACGGGTTTCGGAATCCTGGCGCACAGCCCAGCCCTGCTCGCAGATGGCATCAACTCAACCTCGGATGTGGCTTATTATGTAGTTGTATGGCTGTTCATGCGAGCTGCGGGCAAACCGCCTGATGATGAACATCCATACGGGCACCGCCAGCTTGAAAGCATCGGAGCGCTGGTGGTCGGCGCTTTTGTAATCACGACCGCGATAATGATCTTCTGGAATTCCTTAAATGTTCTGTTCGAAATCTACACCGGCGAGGGAGAATTTACAGGCGCCGCCCCGATTGCCCTGTGGGTTGTATTGATTACGATAATAATCAAAATCATCTTATCGGCATATACCGGGAGAATTGGGAAGGAAACCGGCAATGCAGCAGTGCTGGCGCTTGCTTCTGATCACCGCAACGATATATATGCCTCATCAGCGGTTGCAGCGGGAATTCTGCTTGGCAGGTTTGATTACGTGTGGGTGGACCCGTTAGCAGGCGCACTGGTTTCACTGGTCATTCTGCGTACTGGAATGGTTATCCTGCGTGAATCTACTTACGAGTTAATGGATACGGTCCCTGGAAAAACGCTCAACCGCCAGATAAAATCGGTATTGGATGGAATAAACCAGATTGAACGTATCGAGGAGATCAAAGCTCACAGGTTCGGCCCATATCTTGTTCTCAATATTACAATTTGTGTCGATGGTTCTATTTCTGTTCACGATGGCGATGAAATCGCCACAGAAGTCGAGAGATCTCTGATGGAGAATATTGATTTTGTGAGAAGTGTTCACGTCCATTACCACCCCTACTACCCAGGTGATATTGAGCCTGCTGGGAAGTAATTTGAGCCAGCAGAATGAGCAAAACCGAGAACCGAAGCGGCCTGTTATCCCTTACTGGACCTGACCGTCGGAGGAATCCAGCGCCTGTGTGGCGCGCATTCTGCGTGATCACGGCTTCGAAAAGTTAAATCCAATTCTTGGCGGTATGGGCGCCTGGCTGGACGCTGGTTATCCAGTTGAATGTTAACGATCGGGCTGGCGCTGAGTGAAAGAGGCTGGCGCCAGGCCCTGTAAGCGCTTCAGGGGTTAATCGCTTGCAGAATTGTACATCCTGGGTGAATAAATGTTCCCGCTTTTGATATTGACAAATTAGATCAATTATATATACAATCAAGGCCTGCGGCTTTTAGATTCAAGGATTACATATTTTTTGGTTTAATAGCCCGCATCGTCATACTTACATAACGAATAATAGGAAGCTTTAAGATTAATGTTACCAAGCTTTTTACTTTCACTGCGGGAAGGGCTTGAGGCCGCGCTTATCATTGGAATTGTGGTTGGGGCACTGTATAAAATCGGACGACCTGACCTGAAACCGGTTGTTTGGGCGGGAACAGCCAGCGCGGCTGTTTTAAGCGTTATCGTGGCTGTGCTGCTGGTCTCAATGGGAACGCGGTTTGAAGGCAGGGCGGAGGAGATATTTGAAGGTTTTGCAATGCTGCTGGCTGCCGGAATCCTGACATGGATGGTTTTCTGGATGAGAGCACATGCGGAAACGCTCAAGACGGAGCTTGAAATGGATGTCCGCCGGGCTGCAATCAGGGGAGGCGCAGGCGCGGTATTTTTACTTGCTTTCCTTTCAGTCTCCCGGGAAGGGCTGGAGTTAGCACTTTTCCTCGCAGCCGCCCAGATGACAGTAGAAGGGTTGAACACTTTTTTGGGAGCCTTACTGGGGTTGGCTGCAGCAGTTTTGCTGGGATGGATCTTTTTTACAACAACCAGGAACCTGTCCTTAAAGAGGTTTTTCCAGGTAACAAATATCCTGCTGATTCTGTTCGCGGCCGGGCTTGTAGCTCACGGGGTGCATGAGCTTAATGAGGCCGGCATCATCCCCCCTGTAATTGAGCATGTTTGGGACATAAATCATATTTTGGACGAGGATTCACTGGCCGGGCAGATCCTGAAGGCACTTTTTGGTTACAACGGGAATCCATCTTTAACAGAGGTTCTGGCGTATATTAGCTATTTCATTTTGATCGGGCTGGGTTTAACAAGAATTAATAAGACCATTCGGGCTGCCAAGCAGGCAAACTAGTGATCCAATCCAGAACCGGTTCTGATGGTTCCCGGCAGCATTTCAATCAATCACCAGGATACATAAGCGGGACCAATCCGGCTGATTAGGAAGGATTTATTCGATGATCACCAACCCGATTTCTTCGAATGTGCAGCGGGTTCCAAAACCTTTATTTGTACCGGACATAACATTAAAGGAAAGTCCGCCGGGTTTAATTCTGGTATCGTATCTTAAGGATTTATTATCCTATGACTTTCATACACGTTGATATCGTTTGAGAGCCGCCGCAGTGAGAATTGATTGCCGGATTAAACTGTCTGATCTGATTCCACGAAACGCAGGAATGTTACAAATCTACTGAGCCTGGAAAAAATCTTCTTCACAAATTTGTTCTAAATACATGTTCCGTTGATGTTTCCCGCAGAACAGTGTAACTAAAAGCCCATTTTTTCATCTAACTAGAATATTCGCCCACAGGATATTATTGAGAATTTCTCAACCGGAAAATCATTCGAATCGGCAATCTATTAGAATTTCTCCCTGTAAATTGTTTGATAGCCAGGGTTTATCGTATATAATTTGACCATAATCAAAATAAGGAGCTTTAAATGGATAAAAAAACATTAATCGACAATCTGAATAAGGATTTAGCCAACGAACTTAGCGCGATTATCCAGTACATCACCTATGCCGCCAAGGCGACCGGCCCGTACCGGCCCCAGCTGGCGGCATTCTTCCTTGCGGAGGTCGTGGACGAGCAGCTGCATGCCCAGTTTTTAGCCAATAAAATCGTAGCCCTGGGGGGCGAGCCGGTAACAATACCGGCGCCAGTCCCGCCAGCCGCAAATAACCAGGAGATGCTTCAAGCGGTGCTTGCTGCCGAAATCCAGGCCGGAAAGGACTACACCCTGCGCGCCCAGCAGGCTGAAGAATTCGGCGATAAAGGGCTGGTTGTCCAGCTTGAAGATATGATCCGGGACGAAATGGGACACTCGGAAGAGACCGAACGAATGCTGCGCGACTGGCCTGTTTAAATCCTGCCAGCATCCCTGTAAGATAAATATGCAGAGACCGGACAGCAGTCAGTATCGCTGTCCGGTTTTTATGTTTCAAAGCTTGAAAAAAATGCATCGGACGGGTGAATCTATTTTGGAGAGGTTATCCTTCCTCCGGCGGAAATTTCCTGGGAGGATCAATTAATTGGGGCCTGATTTTTACCAGTAAATCTCGGACACAGTCAATTTCATCCTGATTAACGATGTGAGCCATACCGGGGTAGGTCCGGAAATCCACCTCCGCCCCCATTTTCCGAAATACAGAGGCAGTGTTCTCCATCAGGTCGTGGGATACCCAGGGATCGATATCGCTGCCCCCGATAAAAACCGGCATACCCTCGAATGACCCCGGGTAGTCTCGGGGTGTGCCCTTCGGGCCAATCAGAGCCCCGCTTAGGACGAATAAGCCGCCGTACCTTCCGGCATTCCGGGCGGCGTATTCGGATACCAGGCAGGCGCCCTGCGAAAAACCGCCAAACACAATCTGCCGGTCGGACAAACCATTTTCCCGGGCCTGCTTCACAAGCCCGGTTATGACTTCCAGGGCTGAAGAAAGGTCGGGCTGGTTGGCTTCAAGCGGGGCGAAGGCGGACTGCGGGTACCAGCGGTTTAAAGCTGCCTGGGGGATCAAAAATGCGGTGTTGGCGACCTGGATGGCTTCCGCGAATGGCAGCATAGATTCTGCAGTCGCGCCCCGCCCGTGGAGCAGAATCACCGCCAGGTCGGCGTTCTTAATCCCGGCGCCGGCAAACAGTACTGGCTGGCCGGAGTGGATATCAGAGCTCATAACTCTCTAAGCCCCAATGGGGGTCAGGCCAGCCTCGATTTCTTTACGCCGGTTTTCGAGAAAAGGCGGCAGGATCAATTTTTCGCCCAGTTGATCTGGTTCTTCGTCGATGGCAAAGCCAGGGCCGTCCGTGGCGATTTCAAACAGGATCCCGCTGGAAACACGGAAGTAGATCGAGCGGAACCAGAAGCGGTCGATCAGACCGCTGACGCGCAGACCAGCCCGGTTCAGGTGCGAGTGCCATTTTTGCTGGGTTTCAAAATCGTCCACCCGGAAGGCGACATGGTGTGTCCCGCCGGCTCCCAGCCGGGCGCCCTCCAGGTGAGGTTGTTCCAGCAGCCAGACCTCAGCTCCAGGGCCGCTGTCCTGGCCGGTTCTGTAAATGACTGCATCCGATTTGTTGTCAATCCAGGTCTGGCGTTCCAGCTCTTCATAATTGAGGATTCCTTTTATTATGACCTCAAGCCGGCTAATTGAAGGAACCGAGAGCAGGATGCTGTAGAACCCGCGCAGGGCGAACCCATCAGGGATATCGGGCTGCGGCCAGATCTCGCCTTCAAACCCGGCTCCCCGGTCATTCACCAGGTACAGGCGCTGGCCTTCAGGGTCTTCGAAGGGCAGCAGTGGGCGTCCAGCGAATTCTGTGATCGCTTCCTGTTTGATGCCCCTCTGCTCAAATCGTTTTTGCCAGAATTCCAGTGCTGACTGGCTGGCGACCCGGAAAGCTGTCCCGGCTATGCTGTCGGTCCCGCGTACATCCGGGCTCATGTGCGGCCAGTCGAAAAAGGTCATATCGGTGCCCGGACTTCCCAGTTTGTCGGCATAGAACAGGTGGTATGCCGATACATCATCCTGGTTTACGGATTTTTTGACCAGGCGCAGTCCCAGGTCGCGGGTGTAAAATTGGAGGTTATCAGCAACCCTTGCGGTGATTGCGGTTACATGGTGGATTCCGGTCAGTTGCATCAGTATGGTTACTCCTGTTATGGTTTTTATTACTGTATCATATTAAAAAGATAATTTTTATATATATTATATAAATTGTTGATTAATAATTGGAAATAATCGTTTCAAAAATAAGCCCCCCGACTTTTCCCATTTTACCGGTTTGCTGCCGAAAAAGGATCGTTCAATCCGGAAAGATTAGCCGGATCTGAATCGAAAGATTATCCGCATCGATGTATAATTTAATCTGTCTTCCGCCAGTTAGTCACGGCTAAGATTATGATATATTTTAAAAAGACTCCTTCATTTTTTACCCCTGCATAGTTTTCTTCATTTGTGTAAAAACAGATGGTCATATTCAAAACAAGTATTTTTCAGCGGAGCCCCGGACTGCACCCGGAGGAATTATTGAATGCCATATAAAGTGTTCCTTGTCGAGGATGAGGTAATCACAAGAGAAGGCATCCGCGACAACGTGGACTGGGCATCTGTGGATTACGAATTCTGCGGTGAGGCCTCAGATGGAGAAGCTGCACTTCCAGAGATCGAAGCCATTCAGCCAGATGTTTTAATCACAGATATTAAAATGCCGTTTATGGATGGGTTGCAGCTTAGCAGGATTGTCCGGGAGCGGATGCCGTGGATCAGGATCATTATTCTGAGCGGCCATGATGAGTTTGAATACGCCCAATCTGCACTTAAATTAGGGGTTACAGAATACCTGCTGAAACCTATCAGTTCCCAGGATTTAAGCAATGCTTTAAAGAATTTATCGGAGGCTCTTGATCAGGAAACTCGCGAACGGAAACAAATGAAACTCCTGCATGACAATGTTGAAGAAAATTTAGGGATGGCCCGCGAAAAATTCCTGCTGCGGTTAGTAATGGGCGGGGTATCTTCAGTTGAAGCATTGGAAAAGAGCCAGAGTTTAGGCCTGGATCTGGTTGCCAGATATTATCAGGTCGCCCTGATCCGGATTGAATTATGTGACGAATCCCAGCCATTTGATTATCAGGAGTATAAACAAGTAGAACAGATCACCTTCAGCCTGGCAGGCGGTAACGGGGATGTTTTTCTGGCAGGAAAAGACATGGAGGAACTTGTTGTGCTGTTTAAAGGTAACAGCCTCGAGCAGTTAGAGCAGAACAGCAACTTTTTTACCAGACTGATTAAAACGGAAGTGGAAAGCCAGACCTCCTGTGGATTGATAATTGCGATGGGGAATCCCCAGAACCGGCTTGGAGATACCCACCATTCCTTTACCGAAGCGCTTGTAAAAGTAAAATCTCAGATTGACGAACAACAGATTGCGCGAACAGATGAGGCGCTTAACCTGGGGGATCTGGCTGTGATGGACCACCAGACAATCGAGGATTATTTAAAGTTTGGGTCGATCGCTGAATTCGAACAGTTCTTCACTGCTTCCATCCAACCGATTGCTGTATCCGCCCTCAAGTCATATCTGGTAAAACATTATATGTTTCTTGATATCCTTATGACTACCACCCAATTTATAAGCGATTTAGGCGGAGAACAAGCCCAGCTCGTTCTGGATATTCATGAAGTTGAAGGCAAACTGAGCGGTATCAATAGTCTTGGGCAGATCAAGGAAGAAGTGGGTAGAATAATGATCCCTGCCCTCGTGTTTCGAAACAGCCGCCCAAACCATGAACGCGGCATTATTATCCAGCAGGCGAAAGCCTATATCGATAACCGTTTTTGGGATCCGGATTTGCAAAGGAATGAGGTTGCTGGCAGGTTCAATATCAGCCCCAGCTATTTCAGCACTGTTTTCAAACAAGAAGTTGGGATCTCCTTCCGGGAATACTTGAGCAAAATCAGAATCAACCGGGCTAAGGACCTTCTCCGGACCACAAATCTTAAGTGCTCGGAAGTAGCATATCAAAGCGGCTACAACGACCCGCACTATTTCAGTTCAAATTTTAAAAATAAAACCGGTCTGACTCCCCAACAATTTCGTGAGCAGTCTCAGGGTAACCAAAAAGTTGAGTGACCAATATGGATATAGGACTAAGCATTAGCGAAACAACCCCCGGATATATCGGTAAATTTATCGATATTTTCAGCCGAATTAATCTATCGCTGCGGGTGAAAATTTTGATCGCCTTTTCCACGGTGATCCTTCTGATGGTGGCGGTAAACACGTTGCTGGTTATGGAAGTGCTGCGGTTTAACCGCCAGTACGATTCAATTATTACTAACATCACCACGGCTAACAGCATAAACGGGTATATCAAACCAGCCATCGATACAGAGATGTGGAACATTGTGGCTGGGAAGAAGGAATTTTCCGAAGGAAACCAGTACCAGATTATCAGGCAGGTCAACTTCCAGATTGAGTCGATGATGGCGAATACAAATTCAGATAAATCCAGGATCAAACTTGATGTTATCCGCAGGACAATGGCCACATTGACTAACTATGTCGATAAAATGGGGGAGCAGATTGAGGGTGGAAGTCTGGTCGCTGAAAACGAGCTCGTCCTTGAAAATATCCGCGGGGTTTCAGATGTTGTGGAAGACACTGTCCAGGACTATATGCTCTTTGAAGTCCAACAGGCGGAACAACAACACAGCCAAAATCAAACTCGATTTAACCGCTGGATTATTCTATATTCAATTCTACTTCCTTGCGTTATAGGTTTTTCTATAGCTGCCGCATGGATAATTTCGGCGAGCATTTATATCCCGATCAAGAAACTTCAGGACCTGACCACAACCATTACAAAAGATGATCTCCAGGTGCTGGTGTCCCGGGAGAATGTTGATGAAATCACCGAATTGGGGATGAGTTTTAATATTCTGACCGGCAGGATCCGGGATTTGCTGGATTCGAAAGTGAAGGAACAGGAAAACCTGAAGAAAGCCGAACTGAAAGCCTTACAGGCCCAAATCAACCCGCATTTCCTTTATAACACTCTTGATACAATTGTGTGGATGTCTGAATCTAACCAGCCCGATCAGGTAATTGAAATTGTTAAAGCGCTGTCTAGTTTCTTCCGTATTTCCCTGAGCAGAGGTAAAGACTGGATTTCTATCCAGCAGGAAATCGAACATGTCCGCAGTTATCTCCTAATCCAGAAGATCCGTTACCGGGATATCCTGGATTTTGAAATCGATGTTGACGAAACGATACTGGACGGTACAATCTTAAAACTGACTCTGCAGCCTTTGGTTGAGAATGCCCTGTACCACGGGATAAAGAACAAAAGAGATGGGGGAATGATTCGGGTGAGGGTCAGAAAAACTGAACAGAACCTGGTTTTACTGGAAGTACAGGATGATGGAGTGGGATTTACACCTTATGACCTGTCGCAGATCAAGGCTTCAATAACGAATGATTCGGATGAAATTATTAAAAGCGGTTCAGGTTTCGGATTGGAAAATGTCCACAAGCGGATCCAGCTGTATTATGGAAAACAATACGGGCTGACTGTAGAGAGCCAGTATCAAAAAGGCACCCGCGTGACTGTGACAATTCCCCTTCAGGTGGAATCGAAACCGGCTCAAACCCTGGATGCGGTTCTGATATGAGGCATATCTGGAGAATTTTTTACCTGGTCACACTGGTATTGCTCACGGCTCTCTGGGGCTGCAGCAGCGCTGTTACCACTGAACCGCAATCAAGCGAACAAGCGGATGGCACCAAAACTTACAGGAACATGGTGGTTGGTTATTCTCAAATTGGTGCTGAAAGCGAGTGGCGGACCGGCAATACCGCTTCAATTAAAAAAGCCGCTGAAAATTTGGGGGTGGAATTAATTTTCTCGGATGCCCAACAAAAACAGGAGAACCAGATCAAAGCGATCCGCACCTTTATTGCCCAGCAGGTAGATGTAATCGGTGTTTCTCCGATTGTAGAGACGGGCTGGGAATCTGTTTTTCAAGAAGCCAAAGAAGCTGGCATCCCGATCATACTTGTTGACCGGCGGGCGGATGTTCCCGAAGATTTGTATGCGACATATATTGGGTCCGATTTTGCGGAAGAGGGCAGAAGGGCGGCCCGGGTCATGGTAGATCTTCTTGATGGCAGCGGGGATATTGTGGAGCTGGTAGGCACTGTCGGGTCGGCGCCGGCCAATGATCGTTATATTGGTTTCCGGGAAGTACTCCAGAATTACCCGGAAATGAAGATCATCGCGTCTGAATCCGCAGATTTCACCCGCGCCAAAGGGGAAGAAGTTATGCGGGAATTTTTAAAACAATATGGCGACCGGATCGATGCATTATATGCACATAATGACGACAGCGCCATCGGCGCGATCCGGGCCATTGAGGAGTATGGTTTGAGACCGGGCCAGGACATCATCATTGTCTCAATCGATGCTATTCGAGATGCTTTCCAGGCCATGATCGACGGAAAATTAAATGCAACAATCGAGTGCAATCCTCTCCTGGGGCCGACATTTTTTGAGGTTGCTTTAAAAGTTGTCAACGGTGAATATGTCCAGAAGTGGATCCCTTCTCAAGAAAGCGTTTACTTCCCGGAGGATGCGGCGGAAATTCTCCCGACCCGCAAGTACTGAGGTAAGCCCATTTATAAATCATCGTCCTGCGGCGGCTGCAAGAATCTGCGCGGATTTCCTTGCGGGAATAACCGCTAAGGACAATACAGCACAACTTCCCATTCGAAGAATATTTAACCTCTATCGAACAAAAATTAACCGTTCCGCAGGAATGGTTTATTTGATTCCTGTAAGTTAAATACCATTCTTAACAAAATCCCCAGAAATTTCTATTGAATGCGAAACCCATTTCTGCTAATCTGATTGTGGATCAGAATGCCGTTTTTCGCGGCAGCAACCAGAACTTACAAAATGCTTAGCACCTGAAGGTGGAAGAAGAGGTGAATCTATAAGAAAATAGCCAAGGATAAAGAGGGAAGTGCTGGCCGGGTGATCCTTGTCTGCAATTAATTGCACCCGGGTGAACCACCCAGCTCTCGCGAACCAGGAGACCCACGGCGCGACCTGATTGTTCAATACGTTATTTATCAGGAGTAAAAAATAAAAAAAGGAGAGAAAATAATGCATAACTTAAAAAAACTGTTATTTCTGTTGATAGTTGCTTTGATTGTCCTGGCTGCCTGCACACCTGCAGCGCCCGCAGAACCCGAGGAACCAGCTGAACCCGAAGAAATGGAAGAACCTGCGGAACCCGCAGAGCCTGAAGCGGAAGCGCCTTCATATACGCTCGATTGCGCGCCCAACTGCCAGTATTCTGACCTGGTTGTCGGCTTCCTGCAGACTGGTTCAGAGGGCGGCTGGCGCGCTGCCAACACAGCCTCCTTCAAGGAGACTGCCGATCAGCTGGGCCTCACTCTGAAGTTCTATGACTCCCAGAATGACCTGGCGAAACAGGTTGCCGGTTTCCAGCAATTCATTGAGGACCCTGAAGTGAATGCGATTGTGATGTCCCCGCTTGAGGTAACTGGGTGGGAACAGGTTCTCAAGGACGCTGCCGCAGCCGGAAAACCCGTAATTCTATCAGACCGCCGCATCGACGGCTTTGAAGATTACTATGTAACCTTCATCGGCGCGGATTTTGTTGAAGAAGGCCGCAAAGCTGGTACAGAGATGTGCAAGCTGCTAGAAGGCAGTGAATCCAAGATAGTCTGGGAACTGGTTGGTAATGTTGGCGCTGCCCCTGCAATCGACCGCGGCACTGGTTTTCGCGAGACAGCCCAGGAATGCGGAATCGAAGTAGTGAACAGCCAGACTGCAAACTGGAGCGTCCAAGAAGGTAAACAGGTGACGGAAGCCTGGTTGAAGGAAAGCAAGGATGTCCAGGGTATTTTTGGCCAGAATGATGAAATGGCGTTTGGCGCGATCGAAGCGCTGAAGGAAGCCGGACTGGTCCCTGCAGAGGATGTCAAGATTATCTCTGTTGATGCAACCGCCGGTGCTTTTCAAGCAATGCTCGATGGCACCCTGAACGTGACGGTAGAATGCAACCCGCTGCTTGCCCCGCAGGTTTATGAAGCCGTTCTGGCGACTGTCAATGGCGAGGCCTTGCCCAAGTGGATCCCATCCCAGGAAAGTGTATTCTTCATGGATGATCCGAACCTTCAATCGATTGCCGAAGGTCGCAAGTACTAAAATCAGGGATCTGATCCATTAGCCGAAGGCTGAATGTATATCAAAGTTGCTGTATAAAATTGAATGATTGGGAAGTGATTCTAGAAATCGCTTCCCAATCTTTAATAGCACTGCATATGAAGGTAGGCCAGCATGTCTGAGTGGAATAACAATATACTCGAAATGATGGGTATCGATAAAGCATTCCCGGGTGTACAGGCGTTGGACAAGGTGGATTTCACATTGAGAAGAGGTGAAATTCACTGTTTGGTTGGGGAAAACGGGGCCGGAAAATCCACTTTGATAAAAGTTTTGACAGGGGTAGATCACCCGGAGGCAGGCAAAATTTTCCTGGATGGCGAAGAGATCCACACCCGGTCACCACAACACGCTCAAACCCTTGGCATCAGTACAGTCTATCAGGAGATCAACTTATGTCCCAACCTGTCGGTTGCGGAAAATATTCTGATCGGCCGGGAACCCCGCAGGATAAGCGGCATAGATTGGGGGAAGATGAATGCTCAAGCCGCAGAAATCCTTAAAAACTTGCTTGATATTGATATCGACGTTACCCAATTGCTGGGAACTTACACTGTGGCAATTCAACAAATGGTCGCGATCACCCGGGCGCTTTTTATTTCCTCCGCAAAAATTCTGATCCTGGATGAACCGACCTCCAGTCTGGACGAGCATGAAGTCCAGCAATTATTTAAAGTCTTGCGGAAACTAAAAGAAAATGGTGTGGGCATAATATTTATCACCCACTTTATCGGCCAGGTTTATGAAATCTCGGACAGGATCACTGTCCTGCGCAATGGAAAGTTAATCGGAACTTTCGAGACATCAGCGATCCCGCGTGTTGAATTAATCGCGAAAATGATCGGGCGCAGTCTGGAAGATCTGGATGAAATGTCAAAAATTAAGCTGGAAACCAGCAAGCATATTCGAACCGAAGCGCTGTTGAAGGCAGATGGACTTGGACGGGCGGGTTCCATGACGCCGTTTGACCTGGAACTGCACTCCGGCGAAGTGGTTGGGTTAGCAGGGCTGCTTGGGTCAGGGCGAACGGAAACCGCCAATTTGTTGTTCGGTATCGAGAAGCCTGATAGAGGCTCAATTACCTTTAAAGGAAGCAAGATAACGGATTACTCCCCGCTTGGGTCCATCAAACGCGGGGTGGGGCTCTGTCCGGAAGACCGGAAAGCCGAAGGAGTTTTTGATGATCTCAGCGTGAGAGAGAATATCATCCTTGCTCTGCAGGCGAACAACGGCTGGTTTAAATATTTGGGCGTGCAGGAACAATACAAAATCGCGGATAAGTACATTGAATTGCTCCAAATTGCCACTCCTTCGCCAGACCAACCGGTTGGAAACCTGAGCGGAGGCAACCAGCAAAAAGTTATTCTGGCAAGGTGGTTAGCCACAAACCCCCATTTGCTGATCCTTGATGAGCCAACCCGGGGGATCGATGTTGGCACCAAAGCCGAGATCCAAAAACTGGTGCTCTCCCTGGCGGATGAAGGCAAAGCATGTGTATTTATCTCCTCAGAACTGGAAGAAGTGCTTCGAACATCCCACCGTGTTGTAGTGCTGCGGGAACGGCAGATGGTGGCTGAATTCTCAGGGGAGGTTGATGAGAATACTATTATTCATGCAATTGCAGGGAGTGAGGAATGAGAAATCAAAAGAAACCTTCGTTCAAGTTTAGAAATATCGTAGAAAGCAGGCTCTTCTTTCCGCTGCTGGCTTTGATACTGATCTTGATCTTTGACCTCATTTTTGTACCCGGTTTTTTTAATATCGAACACAGAGACGGCAACCTTTACGGCAGCCTGATCGATATCTTCAGAAACGGATCGACAGTCATGTTACTGGCGATTGGAATGACTCTGGTCATTGCAACCGGCGGGGTTGACCTTTCAGTTGGCGCTGTTATGGCGATTGCCGCTTCAGTGGCAGGAATATTAATGAATCCCTCCGCGCTTCGAAACGAGGTGTTTTTTGTCACAGACCCGACTTATACCTTCCAACCGCTCTGGGTAGTAATTGGAGCAGCACTGGTTGTTTCATTAATTTGTGGATTATGGAACGGGGTGCTGGTCGCCTATATGAGGATCCAGCCCATGGTGGCGACATTGATCTTGATGATTGCCGGCCGGGGGATTGCACAATTGATCACCAATGGGCTGCGGGTCCAGATCACATACAGGCCATATGCATACCTGGGGCAGGGTTGGATAATCCTGCCATTTTCCCTGTATGTGGTTGCTATTGTATTTGTGCTCACATGGCTTTTTACCCGCAAAACTGCGATAGGTATGTTTATCGAATCGGTGGGGATCAACTTCCGATCCAGTTTTTTCAGCGGTATTGACGAACAGAAAATTAAGCTGCTGGTCTACACATTCTGCGGTTTGTGCGCTGGAATTGCAGGGCTGGTCGCAAGTTCAAATATCAGGACATCGGATGCCAATAATATTGGACTGACGACCGAGCTGGACGCCATACTTGCCGTTGTGATCGGCGGGGGTTCGATGGCAGGCGGCCGTTTCTCACTTCTGGCCAGTATGATCGGCGCGCTGGTAATGCAGGCGATAACTCAATCCATGTACGCAATGGGTGTCCCGGCCTTTGCCCTTCAAGCGATTAAAGCTGTAGTGGTTGTATTTGTAATCCTGCTGTTTTCGCAACAGGTGAGAAATTTGGTCCGTGGCTTTAGCTCACAGAAAAAAGAGGTTTAGGCATGTCGCAACGGGTAAACGAATTTATTGCGAAAAACCGAAAATTTATTCCAATTTTTTCAACGGCCGTACTGGCCTTAGTCGCCTACGGGATTGGAGCTTATTTATTCGTTGGAATGCGGAACCCGCAGGTTTTTTTCAACCTGTTCCGTAACAGCTCCTACCTGTTAATCAGCGGAATTGGGATGACATTTGTCATTTTGACCGGAGGGATTGACCTTTCAGTAAGCGGTGTGGTGGCATTGACAACAGTATCCTCTGCCGTTCTGCTTCGAGAAGGCTGGAATTCCTGGGGCGTCATTCTCCTCATGCTGGCAATGGGTATGACCCTTGGCTTTATTATGGGAAGTTTTATCGTTTATTTGAAGGTCCAGCCATTTATTGCCACGTTGGCAGGAATGTGGTTTGCGCGAGGAATGTGTTTCTTTATCAGCGACGATGCAGTCAGGATTGATGACCGTTTATTCACGATCCTTGGAAAAACCAAAATTCTGATTCCCGGGTTGGCAGAATTGGCTGAAAAACAAGGCAGTCCAGCCCCGTATATCTCCATTCCAGTTGTTGTGGGGTTTGTCCTTCTGATAGTAGCGATCTTTATCGCCCATTACACACGCTTTGGCCGTACAGTCTATGCAATAGGTGGAAATGAGGGCAGGAATGAAATTTCAGCCCGGTTAATGGGATTACAGGTAAACAGAACAAAATTGCTTGTATACACTTTCAACGGATTTTGTTCTGCACTGGCAGGCCTTACCCTGGCGCTCTTTGTATATTCAGGCCATGGTTTGTATGCCCCGGGATTTGAATTGGAAGTGATCGCTTCGGTCGTAATGGGAGGAACCATGTTGACCGGAGGTTCAGGGTATGTTTTGGGCACTTTGTTTGGAGTTCTGGTGCTGGCTGTGACACAGGCTTTGATCCAGTTTATCGGGTCTCTGAGCTCCTGGTGGACAAAAATTGTGATCGGAGTGCTTACACTTATTTTTATTGGTGTGCAGACCGGATTGGCGACCCGAAAAGATAGATACCAGGTTGCTCTTGATGCGGAGTTAATGGAAAGTAAAAGGATCAGGCGTCGAAGGCAGGCGTTGGTATGGGGAGGGTTTGTGGTTATCCTCGTGGCAGGGTTTATATTTATTCCCAGAATTACAGGCAATAACGCCGCTGAAACTGCGGAAGCCGGAACCTGCGTGGTGCCCCCATACCGGGAAGAAGAGGCCGCAAGCCTGATTGCCGATGGCGCGGTTATTGTTTACAACCGGGCAGCAGGGCCCCAGTGTGTTGATGAAATATATGCAATTTACCCGGATGGAAGAATTACCGGCAATAATGGGGAGAACGATGTTGTAAAACAGGTCCCCCCGGAAGATGTTGAGCAGTTGCTGTTAACCATAAGCGATGATTACGGTTGGTTTACAGATGATATTTACGACACCTACCACAACCCATGCAGGCAGTGCTTCACCCACTATATCATTGCTTCGCATGGCGGCCAGGAGAAAGCTGTTACCGCAGTAGACGGCGGTGTTGATATGCCGCCCGGGTACGGGCTTACGCTGGCAATTATCAGACCTGCACTGCCGGAATTTTTAACTCCTCCATGATTGATTTGAACCAGAAGAAAATGAAGAATTCCCGGACTAAGAACAAATTTGAAGACGTCCTGTTACAACATTGTTTCACCAGTTGGATTTTACACTCGAGGAGAGAGAATAATGAAAGCTAGGAAGATCCTTTTTGCAGCGCTTCTAGCATACATGATTTTTAGCCTGGCATGTGCCTATATAGTACTGCCTGCGGGCATAGAAGAGGAGCAGGCTGGCGAAGGATCAGAAGGCTGGAGCGCTGTGGTGACTAATGTTGGCAATTCAGAATCGGGCGATTTGCGAATCGATCTAACCATCCGGAACGACACCGGGGAATGGAGCACGATGCACGCTGTCGAGAACAAGCCGGCAGTTCTGACAGGCGGCGATGGGAATACTGTGAGTTGTAATACTGTAAATGTTGGCACAGGCAGCCACCGCTTCCCTCCGGGTTTTCAAATGCGCGGTTTTATGACCGGCAAAGGCGATGCCCAGGAGACTCAGCTTCTTTATGTAGAATGCCAGGGCGCCGAGGCAGGTCCCGGATCCAAACTTGTTATAGATTATGTTAGTTTTGAGGGCGAGCTTGACGATTACGAACCGGAGGCGAATAAGAGTGAGGGAAAACTGGAATTAAATCTGGATGAAGTTGTGGGAGACCTGTCCTATCCTGTATATTCAGCGAAGGAAGATTTGATACTGGATACGGGCACCAGCATAACAGCCCTGAGCGACAACGAGATCTCCCTGCTCGAGACAAACCGCACTGATGAAGGGCTCGAATTTACCTGGCAAAATATTAATCCCACCAAGTTTGCCCTGAAAACCCACATCGGCACTCCCCCTGTTATCGGTACTGACGGCATCATCTACGGTCCATACGAGATTATTGACATTGTGCCTGTGCCATTAACCCCTGCCAATGAGAAGATTGAATGGACAACCGCGGTTGCTGCCCCGCTGGATATCGAGGGTTTTTATATCCTGCTCAGCGTTGAATCAAAAAAGCCAAGGACTTATTTGAACTACGTTCTCGATATCAGCGAGTACTGAGTTATTTAAATGAAGGGGGAAGATCTTAAGTAATTTGATTTTAATCCGCTGCACGGATTTTGTTTATCGGCACCTGTTGAATGCCTGATGATGAACTGTTACGAAAATCACGAGATGATTTTCTGGAAATCGGGCTGCAACTATTTCTTTCAGGATTCAAGCCTTAAATGTTAATAAAGGCACGTAAGAAACCGGCTGCATTTTGCGTCCAGATAAAACAAGCTTGGCAGGAGCGGAACCGGCAGGCTCTCGCTCAAGCATCAGGAGAAATTATGCGAATTAAGGAAAAAACCCTGGCAGTTGGTCTTGCTCTCATCCTGGCAGGCCTGGTGGTTTCGGCATGTAATCCCCTCCCTTCATCGCCACCGCCTGAGATCGCGAGCGACAGCCCGGAATGGTTCGATTTTGAATTGGTAGACGTCCAAACCGGTGAGGCTTTTACGATGAACGAATTTGCGGGGAAGGTTGTGCTGGTTGAAACTATGGCTATGTGGTGCCCAAACTGCCTGGTCCAGGCAGACGAGGTAAGAACGATGCATGAGCTGCTTGGAAACCCCGAGGACCTGGTTTCGGTCAGCCTGGATGTTGATGTTAATGAGGACGCGGCATCGTTGAAGGAATATTCCGAAAAGTACGGTTTCGAATGGCACTTCGCTGTCGCCCCGCTTGAAGTTGCACGGGCGCTCGGCAATCTTTACAGCGCCCAGTATTTAAATCCGCCTATCTCACCGATGCTGGTAATCGACCGTGAGGGTGAAGTCCATTTGTTGGAATACGGCAGAAAGAGTGCGGAATCCCTGGTTGAGAGTCTTGAACCTCACCTGTCCCGTTGATTGAACATAAACGCATAAAGCCCATCCTTTTTTGTCAGCCCTGCGGCGGCTGATAATATCTGCGTTTCAAGGCTTTATCCGGCCCTGATCAAGCGGCTAGGTTGTAATAAATGGTGGCACCAGGGGTAAACCTGATCTAAAAAACAGCAACATTTATCAAGCAAGATGAATCCTTTCAGCCAAAAATCGTCCAAATTAAAGGGTATTTTTCTGGTATCCGTCATTTTGTTCCTTGCCTTTTTTGCCAGTTGTTCGCGGATAGCCCCGCTTGCCCCGGGCTATACTGAGGTATCCGATCCAGTCCCGGTCAAACCAACAGAATCGCGCTCAACCAGCCTGCGCCCGGAGGTGATCAACCATCCGGAAGGGAGGTCTAACCGCCTGATCAGCGAGAACAGCCCTTACCTGCAGCAGCACGCCTACGATCCGGTTGATTGGTATCCATGGGGGTCAGAGGCATTCGAAAAAGCGCGCCTGGAAAATAAACCGGTATTTTTATCTATAGGCTATTCCACCTGCCACTGGTGCCATGTTATGAAGGAAGAGACTTTCAGTGACCCTGAAGTAGCCAGGATGATGAATGAGGTTTTTGTAAACATTCTCGTTGACCGGGAGGAACGGCCTGATATTGACAGCATATATTCGAACGTTGCTGTTTCCATGAATGGCACAAGCGGCTGGCCTTTGAATGTGATGATGACTTCCGATCAAAAACCTTTCTACATTGAAACTTATATCCCCAAAGAGAGCCAGTTTGGGCGAGTGGGGATGTTCGAATTAATTTCACAGTTAAAAACTGCCTGGGAGAATCAGAATGATGAACTGCTGGATATTGCCGGAGAAGTAGCGGAAGAAATTAACCGAATCGCCAGCACCAGCAGACGCGGTGAACTGGAAATGGACAGATCCCTGCTTGAAAAAACCTACCAGGGGCTTGAGAGACAATTCGACCTGAAGAACGGCGGCTTTGGGACGGAGCCGAAATTTCCGGCACCTCACAGGCTGCTCTTTTTACTGCGGTACTGGCGACGTACCGGGGAAAAACATGCGCTTGAAATGGTTGAGACCAGTTTACAGGCAATGCGCAGCGGAGGTGTGTACGACCAGCTTGGTTACGGTTTTCACCGTTACACAATCGACGCAGCCTGGCAGAAACCTCATTTTGAAAAAATGGTTTATGACCAGGCATTACTGGCATTGGCTTATACAGAAGCCTATCAGGTTACGGGAAAACCCGAATATGCCCAGGCCGCTCACGAAATCTTTGCATATGTGCTGCGCGATATGAGCGCGCCGGCGGGCGTATTTTATGCGGCGGAGGATTCCGACAGTGACGGAAAAGAAGGCGGTTTCTATTTATGGACGGTTGACGAGATCCGCTCAATCCTCAACGAGCAAGATGCGGAGCTGATTATCAAAGCTTTTAATATCACTGATGTGGGAAATTACACTGACCAGAACCAGGGATTGCCTTCAGGGCAGAATGTGCTTTATTTCAGTGAACCGGCCTCAGCAATTGCCGCTGATCTGGGAATACCTGAAGCAGACCTGGTCTCCCGCCTGGAGGCAGCCAGACAACAGCTGTTCTCCGCACGCAATAAACGTTTTGCGCTGCATCGCGATGAAAAAATCCTGACCGCCTGGAACGGTTTGATGATCGCGGCGTTTGCCAGGGCAGGTCAGGTATACAACGATCAGGCTTACACACGGACTGCTCAGAATGCGGCAGACTTTATACAGTCAAACTTGAGGGGTGAGGATGGGCGTCTGCTGCACCGGTATCCGCAAGATAAGGGCGAACTATTAAGGGCAAATGTTGATGACTACGCTTACCTGGTCTGGGGTATGATCGAATTATACGAAGCCACTTTTGAGGTTAACTACCTGGAGTATGCGCTGCGCCTTAACCAGGAACTGCTTGACCACTTCTGGGATGAAGGTGAGGGCGGCTTTTACTTCACCCCTGAGGATGGTGAAGATCTGCTCGTGCGCCAGAAGATCAGCAAAGACCGGGATTTGCCCTCCGGGAATTCAGTGGCGATGCTTAATTTACTTCGCCTGAGCAGGATGACCGCCAACCATCAGCTCGAAGAGAAAGCTGCCGGCATCCCCCAGGCGTTTGGGCTGCAAATCGAAGGCGCCCCTTCAGATTACAGTCTGATGATGAGCGCTGTGGATTTTGCCGTTGGGCCATCCTACGAAGTTGTGATTGCCGGTGACCCCTCGGCGGCTGATACACAGGCTATGCTTTCTGCGCTTAGGCAGGAATTTATCCCCAACAAAGTGGTCCTGCTGCGCCCGCCCGGGGATTCCCCGGAGATCGTACGGCTGGCGGAATATTTACAATTTAACAAAAGCCGCAACGGCCAGTCTACCGCCTACGTTTGCCTGGATTATTACTGCGAACTGCCCACCACCGATATTTCGCAAATGCTGGAACTGCTTGAGTAGAAACACGGCTTCAGCGCGTATGCAGTTGAAACAGTAAGAAGTACCCCGCTAACATTTTCAATTGACAGAACGACACCGTATCGGTAACATTTTAGATGAATGAACGCGGAGACTTGACATCAAGATTGCAGTATGCTAAACTTCGTTACCGGTAACGGGAACGATAACAATTACAGGTTATCTATTGCGTTCCTCTGAAGTGGAGAGCCATGTGAAGGCCCGCGAGCGAGTCGAAACAGCACTTAACCACCAGATAGCAGATCGCTGCCCGATGCAAATCAGCTTTACGCCTGAATTTGCCAGACGGCTGCGTGAGGATATGGAATTAACAGGTAAGGTACAGCACAATCCGCATGGAGGGGGAAATACATATGAATTGGAACGGTCTCTTGGTGAAGATATGCTGCTGACTTCTGTGGGGTGGGCAAATTCCTATTATATGTGTGACCAAAATTACACGGATGAATGGGGAATCGGTTGGGAAGTGCAGCCATACGAGACAAAATTTGGTACCGGACATTACACTGAAATCTCTCACCACCCCCTGGCTGATGAAAGCGTGATCAGCAGTTACCAGCCGCCAGACCCTACTCGCCCGGAATTATATGCTGATGCGGAAAAGATGCTCCAGGAATTTAAGAATGATTACTGGATTGTTGGCGTCACTGTGACGACCATCTTTGAGACAGCCTGGGCTCTGCGCGGCTTAAATCAGATCCTGGAAGACATGGTCCTGGACCCGGATTTGACCAGCCATTTATTAGATATCCCTTATAGATATCACCTTGAGGCTGCCAGTAGATTGACCCGGATGGGCGTGGATATGATCTGGGTGGGCGATGACGTGGGCGCGCAGAACCGCATGCTGATCTCTCCAGATATGTGGCGCAGGTATCTGAAGCCACTCATGGCATACTTCATCTCAGAACTGAAATCGATTAACCCAGGACTCAAGCTTGCCTACCATACCGATGGAAATGTCGAATTGATAATCCCGGAATTGATAGAAATAGGTGTGGATGTCTTGAATCCAGTTCAGCCGGCAAGTATGGATCCAGCAAAGATCAAAGAGTTATATGGCGACCGGCTTTGTTTCTGGGGAACAATCGATGAGCAGCATACTTTGCCTTTTGGTTCATCGGAAGACGTCGAGCGGGAAGTTATCCAACGCTTGAAGACGATCGGCAAAGATGGAGGTTTGATTTTATCTCCGACTCACCATGTGCAGCTTGATACGCCGCTAAAAAATTTCTGGACGATGGTAAATACAATTAATAATTCGCCTTATGAGACCGTTTTTTAGAAATCATAAAAAACTGTTGTGTATGACTTTCAAGTCATGAATCGGCGCCCGATCCGATGAATACGAATGATTGGTGGACGGTAGAGATCGAAGGTATGCCTCATTTTGAGACCGCAATGAAGCGTGTGTATGCGTGGTACGATAATCAAATCATCGATCGTCCACCGGTGAGATTCATGGCGCACAATGCATTTTTGGAAACAGCCAAGAAAAATATCGCAAGTTTATCGATAACAGAGAGAGAAGCCTGGTGGTTCAATGCTGAATTGCAGGTTGACCTGTTTTTACAATCCATCGAGGGTCGACATTTCCATGCTGAGACCTTTCCGGTCTATTTTCCCAATCTGGGTCCGGATGTATACGCTGCATTCTATGGCGCTCAGCTCATATTTGGTGAAGTTACATCTTGGTCGGTGCCGTTGGTGGGGGATTGGGATCAAGTAGATGATCTCCACTTTGATCAAAGCAATGTTTATTTCCAGAAGATCGAGGAATTAACTTGTCATGCACTCGAGCGCTGTGTGGGAAAATTCTTGGTAGGGTATACCGATCTGCACCCAGGACTCGATTGCGTAGCAGCCTGGCGTGACCCCCAACAATTGTGTCTTGATATGATCGAAAATCCCCTCAAGATCAAGGGTTTAGCTGATTTGGCTATTGCCGATTTTGAAACAATCTACAATCATTTTGATTGCATACTGAAGTCGGCCGGTCAATTATCTGTGAGCTGGATGGGAATTCCAACTTACCAGCGGATGCATATCCCTAGTTGTGATTTCTCTGCGTTAATTTCCCCCGAATTCTTTGAGGAATTTGGCTTGCCGATCTTGCAGGAAGAAGTCAAATCAATGAGCCACAACATTTTCCACGTGGATGGCGAGGGTGTCGCCAAGAATATCGAGGCAATTTTGAGTGTACCCGAAGTGAATGCAGTACAATGGGTGCAGGGCGTGGGTGATGATTATCCGATTATGCAGTGGGTGCCATTCATTAAGGATTTACAAGCCATGAGAGTTCCCGTGATCGTGGATCTGTCTCCAACCGAATTAGAGGCATTCATCGATGTAATGGATCCCCATGGATTGTATTTATGGATCGCGTCCGATGATGAAGAACAGGAACGAAAAATCATCGAACGTTTAAACCATTGGTCAGGATGTGGATCATGACAGGGTGTTCTGTCAAGAATCCTATAATATCCATAAAATTTTTTCATGAAAAAGGAGGTGCAAGACCACAAACAGATAAAAAAGAGACAGATAAAACCTCGTATAATGGTTGTAAGGAAAATTCAAATTTAACCGAGGCAAGGAGAAAAAATCATGAATAAAAAATTTGGCCTGTTACTTGTTGCCCTTCTGACCCTGGGCCTGGTGCTTTCAGCCTGCCAACCAGCAGCAGAGGCCCCCCCGGCTCCGGAAGAGGCCGAAGAAGTTGTGGTTGAAGAACCAGAAGAGCCGGAGCCAGCTGCTGCGGATGACAAATGGTGTTCAGGGACAAAAATCGTATTTTTCCCTGGTGGTGCTCCGGGAGGCCCCTTCGCGACAGTCGTGTATAACGGCGCTGTAGCTGCGGCAGAGGATTTAGGTGCCGACATGGAGACAGTCTGGTCGGAATGGAATCCAGAGAAGATGGTAACCCAATTCTCCGAGGCAGTCGCCACGAAACCGGATGGCATCGCCATCATGGGACATCCTGGCGATGACGCTTTCGAACCGCTGGTGGACGATGCTGAAGCGCAGGGAATCATTGTGACCAGCTCGAATACACAATTACCCAGACTGCAAGAGAGATACGCTTCGAATGGTTTTGGCTATGTTGGCGCCATTTTGTACGAGGCTGGCTGGGCCCTGGGCAAGGAAGCAGTGTCACGCAGCGGCTTACAGTCAGGCGACCAGGCATTTGTATGGGGTCTTTTAGCACAGGCTGGCCGCGGCGAGCGCACCAAAGGTGTGGTGGAAGCGCTGGAAGATTCTGGTTTAGAAGTAATTTACCAGGAAATCGATGATGCAACCAACGCGGATGCAGCTGCTGGAGTCCCAACCTTCGTGGGCCTTATGTCTGCTAATCCTGACATAAAACTGGTGGTAACCGACCACGGCGCATTGACTGCTACCCTGGAGACTTACCTGACCAGCGCAGGGCTAGGACCAGATGACGTGTATGCGGTTGGTTTTGACCTTTCCTCCGCGACTGTGGAAGCCATCCGCGGCGGCTGGACTGACCTGGTGATTGACCAGCAGCAATGGCTGCAGGGTTACCTGTCGGTCTTGCAGATATGCCTTACTCATAACTACGCCTTCACAGGTCTGCAAATTGATACCGGCGCGGGTTTTGCGCATGCGGATAATGTCGAACTGCTGGCAGAGCTGGTTGAGAAGCAGATTCGCTGATTTGCACTGAGTGTGCATGTAGATTTTCATATGTAAACGAAAATTGGAGAGGGCTGGCTTGTTTGGTGATCAGGATTCTCTATTCTGTGGTTTCCAGTGATTGCTCAAGTTCAGCCCTCTATCTTTTAATGAGGTGATTTATGACCTTTAGGGTAGAACTTCGCAAAGTCTCAAAACATTTTGGAGAGGTGTGTGCGCTTCAAGATGTTGATTTTCAATTAGGACAGAATGAAGTTGTAGGTTTGCTTGGGGATAACGGAGCGGGTAAATCTACTTTAATCAAGATCATCACAGGATATTACCAGCAATCTACAGGTGAGCTGTTCTTCAATGGCGAGAAGGTCGATCACCTGACAGTGCCCAAAGCCCGCCAGATGGGGGTAGAAACGGTATACCAGGAGCGCGCCCTGGCAGAATTGCAATCATTGTGGCGTAATATCTTCCTGGGCAGAGAGCTGACCAATCGATTTGGCTTGCTGGATATAAAGAAGATGGAGGCAGAAACATACCGGTTGATGACCCAGGCGATGGGTTTTACATCCGCAGCGGTTTCACCGGAATCGAAAGTAGGCACCTTTTCCGGAGGTGAACGCCAGGGTGTTGCGATCGTAAGGGCACTGTACTTTGATGCCGATATCATTATCCTGGATGAGCCTACAATGGGATTATCGCTGAAAGAGACCGATAAATTACTGAATTTTGTACGCGGTATTCGAGGCGCTGGTAAATCTTCAATTTTTATCGACCACAATATCGTCCACGTTTATGCTGTAGCTGATCGCGTTGTGGTTATTGACCGCGGTAAAGTGGCTGGTGAGTTTATGACCGATGAAATCAGTCTGGATGACCTGATGGCAAATATGATCCATATTGCCGAGACGGGCAGCTTTGCATAACCCGTCGTGGAAAAAAGGAAATAAAATATGACAACGATAGAAGAAACCAATACTCAAACTTATAAACGGTCATTTAGCCTGAGAAAATTTTTCCGCAGGAATGGTACCCAGCTGGGTATTTTTACTGTATTTGTATTATTGTGGGGTATTTTTATTATTTCTGCCCCCGAAACCTTCCTTTCTCCGCAGATTTATTATGCTTTCATGTCGACGATCCCATTCTTCGCGATAGTGGCGATGCCGCTCACAATCACGGTGATTGCTGGAGAGATTGACCTGTCATTTCCGGCGATCATGGCGATCGGGATGGTGGCTTTTTTGCTTGTTTATGATGTCAGCCAATCTGTCTGGCTTGGCTCTCTCGTAGCCCTGCTGGTTGGGCTTTTCGCCGGGTGGTTGAACGGGATTATCATAGTACATTTTGGGATCCCGTCGTTGGTGGCAACAATCGGCACGCAATTCTTCTGGCGCGGCGCGGTTCTAGTGCTCTCACAAGGAAAGAGCGGCACTCTGGTCTATACAAAAGAGACCCTGCTGCACCCAATATTGGTAGGCAAAGTGTTCGGCGTTATCCCCATGCAAATGGTCTGGCTGATAGTTGTCACCATCCTGTGTTGGATTTTACTCAACCGGACTCGATTTGGCGCCCATGTTTATCTGATAGGTGATAATGCCGAGAGCGCTAAATTGATGGGAGTGAATACAGGCCGGGTGCGTATTCGCACATTTATGTTAGTGGGCTTGGTCGCTGTTTTTGCGGGGATACTTGCAAGCCTGCATGTAACCTATTTCTGGCCGAGCCTTGGGGATGGTTATCTGTTGCGCACACTGGCTTCGGTCTTTTTAGGGGGGACGTCGGTATTTGGCGGTGTAGGCACGTTATTTGGTACTTTCTTCGGCGCGTTCATCATCGGAGCAATTGAAGCGGCCACTGTTGCAATTGGATTGACTGGATTTTGGACCCAGTTGATTTACGGGTTGATTATTGTAATTTCAGTTATCATGCATGCATATGTGCGCCGGAAGGTCGAATAGGTTTGGTTTGGGCGATTCGGACAGGCAAGCGCGCGTTACCCAAAAATTTGTTCAGCTGTATGGTGAAATTCCCTCGCTCTGGGCACAAGCCCCGGGCCGTGTAGACCTGATGGGAAGCCATACTGATTACAATGAAGGTTTTGTTCTAACCCAGGCTATAGACCGAAATACCTGGATCGCTGCAGCGCCCCGGGAAGACCATAAAATCCATATTGCTTCGATGAACACTGGTGGAGGCGCGGAGATCGACCTGGACGACATTCAGCACAGCCGCTCTTCTCCCTGGGCGGACTACATAAGCGGTGTCGCCGCAATCCTCAAACAGGAAGGATACCGGCTGAACGGTTTTAACGGGTTGGTGCACAGTACTGTGCCTTTCGGCAGCGGTTTAAGTTCTTCGGCAGCCCTGGAAGTTGCCAGCGCTGTTTTATTGGACCACCTCAGTAACCTTAGGCTCGATCCTGTCGATATGGCAAAATTTTGCCAGCGTGCCGAGCGTGATTTTGTCGGCATGAATTGCGGCATCCTGGACCAATACAGTTCGATTATGGGTAAAGCCGGGCAGGTGCTGCTCCTAGACTGCCGCCATATTACCAGTGAAACCCGGCCAATTGCAGGCGATCTTATAGTTGTGATCTGCGATACACGTACCCAGAGGGCGCTGACCGGTTCTGAGTACCAGGAGCGCAGGGCACAGTGCGAACAAGGTGCGTATATTCTTGGGCAGTTCTACCCGGAGATTAAATCTCTGCGTGATGCAAATTTGCAGCAGTTCGATGCGCATAGGAAAGACATGCCCGCTGCTGTCGCCCGGAGATGCCAGTTTATCATCCAGGAGAACCAGCGCGTCCTGGATATGGCTGAGGCTTTAGCTGGGCCTGATTATGACCAGATCGGTGTGCTGACAGGCGAATCATATGCCGGCGCCCGCGATCTCTACCAGATCAGCTGTATCGAGATGGAGAAGATGTATGAAGCCATGACCCATTCCGCTGTGATCGGGGCGCGGCAGGCAGGGGCTGGATTTGGCGGCTGTATGGTGGCTTTCGTTCACAAAGAATCCCTGGATGTTTTTATTCAGGACGTTCATGAAAAGTACTTTACCAGCACAGGCATTGTCCCTGAAGTCTACCCCGTGGCTGCATCTTCGGGCGCGGGAATGCTGGCTTTATAATCCTGGGGATAAACCGGTTCATTACGGTAAAAAAATTTGGAAAAATCAGCCTAGCAACCTGATAATTATTTAAAGCCTGATTGACTCGAAAGGGTAGTATATATTTTTATGGACTTCACCCATAAAGAACGCCTGCGAAGATCGTTGAAATTCGAGCCGGTTGATCGATTGCCAACCCAAATCAATCTGACTGCCAAAATGGCGGAAAAACTGGCTGATTATTTCGGGATTTCCCAGCAAGGATTGCCTGTTATTCTGGGCAATCATCTGGTGAGGTTAGATCTCTCCTATCCAGAACGACACAGCCCCGATGGACATAGTCTTTACGACTGGTGGGGAGCCGGACATGCGACCGGTGAGGAGGGCTATTTTATTAACAGCAGCCCGCTGTCAAATAACAGGGAACTGGATTCTTTCGATTGGCCGGATCCATACGCCCCGGATTTGCTGGATAATGCAAAGCAGCTTGCGAAGCTATGTGGAGATGAATATTTCAGCGTGCCTGATTTTGGGTGGGCTTTGTTTGAGCGCGCCTGGTCTCTGCGGGGATTTGAACAGTTCCTCATGGACATGGTGTTGGATCCCGGTTATGTTGAATCTCTATTGGACCGCATTGTCGAAATCCAGCTGGTTTTAATCCGGCGTTTCTTAAATATCGGAGTAGATGGCGGTTATTTTGGCGATGATTATGGAGCCCAGAATGGGTTGCTGTTTTCACCGAACTTGTGGCGAAAATTGATCAAACCCCGTTTGCATAGCTTGTTTACGCCTTTCCTCGAGCGCGGCCTGCCGGTCCTCTTGCATTCAGACGGGCAGATTCAACAGATCATTCCAGATCTGGTCGAGATTGGGTTGACGACTCTCAACCCGATCCAACCGGAGGTGCTGGATCATCGCTGGCTGCGCGAGCATTTTTACGGCAGGTTGTCCTTTTATGGCGGTATCTCGACCCAGACGACCCTGCCGTATGGTAATCCCGGGCAGATTATTTCCACTGTAAAAATGTGCGCCGGGATATTAGCGCCTGAGGGAACTGGGTTGCTGCTGGCGCCTTCCCACCGGCTGATGTCGGATGTGCCTTACGAGAATGTTGAAGCGCTGTTGAGTGGTATGCGCGAGCTGCATAGACCGAACGATATGTGAGATATTGATTGGATAAAGGCTGATCTTGTTGACAGTTAAGCCCGAGCTTGCTATAATGTGAACGTTCCCGATAACGGTAACAGGAACGTTCACAATACGGATTTGTCCAATCAAATCCGCTAAAGGAAGAGTCCGCGAATGGGTAAAAAAGTGACAATTAAGGATGTTGCTGCAGCCGCTGGTGTGTCGCACCAGACAGTTTCGCGGGTGATGAACGACCGCCCGGATGTAGCCAAAGATACCCGCCGGCTGGTGTGGAAGGTAATTGAAGAATTGGACTACCAGCCAAGCGCGATAGCCCGCAGTTTGAGCCGCCAACAAAGCCAGACTCTTGGCATAGTCACTGCAGGACTTAAATATATCGGACCATCCCGTACGCTGAACGGGATAGCTGAAAGGGCTGAAGAATTGGGGTATGGATTACTGCTCAAGGAGCTGCCCAGTTTTAATTCAAATGACATCAAACCAATCCTGAACTTTTTAATCTCCAGGCAGGTGGATGGAATTATATGGGCCGTTGCGGAGATCGGGGAAAATCGCGAGAACCTGCAATTGCTCCACAGGGAAATCTCTATCCCAATGGTTTTTTTGACAATGAGTGCGAGAGAAGATATGTTCATTGTTGCAGTTGACAATTACCTTGGCGGGTGTAAGGCAACCCAGCACTTGCTCCAACAGGGCTATGAGCATATTGGTCATATAAGCGGGCCGCTCAGCTGGTGGGAATCACAACAGCGCAAAACCGGCTGGCATGATACTTTGCTGGAAGCTGGAATACCGGTTGAACTGCACCACTGGGAAGAGGGAGACTGGTCCTCAGCCAGCGGGCAGCAGGCTATGGCGAGGATTTTGGAATCTTATCCGCAGATGGATGCTGTCTTTATCGCCAATGACCAGATGGCGCTTGGTGCGCTGCAGCTTGCCTGCCAGCATAATATCAATATTCCCGGGGACATCGCTTTTGTTGGTTTCGATAACCTGCCCGAGTCAAAGTATTTCTGGCCACCACTCACCACTGTACGCCAGAACCTGCGCCAGTTAGGCGGGACTGCTGTCAGTGAACTGGTTCGAATCGTCGAGGCTAACTCGCTGGAGGACGAAATCATCAAACCAAAAGTTATAATGCTTATTCCGGAGTTGATCGTGCGGAAAAGCTCAATTAAAGATCCGGCAGATTGATTTCCCTACTGTAATTACTGCCGCTCAATGTTTACAAAGCAGAAAGCGATGAGTTCCGGAAGTTGGCTGGTTGTCCTGTTTTTATCAAAAAATTTTGGAGGATAATCTATGAAAGACCTGAAACAATTTGAAGTGTGGTTCGTGACGGGGAGTCAGGAACTGTATGGAGACGAGACCCTCCGGCAGGTGGCTGAAGATTCCCGGGCAATTGCCCAAGCCCTTGATCAATCGGCTCAAATTCCCGTACGGGTGATTTTCAAGCCAGTGCTCACCTCGCCGGATGCGGTAACCCGGCTCTGTTCAGATGTAAATGCAGCCGGAGATTGTATTGGGCTGATAACCTGGATGCACACCTTTTCACCCGCCAAGATGTGGATTGCTGGATTGAGCCAGCTGCAGAAACCGTTTGTGCACCTGCATACGCAGTTCAACCGGGATATCCCCTGGTCTGAGATTGATATGGATTTCATGAATCTGAATCAGTCAGCTCATGGGGGACGTGAGTTTGGTTTCATAGGCGCCAGGATGCGTTTGAATCGTAAGGTGATTGTTGGTTTCTGGCAGGACAGATCGGTGCAGACAAAACTTGAAACCTGGCTTCGGGCTGCCTGTGCCTGGCATGACTCCCAGGGGGCGAAGATAGCCCGGTTTGGCGACAACATGCGTGAGGTGGCAGTCACTGAAGGCGATAAAGTCGCAGCCCAGATCCATTTGGGATATTCCGTCTATGGCTACGGGGTCGGGGATTTGGTGGCGGTTATCAACCAGATACCGGACAGCGATATTGATGCACTGCTGGAAGAATATGATCAAAGCTATCAAGTTTCTGAAGAACTGCAGCCAGATGGGCGGAGGCGTCCAGAACTGCGCGAGGCTGCCCGCATTGAAGCCGGCATCCACCGTTTCCTTGAAGAAGGCGGCTTTAAGGCTTTCACGACCACTTTTGAGGACCTGCACGGCCTGGCGCAGCTCCCGGGTCTGGCTGTACAGAGGCTGATGGCTGAAGGATACGGGTTTGGTGCTGAGGGAGACTGGAAAACGGCTGCCCTTCTGCGGGCGATGAAGGTAATGTCGACCGGTTTGCCGGGCGGCACTTCCTTTATGGAAGATTATACCTATCACCTGGAACCGGGGAACAATAAAGTGCTGGGCGCCCATATGCTTGAGATATGCTCTTCGATAGCAGAGGGGACCCCCTCCCTGGAGATGCATTTCCTGGGGATCGGCGGAAAAGCTGACCCTGCAAGGCTGGTATTCAATGTGCCTGCCGGGCCTGCGTTGAATGCTTCAATCATCGATATGGGCAACCGCTTCCGGATGCTCGTAAATACGGTCGATGTTGTGGCTCCGGACGAACCACTGCCCAAACTGCCTGTTGCAAGAGCGGTGTGGGTTCCAAACCCTGATCTCGAAACCAGCGCTGCTGCCTGGATTTTAGCAGGCGGCGCTCACCATACAGGTTTCAGCCAGGCGCTGACGCCCGGGCATCTGGAGGATTTCGCTTCTATGGCGGATATTGAATACGTTCTGATTGACTCCAATACGGACCTGTTCAATTTTAAGAAAGAACTGAAATGGAACGAAGTGTACTACCAGCTTGCGAAAGGTCTCTAATCTATTATGGGCTTTCAACTGGACTGCAATGGATATTTAGGCTGATTAAAATTTCAGCCCCATTCAGGGAGTATAAATATTGAGGATACAAATCACCCATTCGCTGATCATCGAATAATCCGGTGACTCCTCTCTCGAAACTTATATCATAAGAGAAAAAATTGCTGGAATGACTGCTCAAATCAAAGGAGATGAACATGGATCGAAAGGATACCCAAAAAGCAATTGAGAACGGAAAGACAGTCCTCGGGATTGAGTTTGGCTCGACCCGCATCAAGGCGGTGCTGATCGGCGAGGACCATACCCCGATCGCCTCGGGAAGTTATGAGTGGGAAAACCAATACGAAAACGGAATCTGGACATATAGTCTCGAAGATGTTTGGACGGGTTTGCAGGAAACCTATAGGGAGCTCGGAAATGAGGTATTTGTGATGTACGACACTCCTCTCACGACTATTGGCGCTATGGGTTTCAGTGGTATGATGCACGGTTATCTGGCATTCGATAAGGACGGCAATCTTCTCGCTCCGTTTCGTACATGGCGAAACACCATGACTGGACAGGCATCAGAGAAACTCACAGAGCTGTTTCAATTCAATATTCCCCAGCGCTGGAGCATTGCCCATCTCCATCAGTCGATATTGAACAAGGAACCTCATGTAAAGGATGTCAGTTATTTAACCACGCTGGCAGGCTATGTACATTGGAGACTGTCGGGGCAAAAGGTGCTGGGTGTCGGCGAAGCATCAGGTATGTTCCCAATCGATAGTAAAACCAACGATTACGATGAAAAAATGGCCGAGTTGTTCAACGAACGGCTCAAGGCAGAAAACATCTCGTGGAAGCTCCAGGACATCTTGCCCAAAGTCCTTGCCGCAGGGGAGACCGCAGGTGTTCTTTCCGAAGAACGTGTAAAACTGCTGGATCCCACGGGGCAACTAAAAACGGGTATTCCCCTCTGCCCACCTGAAGGTGACGCAGGCACAGGTATGGTTGCAACCAACAGCGTGGCAGAGCGAACAGGTAATGTCTCCGCAGGAACATCCGTTTTCGCTATGATTGTTTTGGAAAAGACTCTATCGAAGGTATACCCCGAGATAGACATGGTAACGACCCCTTCAGGCAGACCTGTCGCCATGGTCCACAGCAACAACTGCACATCCGATCTCAACGCATGGGTCAATCTGTTCAGAGAATTCGCCGATGAAATTGGGGTGGAGATCAATCAGTCCAAGCTGTTTGATATGCTGTATAAAAAAGCGCTTGCGGGTGATGCGGATGGTGGTGGGCTTCTTGCCTACAACTACCTCTCAGGCGAGCATATTACGCACCTTGAAGAAGGGCGACCACTGTTCGTCCGAACACCCGAAAGCCGCTTCACCCTTGCCAACTTTATGCGTGTGCATCTCTTCTCTTCGCTCGGCGCATTGAAAATTGGATTGGATATTCTCTTTGATCAGGAGCATGTTAAGATTGATCAAGTCCTCGGTCACGGTGGCTTCTTTAAAACAGAAAAAGTGGGGCAAAAGTTTATGGCGACAGCGATGAATGTCCCAGTGTCCGTGATGGAGACTGCGGGTGAGGGCGGCGCCTGGGGGATCGCATTGCTTGCATCCTATTTGATCCACAAGAAAGAAAACGAACCCCTCGAAGCCTACCTTTCCAACAAAGTCTTTGCAGAGGAAAAAGGCACAACGATTGCACCCGATCAAGCGGACGTCGAAGGATTTGCAGCATTTATGGAACGCTACAAAAAGGGACTTGTCATCGAAAGAGCCGCTGTGGATGGGCTTGCTTAGATGAGTTGAAAATCACAGGCTGCAGGTGGTCGAACAACCCCCGGATCATGTCCCTGTAAGTTATCCGGTCTCTGGAGATAAATATGCTCGAAAAACAAAAAGAACAGCTCGTTCAACTTAACCTTGAACTCCCCAAAAATAACCTGGTGGTTTGGACCAGCGGGAATGTCAGCGTCCGCGATCCTGAGACTGATTACATTGCGATCAAGCCTTCTGGTGTCACATTCGAGGATCTGACACCGGAAAGTATGGTTGTGCTCAACCTGGATGGCGAAATCATCGAAGGAGCTTTGAAGCCTTCATCGGATACCGCCAGCCATCTGTATATCTACCGGCACCGCCCGGATGTTTTTGGGGTTGTGCACACGCACTCAAATTATGCCACCGCTTTTGCCATCCTGGGCAGGCCAATCCCGGTTTACCTTACCTCCCAGGCAGATGAATTCGGTGGTCCGGTGCCGTGCGGGGCTTTCGCTATGATTGGTGGTGAACAGATAGGTAAGGCGATTATCGAAGCGATTGGCGATTCTCCGGCAGTATTGCTTAAAAACCACGGAGTCTTTGCGGTAGGACCTTCAGGTGAAGCCGCCCTGAAAGCAGCAGTGATGGTAGAGGATATCGCTAAAACCGCCATGCTGGCATTACAGATCGGCCAACCGGATGAGATCCCACCAGATGTGGTTGAGAAGCTTAATAAGCGCTACCGAAATGAATACGGCCAAAAATAAACAATAAGCTGCCAGATCCAGCAGCACGGGGCAGGAGTTTTTCTCCTTTTATCGGTTTGTTGTCGCAAGGATCGTTGAGTTCTGGGGGACTGCCCGGACCTGACCAGAGTTATTATCCGCCCAGAAAATCCATTTGAGTCCTGATGCCGGCTGGAGGGATCTCAAGGGGGGTAGAACAATCCGGGGGGAGGCAAACCAGCGGTCAGGTCTGCTAAAAGCTGGATTTAGCCGCTTGCATCAAACTATTTAACTGCCAAAGAACAATCTGGGTTAAATATACTGGGTCCGACCTACCTCGGAAAGCGGAATCGAGTCTCCAAAGTATTCCTTGAAGATCCGGTAATATAACAATTCCTCCTTGGAATTCAACTGGCCTTCAATACCCAGGTCACGTTCGGCAGCATACTCTTCGTCAGATATCTTCACTTCGGCAAAATTGCTCAATTTCTCTCCCGAGCCGGAACCCTCCCAGAATTTAGACTTTCCTCGCCAGATAACCTCATCTGGCAGCGCATCGACCAGGCTCTGCCTGAGGGGCCACTTCTCCATTCCCTGGGGACCGCGTATCTTCCAGCGAGCCGGGATTGCCAGGGCGTACCGGACGACATCAGGGTCAAGGAAGGGAACTGCGACACCGGTACTATTCGCTGTAGCACAGCGGTCCACCCGCTGCAGGGCTGTATTGTGAAGGGCAGCGATCGCATCCTGGATGCTCAATGTAAGCTCAACCTCACTTGAATACGATTTCTGGTAAGAGTAACCTGCAAATAATTCATCGCCTCCCTCCCCGGATAAAACAAACGGCACATATTCGGAAGCCAGTCTGGAAACAAAAAAATTGGATACCGCGCTGTGAACCAGTGGGGCATCGAAGGACTCAAGGTGATAGATGACTTTTTCGAGCGCGCTTTGCATCTCTTCCAGTTGGTAAATGTATTCGTAATGCTCAGCGCCAATAAACTGTGCAACCTGGCTGGCATACTCAAGATCGGGAGCACCCTCAATACCGGCGGAGAAGGTGTACAGGCGGTCTACAAATGGGCGGGCGAGCGCAGCAATAACGCTAGAATCAACCCCCCCACTTAACCATACCCCGACCTCGGCGCCATCAGGGATTGCCCTCTGGACGGCATTTCGCAGGTGGTCTGTAAGCTGCAGCGCGCTTTGTTGAGCGCCATCCAGGTAGATTGGCTTGGGAAAATACGGCTGGTAATCATACATCCCATGATCTGATAGCAGAAAATTCCCCGGGGGAAACTCGTGAACCTGATCAACGATATCCACCAGGGCTTTAATTTCTGATGCGAAGCACATCGTGCCGTTTTTGAACCCATAGTAAAGCGGGCGAACTCCCAGGCGGTCCCGGGCGAGCAGAAAACTTTCCCCGCTCACAATTCCCAGCGCAAATTCACCTTCCAGCCTGCCAAATACCCTGGTACCGAATTCTTCATAACCGTGAAGTGAGATCTCGGCATCTGTCCCTTCTCTAACTGCATGAAATTCAAGGTTCTCCAGGACGGGTTCCGGATTTGTTAGCCTGCCATCCAGAACGATAGCTCTTTCATTTCTGCTTGTATGCACCGGACCCGGTTTTTCCCCAAGACGTGTGTACGCGATTGTTCCCAGAGCTGCAGCAGGTCCCTTCCAAATCTGGTATCTTGAATCGCCGCGATGTTCCAACTTCTGAAGAATTGTTTCGATGAGATCCTGGTTCTCGGATGAAAGCACTCCAGCAATGCCGCTCATAATTTATTGTCTCCTGATAAAAAAAGTATCATTTTTCCGGATTGTCCGGGTTTGATATATCCTGGTCTTTTTTTACTTATTGGTCAGGTAATATCGCTTCTTTCAATCCTTTTTTTGTAATAATCCATATACTTGAGATGGTGCAGATAGGCTCGCCGGTTTCGTCTACAGCGATGCACTCAGTCTTATTCTCTACCAACCTTATTATTTCTCGCGTTGATGATAACCACCTGTGTTTTTTAGAATACATGTAATCTTGTTATTTACTTGCGGGTGGATTTGGAAGAATCTATGCCTGCCGGGTTATTAAAGGGGAGTTTGTTCTTACAACCCTGGTCTGGATGGGCTTGCGGATTGTTCTATATTCCTGCACATAGCTTGTTAATTCGCTAACACTGAGATGGTCGATCCCCAGACGATCGAGTGTACGGCCCTGGCGCCAGTAATCGGTTTGGTGGACGATACAGGCCAGGCGAATGATGCTGTCAATTCCCCGGACAGATACTCCGAAACGTTTTCCAAGAGAGGCGATGGGTATCAAGCTCATCGGTATTTCTTCGGTGATATAGCGGTGTAAAGATGATGTAGGCGCTTTAATGCCGCGATAACCGGGTTGGTTATGTATTGCTTCGTAAAGATTTTTTCCTTCAGTGTTGTAGGCGATATTCAACCACTCCATTGCGGTAACAGCCCGAACGCCGACAGCCGAAGCGACTGTAACACGCTCGCGGTCAAAGACTTCCATCAAGTGCGCCACTGTAGGAGTTACGCCATCCAGGTAGAACTGGAAATCGCCCTGTGTGGATTCAATCCAACCCAAATTCATTATGCTGATGGTCGGGTGGAAAATCGCGCCGATATTATTCAGACCGGTTTGCAGTACATTCACTCCATCGATGAACTGGGGGTAGGCTGATGCAAGTAATTCCAGCACCCTGGGTGTTTCGGAAGCCGGTAGGGCTGCAAGCGGGACTGCATTCTTAACCCGAAATATTCGAGCCTGGGCAGGACCATCAGAACGGGAAGCATAAATAAACGTCTGGGTTTCAGCGACGGTCACCCCTTGCGCACAACCATTGCGTTCAAGTACCCGGCTGAATTCGATTGCGCCCAAAGTCCGCCCGGGATTGAGGACGACAACCTGTTCCCGCTTTAAATAAGGAGATGCGTTTACAGCGATGGAATAGTGCGCATTTGACGGAGTTACGACCATTATGATATCGGCATTCCTGACCGCTTCTTCCATGCTGGACGTAACGCAGGCTAACCTAGCGAAACCATAAGGACCAGCAGGATCCGGGGATTCTAATTTGATGCCTTCCCTGGTTTTTATCCCGGCGATATTTTCTGGTGTACGGTTGAACAGGGTTACTTCAAATCCCATAATGGCAAGATGGGCTGCCATAGCTTTCCCGCCATTTCCGGCTCCAATTACAGTATATTTTGGTTTCTTCAGAACCATCTGGTTCTCCTTATTGAAATTGATTTTCGCCCTCAGGTAGAATTACTTAACGGCTGAGCTTTGGGGAAAGTTTCTGAATGCGACTTTTATAACGGCGCTCTTTCACTTAATGCATGCGTTTAAATTGGCGTTTCACCCTTATTGATTTTCAGCGCCTAAGGTGGCTCTTGAGCACTTTTGTACGCAGAATTTTGCCGCTGCCAGTTACTCGAAATCGTTTGGCGTTGGCTTGGTGTTTTTTTATTTGTATTTCCTTTTTTCTTTGGACTCATGAAGGTCACGTTTTGTCTTCGTAACTTACTTGTTTCCATTGTCTTCAATTTTGGATTTACTCACCTTCAGGTGTTCTTGTAGGAGAGGCCGGATTTTTTCGACATCTTCGTGAGTGCTTGAAGCCCATTCCCGCAGTAAGCGCTCTTTAAAGAATTCGAGCGCCTTTCTTTCAGATTCATTCAACCCTCTGATTGCCTGGATTGATGATAAATCGCGGGTTAATTTGCTGATGGAAATGATGTCGCCGCTGGATTTGACTTCACCAATTTTTTTCTTCCAGTACTTTCTATCTGGATCCAGGCTGCCTGCTTTTCTTCTGAGGTGGTAGATCACTTTGGGAATAATCTTATTGGAAACAACTGGCCGGATGCGGGGGTTGTCGTCTTCGTTTGTTGGAAACCAGTATGTACTGTTTTTTGTTTTAACTTTGTAACATTCCGTATCCTGTCCGTCGACCGGTTTCACTTCAATTGCAGTGATCTGACCGACGCCATAATGAAGGTGCACTACCCAATCGTGGGTAGAAAAAGGCAGGTCTGTTGCCATCTTTCTCTCTTTCGTATGAACTGGAGCCGGAAAAAATGCGTTCAGACGACATCCCGGATGTACAATTTAGGGAGGGAAATGACCATCCGGGTGTAAAGGATGAGCTTGTAAAGATGTGTGCACTTACTAAATTCAGCGGGTAATCAAAACGATTGCAGCCACAATCCACAATTGGCTGCTGCTACCAGGTCCGCAGTTCGAAATTCTCTAAATAATTTTCGCACACAACCACGTCAAATCTATTCTCGAACTGATTGTAATTATAACACAGGCTAAAAAAAGTCATTTATTTGTGCTGAAATTATTAAACGCGCCATAAATTATGTGTTTCTTGGCGATTTTTTTACGGCCGAATACCCCCCTCCTCCAGCAGGCGGTCCAGTTCCAGTTTTTTTAGAGTCGTTACAAGCGGCACCCCGTCCCCATCCCAGCCCATCAGGGCATAATACTCATCCAGCATGCCCTCCAGTTCAACAACCTGCCCGCGGGCAGGCCCGTCTAAAATGGGCTGTGACAGGTTGCGCTCGGGCAGGGTATCGGCCTCCCGCCGGAGGCCTTCACGCACATTGAACATGCGCGCCAGGGTTGATATTCTCTCCCCAACCCGCTCCAGGTCAACAACCCTGGGATACTCAAAGCCGGTCGCGGCTCTGACCAGCTGCCACAGTTCCTTGAGACTCATCCCGTAAGCCGGGAAAACGCAAAGGCAGGCGCTGTCCCAGACCGCTTTTTCAGCCTGGTGGTCCCGGAAGAGCCCCGGTTTGCCTTCGGTGGCAAGCGGGTCAGCCGAGCCGGCAAAAAGCTCGCCTAGCGGGGCGCCGCGCAGGTGGCAGGCCCCGCGCTCGGAGACGGCGTAAGCCAGGGCGGTGCCTTTGGCGGCGTTGGGGTGGTAGGCAGGCATTTCCAGGCCTTTTACCTGCATGGCAAATGATTTCGACTCAGGGTACCGCCCGGCGATGGAGGACACCCCCTGCGCCAGCCAACTCCCGCAGCCCTCAACCTTCGCCATTTTCTCCGCCAGGGCAAGGGCTGCTTTTACGTCCCCAAACTCCGGCTTTATCCCATCCAGGTCGGCCGGGCGTAAAATGCCGCGTTCGTACATTTCCATCACAAACCCAATCACCCCGCCCACCGAGATGGTATCCAGCCCATACTCGTCGCAAATCCAGTTAAGCCGGATGATCGCCTCTCGACTGCCTATAGCGCAGTTCGAGCCAAGGGCGAAGATAGTTTCGTATTCCGGACCTTCGATGACCACGCCGTCTCTCAGGGCTGCAGTCCATTTCCCGCAGGCGATCGGGCAGCCGAAGCAGGCATACTCTCTCTTCCAGTTGTTCTCCCGGAAGGCAGCGCCTGATATCTCAGCGGAGGAAGAGAACTGGCCGCGCTGGAAGTTGCGGGTGGGCAGGGCGCCCATCACGTTGACAATCTCCAGAATATTTGCGGTCCCTTCTCTGCTGAGCATGCTGACCGGGCTTGACATGCGCACTGCCCGGTAAGCCAACTGCAGGGCGCGTTCGTACTCCGCCTTATTGTGGACACTCACCGTTCCCCCCCCGCGCACCGCGATAGCTTTCAGGTTTTTGGAGCCCATCACTGCCCCTACACCGCCGCGTGCCAGGGCACGGCTCTCGTTGAATATACCCGCCAGGTTGCGTTGGGCTTCCCCGGGCGGACCGATCACCAGGGACTGCCAGCCTACCCCCAGTTTTTCCCTGACCGCTTCGGTTGCCCGGGAGATGCTCGTGCCCCACAGGTCATCAGCTGGCCGGATATCGACCCGCTCATTTTCTATCACCAGCATAACCGGTCCCGGGGCAGCGCCGGTTAGGACAAGGGCATCGTATCCGGCATATTTCAGCTCGTTTCCCCAATAACCGCCGCAGTAGGAATCAAAATAGGTGCCGGTAGCCGGGCTTTTGGTTGTCACACCGAAGCGCCCCGAAGTGGGGGCGGTGGTGCCGGTCAGGGGACCGTTGTGAAAGATCAGGCGGTTCTCAGGGGAGAGCGGGTCGACCCCGGCTGGCTGGCCTGTATACAGCAACCATGCGCCCAGCCCTTTTCCACCCAGGATCAGGGGCATAATCCTGCCCGGCAGCGGGTTGGTTTGAACCGTACCGGTTGAGAGATCTACCTGCAGGATGCGGTCGCAGTAAGCCCGTTGTTTTAAGTTCATAACAGTTACCTACACCTGTTGCGGGTGAAAATCAACCCGCTCGGCATTATAAATGGCGCCGGTCGGGCAGATGCGGACGCATTCCGGCGCTCCGCCGCACAAATCGCAGACCAGCGGGTACCAGTCCAGGAGGCGTCCGTCGTCAAAAGTAATCCCCCGGTCCGAATGGATGATTACCCCGGTCGGGCAGATCTGGATGCATTCCGAGCAGTTGTCGCAGCGTTCTATCAGGAGCTCGACCGCCCCGCTCTGCGGGTGCCAGCGCAGGGCATCCCTGGGACAGACATCGATGCACTTCTGGCAGGAAGTGCAGAACATAACCCGGTGCTGCCCGGGAAGGCGCCCGGGATCGATCCGCAGAAGGGCCTGTGCGGTTCCGTAACTTCCGCCGTCGTGATTTCCGACGCAGGCAACCACGCACAGGTTGCAGCCCGTGCAGAGGGCTGGCTTTGCCTTCAAGCGCAGGAAATCCCAGGCTTCTCCGTGCAGGGCCTGGTCCACGGTCCAGTTTTTATGGGCAATGCCGCTGAGCTGTTCGATCATGGCTCCCGGGTCGGGCGATTTGGTGACATTGCGTCCCATCAGGCAGCCGGATGCGCCGGCTTGCTGGGCTTCGGCATACAGTTCCAGAGCATCTCGCTCGTTGTCAGAACGGGCGCCCCCCAGTACCAGGGTTGGCACACCGCTGACCCGGATGAGCTGGCGGAAGGATTCGACATCCCCGGTGTAGGGAATTTTTAATGCGTCTGCCCCGATCTCCACCGCCATGCGGGCCCCAAGGGTCAGGATTTCGACAATGTTGGCGCCTGTCACCTGGCCCCCGTAAGCCAGCGGCTCGATAATGCAGGGCAATCCCGCCTCCCGGCACTCGCTTACGAATCGGGCGCAGTTATCGATGCCCTTTGTTTCAATCCGGTCGCTGTAACCCAGAAATAAATAGATCGTGATTGCGCTGGCGCCCAGCGAAAGAGCCTGCCTGGCGCTGATAATCTTTTCGTGCAGAAGCAGCCGCTGGGGGACCGCGTTGGCCACGTTGGAAGTGCCCAGGCGGGGCATGTTCATCCAGTCAGCCCGCAGGATGAGGGCGGGTCCCTGGCGGCCCTGAAAAAGCGGCGCCAGGCGCACAGCCTGGCCGGGGCTGAGCAGGATGCCGTCCGCGCCTCCCCGGATGACCGCCTCGACCACCAGGCGCAGCTGGACGACATTGACGGTGACGTCGCTCATGTAGCCGTGGTCGGCTGCGACACAGATGGCGCGCCCGTCGCCGTGACGGTTAAAAAGTCGCTCTAAACGGGCTGATAGTCCGGATTTCATCTCCGCTCTCCAATCTTTAGCCTGAATTATCCGGGTGCAGGGCAGCCCGGAAATGCTCGAGCAACCCGACGGTGCCTGGCTGGTTA